>ERZ1026805.816-NODE-816-length-19098-cov-6.139526_pt1 | contig 19098 bp, 14 predicted proteins | sample MGYA00520883_ERZ1026805 | MGnify/ENA primary metagenome ERZ1026805 (study PRJEB33270, sample SAMEA104284476) | anaerobic digester metagenome | biome: Anaerobic digester microbiome; feature: mesophilic sludge digester; material: Anaerobic digester biomass | place... | reverse complement strand
GATCCGGGCAACGAGTGCGCTAGGGCGGCGGCCCGGGCGCACGCGGCCGAGGGGGCGGCGCTCAGCCGGCCGGAGAGCGCCCGCCGGAGCTAGACGAGACCGGCCGACGGGCACATCGGCGCCAGGGGGCACTCGGCGCAGGCCGGCCGACGGGCGCGGCAGATGCGGCGGCCATGCCGCACGAAGCCGACGTGCACGGCGTAGATCTGCTCCGCGTCGTCCGGCCCCGCCAGCTCCGTGAGCAGCGGGTGCGCCTGTTCGGCGCTCACCCTTCCGTCGATCACGCCGAGCCGCCGCGCGACGCGATGGACGTGCGTGTCCACGGGCATGACGGGCCGCGCGAGCGCGAAGAGCAGCACGCAGGCGGCCGTCTTGGGTCCGACGCCGGGCAGGGCGACGAGGTACGCCTGCGCCTCCTCGTCGCTCATCCCGTCGAGCTCGCCGAGGTCCGGCGCCCCGGTCCGCCCGCTCAGGGCTTCGAGGATCCGCTTGATACGCGGCGCCTTGGTGTGCGCCAGACCGCCGAGCGCGATGGTCGCCTCGATGTGCTCGACCGGCGCGTCGCGCACGGCGGACCAGTCCGGGAACTCCTCCCTGAGCGCTGCAAACGTGCGCTCCGTGTTCACGTCCGCCGTGTTCTGGCTGAGCACCGTGAACACGAGCTCGTCGACGGGCGGGAGACGGGGCGTGAGCACAGGGCGGCCGTAGAAGTCGTCGAGGACGTCGGCCGCGCGCTTCAGTCGATCTCGAGGTGACGATCTGCCCATCGGAGGCAGTATACCGGGACGCGCTCCCCACCCGCCGGCGTGGTAGCCTCGCCGCCATGGACTCGCACGCCGAAGTCGGCCCGGAGAGGAACCCAGCGGGGGCGGCACGACCCGGACCGGGCGGCAGCGGGGCGAAGGAGCGCCACGGCTGGCGCTTCTGGATCGACCGGGGCGGCACGTTCACGGACGTGGTGGCCCGGTCGCCGGAGGGTGACCTGCACGCGGACAAGCTCCTCTCCGTCGATCCCGGCCGTTACGAGGACGCCGCCGTCGAGGGCGTGCGGCGGCTGCTCGGTCTGCACAGCGACGAGCCCATCCCCGAAGGGCTCGTCGCCGAGGTCCGCATGGGTACCACGGTGGCGACCAACGCGCTGCTGGAGCGCGAGGGCACACCGACCCTTTTCGTGACCACGCGCGGCTTCGGCGACGCGCTGCGCATCGGATACCAGGACCGCCCCGACATCTTCGCCCTCGACATCCGCCTGCCGGCGCCGGCCTACGCGCGTGTCCTCGAGGTGGACGAACGGGTCGGCGCCGACGGGGAGGTCGTGCGGCCCCTCGACGAGCCCGACGTACGGCGCGGGTTCGCGGAGGCCCGCCGCGCAGGGCTCGATGCCGTCGCCATCGCCCTCATCCACGGCTACGCGTACCCGGAGCACGAGCGGCGCGTGGCGGAGCTCGCGCGTGACGCCGGTTTCTCCCAGGTCGCCGTCTCCCACGAGACGAGCCCGCTCATCAAGCTCGTCGGACGCGGAGAGACGACGGTGGTCGACGCCTGTCTCTCCCCCATCCTGCGTCGTTACGTCGACGGCGTGGAGGAGCGACTCGGCGACGTGCGCCTGCGCTTCATGCAGTCGCACGGCGGCCTCACCGACGCGGCGCTGTTCCGCGGCAAGGACGCCGTCCTCTCCGGACCGGCGGGAGGAGTGGTGGGCGCCGTGGCCGTGAGCCGCCGGGCCGGCTTTGACAAGGTGGTCGCCTTCGACATTGGCGGCACGTCGACCGACGTCAGCCACTGCGCCGGTGAGCTGGAGCGCAGCTACGAGAGCGTGATCGGAGGGGTGCGGCTGCGCGCCCCCATGCTCCGCGTACACACCGTGGCCGCCGGCGGCGGGTCGATCTGCTCCTTCGAGGACGGGCGCTACCGCGTCGGCCCGAGGAGCGCCGGGGCCGACCCCGGCCCGGCGTGCTACGGGAGAGGCGGGCCGCTGACCGTCACCGACTGCAACCTGGTGAGCGGCAAGCTGCGGCCGGCGCTCTTCCCGCGCGTGTTCGGGCCGGGCGGCGACGGCGCGCTGGACGAGCGGGCGGCACGGACGGCCCTGGAGCATGTGGCTGCCGGCATGCGGGCCGCCGGCGTGGAGCCGCCGTCCCCGGAGCAGCTCGCCGACGACTTCCTGCACGTGGCCTGCGAGACGATGGCGCGCGCGATCAAACGCATCTCCACGCAGCGCGGACACGACGTCACGGACCATGTGCTCTGCTGCTTCGGCGGCGCGGCCGGCCAGCACGCCTGCCTGGTCGCCGACGCGCTCGGCATGACACAGGTCCTCCTGCACCCCCTCGCCGGGGTCCTCAGCGCGTACGGGATGGGGCTGGCGGACGTCCGGGCGCTGCGGGAGCGGAGCCTCGAGGCGCCGCTGGAGGACGCGGAGGAGGCGGCGACGGCGGCCCTTCTGGCCGAGCTTGAGGCGGCCGCGCTCGAGGACCTCGCCCGGCAGGGCATCGCCCCGGCGGAGACGCGCCTCGTGCGCCGCGCCCACGTCAAATACCGGGGCACCGACGTCTCGCTGCCCGTGCCGTGGGACGGCGCGGAGGAGATGGCCGCCGCCTTCCTCGCCCTCCACCACGCACGGTACGGCTTCCTCATGCCGGGTCGCGGGCTCACCCTGGAGGCGGTGACGGTCGAGGCGGTCGGGGCGGCCGCCGCCGCGGAGGAGCTTCGCCCGCCGGACGGTGGGCAGACCGCCGCCCCCGCCCCCGGGACGCCGGCGCCCCGCGAGACCGCGTGCATGTTCACCGGGGGCCGGGACTGGAAGGCGCCCGTGTACGCACGGGAGGACCTGCCGGCCGGCGCCCTCGTCGAAGGGCCGGCGATCGTCTGCGAGCCCACCGGCACCACCGTGATCGAGCCCGGCTGGCGGGCCGAGATGCGGGCCGGCGGCGAGCTGCTGCTGCGCAGGACCTCGCCGCCGGCCCGTCCCTCGTCCGACCCGGAGCACGTCTCGCCGCTCCTGCTGGAGGTCTTCAACAGCCTGTTCATGTCCGTCGCCGAGCAGATGGGAGCCACGCTGGCCAACACCGCGGTCTCCGTCAACATCAAGGAACGTCTCGATTTCAGCTGCGCCGTCTTCGACGCCTCCGGCGACCTCGTCGCCAACGCGCCGCACCTGCCCGTCCACCTCGGATCCATGGGCGCCTCGGTCCGGGCCGTCCTCGAGCGTCACCGCGGCGACCTCCGTCCCGGCGACGCCTGGCTGCTCAACTCTCCCTATGCCGGCGGCACGCACCTGCCTGACCTCACCGTCGTCACGCCGGTGTTCCTGGACGAGACCGGAGAGGTCGCCGACGGAGCGTTCGGCGCCACCGGGAGCCCGGCCGAGCCGCTCTTCTTCGTCGCGTCCCGCGCCCATCACGCCGATGTCGGCGGGGTCACGCCGGGGTCGATGCCGCCGGGCAGCACGACGGTCGACGAGGAGGGCGTGTTGATCGAGGACTTTCGCCTCGTCGCTGACGGCCGTCTGCGGGAGGCTGCAGCCGCGCACCTGCTCTCGTCGGCCTCTCACCCCGTGCGCGACCTGCGGCAGAACCTCGCCGACCTGCGCGCCCAGGTGGCGGCCAACGCGCGCGGTGCCGCTGAGCTCGCCCGCGTGGTCCGTGAGTTCGGTCTCCCGGTGGTCGTCGCCTACATGCGCCATGTGCAGGACAACGCGGCGGAAGCGGTGCGGCGCGTCCTCGACCGCTTCACCGCAGCCCACGATGCGCCGCTCCGCTTCCGCCAGGAGATGGACGACGGCAGCGCGATCGTCGTCGCCGTACGCGTCGACCGCGGAGCACGCCGGGCCACGGTCGACTTCACCGGTACCTCGCCGCAGAGGAAGGACAACTTCAACGCCCCGGAGGCGGTGACCACGGCGGCCGTGCTGTACGTGTTCCGCACGCTCGTCGACGCGGACATCCCGCTCAACGCCGGCTGCCTCGAGCCCATCGACATCGTCATCCCTCCGGGCAGCATGCTCTCCCCCAGACCACCGGCCGCGGTGGCCGCCGGCAACGTGGAGACGTCGCAAGCTGTGACGGCCGCGCTGCTCGGCGCGCTCGGCGCGGCCGCTGCGAGCCAGGGGACCATGAACAATCTCACCTTCGGCGACGCACACCGCCAGTACTACGAGACCGTCTGCGGCGGCGCCGGCGCCGGGCCGGACTGGGACGGCTGCAGCGCCGTCCACACCCACATGACCAACTCCCGGCTGACCGATCCCGAGGTGCTCGAACGGCGCTACCCCGTGCGCGTGGAGGAGTTCCGCATCCGGCGCGGCAGCGGCGGCGGCGGCGCGCACCGCGGCGGCGACGGGGTGGTGCGGCGCCTCCGGTTCCTCGAACCGATGACCGCCGCGCTCGTCTCCAGCAGCCGCCGGGTGCCGCCCTACGGACTCGCCGGCGGACTGCCCGGCGCCCGCGGCCGCAACGCCGTCGAGCGCGCCGACGGACGCGTCGAGGAGTTGCCCGGCGTGGTGCGGACGCGCATGGCGCCGGGCGACGTGCTGCGCCTGGAGACGCCGGGCGGCGGCGGCTACGGCGCGCCGCAGGACCGCTGACTCAGTACGCGGCCGCCTTGCGCCTGAGCTGCGCGCGTCTCCGACGGCGCAGCAGCACGCTCACCAGCAGCCCGATCAGGAACCCGACCGCGAGCAGCAGCACCAGCATCAGCGCCGCCGGCAGCGAGAACCACCAGAAGAAGAGGTGGAAGCGCCAGTCCTCGCTCGTGTTCTGCAGGATCAGGACGATGATGGCGACGGCGGCGACGGCGGGCGCGATGAGCCTGCCGTACCCGGGGCCGCTGGGCCGCGATCCCCGCTGGATCTGGACCTGTGGGCCGCCTTCAGTCGTGCTCATGCTCTCCCTCCCATGGTGGTCGCGACTTGGTTCGCCGCCGAGGGGACAGTCCCTTGAGCGGCGGGGAGGCGCGCGATGGTCTCCCCGCCGCCCCCCGGTTCCGCGCCCCTGCGTCGCCGCGCCTCAGCGCACGACGAGCTTCTTGACATAGGTGCGCGCCTGGACGTTGCCGGCGAGGTCGGTGGCGGTGACCGTCCACGTGCACGGGCCCTTCGCCGGCGTGCATCGCCACGAACCAGTGGCCACGACCCCGCAACTCCGCAGGTCGAGGGTCAGCCGCTCGACCACGGCGCCACGCCCACCCTGATGCGCGTCGCACATGCCGGAAGGTCGGCTGTGATCCCCTCGCGCACGCTCCATGGCCCCTCCTCGGGATCGAGTCTTCGCGAGCATACCAGAGCGCCGTACACACCCCATGGGCGGCGTCCATCCGGTCCGCCGCCGGCGCGAGAACGCCTCCGGCGACCCCTGCCGGATCCGATGTACGGAGGGGCGGGAGGCTCCTTCCCTCAAGCCTCCCGCCCCTCTTCGCGCCGCGGCGACACCCCCCGCCGCCGCGAGAGCCGGATCTCCCGACCCGGCGCAGACCGCGCCGCTCAGGCGGCGCCGGCTGCGGCCTCGAGGCCGTCGGCCACGGTGGCGAACACGCGCTCCAGCTGCGCGTCGTCGATCACCAGCGGCGGCTGGATGCGCAACACGCTGCCGAAGTTGCCGCCCACGCCGATGAGCAGGCCGTGCTCGAGACAGTACTGGCGGACGAAGCCGGCCTGCGCGGTGCCGTAGGCCTTGGTGGCCTGGTCGGTGACCAGTTCGACGCCGATCATGAGACCCTTGCCGCGCACCTCGCCGATCAGCGGCTGTGTCCGCTGCAGCTCGCGGAAGCGCGCCATGAGGGCCTCGCCCTTCCGCGCCGCCTCGTCGATCACGCCGCCGGTCAGGAACTCGATGTTGGCCAGCGCCGCGGCGCAGCTCACCGGGTTGCCGCCGAACGTGCTGAGGTGATCGCCCACCTGGAAGGCGTCGGCGATCTCCGGCCGGGCGATGAAAGCGGAGAGCGGCCAGCCGTCGGCGATGCCCTTGGCCAGGGTCATGATGTCCGGCTCGACGCCGTAGTGCTCGATCCCGAACAGCTTGCCGGTACGGCCGAAGCCGGTCTGGACCTCGTCGCAGATGAAGAGGATGCCCATCTCGTCGAGGGTCTCCTTGACGCGCTTGAAGTAGCCCTCCGGCGGGACGATGATGCCGCCCTCTCCGAGCACGGGCTCGGCGATGAAGGCGCAGACGTCGCCGGAGAGATGCAGACGGGCGATCTCGGCCACGCGACGGGCACAGAGCAGGTCGCACTTGTCCGGCGTCGACTCGGCGAAGCAGCGATAACAGTACGGCGTGGGCACGTAGGCGACGCCCGGCATATACGGGCCGCCACCCTTCTTGCGGCCCGAGTTGCCGGTCACCGAGAGGGTGGCGAAGCTGCGCCCGTGGAAGCTCGACTCGATGGCGAGGAACTCGCGCCTCCCGCTGTACCGCTTGGCGAGGCGGAAGGCGCCTTCGATCGCCTCAGCCCCGCCGTTGCCGAAGAACGTCTTCTGCAGGCCGCCGGGGGTGACCTCGGCGAGCTTCTCGGCGAGCGCCCCCACGGTGGGCACGTGGTAGACGTAGGAGCAGGCGTGGACCAGCTTCTCGGCCTGCGCCAGCGCCGCGCCGAGGACCTTCTCGTTGTGATGGCCGGCGTTGGTGACGCTGATGCCGGCGAAGCAGTCGATGTACTCGGTGCCGTCGGCGTCGTAGAGGAAGGCCCCGTCGCCCCGCTCGGCGACCACCGGCTCGACGCGCTTCACGAACCCGGTCATGACGTAGTCGCGATACTGCTCTTTCACTCCCATGGTATCGACTCCCCTTCGACGTGCGCGTGGTTAATCACTTGATTGACATCAGCCTACAGCTTATCAGACGGACGGCCCGCGCACGTCGCGCCGGCCCTGCGCGCACGCGCGCATCCGGTGGAAACCTCCGCTTGTGCACAGCTATACTTGATGCACCCAAGTGGGCCGTTGAGTCTGTGGTCACCCCACTCGTTCTGGGACCGCCGCGCAATCGCAAAAGGAGTGCGTATGTCGGGTTCACCACCCAAGTCCACCGGTGCTGCGCTGGTCGTGGGAGGCGGCGTCGCGGGTATCCAATGCTCGCTCGATCTCGCCGAAGGGGGGTACAAGGTCTACCTCGTCGAGAGGGCACCGGCCCTGGGTGGCCATATGGCCCAGCTCGACAAGACCTTCCCCACCAACGACTGCTCGATGTGCACGCTGGCGCCCAAGCTGGTCGAGGCCGGCAGACATCTCAACATCGAGATGATCACCACCTCGGAGCTGATCGGCCTCGAGGGCGAGCCGGGCGACTTCAGCGCCAGGATCTATCGTCACGCGCGTTTCGTGGACCCCGACAAGTGCACGAGCTGCGGCGAGTGCTCGCCCGTCTGCCCCGTCACCGTGACCAATGACTACGACGAGGGCCTCAGCGAGCGCAAGGCGATCGACAAGCTCTACGCGCAGGCGATCCCCAGCACCTACTTCGTGACCAAGAAGGGGCACAGCCCCTGCAAGCGGGCCTGCGCGGTGCACACCAGCGCGCAGGGATACCTGGCCCTCATCGCCGACGGCCGCTACGCCGAGGCCTACACCGTCGCCAGCGAGCCGAACCCCTTCCCGGCCGTCTGCGGCCGCGTCTGCACGCACCTCTGCGAGACCGACTGCACCCGTGGCGACGTCGACGAGCCGCTGGCCATCGCCGGCCTCAAGCGTTTCGTCACCGACTACGCCAACGAGCACGTGCCGCTGCCGGAGAAGGCTGAGGTGACCTTCGCGGAGAAGGTCGCCGTCGTCGGAGCGGGCCCCAGCGGCCTCACCGCGGCGCGCGACCTCGCCCTCCTCGGCTACGCAGTCACCGTGTTCGAGAGCAAGCCCGAGCCGGGCGGCATGCTCCGCTACGGCATCCCCGAGTACCGCCTGCCGAAGGCCGCCCTGCAGCAGGACATCGACCGCATCCTCGCGCTCGGCGTCGACCTGCAGTGCGGCAAGACCGCCGGCGTGGACTTCACCGTCGACGGGCTCATGACCGCGGACGGCGGCGGCTACGACGCCGTCTACCTCGCCGTCGGCCTCCAGGGCGGACGCACCCTGCCGATCCCCGGCGCCGACGCCAAGGGCGTGCTCGACGCGGTCGGCGTGCTCAAGGCGGCCACGCTGGGCGAGCCGGTCGACATCGGCAAGAACGTGGTCGTCATCGGCGGCGGCGACGTGGCGTTCGACGCCGGGCGCACCGCGCTGCGGCTGGGCGCCGAGAAGGTCACCATCAACTGCATCGAGGACGACGCGAGCGTGCCGGCCTCGGACGACGAGCTCACCGAGGGCCTGGACGAGGGCATCGCCTTCAACTGCTCCTGCATGCCCTCGCGCATCCTGACCGACGAGAACGGCCGCGCCACCAAGGTCGAGTTCCTCGCCTGCTCGCTCGGCGAGCCCGACGAGCGCGGCTGGCGCCCGCCGGTCGCCATCAGCGGCTCGGAGCACGAGCTCGACTGCGACACGGTCATCTTCGCCATCGGCCAGAGTATGGTCGAGGACTTCCTCGAGGGCGCGGAGGGCATCCGGGTCGAGAAGGGCCAGATCCTCACCGACAAGGCCACGCTCGGCACCGGCAAGAAGGGCGTGTTCGCCGGCGGCGACGCCGCCGCCAGCGGGCCGTGGACGGCCATCGAGGCGGTCGCCGCCGGCCGTCGCGCGGCGCGCGCCATCCACAACCACCTCCGCGGCGAGGACCTCCTCCCCATCGAGGACGACGTGATGGACGAGGCCAAGCCGGAGGACGCCGTCCTCGCGCAGACCGCGGTCATGGCGCGCATCCCCATGCCGCATCTGCCGGGCGCGGCGCGCAAGGTCGTCTGGGACGAGGTCAACACGGGCTTCTCCGAGGAACAGGCGGTGGCCGAGGCCAAGCGCTGCCTCAACTGCGCCGTCTGCTCCGAGTGCATGGAGTGCGTGCGCGCCTGCGGCCCGGGCGCGCTGCTTCACGGAGAACGCGACCGTGAGTTCGAGGTGGAGGTCGGCGCCGTCGTCATGGCGACGGGCTTCGACCTCTACGACCCGGGCGACAAGAGCGAGTACGGGTACGAGCGCTACCCGAACGTCCTCTCGGCGCTCGAGTACGAGCGCATGCTGAGCGCCTCGGGACCCACCGTCGGCGCGGTCAAGCGCCGCAGCGACGGCAGGCACCCCAAGAAGATCGCCTTCATCCAGTGCGTCGGCTCGCGCGACCAGGAGCACGAGTACTGCTCCAGCGTCTGCTGCATGTTCGCCAACAAGCAGGCCATGCTGACCATCGACCACGAGCCCGACTGCCAGCCCACCGTCTTCCTGATGGACATGCGCGCCCAGGGCAAGGGCTTCGACGACTTCTACCGGCGCGCGCTCGGCATGGGAGTGGAGTTCATCCGCTCGCGGCCGTCGTACATCAAGGAGGACCCCCTCACCAGAGACCTGCTCATCAGCTGGGAGGACGAGAGCGGCCGGCTGCACGAGACCCGCTACGACATGGTGGTGCTCTCCGCCGGCCTGGAGCCTGCGCGGAAGGCGCAGGAGGCGGCCGGCCACATCGGCGTCGCCCTCAACCGTCACGGCTTCTGCGAGCTGCACGAGTTCAACCCGCTCGAGACCAGTCGCAAGGGCGTGTTCGTCGTGGGTCCGTTCGGCGAGCCCAAGGACATCCCGGACAGCGTCGCCCAGGCCTCGGCCGCGGCGGCGCAGGTGATGACCGGCCTCGCCGACTCGCGCGGCACGCTCACCGTGGACAAGGAGTACCCCACGGAGAAGGACGTGGTGGGCGAGGAGCCGCGCGTCGGCGTCTTCGTCTGCCACTGCGGCAACAACATCGCCGGGGTGATCGGCGTCGAGAGCGTCGCCGAGTACGCCAGCCAGCTGCCCGGCGTGGTCTTCTCGACCGACACGATGTACACCTGCTCCTCCGACAGCCTCACGCTGATCCGCGAGAAGATCGAGGAGCACAACCTCAACCGCGTCGTCGTCGCGAGCTGCACGCCGCGCACGCACGAGCCCATCTTCCAGGACACCCTGCGCGAGGCGGGCCTCAACCCCTTCCTCTTCGAGATGGCCAACATCCGCGACCAGGCGAGCTGGGTGCACGCCGACGAGCCGGACAAGGCCACGCAGAAGGCCAAGGAGCTCGTCCAGATGAGCGTGGCCAGGGCCCGGCTCCTCGAGCCGCTCTACAAGGTCGACGTGCCTCTCACCCACGCCGCCCTGGTGGTCGGTGGCGGCGTCGCAGGGATGACCTGCGCCCTCGCCCTGGGCGAGATGGGCCACGAGGTACACCTCGTCGAGCGCAGCGAGAGGCTCGGCGGTCACGTGCTCGACCTCGGCGACACGATCAAGGGCAACGACCCGACGGCGTTCGTGCAGCAGCTCGAGCAACGCCTGGTCGACAACCCCAACGTCAAGATCCACCTGGAGTCCGAGCTGGTCGACTTCCACGGCTTCATCGGCAACTTCTCGGGCGTGGTCCGCGACCGCGACGGCAAGCGCACGCCGATCGACCACGGCGTCGTCGTGGTCGCCACCGGCGGCGTGGAGCAGCGGCCTGAGCTCTACGGGCTCGGCTCCAGCCAGAAGATCGTGACCGGCATGGATCTCGAGCGCATGCTCAAGGAGGACGACCCGGCGCTCGCCGACGTCAAGAGCGTCGGCTTCATCCTCTGCGCGGGGTCGCTCGACGAGAACAAGCCGTACTGCTCGCGCACCTGCTGCGCACAGAGCATCAAGAACGCCATCCGGCTCAAGGAGCAGGACCCGGACCGTCCCGTCTACGTGTGGTTCAAGGAGATCCGCACCTTCGGCCTCCTCGAGGAGTACTACACGCGGGCACGCGAGCTGGGCGTCATCTTCACGCGCTACGACGACGACTCCAGGCCCGAGGTCGGCGCCAACGGCGGCGTCAGCGTCAAGGCGCGCGACCCGTACCTGCACCGTGACGTCGACCTGCCGCTCGACCTCCTCGTGCTCGCCACGCCGACGGTGCCGTCGAGCGGCGGCGAGGAGCTGAGCAAGCTGCTCAAGGTCCCGCTCACTGCCGACGGCTTCTACCTCGAGGCGCACGTCAAGCTGCGCCCGGTGGACTTCGCCTCCGAGGGCATCTTCCTCTGCGGCGCCGCCCACTACCCCAAGGGCATCGAGGAGGCGGTCTCCCAGGCCTACGCCGCCGCGGGTCGCGCCGCGGCCATCCTGGCCAGGCCGGCGCTCAAGGCCGGCGGCGTGGTGGCGGAGGTCGACCAGGACAAGTGCGCCGCCTGTCTCACGTGCGTGCGCGTGTGTCCCTACGAGGTGCCGATCATCGAGGCCGACACCAAGAAGGCCAAGATCGAGGCGGCCGCCTGTCAGGGCTGCGGCGTCTGCGTCAGCGAGTGCCCGGTCAAGGCGATCAAGCTCTACCACTACACCGACGCGCAGATGTTCGCCAAGGAAGAGGCGCTCTTCATGGAGGTGAGCTGACATGGCCGACGCCGACGTGAAGGCCCCGGCGGCCGAGGCTGCGGCCGAGGGCGGCGCAGCCGCCCCCGAGGCCGTCGACGAGGCGCCGAAGAGGGTGATCGACCCCGACTTCGAGCCCGAGATCATCGTCTTCGCGTGCCACTACTGCGCGTACGCCGCCGCCGACCTGGCGGGCAGCATGCGCCTGCAGTACCCCACCAACATCCGCATGATCAAGCTGCCCTGCACGGGCAAGCTCGAGGTGATCCATCTGCTCAAGGCGATCGAGGCCGGCGCGGACGGCGTGTACGCCGCCGGCTGCCTCGAGGGCGAATGCCACTACCTCAAGGGCAACCTGTGGGCGCGCAAGCGCGTGGAGCACGTCAAGAGACTGCTCGAGGAAGTGGGCATCGAGCCCGAGCGGGTGGAGATGTACAACATGTCGTCGGCCATGGGCGCCAGGTTCGCCGAGGTCGCGACCGAGTTCACGGAGCGCATCAAGGCGCTCGGCCCGAACCCCGTGAGACGTGAGGGCGTCGACGCGCACGCCGCCGCGCGCGAAGCGCTCGGCGGCGTGGCCATGCCCGACGACCCCGTCCCGTCCGCCGCCACCAGTGAGGAAGGACACGCAGAATGATCACCGCCGAACGCAAACCCTTCGACGAGATCCTCGCGCTCGTCGGCGACAAGAAGAAGATCCTCGTGGCCGGGTGCGACACCTGCGTCGCCATCTGTCTCACGGGCGGCGAGAAGGAGGCCGAGGTCCTCGCCAGCGAGCTGCGCATCAAGGCCGAGCAGGACGGCACGGGCGCCGAGGTCGAGCACACGGCGGCCATCCGCCAGTGCGAGTGGGAGTACCTCGACATGATCGCCGACAAGGTGGAGGCCGCCGACATCGTGGTCAGCATGGCCTGCGGCATCGGCATCCAGAGCATGGCCGAGAAGTTCGAGCCCAAGCTCGTCGTGCCGGCCGTGGACACCAACATGCTGGGCATGCCGCAGGAGCACGCCCTCTGGCTCGAGCGCTGCGGTGCCTGCGGCGACTGCGTCATCGGTGAGACGGCCGGCATCTGCCCGGTGGTGCGCTGCAGCAAGAGCCTCATGAACGGCCCCTGCGGCGGCAGCCACGACGGCAAGTGCGAGGTCACGACGCCGGAGAAGGAAGACATCGAGTGCGCGTGGCACCTCATCTGGGAGCGCCTCAAGGCCCAGGGTCGCGAAGAGCTCATGATCAAGAACCGTCCGCCGAAGAAGTGGAACCTCAGCAGCTCCGGCGGCCCCCGCAAGATGGTGCGTGAGGAGGCGAAGCTGGTATGACCGCCACCGAGTACAAGGCTGGCACGAACCTCGAGAAGATCCTCAGCGAGGGCAAGTTCGCGGTGACCGGCGAGTGCGGCCCGCCCAAGAGCGCCGACGGCAGCGTGATCGAGAACAAGGCCAAGATGCTGGCCGGCTACGTCGACGCCGTCAACATCACCGACAACCAGACGGCCGTGGTCCGCATCAGCTCCATCGCCTCCGGCTACACGGCCATGCAGAACGGCGTGGAGCCGATCGTCCAGATGACCTGCCGCGACCGCAACCGTCTGGCCATGCAGGCCGACCTGCTCGGCGCCCACACCCTCGGCATCCACAACTGTCTCTGCCTCACCGGCGACCACCTGAGCTTCGGCAACCACCCCGAGGCCAGGGGCGTGCACGACCTCGACGCCATCAACCTCATCGAGATGCTCAGGAGGATGCGCGACGAGAAGAAGTTCGACTGCGGCGAGGAGATGGACGTCGCGCCGAAGTTCTACATCGGCTGCGCCGAGAACCCCTTCGGCGATCCGTTCGAGTTCCGTGCCATCCGGCTCAAGAAGAAGATCCTCGCCGGCGCCGACTTCATGCAGACGCAGTGCATCTTCAACATCCCCAAGTTCAAGACCTGGATGGAGGAGGTCCGCGCCGAGGGCCTGCACCAGGAGATCAAGATCCTGGCCGGTATCACCCCGCTCAAGGGGGTCGGCGGCGCGCGCTACATGAAGAACTTCGTGCCCGGCATGGACGTGCCCGACGAGATCGTCGACCGCATGGCCGGCGTCGAGAAGGGCCCGGCCTCGCATGCGGAGGGCAAGAAGCTCGCCGTCGAGATGATCAAGGAGCTGGCCGAGATCGAGGGCGTCGCCGGCGTGCACATCATGGCGGTCGAGTGGGAAGAGGCGGTGCCGGACATCGTCGAGGCGGCCGGACTGCTGCCTCGACCCACGGTGGCGTAGGAGGCACGGATGACCACCTGCACACCCACCCCCTCGCTCAGCCGACAGGTCACGGCCGGCTGCGACGAGAACGCCTATCTCTGCTACCAGTGCAAGAAGTGCACCTCCGGGTGCCCGGTGGCCGGTTACGCCGACATGCACCCGGCGATGATCATGCGCGCCGTCCAGCTGGGACAGTACGACATGATCTTCGACGACCGGTTCATCTGGCTGTGCACCGGCTGCGAGACCTGCACCACCCGGTGCCCCCAGGGCATCGACATCGCCACGATCATGGATGAGCTCAAGATCATGGCGCGCGAACAGGGCCGCATCCCGCCGGGCACGCCGTCGGCCGCCATGCTCAAGCTCAACTACGACTCCTTCGTCCGGTGGGGCCGCATGTGGGAGGTCGAGCTGATCGCGCTCGACGTCCTCAAGCGGCCGACCAGCGCCAAGAACTGGTTCACGCTCGGCCCCAAGATGCTGCTCAAGGGCAAGGTCAACCCGACGCTCAAGCGCGGCGACACCATGGCCATGAAGCGCATGGTCCGGACGTCCGAGAGCATCACCCGGGCACGCGCCGCGCGCGCGGCCGCAGAGACGTCCGGCGGCGGCGCGGGAGGAGCATCATGACCAGGACCATCGCCTACTACCCCGGCTGCTCGCTGCACGGCACCTCGGGCGAGTTCGACGCCAGCTTCAGGGCGTCCGCCCGGGCCCTGGACCTCGTCCTCGAGGAGATCCCGGGCTGGGAGTGCTGCGGCAACACCGCGGCGCACTCCATCAACCGCCTGCTGAGCGTGGCGCTCCCCGTGAACGACCTCGCCAAGGTCGAGCAGGACATGCGGCTCGACGCCGTGGCCGTCCCCTGCGCGGCGTGCTTCAGCCGCTTCAAGGCCGGCGCCCACGAGGTCGCCGAGAACCCGGCGACGGCGGAGGATGTGCGCGCCGTGGTCGGCCGTCGCTACGGCGGCGGGGTCGAGGTCCAGAACCTCATCGACGTCTATCACGACACCGTCGGGCTCGACGAGCTCAGGTCGAAGGTCACTCGGCCGTTCGCCGGCTTGAAGGTCGCGAGCTACTACGGCTGCCTGCTCACCCGGCCGCCCAAAGTGACGCTGGCCGACGACCCCGAGTACCCCACGCACATGGACGAGGTCGTGGAGGCGCTCGGCTGTGAGCGCGTCGAATGGAACTACAAGACCGACTGCTGCGGCGCCTCGCTGGCGCTCACCGAGCAGGGTATCGTCGACGACCTCGTCAAGCAGATCGTGGCCGACGCCCGCATCTGCGGCGCCGAGGCGATCGCCGTCGCCTGCCCGCTCTGCCAGGTCAACCTCGACGGTCGCCAGGTGGAGATCGCGCGCAAGGACCCGAGCTGGCGCGGCGTCCCGGTGATCTTCCTCAGCCAGCTCGTCGGCCGCGCGCTCGGCCTCGAAGACAAGGCCCTCGGCCTGAAGAAGCACCTCGTCGACATCCAGGCGGTGATGGCGTAGCCGCGCGGCTGCGACACCGTCGATCCGTACGCTTCGGGAAGGCGGCGGGCCGTGAGGCCCGCCGCCTTCTCCCTTCATACGGTCGGTACCCGGCCGAGTCCTCCCGACGCGCCGTCACGCGGCGCGACTGACGTCAGCGGCCCTGCTCCTCGCGCTCCAGCTCGGCGAAAAGCTGGGGCAGGCCGAGCTCCAGGGCCCGCCGGCGCCACGGCGCCGCTCAGGCGCAAACGCCCCCCTCGTCGTGCAGCGGGAAGCGCTGCGCGCGCTCCTCCGGAGACATGGCCTGCCAAGCGGCGATCAGCCTCTGCTTCCTCTCCTCAGGTGTCACATCCCTCGCCATGGTCACCTCCCCAGCCGATCATCGAATCCGTCAGCGGCCCCGCATACGCAGTCGCCAACGGGGCTTCATCTCCCCCTCGCCACGTAGGGGTGCGGCCGGAGGTCCGCTGGACGGCCTGCGGCTGCGTCAATGATGATCCACACGTGGTCGAATCTCCCGGTCACGCATCGCACCGATCACCTGGCGCAACTCGTCGACTGCGGCGTCCAAGAGGATCTCCCCCTTCTCACGGCGTGCGAGCGTCGCATCGCCCATGACCCCGTCCTGTGTGAGCGTCGACCACCACTCCATCATCCCGACGGGTCCACTGACCCAATCCTGGTAGAAGTGCTCGGAGGGTCGTTGACTCAAGTCGCGGACCGCCTTGTCCATCTGGACGAGTCCAGGCCTCAGAGCCAGGTAGATCGAGGTCTCGAGCTCGCAGGCATGCCCGATGCCACCGGGGAACGGGGATTCGCGAATGCTCTCGATGGCCTTTAGACCGGCTGGAGTGGTCAGGTAGAAGTAGCTGCAGCAGATGACGTCCGCATGCTCGATGATGGTCAGGCGAGCGGCCATGTCCACCAGCGGTGCGTTGGATCCGTGTCCATTGGCCAGGATGATCCTTCTGAACCCGTGGGCCGCCAGGCTGCGAGTGATGCCGAGCAGGTATTCCACGAAGATGTCGTAGCGGATCGTGATGGGACCGGGGAAGTCCATGTGGTGCGGCGAGTACCCGTGCCACACCGGCGGCAGCAGCAAGCTGGTCTTCGCCTCAGCCTCACAGGCCTGCTCGCAGATTGCATCGATGATGCGAACATCCGTGTCGATCGGCAAATGACGGCCGTGATCCTCCAGAGTCCCAATCGGGACCACGACGACCCGGTCTGCGGCGGCGGCGTCACGGATCTCCGGCCACGTCATCTCCGCGTAGCGGAACGCACCGGTGTCCGCCTGGTCGGTCTTTTGGTCTGTCATTAGTCTCGTCCTTTCCGATGAGAGCATAGCTCTCCCTCCTGCTCCACGGATCCGTTGCGGCGGCTCACGCAAGGCCCGTCTCGTCGTCGTAGCGCAGCACCGAGATGGCTCGCGACTTGAGCACACCCGGACCTCTGCTCTCCGGACCGAATACACGCACGGCGCTGGTCCAGAGCCCTCATGATGGCCATGGACTCACCCGGCACCCGCTCCACCCGTGCAGGCGGATGAGCGACTCGCGCGGTGTCGGGCGCCGTCGATGAGCCCGCCGCGCCAGAGCCCGCACCTGTCCCCGCCCTGCGTGATCGATCCCGGGCGCCCACGGGTCAGTCCGGCAAGTACTGCCGGCCCCAAGTCTCCCCGGCTATGCCGGCCTGCAGAAGCGCCTCGATCCGCTCGCCGGAGAGACCCAGTTCCGCGAGTATCTCCCTGGTGTCCTCACCGAACTTAGGAGGGTCACTCGGCTCTACCACCTGTGCGTCGCGCATCCTGATGCCGGATTGAGCCACCTCATCTATGACGTAGCCTGACGGGTGCCGTTCATGCCGGATCCAGACCGGGGCGGGTGCAGAGCGCACGCCGGAGTCCTCTGCGGCGAGGCGGGAGTCCACCAAATCGTCGTAAGAGGATACGGCCGCCACCCCGACGCCGAGGGGTGTGAGTCGACGGACCCACTCGTCAGTGGAGCGGCGACGAAGACCGGCCTCGAGCCGCGCCGCGAGTGCTTCATCACCGGATCGCGGGTCCACCCGATGTCCGGTGCAGGGCGAGTCCGCAGGGACAGGCCCCGGGGATGGAGTTGCCGAATCGGCGAATTCCGGCTGAGCGAGCAATGCATCGCACCGCCGCGCCGTGGCAGCCAGGAAGAGCCACCCGTCGGCCGTCGCGTACAAGCGGTTCAGAGCGTGCTCCCCGAGGACCGCTGGTCCAGCCGGCTCGTCGAACGGCGGCCGCTCCCCGTACTGGAACAGGTAGGGCAGTTGAAGCGCCTGAGCGGTGGCAATCAGCGAGGTTTCCACCTGGATCGGCCCATCGCTTCCCCACTCCCGCTCAACGCCTTCACGCTCCAGAAGACCGAGCATCACTGCGCAAGAACCCAAGAAGCCGCAGAGGTTATCGATGCACCCGACGGAGGCGGTCTCCTCGGCAGTATCAAGTGAACCGCCGTTGCGCACCGAGAGCCCGCTCAACGACTGGGCACACTCGTCGTATCCCGGCTCGTCGCTACGGGGGCCGGGGTACGGCCCGCCGAAAGCGCTCACCCGACAGATGACGACGCGCTGATTCTCGGCCTTGAGCGACTCCGCGTCGATCCCCAGCTTGCGCAGTTGCCGGTCGACCCCGTTGTAGACGATGATGTCCGCGGTCTTCACCAGCCCACGGAACACTTGGCGCCCCTCCGGCTCGGCGACATCGAGGAGCATGCTGCGCTTCCCACGGCTGCAGTGCAGCGAGTACATCACGCTGAGCCCCGGATCGAGCTCGGGGAACGGCCTGTCGATCTTGATGCATTCCGCGCCGAAACGGGTCAGGACGCCCGCTGCGGTAGGGCCCGCAATGACGTTGCTCAGGTCGAGGATCCGCAGACCGGCGAGCGGGAGACCCGCAGAAGCCGGGAGATCCCCCGAATCACTCAGCGAGGGGTCATCGCCGGCCGGCGCCACGCGTGCGGTTACAGCGCCGTCAGGAGCCTGGCCGATGCAAGCCGGGACGAGCTCCTGGTCGGCGCCCAGAGAACGCGCCGGCGGGAGATGTCGATACGAATCGCGGCCGTCTCTGACCCAGAAGTATGGCCCCGGCTGGAGCATGCGGCCGTGGATCGGATCATCTACCTCCACGACCAATCCGGACTCGAGCGCGTGGTCGCACGCCAACCATTCCTCCAGGCTTCGGTCCGCAACTCCGGGGATCCGCCGCTCCGAGAACCATCGCTCCCACTCCGTCGACGACCGGGTGGTGAATCGCTCCCTGAGCAGCGCGCGGATACGCCGCGCCCATCGGCCCTTCAGCGGATAAGCGTAGACGGTATTCCCCTCGGCCTCAGAGCCCCATTCCGCGGTGCTTGTGAAGGGGTCAGCCCTCGGGAGACCCTCGGCGACCAGACCGTCCCACAGTCCGAGACCCTGGAGCAGGCGTTCGATGTGGCCCTTGTGTCCGACACAGCAGACGAAGAACGGTCGACCATCCCCGCACGTGTAGCGTGCGTAGAACGGATCACGCAGCTCATCGACCTCATGGAAGCTCAGGTCGCACGGCTCACCCGCTGCCCGACGACGAGCCAGCTCGTGTTCCGCGTCCGACAGATAGCGACCCGGCATGCCATGGATGCGCATGGTGTTGAAGGGAGTGCACTCCTGAAGGGCGGCCAAAAGCGGCACCTCGATGACGTCACCGCATCCGGTACGTCTGCGGTGATAAAGAGCCACTAGGACGGCGAGGGTCCCGAGGACCGCGGCCTCCACCGACGTCCTGGGGCGTGCGGAGCAGCCGGGGCCATCGGAAGCTCTACGGCCATCGCCCGCGGGACCCCCGGCGCCCCGCGCCGTCGGGCCGTGCTGCGGCCTGCGTGCCCGTCGCCGTCCTCGTGGGTCGTGGCCACCGCAGCCGTGCGCGATCGGACGACCGCACCGGCGTCCCTCGCTGGGG
>ERZ1026805.815-NODE-815-length-19121-cov-9.478129_pt1 | contig 19121 bp, 13 predicted proteins | sample MGYA00520883_ERZ1026805 | MGnify/ENA primary metagenome ERZ1026805 (study PRJEB33270, sample SAMEA104284476) | anaerobic digester metagenome | biome: Anaerobic digester microbiome; feature: mesophilic sludge digester; material: Anaerobic digester biomass | place... | reverse complement strand
CAGGGCACAGGGCACAGGGCACAGGGCACAGGGCGCAGAGCACAGGGCGCAGGGCACAGGGCACAGGGCACAGGGCACAGAGCACAGGGCGAAGAGACCGCACGACCGCACGACCGCACGACCGCACGACCGCACGACTGTACGACCGCTCTGCGCTTACAGCTGCAGTGTCAGTGCCTTTCTTGTTGTTTCCGGTGTAGTAAGTCCCCTGTCGCCCAGTTCGAGCCATTTCCTGTCCTCGAATCTCGAAACTATCTTGTCGATAGTATCGGCTTTGACGTTATAGGCACTCAGACGGGTCGGCACTCCGAGCGATTCAAAGAATTCAACTGTTTTATCTATCGCTTTAAGGGCACGTTCATCATCGCTTCCTTCAGTAATCTTCCACACTCTTTCGGCAAACTGCACCAGTTTGCCCTTCTTTTCTTCCAGGAGGGTTTTCCAGAGCCCTGGCAGTACTATTGCCAGCGTTCTTGCATGATCGATCCCGTGAAGGGCAGTCAGTTCGTGTCCTATGCTGTGAACCGACCAGTCGCCCGGCACACCGCACTGGATAAGTCCGTTCAGGGCCATGGTAGCTGACCACATCAGGTTCGACATTGCCTCGTAGTCGGCAGGGTTTTCGTATACCGCCGGCGCCTGTTCGATCAGTGTAATGAGTATGGCTTCCGCGAATCTGTCCTGTATGGGAGCATTGACCGGATAGGTAAGATACTGTTCTGTGACATGCACGAATGCATCGACAATACCGTTGGCTACCTGGCGTTTGGGAAGAGTTCCGGCTGCATCGGGCAGGAGAAAGGAAAACTTCGGGAACACCAACGGAGATCCGAAGGAGCGTTTTTCATCGGTGGATTTTCTGCTTATCACAGCGTTCTTGTTCATTTCGCTTCCCGTTGCAGGAAGAGTAAGTACCACACCCAGGGGGACGGCGGAAACTACGGGCATTCCTTTGGCAAGAATATTCCAGGGGTCGCCGAATCTGTAGGGGATAGCAGCGGCAATGAATTTTGTGGCATCGATAACCGATCCGCCACCCACTGCCAGAAGGAAGTCTATATTCTTTTCCTTCGCGATTTCCACAGCCTTCATGGCAGTTTCGTACAGGGGATTGGGCTCAATTCCGCCGAACTCCGTAACTTCAAATCTTTCCAGTGCAGCCTTTACCCTGTCATAGACACCGTTTTTCATTATGCTTCCCCCACCGTAGAGAAACATCACTTTGCTTCCTGCAGGAATCTGAGTTGAGATTTTCGGGAACTGCTCCTTCCCGAAAAACACTTTTACCGGGTTGTAAAATTCAAAATCTGTCATATTATATTTTTGTTATTATTCAATTAATTATCTGAAAAGTTGAGGCGCCAGTTCCGACAGGTAGGTTCTCCAGTTCGTCCAGGTGTGTCCGCCTTCGCTTTCCCTGTAAACATACGGAAATTTTATCGCGTCGAGCTTGCTCCTGAATTCGACGTTGGTTTTGTAAAGAAAGTCGGTCTTGCCGATACCGATCCAGTATAGTTTGAAGCCATTCTTAAGCTGTTGCTGAAGGGTTTCATCGAAATTCTCATAGACTTTGGATGTATTATTCGGATCGTTCATTATTGCTGCTGAGAAGAGTCCAATATAGTCGAACTTGTTAGGATGGAATCTTGAGATATGCAGTGAGTGATAGCCTCCCATCGACAGACCGGCTATTGCCCGGCCCGATTTCTCTGTTATAACATTGTAATTACTTTCCACGAAGGCCACGATATCCATAAAAGTTTCCTCATATTTCCCGTCCATGGTATTCGGGAGCTGCATGGTCGGTTTTTGGAAACCGAGGCTTGATTCTCCGGGAGCGGCTTCCTGAGCGACATTCCCGTTAGGCATCACCACGATCATTGGCAAGGCTTTTCCCTGGGCAATCAGGTTATCCAGGATCTGGGATGTTCTTCCAAGGTTTATCCAGGCCTCTTCGTCGCCTCCCATTCCGTGAAGCAGGTAAAGTACCGGGTATTTCTGTTTCGAGCTCTCGTATCCTGCCGGGGTGTAGATGGTGATCCGTCTTTTCATTCCCAGCGAGGGGGAGTCGTACCATCTTCTTGCAACCGTTCCATGGGGGACATTGTTAACCTGGTAAAGGTCGCCCTTTCCGCCTCCCACGATAAACACGTTGGTTACAGTGGCCACGTCCCTGATCATGTAGACATTATTGGGGTCGGTATTTCTGATACCGTCGACTATAAATGAATAGCTGTACAGGTCGGAGGCAAGGGGAGCGGTGGTGTAGGACCAGAGGCCTTTATCGTCTTTAGTCATTAGTTCCGAACCCGGAGTCCAGCCCTGGGCAGGCATCCAGTCGCCTGTCAGCTTTACTTCCTTTGCATCGGGTGCCTGGAATCTGAACGTGACTGAATTGTCGGCATTGATCTCGGGAGAAGTGATGGTTGCCCCTCCGAAAAGGGCCTGCTGGGAGAATAATGTAGCTGAAAGCACTGTCAGTGCAAGCAGTGAAAGGAGGAGATGTTTTTTCATGGAGTTTAAATTAATTATCTGATAAAAAGAATTTCAGGTTCTTGCTTGTTTTACTGTTAAACAACGAACATGCGAATTTAGGAAAATGTTCCGTTAAATCCCTGTCTGTACCGTCTCTCTGGCTTAGGTTTTTGTAATCGTACTGCAATGCAGGATTATGCTGTTATTAATTTGTTTCTGCGGCCATGAAAGTCAATAGCACCTTTAAACCTGTTATGCCGCGAGATTGTTACTTGTCGTGGTGATACCGGCTCCCGTGATCAAGCCACTGAAGTCATTGTTTTGTGCTGATATTTTTCCGGGTTTTATTCTGGGAAAATCAGTTTCTTTGTAAAAGAAAAGATAAGAATCTTATTCCAAATCAGATATGCCGAAGTTTTTAAAAATGTTTTTTATTTCAGCTCTTACAGCTGTATTTTTTCAGTCAGGAATTAATTCCCAGACTGTAGATAAATCAAGCCTTGAATCCGGCAGGGACAGGTCGTTGGTTGTTCCTGTTATTCTGAACGGTGAGGCTCAGAGGATACCTGAATTTGAAGATCCTGAGGAATGGATACGTCATGATCTCTGGGTGGAGACTGAGTTTGACACCGACGGTGACGGCCGGAAAGACAGGATGCATGTTGATGTAACCCGTCCCGCGCAGACTGAGACAGATGGTCTGAAGCTGCCCGTTGTATACGAATCGAGTCCATATTTCGCGGGTACTGGGTCATCGGCAAGTCAGTATTTCTGGAACGTGAGGCAGGAACTGGATGCCGATCCTCCGGAAAGGGCGAAGATGCCTCCCATTCAGAGGAGGGGTCAGCGGCCGGTGATATCCACTTCCCAGACAAGGGCATGGGTACCATATGGTTTTATTGTTGTTCATTCCTCAGCTCCGGGGACCGGTTTGTCGCAGGGCTGTCCGACGGTAGGCACAAGGATTGAGGCTCTTGCCCCGAAGGCGGTTATCGACTGGCTTAACGGCAGGGCAAAAGCCTACACTACTCCCGATGGAACAGAAGAGGTAAAAGCATACTGGGCTACAGGCAAAGTCGGTATGATCGGAACCTCCTATAACGGAACGATACCTTTTGCTGCTGCCACTACCGGTGTTGAGGGACTTGAGGCCATAATCCCTGTTGCTCCAAACAATTCGTATTACCATTATTACCGTTCCAACGGTCTGGTCCGCAGTCCGGGAGGCTATATCGGCGAGGATGTTGATGTCCTTTACGATTTCATCCATTCAAATCCCGATAACTGCGAATATTGCGACAGTGTTATAAAACGGGGAGTGATGCATGCGAGGCAGGACAGGAAAACAGGCGACTACAATGATTTCTGGGCTGAGCGCGACCTTATGAATTACATGAACGATTACAGGGCGGCAACACTTATGGCTCACGGTTTCAACGACTGGAATGTGATGATAAGCCACAGCATCCGTTTTATAGATGTGCTTAAGAATAAGGGAGTTCCGCTTCAGGTGTATTTTCACCAGGGAGGCCATGGAGGCGAACCACCCTTCCGGATGATGAACAGATGGTTCACACGTTATCTTTTCGGGGTTGAGAATGATGTCGAAAAAGACCCGAAGGCATGGATTGTACGTGAGGGCGACGACAGGCTGGAGCCGACTTCCTATCCCGATTATCCGAATCCGGAAGCATCGCCGGTCAGGTTCTTCCTGGGTCCGGGTGCGCCTCAGGCCGGCTCGCTGCTTATGAACAAGCCTTCCATGAAAAGCCGTGAGACTCTAGTAGATAATTTCTCTTTCAGCGGCAGTACACTTGCAAAAGCCGAATGGACCGACCACCGGCTTATTTATCTTACACCTCCGTTGAAGGAAGACTTGCATATTTCGGGGACTCCTTCGATAAAAATAAAGGCTTCGAGCGACAAGCCTGCCGTCAATTTATCAGTATGGCTTGTAAGCCTGCCCTGGACGGAATCGAGAAACCCGAGGCCGACGGATAACATAATAACACGGGGTTGGGCCGACCTTCGGAACTACAGGTCGCTGACCGAAAGCGAGCCGCTTAAGGCGGGCCATTTCTATGAAATGACTTTTGAACTCGAACCCGACGATCAGATTATTCCGGCAGGAAAACAGATAGCGCTTATGATTTTCTCAAGCGACAGGGAATACACGCTCTGGCCCGATCCGGGTACAAGGCTTACTGTTGATCTCAACGGCACTGAGATTACCTTACCTGTTGTCGGGGGAATCGGAGCGGTGAAGTTTGAATAGTTCCTTGTTGGGTTCCGGGCCCATGACAAATGTGAGTCTGCCGCCCTTCATTATGTCCGCGTGACTGATTTCCGGTATGTTAAGCACTTCGCCGTTAAGTGTGGCCGACTGGATGTACCTGTTTTCGGATGAATTGTTCTTCGCTTCAATTATGAATTCCACACCCTTTGCCGGTCTGATTATGGTTTTCCCGAAGAGAGGGCTTCCGATGCTGTAAACAGGGTTTCCGGGTGTCACCGGATAAAATCCCATCGAACTGAGGACATACCACGAAGAAAGGGATCCCATATCCTCATTTCCGCATAATCCTCCCGGACCCGGACGGTAAAGCTGTTCACATATCTGCCTGGTCCAATACTGTGTTTTCCAGGGTTCTCCGGAATAATTCCAGAGATACGCCACATGGTGTGAAGGCTGGTTTCCATGGACATATTGTCCTATTGTTCCAACCACACCGATATACTTCGGACCGGTAATGGAAGGATCCATGCTGAAGAATGTATCAAGTTTCCTGTTGAAATTTTCATTGCTTCCAAAAAGGGAGATCAGTCCGTTTATGTCGTGCTGTACCGACCAGAGATACTGCCACGCGTTCGACTCGGTGTAATGGCGGTTTGGCCTGACGCCGACAAGAAGGGGATCGAAATACCGGTAATAGCGGTGACCGTCTTTTTCCACTATATCCTGTTCTTTTCCTCCGGCCATCTCCAGGAAAGTGCCATCCGCTTTTCGCGGTCTCATGAATTCAGTTTCGCTGTCCCACACATTTACATAATTTTTCGCCCTTTCCATGAACATCCTGTAATCGTCCTCCTCCTTAGCTATGGCGCTGGCCATTTGGGCGATACACCAGTCATCGTAGGCAAGTTCAAGGGTGTTCGAAACAGATTCCGTCACCTTATCAACCGGGGTATAGCCCAGTTTGAGATAGTACTCGAGTCCCGAGCGGCCTGAACTCAGGGGGACAGGAGGTTTGGGCATCTCGAGCGCCTTGGTCTTCATGGCATTGTATACGAAGCCGGCATCGAAGCCTGTATGTCCTTTAAGATATCCATCAACAATAACCGGAACAAGGTGATCGCCTACCATCGATTCGCGGTATATATTTGCAAAATGCTGTGCCGGCAGCCATCCGAAGTCTCTTATTTTGGCTTCTATCGACTTGAGGAAATCGTTGACTCTTTCAGGAGCCACGATAGTAAGCAGGGGATGCTGCGACCTGTAGGTGTCCCAGCACGAGAAGGAACCGTAAAAATCATAATCTGCAGCCTCGTGTACTTTACCGTCCATCCCGAAATACTTTCCGTCGACATCCTGATAGATGTACTGCGAAAGGAGCGAACGGTACAGGGCGGTGTAAAAGATTTCCTTTTGTTCAGGGCCGGCTCCTTCTATTTCAATTCGCGATAACTCGGCGTTCCAGGTTTCAAGGGCTTCTTTCCTTACTCTGTCGAAATCACCGTCGCCCTTTTCAGCTTCAAGATTTTTCCTGGCTCCCTCCAGGCTCACGTACGACAGGGCCACGCATGCTGTTATCCGTTCATTTTCTGAAGTGCTGTAATTGACGAAGGCTCCTATTCTTTTGCCTGTTTCGCCGCTCTTGTAGGGGAAGATGCCACTTCCCGATTCGGGAGTGCTGCGGCCGAGGTCGAAGGTACCGTAGTAAAGAAAAGGTTTGCTGAATTCCGCGCAGAAAAAGACCTTTCCCGTAGGACTGTTCCTGTAGCCTTCGATGCGCCTGTCGCTCGCGATCATAATATGAGAATCGTTCGGTTGCGGGGCTGTTCCGATCTGGTGTCCCAGGTCGATGATAATATTTGCATTGGTGGTTTCAGGAAAGGTGTAGCGGTGGAATGCCACTCTTCTTGTTGAAGTGAGTTCAACCTTTATATTGTAATCCCTGAGCACAACCGAGTAATATCCGGGAGAGGCCGTTTCCTCAGAGTGATCGAAGGTTGATCTGTATCCCTCATCCGGATTGTCGGCAGTTCCGGGCGTTATTTGCAGTTTATTCCCTACCGTGGGCTGGAAAAGGATGTCGCCCCCGCTTGTCATTCCGACGCCGCTGTAGTGTGTATGGCTGAATCCCATGATGGTGTTGTCGGCCCAGGTATAGCCCGCGGCATAAGTCCATCCTGTAGTGTGGCAGTCGGGACTCACATGCACGAGAGCCCAGGGGAGAGAAGCTCCCGGGTATGTGTGTCCGAAATACTGAGTTCCGATAAAGGGATTGACATAATCGACAGGTCTGCTTTTTCTCCCGTCGGATTTTTTATTATCTCCTTTATGGCTTCCGGAGTTTCCCTGATCAGCCTGAGAACATGAGGCGGCAATGATCAAAGTAAGGCAGAAAGCGGCCGATTTCAGAATTAAACGCTTGTTCATAATGTGATTGTCAGAAAAAATTTAAAACAGGGTTATTCCCTTATATTTTGATAAACAGTTTGTTTTTATAGAGCCAATAACAAATATACCAAAGACCTGCCCATATCCCCAGGCTGGTCAGGATTTTGACAGTTGTTTCTCCTCCCCACGAGAAGAAAAGTTTAACGAAAGGCTGGATGATGTTCCTGATGAAATCGGCTCCTCCTATGTGGAAGAAGATATAGATGAATATGCAGTTCATCCCGACAACGATAAAGAACCAGGAGCCTTTTTTGAAAAGTTTTTTCACATCTATAAGCCAGTAGCAGAAAGCAAGTGCAAGGATTGTCCAGCCGCCGCTGACAAGAACAAATGATGATGTTGCTATCTTCTTGATTATCGGGGTGATGTTCAGCAGGTCGAGGGCATAGCCGGCGGCCAGTGCTGCCACTCCGCCTATAGCCAGTGCCCTTAGTTTGTAAGTATGGCTTTTATCGCTCATCAGCAGTTTACCGCAAAGGACTCCCCACACGGTGTGAGCCGTGGTTGAAACGAAGTTCAGGGTAGCCCATGCACTGGCTTTCTCAACGCCCTCGATCTTGTTGTTGAACCAGGCGCCCAGGTTCTCGTAGATCACCCAGGGGTTGTTGAAACCTTCTACCGGGAAAAAACGGTATGCAAGGTCTATCAGAAGCAGTATAGCCAGGCTGAAGATTATCTGGAAGCGGAAGCTTTTATTTCTTATCAGAAATGCGACAATGTAGGTCACGGACAATTGTGCAAGGACATTCTGGAATCTGAACACCAGCTTATCGGCCTGGATAAAGTACAGGGCCCAGCCGAAGAAGAGCAGGAGGAAGGCCCTCTTCCAGGCATGCCGGTTGATTTCTCTCAGGCTTTGTCCCTTCCTAATCCTGTTGGCAACGGCAAAAGGAATAGCCACTCCGACAATGAACATGAAGAAAGGTTGTATCAAATCCCAGAAATGGAGTCCATGCCATTCATGATGCTGAAGCTGGTTCCCAAGGAAATGAACAACCGGATTCCCGGAACGCGCGAGAATAGAGTAGAGCCGTGTTGCTTCTCCCGCGAGAAGGAACATTGTAAATCCACGGAAAAAGTCTACCGATGCAATTCTTCCGGGAAGGGGGGCATTGACGGAAGCAGGTTTTGAGGTCATATTGGCAAGGTTGATCTTAGTTCAAATTTAAGGAATTTCATTTTAGTTCACGGAAGCGTGCCAGGTGTCCGGCTGTGCTGTTCAGAAGTTTCTGAACCGCAAGTCCGTGCATGATTCCGGGGACTATTGCTTCTGTTTGGCTGTTTGTCAGGAATACATAGTGCGCGTGGATCATTGCCCTGTGCCAGCCTCCCGGAACATGGCCCGACGGGAAGGATGTGAGGGGCTTATAATTGCTTCCGCTTATCTTTCTTGACCAGGTGGCGGATTCCTCCGTGTAATACTCAAATTGTCCGGGATTCTCTGAAGAAAACCTGATGGATCCTCCCGTTGCAAAGATCTCAAACGAAAGGCTGTCGCCTGATCCTGAGCTGATACGGCTTGCCGAAAGAGTTCCGGCAGCATGGCTTTCCCTGTCATAGAGAGATATCTGGCTGAAGAGGTCCGATCCTTCCGGAACGTCATCATATTCCCCGGCCTGAACAGCTCCGGTGATCTCCACTTTATCACCGATGAAAGCTATCAGAAGGCTCAAGATATGTGATCCCAGGTCGGCCATGGCCCCGCCGTCGGGAGCCGGGCTAAGCCGGGTAACACGTTTTTCGCGGTATGATTTCTTAAGATAATCGCCGTGATAATATTTGAATTCGAAGTGAATTGGTTTCCCCAGCACTCCCGACTTCCAGAAGGCGAGAGCCTCCCTGACGGCCGAGGTGTACAGATACTGAAATCCGACCTGAACCTGCAATCCGGGACGGGAACTGATTATCTCAAGAATGCCTTTCTCTTCCTCACTGCCCGAGCATACAGGTTTTTCGAGGTAGATCCTCCTTACATGGTCCATAGCGGCGGCGGCTTTGAAATGCTTATAATGGACATTGTTTGGCCCAAGTATGAAGACGGTGTTTATCCTCTTGTCTGCCAGCAGCTCTTCGACAGGGCAGGCTTTCCGGAACCCGTAGCTGGCGGCAAATGATTCCATGCTTTCCTCGCGGGCAGAGCTAACTGCAGCCATTTCCACAGGGGGAGAATCGGGGTAATAATATTTGAGAGAATTGAGGGAAAATGCATGAGAGCGGGCTATTCCCCCGGCTCCCAGGAAACCAATGACAGCTTTTTCGTTTTCCATAGGGAATAATTTCAGTAATTATCTTGAGCGGATTAAGATAATCCTAATACAGGCATTAACTGTAAAAAGAATATCAAAAATCACAAAAAAACATATATTCACCACTTATAGCCTTAATAATTTAACCCTTTAAGGGACTAAGCTCACGCCGTGAACCGCCCGCCGCATACCGTTCTTCTCATTCCTTGACTATCTTGTACGCGTACAGTCTTTCGTTTCCTATCCTCAGTAAATAGATGCCTGAGCTTAGTCCCGAAAGGCTGACCATGGATATATCGGATTCCAGTACACCTGTCTTTACTATCCGGCCCGACATGTTGACAATGAGATAATTTGCCGGAATAAGTTCGGGCAGGCCCTGGACCATGATATAGTTGTTTGCCGGGATAGGGGATATAATGAAACTGTTCAGCTCGTCGGGGATGGGTAAGGGAAGTCCGAGGTAATTTCCCAGGAAGCTTCTGAGGTCGACAAGATGTATCTTCTGGCTGACTCTGACAACAGGCTTGTACGAAAAAGCTTCGTTTGTGATAAAGAACCGTGTGCCTTTGGTGGTGGTGATGGCCTCAACCTGATGATATGGCAGAAGCAGGTCTATTTTACGCTTGTTGGCGCCAAAAAAATCGGTACCTGCAAAGTCATACAAGAGGTAGAGGAAAGGTTGCAGCTTATTGCTGTAGCCGGTAAGAACAATTATTCTTTTATCACGGTTATAAACAGCGCCGGTAATCAAACCGTTTACATTCAATGATGCCTTTCTTTTTGCATCCCATGTTCCGGGAGTTTTTGGAAGGGAATAAAGTGTGGTCTGTCTGCTGGCCCAGCCTTTGGTAAAAAGATAAAGGCTGTCTTCCGAAACAATAAAGGCTTCACAGTCAAAATCCGAGTTATAGGATCCGGGGTTAAAATCGGCCTGTTCGGGATAGGAAAAGCATATCGAGTCGTAAAGCGGCGAATTATCGATGATACTTTGCTTTGATATCATGTAAATCTTCAGGTCTCTGCGATTTCCGGAGTTATTCCCGAAATCGCCGATATAGATATGGCTTTCATCCTGAGATATTTCTTCCCAGTCGGTATTGGAGATCCCGTGGAGAGGATATGTCCTGGTCACTTTACCGTAGATGGTGTCGAGACCATATAAATTGATATCGTGGTCGTCGTTATGTGTCCAGAACATATTATCCCAGAAGATCAGTCCTGATGTTTCGGCTATCTCCGCTTCGAGTTCGAGGCTGCCGAGGGGGATAATGTTTGCCTGGTTGTATCTGCAGCTTCCGTCATTGGCAATGGCTTCAGGGTTGTAGTTTACAGCCAGCCGGTCAGGACAGCCAGTCTGCTGGGCTGATATCTGAAGGGCAGACAGGAACAAAGCCGCCAGGGCAGGGATAAGACATTTCTTCATTTGCAGATGAGTTGCAGAGCTAAAGATAAGAATATAATGCGGATCAGGTCAAAACATTAGCTTTACCCCGGAAAAGTAAACAACTAAACCGTTCAGATATTATGCCTTTCCCCTGAAGCCGGACGATCAGATATCGTTTCGCTTATAAAATCTGAATTATTGAACATTTCTTCCAGTTCATCCGAGATCTCAGCCGGATTGGTGAGGGGCATTTCTCCATCATAGATTTCATAGCCAAGCAGGTCGGCTTTCTTCATTTTTTCAAGTACAGGCAGTTTTGTTCTGTTCGTAGTCTCCAGGTGATTGCCGTCGTCGTCGGTGATTATGAGCTTTGGAAGAAAGACACCTTTCCTTCCGATAAAATCGTCCATTATTCTGACACCTTCCTCGAATTCCTCCCTGGTTGTCCAGCCCAGGGCTTCATATTTCTGCAGCTTTTTGTCGTCCCAGGTAAGGACGCTGGCGAAGCTTTCTGAAATCTTTTCATCGATGGGGGTATCGAGATTCATAGTGTCGTGTCCGGAAGGCATCAGAACCACCTTTCCTCCTCCGCCTTCTATGTTTGCGGCATATCTTGGCAGGGTTACACCTGATATCCATCCCTGGAGATGTTTCATATAGATCTTCCCGATCTGTATGGGTGTGATAAAATGAACTATTCCCTTTTCCTTATGGCACTGGAGAAGATAATAGGGGTGGACTCCTATCCAGAACATCCTTCTGAAGGTTTCGGCAAGCGACTTGTAATTATCGTTCACGTGGTTAAGGAGCACTGTCTGGTTCCTGATAGTGAAGCCGTGGTTCCGGATCCTTTTAACCGCTGCTGCCAGGTCGGCAGTTATCTCCTGGTAATGGTTTATGTGAGTCATGAAATAGACATACTTTTCATGTCCCCTTGAGTATTTATTGGCCGAGTTTGAGATAAGTTCAAGCAGATCGTTGGTAACACCCATCGGCATAACCACCGGAATTCGGGTCGCAATCCTTATAACCCTGAGATGGTCTATTTTGCTGAGTTCCTCAAGTACATAAGCCAGTCTTTTTTTGCTTATCATCAGGGCGTCGCCTCCTGTTACCAGCACCTCGTTGATGTTCCTGTTGTACCCGGTGTAGAACAAACCTTTCTGTACTTCCGTGAGGTTCACATCTGCTGATGTATCGAGCGATTTGGCTCTCTGGCAGTGAACGCAATATGATGCACAGCTTGTATTTTCTGCAACAAACAGCGCGAGTCTGTTTGGATATCTCTGGTATGCCGCGCCGAAACTCCTGGAGCCTTCGCTCATTGCAGCTTCCAGGCCAGTGTTGGGGAACAGCAGGTTTGCCGGAGTGGGAACGCATTGCCAGAAAATGGGATCAAGCCTGTTTTTTTCTTCCATTACCGGGTGGAAGGGATCTTCCTGCATCAGCGAAGCATAGTAGGGAGTAATCCGCATGGGTTCCTTGCCCTGCCTCTTCATTTCCGAGAGCGTTCTGGCAATTTCCGCAGCCTGGTAATCATTCAGTTTTATTACTTTTTTGAGATCTTTAATTTTTCGGATGGAATTCCCAAGCTGCCATAAGGGATTGTTCCATTGCTGTTCGGTAACATTTTTCCAGAGTTCTATAGTATTGTATTTCCTTGGTGTGTAAAAAATTGGATCTTTATTATCCATCTTCTCGATTCTCCATAAAGATTAAAAGATTAACAAGTAATATTTGTATGTCAGAGCTGAGGTCTCAGGCAAAGTTAATCAAAATCGACCGGAAAGAGGTAATAATCAAGCTGTTTTATTGACAGAAAAGAAAAACAAAACAACCAAATTCCTAAAAAAGAGGAATTTAAAAACAAAAAAATTATGAGAGCGGGAGCATGGTACGACCTACAAAATCCCGAGCCGCTTCACTTTCGAGACCTGCACGACCTGCACGACTTTATAACAATCTCAGGCTGCCTCCGTTATTCCTGACCGATTCCGGCCAGATGCTGGACTGAACCTCGCCGATGTGTTTTTTCCGGAGGAATAACATACATACTCGCGATTGTCCCACTCCTCCGCCGATGCTGAGGGGGAGCTCGTGGTTGAGGAGCATTCTGTGAAAGAGGAGTTTTCTTCTTTCAGTGCAGCCCTGGATGAGGAGTTGCCGTTCCATTGCTTCCTCGTTGACCCTGATGCCCATTGAAGAAAGTTCGAAACCTTTTTCAAGAACAGGGTTCCAAACAATTATGTCGCCATTTAATCCCTTGTAGCCATCTTCGTTTGTCGAGCTCCAGTCGTCGTAATCGGGAGCTCTTCCGTCGTGAGGCTCGCCGTTGCTCAGGGTTGCTCCTATTCCAATAATGAATACCGCGCCGAAGATTTTGGAAATCTCATACTCACGCTGTTTGGGAGTAAGGTCGGGGAATTGGCGGAGAAGCTCTTCCGCGTGAATGAAATAGATGTTTTCGGGCAGAAAGGGAACAAATTCCGGATGCCTCTTGAAAAGGGCCATTTCAGTTGCTCTCAGTGCCTGATATATTGCCTTGACGGTTTTTTTCAGGAAGTCGAGATTTCTTTGTGATGGCGATATCCTCTTTTCCCAGTCCCATTGGTCGACATACACCGAATGAATGGGGCTCAGTTCTTCTGACGGCCTGATGGCCCTCATATCTGTAAGAAGTCCCCTTCCGGCTTCAATATTGTATTCCTTAAGCCTGATGCGTTTCCATTTGGCAAGCGACTGAACAATGACCGCGTTCTGATCCTTTACTCCCTTTACTGAAAAACTGACGGGTTTTTCAACACCATTCAGGTCATCGTTTATGCCTGTACCGTCGAGCACGGCAATTGGAGCTGAAACATTAACAAGATTGAGATTGGCGGCCAGTTTCTTCCCGAAAAAATCCTTAATGAAAAATATAGCCTCCTCTGTCTTCAGCATATCCCTGCAGGTCTCCACTGTTGTACTCATCTGTTCCTTAACCATAAACCCGTTCCGGTTTTAATTTATAAGGCAAAGATAGCTATATAGTTTTAATATAAAAGTAAAAATACAAAATAAATTAATAAAATGCAATATTTGGCGCACAATTATTAAAAAATGAACAAGAACATGCTGAAAAATAAATCCGGAATAAGCTTGAAGTTCCTGTGAATGTTTATAAATTGTAGCTGCCCATTGAAAGAGGACAAGGATTATGGACAGGCATATTAGGGAACTGATAGCTGAAGGGGAGAATCAGAAGCTCGACTTCAAGTACTGTGTATCTGACAGCCGGAAGATAGCCCGTACCCTTTCGGCCTTTGCCAACACTGATGGCGGCAGGTTGCTTATCGGTGTTCGCGACAACGGCAGTATTGCCGGTATCCGGTCGGATGAGGAGATTTACATGGTCGACACCGCCGCGCATATTTTCTGCAGGCCGGTTATTGAATATTCTCTAAGGCAGCATGTTATCGGGGGGAAGACCATTCTTGAGGTGGAGGTAAGCAAGGGAAATGAAAAGCCTTACCAGGCCATGAATGAGGAAGGCAGGTGGATATCCTGGATCAGGCATCTCGATCAGAATCTTTCCGCCAACCGTGTTCTGCTTCAGATATGGAGAAAGGAGAAGAAAGGTTCAGGGGTGCTTGTCAAGTTCGGCAAGGCGGAAAACATGCTCATGGAATATCTTCAGAAGAACGCTTCGATAAGCCTGTCGAAGTTCAGGAAGATATCGGGGATAAGCGCCTACAGGGCCGAGTCGATACTTGCCAATCTGGTAATATTCAGGGTACTGGTCATGAATGCTTCGGAGAAGGGCTTCACATATTCCATCGGGCCTGATACGCCAGCAGTTGAAGAACAGCTCATAACCAAATAATATCGGACGTTTCAGCAATTTTATTAATAAAAAATGCAACTACCGGAAGAAAAAATTCCTAATATTGGAACCTTGAATTTTAATCCGGATAAATTATTCACAGTGGAAGCGAAATGACATCGGGAGGCCGCATAGGATTCGATAATGAGAAATACCTGAACGAGCAGACTACGGCAATTCTGGAAAGGGTCAGCAGGTTCAACCAGAAGCTCTATCTTGAATTTGGCGGGAAGATACTCTATGATTACCATGCAGCACGTGTGCTTCCCGGATTTGATCCAAACGTGAAGATGAGGCTCCTTCAGAAGCTGAAGGATAAGATCGATGTAATACTTTGCATTCACGCCGGAGCCATTGAAAGAAAGAAGATCAGGGCCGATTTCGGGATTACCTACGATGTTGATGCCCTCAAGACAATAGATGACTTCAGGGAGTGGGGGCTTGATATTTGTGCGGTGGTCATCACTCGTTACCAGAACCAGACATCGGCTAAAGTTTTCAGGAACAAGCTCGAGATGAGGGGAATAAAAGTGTATCTGCACTATCCTACCGAGGGTTATCCTACAGATATCGATCTTATTGTTAGTGACAGGGGTTACGGAGCCAATGAATATATCCGCACCACAAAACCGATAGTGGTGGTAACCGGACCCGGTCCGGGCAGCGGAAAGCTTGCCACCTGCCTGTGCAACCTGTATCATGAGTATAACAGGGGGATCAAGGCAGGGTATGCAAAGTTCGAAACCTTTCCGATATGGGATCTTCCTGTCGACCATATGGTAAATCTTGCCTATGAGGCTGCTACTGTCGATCTCGACGACAGTGTCCTGATCGACAAATATCACCTTAAGGCATATAATGTAAAGACAGTCAATTACAGTCGCGATATAGAAGCATTTTTCCTTCTGAAAAGAATACTTGAGAAGATCACCGGCGGTGAATCGATGTACCAGTCGCCTACCGACATGGGTGTGAACCGGGCAAGTTCGGGCATAGTAAATGAAGATATAATCAGGGAGGCCTCTTTCCAGGAGATAATAAGGCGTTATTTCAGGTGCAGGGTTGAGTACGCCATGGGACTGGTTGAAAAGGATGCGGTGGACAGGATCAAGGCCTTAATGAAGAAAGCCGGGGCGAAGCCCGAAGACCGCAGGGTTGTTTGTCCGGCGAGGGATGCTGCAAAGGAGGCCGAAAAGAAAGGCAAGGGTAATAACGGGGTCTTCAGCGGAGCGGCACTGGAACTGAGTGACGGGACAATCATAACCGGGAAGAATTCTCCGCTTTTACAGGCTTCTTCGAGCCTTATCCTGAATGCAGCGAAACACCTTGCAGGGCTTCCCGACAGGATGTACCTTCTTCCGGAGGCTATTATAGATTCGGTGATGCATCTGAAACATGACATCCTCGAGGGGAAAATGGTCAATCTCGATGTTGATGAAACCCTGATAGTTCTCGGCATCAGTGCACTTTCAAATCCGGCTGCCAAGATGGCCCTTGAGAATATGAAGCTCCTCAGGGACTGTGAGGTTCATCTTACCCATATTCCCACACCCGGAGATGAAGCAGGGTGGCGGAAGCTTAAGGTTAACCTTACCTGCGATCCGGAGTATATGGGAAAAACCCTTTTTGCCGGTGAATGGTCATTTACGGGTTAAGACCTGATTCCACTGCCTGGTTTTTAAATCCGATACCCAGGCTAAGGTCATTGCCTGAACCCAGCGGGTATTTGATTCCTGCCATGATATGCCAGCCGAGATTGTTTTTAATGAACAGGCGACTTAAAACAACTTGATTTTAAAAACCAATGTACTCAGCGACTTTTGCTAAAAAAAATTTTACCTTGTGCGCTTATGAATCCCCCGAAGTCAAAGTTGGAGAAAGAGGAAAATCTTATAAAACATAAAACAATTATTATTACCCGATGAAGAAGATCTGTTTTATATTGTCAGTAAGCCTTTTGCTGCTTGTGTTCTCATGCGGCAGGCAGCCCCGGCCTCCGGTGGCTGAGAAAATCCCCTTTGTTGTAGAAAGCAACGGCAACGAACGGGTTGACAACTATTTCTGGATGCGTCTCAGCGACGAGCAGAAGAATGCTGAAATTCCCGATTCACAAACTGTCAGGGTGCTGGCATACCTCAATGCAGAGAACGACTATTCAAAAGCCGTTATGAAACATACGGAGAAAATGCAGAAAAACCTTTTCGAGGAACTCAAGGGCCGTCTTAAGGAGGACGATGAGAGTGTTCCATACCTCGACAATGGTTATTACTATCATATCAAATACTTCCCGGGGAAGGAGTATCCCGTATACTTCAGGAGAAAGGAAGGTTCGGACAAGCCGGAGGTCATGCTCGATGTAAATCTTCTTGCCGAAGGACATGAATACACCGGTGTGGGAGGCGCATCCGTTTCCCCTGACAATAATCTCCTGGCCTACGGGGTTGATCATGTAAGCCGCAGGCAGTATACCATTCATTTTAAGGATCTGAATTCCGGAGAGCTTATAGAAGATACGATCGTTAATACCACGGGACAGGGGGTTTGGGCAGCCGACGGCAGAACTTTCTTTTATATAAGCAAGGATCCTGAGACCCTCAGGGCGGCAACTGTCATGATGCATATCCTGGGAACTCCTTCTTCGGCGGATAAAGTAGTATTCTACGAGGATGATGAGACCTTCTCCCTTGGTCTTGGCAGGACAAAAAGCAAAAAGTTTATCACAATCGTTTCGCATCATACTCTTAGCACTGAAGTTCGCCTGATAGAGTCAGCCAGTCCTGAAAAAGGATTCAGGGTATTCGAAGCCCGCGGGGAGGATCATCTCTATTCCATAGACCACCTGTACGGAACCTTCTACATCCTGACCAATGCGGGAAGCGCGACGAATTTCAAGCTTATGACTTGTCCGGAACAAAAGACGGATATAGCATCATGGAAGGAAGTTATTCCTCACCGGCCCGACGTCCTGCTTGAAGATTTCGAGCTGTTCAACGATTTTCTTGTGATAGACGAGCGCATCAAAGGCCTTACAAACCTCAGGATCATCAATATTTCAGATAAATCGGAACATAACCTCGATTTCGGGGAGGAAACCTATACTGCCGGCATAAGCATGAATCCCGGGGCAAACACCACAATTCTGCGATACAGCTATTCATCTCTCACCACTCCCGCTTCGGTCTTCGATTACGATATGATTACCCGGACGAGGACCCTTCTCAAGCAGGACAGTGTTCTGGGAGGCTTCGACAGGAACAACTATGAATCGAAGCGTTTGTGGGCAACGGCGGGCGACGGAACGCAAGTACCAGTTTCGCTGGTTTACCGGAAAGGCTTTGTCAACGATGGCAGTGCTCCGATGCTGCTCTATGCCTACGGATCGTACGGGTCATCAACCGAACCTTCATTCCGTTCATCAATCATCAGTCTTCTCGACAGGGGCTTCTCCTTCGCCATTGCCCATATCAGGGGTGGGAGTGAAATGGGACGCCAGTGGTACGAGGACGGGAAGCTTTTGAAAAAGATCAATACATTCACCGACTACAACGACTGTGCACGTTTCCTGATCAATGAGAAATACACTTCAGCCGGCCATCTTTACGCTATGGGAGGAAGTGCCGGGGGACTTCTGATGGGAGCCATTGCCAACATGGAGCCCTCTCTCTATAATGGCATAATAGCTCAGGTACCCTTTGTTGATATTGTAAGTACGATGCTTGATGCCACGATACCTCTTACCACCTTTGAATGGGATGAATGGGGCGATCCGCGGGAGCAGGAGTACTATGACTACATGCTTTCGTATTCTCCCTACGACCAGGTGAAGGCTCAGGATTATCCCAATATGCTTGTAACTACCGGTTACTGGGATTCGCAGGTGCAGTACTGGGAGCCTGCCAAATGGGTTGCCAGGCTCAGGGAAATGAAAACGGATGACAATATTCTTATCATGGACGTAAATATGACTGCAGGTCATGGAGGAGCTTCCGGGAGGTTTGAGCGGCTGAAAACCACCGCCCTGGAATATGCCTTCATGCTTGATCTTGAAGGGATAAAGGAATAGGAGCAATAAGCAAGCAAATGACAAATCCCTTATACCGCAGGTAAAAGGGATTTGTTTTGTAATTGTTTCATCCAGAACTATTCAAACTCCGGCAAAATATCATCGGTATCCTGAATAACGAGTATGTTATCCCTTATGAACCTCTCAATCAACACCTTTTTGCTTCGTAACTGGATTTCTGTGTTCAAAAGGTTGAATATTTCCTTCTCAATCTGGTCTGAATCTTTTTCTGGTTATTAATTTCCTGGCTTCTGACGCTTCTGTTTTTTAGTGCGATCTTAAATTTAATTAACTAATAATGAGGGAAAATATGAGATTTACTGCACTAAGCGACATTTTTCTATTTATTCACTGTCACGCCCCTTCAGGGCTTAAAACCATGTAGAGTACTTTACCCCCGGTTAGCA
>ERZ1026805.801-NODE-801-length-19262-cov-20.444630_pt1 | contig 19262 bp, 20 predicted proteins | sample MGYA00520883_ERZ1026805 | MGnify/ENA primary metagenome ERZ1026805 (study PRJEB33270, sample SAMEA104284476) | anaerobic digester metagenome | biome: Anaerobic digester microbiome; feature: mesophilic sludge digester; material: Anaerobic digester biomass | place... | reverse complement strand
AAAAATATTGGAGAGGATTCAATGAATTCTTACTCTTCAAACAAAAAGGTTTCACTTACTTATTCATACTACCCTCATGAGTTCCTTTGCATCTCTTGCTTTTTATAAGCACCTACCCCCTGCTAGGAAATCTCGGAAAAACCTAACCGATTTTCATTTCCTCATCAGATAGGAGGCTTTCGCCCTGTAATCGGGGGTGTGTCTAACTAATCATGGAAAAAGGCAGCCATCTGAATAGTGATTTGTTGTGATGGCTACAAGCCTGGTTCTTCAATCGCTATGAAATCTGTTAGAACCAGAACGATAGGAACAGGTTCAAAATGAGATCACATTCAGAAATGCGTCGGATTTGGAGAATATGTATTGGCTCTCAAACGTTTTGAGATGCAAAGAACGACTGATTCAGAGAGGAAAGGAGATGGAATTCCGGGCTGCATTTTAACGTCAATTACACAAACAAGGATGGCCGATCAAGAACGAAGGTATCCTTGATGCCCTGCTGACCTTTCCTGGACCGGGCAAATCGAAACGGTGACCAATCAACCGGGAAAAACGCTGCCAATAGTAAGATAATTATATGCCCCCTGTTTCAGGTAATCGCTCATGAATTTAGATCTCAGAACAGCCCTTGTTTGATTGAGAGGGATCAATTGGTTGGATTAGACTGTAAAAACAAGAAAATAAAAAGTTTTCATCCTGGGATAATCCCAGGATTGATGTTAAAGATGTAAGGTTATGCTCTCTTCGTTCCAGAGATCCAGTTCATGTTCTTGTCGAACAGCATGATGTATCCATCAACACTGGTTCTCTCTTCGAATTCAACCTTTGCGTACATCTTCTCATCGCCGCCACGGCCTTCCATGATCAATCCCTTCATGTAGGCACTGGCCTGTCCGATGGATGGGGAGTCACCGAGCATATCAACACGGATGGTGTGGTATTCCTCAACCGGGGTGTCAGCGCTTGAGACAACGAACCGGTCACCAGAGGTGGTTCCGACGTTGACAACGGACATGTCAATGGAGCTGCCAGTGTCGACGACATTACAGAATGCCGGGATATAGCTGCTGACGGTCGGTGCGAATACGCAGATCATCTTCTCAGTGGTGTTCTGGGCACGGCCGGTTCCGTCAAGGAAGATGCTCTCGTCGGATGAAACGCGGGCGCCATCGATGCCAACGAAGTTGATCTGTTTCTCGGCTTCAACGTTCCACTGGTTGGTGAGCCTGGCCTTGGTCTCTACCAGAGTGGTCTTGTCGTAATAAATGTTCCCAACACCGTTGGACTGGGTATCCTCTTCGTAGGTCTTGGCGTAGTACGTTCCCTTGTCGAGAGTGGGTACTTCGGTAATTGGGTCTGCAGAGGTCTGAACCCAGTCAAGATCAGTCATTGAGTCAAAGTTACCCTGTGCCTGAATGCTGGTAAGTACGGTAATACCCTGGGTCTCAAAAGTTGCATTGACCCCGGCATCAGCCATAGCAAAGCCAGTCATTCCGACAAGCATAGCGAGGGCGATGACCATAATTCCAAATTTCTTCATAATATCCTCCTACATTTCATGCTGATACTCTCAGCATCAACCCAACTTTTTGGAATTAAGAATATAAGAATCTTTCTTTACTGAACGGTTAAATAAATGACGAGATTGGTTAATATAACCTGCTTCCAGGGAATAGATATCTCTCTGTCTTTCAAAAAATTTTTTATCACTTTCATCACTGCTTCCTTAATCATATTTTACCACAATTCGGAGACTGCAGATTTCCTGCTTATGCCGATGATGAAATTCCTACATTATTTAATAATAACAGACCGTTTTGAAGTGTAGCTGGTAAAAAATCTCTCATATTATTCAAAAAACCTGGGGATTATCCAGAATGAGCATGATCTTCCTGGTGCGCAAAAAATGCGTGCATGAGCTGGATTGCACAACATTTCGGGGTATAAAGCAAAAATTTCTTCCACGTGTCAGATTATCGTCCTGCCATCTCTCGGATATCCAGAGAGGAGATATAATCGCTCGATTTGTATGGGTGTTCCAATGGAGCCAGGAGAAACCAGTTCAGGAGGTTCAAAAACAAGTATCATAATTGCTATCTCGAATAGGGTGTTAGTAATGATAGTATCCTCAAAGGATTGAGAGTATCATTCACTAAACACCTGATATCAATCAAGTTGTCAGGACTCGATGCATCTTTTCGAGAAACTTAAACCAACCGGGTTGAGCTTACCATCCTCCAAAACAGTAACATCCTCATCAGGTATGCATTCTTTCCACCGATTCAGATCCTGGCTCATTGTTATGTGAGATCAGATGGATGTATCAAATTTACAATTGGATGAGAGAAGGGAATCATCGGTCTTGTTAAATTGGGAAGGTTCCTCTATCAGGTATTCTGGAACGTGGAGAGACGGTTATCTTTTCATTTTTTAGGGAACGTCCAGCGTGAAACCTTGCTGGAGCAGGTTATCAAGAAAGTGAAAAGAATGAGTCGCAATTACCTAGGAATAATTCCAAAGCTACAACTGAATTGTCCTTTATGAATCGGAGGATCGACATTGAGAAGAAGTTTTCGAATGGAAGGGTACCTCAACGGCATTGAAGGGTTCTGGTAATTTGCTAATGAACTATTGAAGAATCACAGCGTTGATGCCCAGAACTATTCTGCCTATCTGAAAGAGTTGAACTTGCTGTAAAACCACAGAGACCCAGACCTTTTTGACGATCTTATCCACGTATGAGAATGATTTAGCCCTGTGGCACGAGGAATCAAAAAAAAATTCTAGGAAAAATTCCTAGGTCATTTTTCTGTAAGATCAGGCTCTCTTGACACCAGAGACCCAGTCCATGTTCTTGTCGAACAACATGATGTATCCATCAACACTGGTTCTCTCTTCAAACTCAACCTTCTCATACATCTTCTCATCGCCGCCACGGCCTTCCATGATCAATCCCTTCATGTAGGCACTGGCCTGTCCGATGGATGGGGAGTCACCGAGCATGTCAACACGGATGGTGTGGTATTCCTCAACCGGGGTATCAGCGCTTGCAACAATGAACCGGTTTCCGGTGGTAGTTCCCACGTTGGCAACGGACATATCGATGGAGCTGCCAGTGTCGACGACATTACAGAATGCCGGGATATTGCTGCTGACGGTCGGTGCGAAGACACAGATTACCTTATCCTTGGTCTCCTGTGCACGTCCAGTTCCATCAACGAAGATGCTCTCATCTGATGAAATCCGGGCACCATCGATACCAACGAAGTTGATCTGCTTCTCAGCTTCGATGTTCCACTGGTTGGTGAGCCGGGCCTTGGTCTCTACCAGGGTGGTCTTGTCGTAGTAAATGTTCCCTACACCGTTAGACTGGGTGTCTTCCTGATAGGTCGATGCATAGTACGTTCCGGCGTCCAGTGAGGGCACTTCAGTAATTGGATCTGCAGAGGTCTGAACCCAGTCGATGTCGGTCATCGAGTCCATGTTGCCCTGTGCCTGGATGCTGGTGATTATGGAAATCCCCTGGGTCTCAAAAGTTGCATTAACCCCGGGATCAGCCATAGCAAAGCCAGTCATCGCGACAAGCATCGCAAAGGCCACAACCAAAAAGCCATAGTGTTTCATTTATTTCCTCCAACATTTCATGCTGATACTCTCAGCATCACCCTTAATTTTGAAAAGCACTCTATAATAATATTTCTTAACTGACAGGTTATACAATAGGTGAAATCGGTTCATTTCACTCCTGTAGATTTTAATTGAACTAGTGCCTTTTACGAGGTTATTCATCCGAACAATCTCTCAAAAAGAACCAAACGAAAAGAAAATTAGTAGGAGATAAAAGTTGAAGAGCGGTAACCGGGCGCTATTCACACTCTAAACTACATTCAATCAGGTATTATTACCGATTTGTTGTAATAATCACAATGCTGCCACTACATTATCTAGCAGAAAATATCCCTCATTTTTGATTAAACGCCATTGTAAACAGATCAATGGCGAGGTTAATAGAATATTTCTGCTTCCTTTGAAGAGACAGTTCGAGAATAGCGTAAGCCGACTAATTTTTTCTTTCAAACGGAGGAATAGATATTTTTGAGCCATGAAACCGGAGTGTTTCAAATCGTCTTCTTTTTCGCTTTTATCGCAGAGAGGTATTGTTTCAGTGTTCCGCGCGAAATCATGATTTCAAATACAATGAGAGTTTCCAGGAAAAAATAGTTGAAGAGTTTACCTTTTCACACCGGAAAGATAGCTCATTTCCTTGTTGAAAAGGGTGATGAATCCGTCAACGCTTGTTCTTTCGTTCAACTCGATTTTCTCATACAAGCCCATATCATTGCCCCTTCCCTCGAAGATCATACCCTCCATGAACGTCGAAACCTTGCCCCTTGACGGGATGTCTTCCCGATCAGTGACACGGATGGTATGACTGAGTTCCACCGGAGTATCAGAAGATGCAACGATAAAGCGGGCATTCGTTGTCGTCAGGACATTTGCCACACTCATGTCAATGGAACTGCCTGCTGAAACATAGTTACAATAAGCGGGAACGGACCCTGATACCGAGTTGCCGAAAATACAGATGAGCTTATCTGAAGTTGTGCTCGGATTTGCTGTTCCCGATACCATTATTGTCTCGGCTGAATGCACCCGCGAGCCGTTGTAGCCAACAAAGGAGAGCTGCTTTGTCGCCTCGATATTGGACTGCCCGGTGAGCTTGGCACCTGTATCAACGATCAGCTCCTTGTCATACCTGATCTCTCCTATCCCGCCTGAATTGGTGTCTTCAGTGTAAACCGCCTGATAAAGGGCACCATTTCCACTAATCGGGGGGACTTCTGTTAATCCGCCCTCGCTGGTGGTGGATGTCATCGCAACATCGGTAGTGGAACTGAAACTGCCAACGGCGATTATCGTTGTAGAGGTATGAAATCCTTGCGTTTCGGAGGTAGCATTGATCCCGGTATCTCCCATGACGATTCCGGTAATCAGACCGATCAAAACGAAGGAAATCACCAGGATTGCTCTTTTTCCCATTTCGTAACTCCTCGTGTCTGAAATGCTTCTTGTATCACCATGCAATGCCGATGTCACAGCATCACTATAACCTTGTCAGCGTAGTATAAATTATTTCTTCATAATCGCCTGATTTTCCCGTCATTCAGATAATTGAACCAATTAATCCTTCCATTTTACTATCTGGGGGATACTATTTAGCTGACCGGTTCGATAAATGCAGGAATACCTGACAGAATTATTCCCTACTTTCGAGCGATAGTGAGATAACCGGTATGCCCCACCCGTGTGGATGGCCTGGTCCCCCTCTTTGTCCGGCTCATCTCGCGCTCCATACATTCCAATGCCTTCAATTCTGAAAAAAGCGGCTCTGCAACGTCAATCACTGAAAAAAGATATTCCAGGAATGGGGTGTAACAGGCAAGATATCCGCCCGGTTTGAGCACAGAATGGGCATGACGGATATGATCTGGTGCAATGGTCATATCCAGGTGTACAATATCAAATAAGCCCTGTATCCCGAGTATATCTGAGGTAACCACCTCGACGTTATCAAGGCATGCATCCTTTATGTTCGTTTCAGCAATCCGGGCAAAATCAGGTCTGACCTCACATGTAGTGACATCCCGGGCGATTCCCCCGAAAAAAATCGCTGCAATGCCTGTACCGGTTCCGGAATCGAGTACCCTGTCGTTCCGATTCATCCCGGTGTAGGCAATTACGAGCCCGATATCCTTTGGAAGCATAGGGGCACCGCTCCTTTTTGCATATTCAAAAAAATCGGGTGCTCTCGGGAGGAGAATAACAAATTCAGATCCGTTATGTGACCGGATGACATTCCCTGATTCTGCACCAACAATTTCATCAAGGTTGATTATTCCCCGATCAGTAGAGAAGGTCCCGTTTCCTGCCTTAAGAAAATACTTCCTCTGTTCACCGACAAGAAGGATCCGCTGGCCGGACCTGATCATTTCGAGACCTTCAGGATTGCCTCGGCAATATCTCCATTGCAGGAAACAAGAGCCTCCCTGGCAGCCTCCCTGGAAACACCTGCCTGTTCGGAAACAAGCTTCACATCATCATCGGGTATATCGGGCACTGCAGGTTCGAATCGCACCTGGCCTGCAACCTGATAGGTGGTAATCCCCTGCATTGTCATTGCAGTCACTTCCGCCGAATCAAAGATGTAATTACCCTTTTTCGTGTAAATAACAAGTTTCTGGACATCCTCGATTGGCTCCATCTGCATCCCGATCTGTTTCATCATCTGCTTCATTTTTTTGGGATTTATGTTTCCTGGCATCATGCCTCTCACCTTCCCTGCCGTACTTTTACTGCTACACCGTAATTAAAGAACAGCATCTCCTCCCCTGAAAGAAGTGCCGAACCGGTCGCAAGGAGCTGATCCTGGTCGTCTACAACCATCACTTCATCCCCCGCCCGGATGCCAGGATCTGCGGCGATCACATGCTTTGCAAATGTGTTTTTGCCCTGTCGTACAAATTCTGCAACATCAGCAGCGACAGTCACACGGTATGCCGGTGGAGCGAGGCAGGAGAGCAGCCGTAAAGCTCCCTCAATTCCCAACGTAAGACGACCGTCCATCGCCCGGACGGTTACAAGTCGATTCCCCTCGAGGGAGATCTGTCGCACCCTTCCGGTCCTTGACAGAATCGCCTCACACCCTTCCGGGAAAAGGGCAAGTCCAGCCCCCTGCCCGAACTGGAAATCAGCGATGACCTGCATCCTCCTTCGTGCACTGTCCTGCAAGCAACTCGTTGACATATTGGATAAATTCATGTTCTGACTCACGCGGGATAAATGCACCTGCAGCGATCCGGTGCCCTCCGCCAGCTCCACCGAATCGTTCCGAGGCTGAAGTCGCTGCTTCCTGAAGATCAATCCCCCGTGACAGCATCTGTTCATTGGCTCGGAGGGATACCTTGGTAAGAGAGGGATCTTCCGGTTGTTCCACCATGATGAGGATGGGTTTTTCCCGGTTGAGCTTTGAAAGAGCCATGCCGGCACCGATTCCGACAATGGTATCAGGGTAGCGGTTTCCGACATGGAGATACTGGAGATGTGAGAGCTCGGACACGCCAGTGTCCAGAATGAATTGAAGGAGTTCCCTGATAATCGTCCTGTGGTTGGTAAGCATATGTTCAGCTTCCCGATATGCAGATCCGCGATCGCCCCTGCAGATCTGAGCACCTGTTTTAGGCCTCGACCACCTGCCGCATGCATTCAGAAGCGTGGCATATTCCTGTGCATTTCGGAGCGGTGTCCGGGCCCTCTCAGCCGGAAACAAGTATGATTCACAGAAAAGCCGTGTGATCGAACAGGCGTGTGCAAGCAGTTGCTGAGCAAGGGCGCTGGAGATGATCCGCTGCTCCTCACAGGAGAATTCTTCCCAGACCTTCCATCGCTGGAGATTGTCCTGTAGCGGTATTCCAAGTTTCTGAAGAAACCTGAGGGCTCCTCTCGCATTATTGCTGATACCCGGGATGATAGGATCATCATTGTAGGAAAGACTGATATGAAGTGGCCGGGTAGAGATCCCATAACAATTCAGGTCATGCTTTCGGACCTCCACAGAGCCGTGTGCTGATCCTTCATATGCGATCTCTCTCGCAATCCCGGTAAGTCCGCAATCCTCTCTGGCCATCATATCGCCTATATTGCCTATTACGGCCAATGGTGCAAGGTCGGAATTCCCTGAATCGATCTCTTTTGCAACCAGATAAGCGACACCGGCCGCACTCAGCTTTACATGACCATAAGGGTGGCAGTTTACCTGCAGATAATCGACATCGCATGGCTGGCTGATATGGTGATCGATGATTCCAACCTCATCGTTCCTAAAACCCGCTTCAGCGATGAGATTCTGCTGGCCTGCACCGAGATCACAGAAAAGTTTGAACGTTTCATCTTTTGGCACCTGCCGGATTGTGAGGGGTTCGAGCTGCCGGACAAAGACCGATGTTGTCCTTATTCCTGCCCGGGAAAGAGCCTGCGAGAGGATTGCCTCGCCCGTGATGCCATCAGCATCAATATGGGAAATAATGGTTACCGACTCCTGCGAAAGAAGATCCCATACAACAGCCCGCACATCTTCTGACAGTCCCATCACTCTATGTATCGGTAGATTCAGGAAAAAAAGGTTATTTTTCCGGAGATCAGGGTGACCAGGTTCAGATGTACCGATCCATCGCTGTCTTACGGCATATATTTCATAACTACCCACAACCTTACAATCAAGGAAGGAGAATGCCGGGTGCAACAAAAATACGGGCATCCTGTTGCCGGAGTCGCCGGGTTTGCAGAAACTGGGATCATCACCCCTGAGCGGATGCAGGGGGTTGATGCCAATGCCCAGGCGTTGGGGCTTTCATCCCTCCAGATGATGGAGAGTGCCGGAAGGGCTCTTGCTGACGCGGTGAGGGCGCGGCATTCCAAAAGAGTACTTATTCTCTGCGGGAAGGGAAACAACGGGGGGGATGGGATGGTAGCAGCCCGTTATCTCCAGGATCTTCATCCCATGGTCTTCGTCATCGCCGGGTCGGGTATGACCAGAGAGAGCGCAGAGCAGTTGCGTCTCATACACTATTGCAACGTGGAAATTGTTACAGTTTTATGCAGGGATGATGTCATTGCACAGGCAGATCACTTCTCTCGCTCAGACCTCATCGTTGATGCCCTGCTTGGTACTGGTCTGCGGGGTGCCGTGAAAGAACCGGTCCGCTCCTGTGTGGAGATGGCAAACCAGTCATCTGCGATGATTCTCTCTGCCGATATCCCTACTCCGGGTATCAGGGCTGATTATATCCTTGCGTTTCATCGACCGAAAGTTGCGGGATCTGCTGTCGCTCAGATAGGGATTCCGCTTGAGGCGGAACTCTTTACAGGGCCCGGGGACCTCCTCACTATCCGGAAAAAGCGACCTGATGCACACAAGGGAAGCGGAGGAGAGGTCCTTGTGATTGGGGGTGGACCGTACCAGGGAGCCCCCTACCTCTGTGGCCTCGGGGCCCTCAGGGCAGGAGCCGATATTGTCAGGATTGCCTCCCCGGTATTTGAGCCGGTGCCAGAACTCATCTATGAACGTCTCGAAGGGGATATCATCGGTGCAGAGCATATCGACCGTATTCTTCCCCTGATTGATCGTGCTGACGTCGTGGTAATGGGGAACGGTCTCGGCAGCAGGAGTCACCATGTGGTGAGAGCACTTGCACCCTCCTGCAGGAGAGTGGTCTTCGATGCAGATGCCATCCGGTTGCCGATACCAGAGGCAGGGGACAGTATCTTTACCCCTCATGCAGGTGAATTCGAAAGGATGACTGGTGGAAAGCCAGGCGATGATCTGGTTACCAGGGCGCATGCTGTCAGGGCGGCAGCAAAGAGGGGCATCGTGATTTTAAAAGGACCGATCGATATCATCTCCGATGGATCAAGGGTCCGGTTCAACCGGACCGGCACCCCGGCAATGACCACTGGTGGAACCGGTGATGTGCTTGCTGGAGTTATAGCGGGCCTTTTCTGCCAGATGCCGGGCTTTGAAGCTGCTTGCGCGGGGGCGTATGCAACCGGAAAGGCAGGGATGATGATAGGAGCAATCCATGAGGGGGGTATGCTTGCAAGCGACCTGCTTTCGTATATCCCGAAAATATTATTTGGCAAAGGAGGAGGATGATGGCAGAGTTTACCCACATAAGTGATGACAGGGTCCGGATGGTGGATGTCGGTGAAAAGGCCGAAATGAAGCGTCTTGCTGTTGCAGCCGGCAGTATATATCTGAGACCAGAGACGCTTGCCGCAATCAGGGATGGTACTATGATCAAGGGCAATGTGCTGGCTACAGCAAGGGTTGCAGCAACTCTTGCAGTAAAGGACACATTCCGTATTATACCCATGTGCCATGCAATTCCCATCACTTCCGTTGAGGTTGATTTCGGGCAGATGGAAGATCACATCAAGGTCACTGTTCTCGTTCGTTCGATAGGAAAGACAGGTGTGGAGATGGAAGCTCTCACCGGCGTATCCGTTGCGCTTCTCACCATCTGGGATATGGTGAAGTCTGCAGAGAAGGATGCGTTCGGGCAGTATCCCTGTACCCGGATAGATGCTATCCGCGTGATTCAGAAACAGAAGGAGTAATTCTGGTTTGTATGCGGTCTATGAGCGCATGGCTTTATGTGGTTTTATAATGATTTATTATGGTCTGCGGGATCCTTCCCGTAAAGGAATGTGGCGTGGTATCACGCTGAACCTGAGGTGATATATAATGGCAAAATCGATGTATGCCTACGTGCGTGAGGCATGGAAAAAACCAGCTGAAACAGGGGTCAAGGAACTTCAGTGGCAGCGGATGCAGGAATGGCGGCGCGAGGAGAGTGTCGTGCGACTCGAGCATCCCACCAGAATCGACCGGGCGAGAAACCTTGGTTACAAGGCAAAACAGGGTATTGCTGTTGTCCGGGTAAGGATACGACGCGGAGGGCGCCGCAAACCCCGGTACGTGCGTGCGAGGAGATCTGCACGGATGGGAGTAAATCGGATAACTGCCGGAAAAAGTCTCCAGCGTATTGCCGAAGAACGTGCATCGGTCAAGTATCCAAACATGGAAGTGCTGAACTCCTACTGGGTAGGCCAGGATGGGAAGCAGAAATGGTTCGAAGTCATTCTTGTTGACGGCAACCACCCATCAATAAAAGCTGACCGAAACCTCGCCTGGTTGAACAATCCTGTTCACCGTGGGCGTGCGGAGCGCGGTAAGACGAGTGCAGGGAGAAAGGGCCGGGGGATGATGAACCGCGGAAAAGGCACTGAAAAGACACGGCCCAGCATCAGGTCGCATGGCAATCTGGGCAAATAACTTATTCTCTTTTCTCTCACGTGTGTTCTGATGATGGAAACGGATGCCTGTATCCATCCTTATCCGGTTGGAACTGCTTCAGTTCGCAGAATGGCGATGGAAGCCGGTGCGTTGGGATTCGGCAGTATTGTAGTACCTGGTGAAGTGGCTGGAGTATACCACGGGGTGCGGATCATTCCTGCAGTGATCATCAGCGAGACGGACCTCAAAAGGGTTATCGGGCAGATCAGGAGGCACGCGAATAGCGGGAACCTTGTATTTGTGGATGCTGGAGATAACGGCTATAACCGTGCCGTTCTTGCCCAGAAGGGATTGAATGCCATCAGGTGCCTTCACCAGATACCAAAAAAGGCATTTGATCATATCTCTGCGCGTCTTGCGTATGAAAATAGCATAGCGGTCGAGATCGATCTCTACCCGCTTATCCATGAGAAGGGTATTTTCAGACAGAGAGTATTGAACCGTTACAATGACCTGATGAGATTACATTCACGGTATCACTTCCCTCTGATCCTATCCAGCAATGCCTGTTCTGTTCTCGATCTCCGTTCTCCCGATGAGATCCGTCTCCTCTGTTCTCTGTTTGGTATGGAGAAGGATGATACGGATGGGGCATTGCAGACCATCAGCACCCTCATATCTCCAGTCGAATCGGTCATGGTGGCTCCATGAAACCCCGCCCCCCCACCCTGAGAGAAAAGAAGCGATACCTCCTTCTTCATATCGACCCGCCAACTCCGGATCCTGATCCAAAGGATCTGTATTTTTCGGTACTGGACTCGGTGACCAGTCTTTATGGAGACGCGGAAGCAGCCAGGATGATGCCGGTCGTCATTTCCTGTGGATCAGGGTATGCAATAGTGAGATGTATTAGGGGTTATGAAGAAAAATTACGGATTGCAATCGTGACCCTGACCTCTGTTACGGAGCGGAGGATTGCGCTGCATGCAGTAGCCACTTCAGGAACCCTGCTCGCGCTCAGGCGCAGGGTTTCAGGACTATCTCCTGTCAGATTCGAGACGATCTCCTCTCTGCACTTCCGGGACAGGGAGTATACGGCACGGCGTTATCAGGGTCAAAAGGTTGATTTGCAGGAAAAAGGAATTAACAGGCAGGAACTATTGTTTCTCACACAGGATGATCTTGAGGGATTATAATGCAGCCACAGGCATATCAGATGGGTTATGATCGGGCGATAACTGTTTTTAGTCCGGATGGCCGCCTTTATCAGGTCGAATACGCGCGTGAAGCGGTGAAACGGGGAACGACTGCGGTCGGAATAAAATGTGAGGACGGGATAGTCCTTATTGTAGACAAGCGGGTGAGTTCCCGACTGCTTGAGGCGTCTTCCATCGAGAAGATATTCATGATCGATGAACACATCGGTGTTGCCTCATCAGGACTTGTCGGGGATGCCCGGGCTCTTGTCGACCGTGCGCGGATTGAATGCCAGATCAATCGTGTTACCTACGATGAGAAAATGGATGTTGAAGCCCTGGCAAAAAAACTCTGCGATCATATGCAGACCTATACCCAGTTTGGTGGAGCACGGCCTTATGGCACGGCTCTCCTGATTGCCGGGATCAGTGATGGCAGATGCCGGCTCTTTGAGACGGATCCATCCGGCACGCTTCTGGAGTACAAGGCGACCGGGATTGGAATCGGACGAAATGCAGTGATGAAGGTGTTTGAGGAGGAATATTCACATGAGGCTCCTCTGAAGGACAGTATTCTCCTGGGGTTGAAGGCGCTCCATGATGCGACCGAGGGGAAATTCGATGTGAATACCGTTGAAATCGGGATTATTGAGACAAAGACCCCCCAATTCCGGAAGATGACCAAGGAAGAGGTAGCCTCCTTCGTTGAACAATTTGAAAAGTAGGTGCAATAATGATTCCCCTCGATAGAGCAGTAGTGGCACGACTCGAAAGCCACGGGGAAAAATTCGAGTTACTGGTAGATCCCGATCGTGCGGTGAAGTTCAGACAGGGAGAACCGGTTGATCTCGAAGATATGGTAGCCGCCCTGGCAATCTTTGAGAACTCTTCAAGAGGAACACGGGCATCCGAAGAGGCTCTGAATAAAGTGTTCCATACCACCGAATTTCTCCCAGTCGCTACTCGAATCATCCAGAAGGGCGAGATCCATCTTACTGCCGAACAGCGACGGCATATGATTGCAGAGAAGCGGCGTCAGGTCATTACCTTTATCGCCAGGAATGCAGTAAATCCGCAGACCGGTCTCCCGCATCCCCCCCAGCGGATTGAACTGGCAATGGATGAGGCACGGGTGAATATCGATCTCTACAAAAGTGTTGATGAACAGGTGAAGGAGACAGTGAAAGCGCTCCGCCCTCTTCTTCCAATCCGATTCGAAGAGATCCGGATCGCGGTGAAGATCCCTCCTGATTTCGCATCGAAAGCGTTCGGGGAGATCCAGCCTGTTGCCCAGATAGAGAAAGATGAGTGGCAGAAGGATGGATCATGGATCTGCGTAGTCAGAATTCCTGCTGGCATCCAGGGTGATTTTTACGATCTGATCAATCGGATTACCAAGGGGCAGGGCGAAGTACGGATCCTCAATCAAGTATATTAACAGCGAGGACATAGTATAAGAGACATACAAGCGGGTGACTATATATGGCCAGCAGGACACAGAAAGCAAAAGGTAAGGTGTCAGGGAGCGCCGGGCGATTCGGTCCGCGCTATGGAAGGTTTGTCAGGAAAAGGGTCTCTGACATGGAACAGGTATCAAAGGCTGCCCACCGCTGCCCACGTTGCGATACCATCGCCGTCCGCCGTCAGGGGACCGGCATTTGGGGATGCAGAAAGTGCGGTTTCAAGTTTGCAGGTGGGGCTTATCAGCCGCAGACCCCGCAGCTTCGCATCGCACTAAGAACAATCGACCGCTCCCTTGGCAAGGAGGCATGAGCAGGTTTGGCTGGTTCTTATAAGTGCGCCCGTTGCAAGCATAAGGTCGAGATTGATGTCAATGTCCGCTGCCCATATTGCGGACACAGGATCCTTTTTAAGGAACGTGGTGCTGCAATCAAAGAGTTAAAAGCTCGATGACCCTCGTCAGCACATCAAGAAAACCTGTCGTGGAACTCCGTTCGCTTGCAAAAGACTTTGCCTTCGCTGCCGGATGCCAATATATCGTAAGGGGCAAGGCGGGGCTTGCAGAAATTACGTCACGTGATACCAATATTATTATTTTCAGCCTTTACTATGGAACCTTACCCTCTTTCACATTGTACACCGAGGGGAAACAGGGAACATTGTTCCTTGTATCGGATCTAAAGACGATTCAACGGGATGGGCCACGATTGGGAATCCAGGTAAATGACCCATCCATTTATGAGCGGCTGGTACCATATATACCGGTGAAATTGTCAGAAGATGGTGCGGAAACGTGTATCATTGATGGTATACGATCACGCCGTTACCTGCTTTCACTGAAGATCCATGAGGCATGAAGCACTCTTCCGGTTCAGGTCAGCACATGCTGAACCCCTTTTCCATGCGGTGCGTCCAGAGATGGAAGGAGAGTGCAATCCCCGATCAAAGGCGATGTGCCTCCTTGAGCCGCCGGATACCCTTGTACTGGCGGTGCATGCAGCGGATATTGCAGCCCTTCGGGCCTCGCTTAACATGTGGCTCCGGCTGATTCTGGTGGCAGAAGAGATGCAGGAACTGCTGAACAATCAGGAGACAATACAATGAGTTCAATTTCACCGAAAGTGCAGAATCAGATCGCAATGCTGCAGCAGATGCAGCAGCAGATGCAGACCATTGGTGCCCAGAAAGCCCAGTACGAGATGGCGGTCCGCGAGGCGAAACGGGCTATTGAGGAACTGAACGATGTAGCAGAGGATGCTCCGGTTTTCATGAGCGTCGGCACAGTCATGATGGAGAAGAAGAGAGAAGATGTCCTGAACAATCTCAACAATAAGATAGAGACGCTCGAACTTAGGATTAAATCGCTTGAAAAACAGGAGGGGATGCTCTCCGGCAAGTTCGAGCAGCTTCAGAGCCAGATCAAACAGGCGCTTGAGGGCAGGCCTCAGAGCGCATCCTGATCTCGCGGCCTGTTCACTTCTTTTTAATTAGTTCCAGCCTGCCGTATCCGTTGAAGCAGGTTGATGGCATTTACCATCGCTTCAGTGGAAGCAAGTACGATATCGTCACCTGATCCACTCGCCGAGAAAACATGCCCGTGGTCATCCTCGATGGCGATGTTCACATGCCCGATTGCATCAGATCCACCGGAAATCGCCTCGATGTTGAACTCCTTTAACTGCACCTTTGCAGGTACAATACCGAGGATCGCTTTCAAGGCAGCATCGACAGGCCCATTTCCGGTACTGCTGCATACCAGCTCCTTTCCATTGACGAGTGCCTTTACACTCGCCGTTGGTATGACATGGTTTCCGGTCATGATAGCAATATCCTGGAGTTCGATTGCCTGTCCCCCGTTTCCTATGCCCATGATGGTCGTCGCAATCTCGTAGAGATCGGCATCAGTCACTTTCTTGCCTTTCACGGACATGAATTTGACCTTCTCTACGATTTGATCAATCTCGTTCTCACTGGGATTGATATGCGCATCTGCCAGCATCTGACGGACAGCATGGCGTCCGACATGCTTGCCAAGGGTGAGCCTTCTCCGGTGCCCTACCATTTCAGGGGTCATTATACCCGGTTCAAATGTCGCAGCGCACGCAATGACGCCGTGAGAATGGATTCCACTCTCGTGAGAGAAGGCATTGTCACCGACAACAGGTTGGATCGGGAGAACGCCAATCCCCGAATAACGGGAGATTAACCGTGACGTCTCATACAGGCTGGCTGTCTTGATCCCGGTTTTTACTCCATAAATGGATTCCAGGATCATGACGGTCTGGGAAATATCTGCATTCCCGGCACGCTCCCCGAGTCCATTCACTGTTACCTGGACCTGTGATGCCCCTGCTTCCACTGCGGTGGTCGTATTGGCCACGGCAAGGCCAAAATCGTTGTGGCAGTGGACATCGACGGGGCAGTTAACCTCACTCACAATCCTGGTGATCAGCTTTTTCATTGCAGTGGGAGTGTAGACCCCGACTGTGTCCGGGACGTTGATGATGGTTGCCCCTGCATCAGCAGCGGCCCGGAATACTTCGATCAGGTATTCCGTATCAGTCCTGGTGGCGTCCATTGCTGAGAACATACAAAGTTCGCAATGGTCTCGGACGTAGGAGACAATCTCCCGGGTAATATCAAGCACCTCTTCAGGAGTCTTTTTGATGGTGTGCACCCGCTGGACTTCAGAGGTGGGGATGAAGACATGTACCATGTCAACATCACAATCGATGCAAACGTCAACATCTTCCGTTCGGGATCGGGCCAGGCCGCAGATAACTGCGTCGAGTCTCTGGTCCGCGATGGCTTTCACCGTCTCTTGTTCTCCCTGGGAGGAGGCCGGGAAGCCGGCTTCGATTGCATGCACCCCGATGGATGCCAGCTGGCGGGCGATCTCAAGCTTCTGTGCAAAGGTAAATGATATACCCGGCGTCTGTTCCCCATCCCGGAGGGTGGTATCAAAAACAGTCACATGTTTCTTCGCTTGGCTATCGGTGAAGAAAACAATTCCCCGCTTCAGTTGTTATGGGAACCATACACCATTTAAAATGCGCTCATATTATAAAACAGTGACCGAAAGGCCATTTTCAGGAGCCGATATCGATATGTTTAATAGCTTTATTTCCCCTATACTATGAGCGCAAATCCCGCCTTAACTCAGCTTGGTAGAGTGCGCGGCTGTAGTATGATTTGCCGCATCCAGGCAATTGCGCAGCTACCGCGATGTCCCCGGTTCGAATCCGGGAGGCGGGACCATTTGCAGCGAGTGCCCAGGTAGTGTAGTGGCCCATCATGTCGGCCTGTCACGCCGACGACTCGGATTCGAATTCCGACCTGGGCGTCCTTTTTATTAGGTTTAGGCTCGTAAAATATTGGTTTTTCTAATATCGAATAAATATTAACCAATACAGTTAAATATGAGGTCATAATTATTTTACGTTATCATCCAAAAGGGGGTGAATGATTGGAACGAATGAAACAAATTGTTATCATCATGATTATTGCCTCGATGCTCCTTTTCACATCAGCAGCTGCCACTATATTGCCCCCACCAGATCTGGAAACCCAGGGGATTCTCCTAACAACAGATGTTTCAGCTCTCGGTATTTTTTCCAACAATGCTGATCTTAGTTGGAGGCATTCAAGTGAAGTGCTCGATGCGAATCTGAACCTGGTAGATATTGCCTGGGATCCTGAAACTGGCCTTCCTGTCGTTGATCCGGAAACTGGCGAACTCATCGAGATTTGGGAATTACAGCCAGAACCTCCGCTTAAGTATGATTCTGCCTCATTCGAAGTGCAAATGGCCACTGTTTACTCCGAAGATACGAGTGCTCAGTATGGGGAGATTGCATATTCGAAGAATTCGATGGTTGATACAAAGGCATTACCTGCTTCAATGTCTAATGTAGAAAATGACCGGATAATAACCTACACTGGGTTAAATGGCAATCGTATCTTATCAAAGGAAAATTTGATGCTGTCCGGCGCTGGTACCCCTGGAGTTCCCTCCTCATTAAGTACTACGTGTGCTCAATGCATTCCACCAGGGTGCACTTGTTATCCTGCTTTCTGCTCATTTGTGGATACAGGAAGCAAGATTGATATGAGTCGGGTCTCGGCAACTACGTCTGGAGAGGTTCGTAACCTGAATAAGATCGGCGGAGGAGATGGTGAACGCTGGCCTCCAATACCCAGTGTTGATGGTCCAGCCCATCTGAGCTATAGTATCCGGGTCGCTGAATTGTCATCTTCTCAACCATCTGTAGGGTATGTATCAACGTACCTCAATCTCGAAAACAGTGAGGCAGGTGCATGGTGCGTTGGGAAACCCTCTCTCATGCAGGAACTGTCTATTAATGAGCGCAAGTCCGTTGATGGCTATGTATCCTTGTTCTCCAACCTCGTCAACTATGAATCTGCTATATGCAGATAATTTTTTTCTTATGGCTGAACAGGAAATAAATCTGGATCTTGAGGCTTTGTTATCTTCTTCAATAAGAAAGAGAAGACAGCTATCTAAAATCATTTTGACGGGTAAAGCAGAGTGTTCATTGATCTAATTCACTTGGATCGGGCATTTTCCGGTTTTACATTACCTCTCTTCTTTTTCCGGACCGAGGTTATGGGTTCGACATTGTTTCTTTGATGATATCCTTCGATAGCGAATGATTGAGTAACCCTTTTTAGGTATTCAGAAGTGCGTTTCCGCTTTACCTCAGATCTTGCAGCCGAGTAAGGACAAACTATTCTTTGGAAAAATGTTTTCTACAGTACCAAATGAAGTACTCCCTTAATATGGATCTTCTGCCTGACTTAATCCATCACTTCTCTAAATTCAATGGTATCCCGCGAATCTTCAGACAGATACATTTTCAGGGGAATGAGAACCAATAACCGACGTTAATTATAGGTCTTTTTAGAAGTATTTCGAGGATAGATGGTGTTCTGGAGTCTCTAAGTAGTCCGGACTATAGTCAACAAACCTGAGATATACCGGTTTGTCGAAATTATCTCGTCTCCTCTCTGTATTGTGACTGAAAATAATAAAATAAGGAGCAACCGTACCTAACGATCTTGGGGTCGATTTGGGACAACTCTTCCACATAAATGGATTTGTACAGAGCCAATTTTTTTACATTTTTTTAGATTAGAGGTTAAATATTATGCTAAACTGTAATAAAAGAGAATTTGTGACAATTTAAAATCCATAAACTCTATTTTGCTTTATACTAAAAAAAGAATAAATGACTTTAAGGGATCGCCTAAGATATTGCATCAGACATGCAAAAGATGGGATCTGATATCCAGCAACATAGGCACTGTTGCCCTGTTTTTGGGGTGAAGAGTGGGGGGCCTATTATCGGTTTAAGTCTCTTATTGATTCTGTTTGCTATTGTTCCATTTATCCTCCTACCGGGAACCATGCCAGTAGTCATAGCTGTTTCATTTGTTGGTTTTGGAATATTCCTCATTTGGATAGGGATTGCAAAATAAAGAAGTCGTTCGCATCAAAGAATCTCTTCCGCTCTCTTTCAGCGGTGATGGGGAGGATTTTTACGATAAGACCATCAACCTATTTTTCAGAAGGGTGAACGAATCGCTTCGAAAGACCGCATGATAGAGAATCATTGTTCCTGTCATAATCTTTTTAATCTCATCAGTAGAGGCTGATACATAAACCCGTAATTAATTGATTAATATTCACCTCTGCGATTAATCTTCATTAATCACAGTGATTAATATTCATC
>ERZ1026805.773-NODE-773-length-19831-cov-8.792627_pt1 | contig 19831 bp, 24 predicted proteins | sample MGYA00520883_ERZ1026805 | MGnify/ENA primary metagenome ERZ1026805 (study PRJEB33270, sample SAMEA104284476) | anaerobic digester metagenome | biome: Anaerobic digester microbiome; feature: mesophilic sludge digester; material: Anaerobic digester biomass | place... | reverse complement strand
TTGCTGTCTTTGACACGGCAAGTCACAGGCATTAAAATATAAGACTATGCCCAATTTCAAACTGATCAGCGATTACGCTCCAAAAGGAGACCAGCCGCAGGCAATTGAAAAAATAGCAAAAAACCTGGTTGATGGTGTTCCCCACCAGGTCCTCCTTGGTGTAACAGGTTCCGGAAAAACCTTTACAATGGCCAATGTCATCGAGCGTGTCCAGCGCCCTACTCTGGTCATATCCCACAACAAGACCCTGGCAGCCCAGCTCTACTCAGAGTTTAAGACTCTTTTTCCGGAAAATGAGGTCCACTTTTTCGTGAGTTACTATGACTACTATCAACCCGAGGCTTACAAGCCACAGACAGACACGTATATTGAAAAAGATTCATCTATCAACGAGGAGATAGACAAATTAAGGCTTTTGGCAACAAATGCCCTTTTCGAACATGACGATGTCATTATTGTGGCAAGCGTGTCATGCATCTATGGCCTGGGCTCTCCCGAGGCATACTACGGGATGCTTATCGTTCTTGAACAAGGCCAGAATATGACACGGAAGATGCTCCTTGACAAGCTTATCGACTGTCAGTATGAGAGAAATGACACAGATTTTTACCGGGGCAAGTTCAGAATCCGAGGAGAGAATATTGATATTTTTCCAGCCTATGAGGAGGAGAATGCATACCGGATTATCATTGATGACGATAGGGTCGAATCCATCCACACAATAGATCCTCTTACAGGGAAAACTATTAACAGGCTGAGAAGGTGTACCATTTTTCCCGCAACCCATTATGTAACCCCACGCCATACCATCGAAAGAGCTATCCTGACCATCGAGGAGGAACTTGGGGAGCGGCTTTTCCTCCTCCGTTCCCAAAACAAGCTCCTTGAAGCCCAGCGTCTTGAAATGAGGACCAAGTATGATCTTGAAATGATCCGGGAGATAGGCTACTGTTCAGGAATTGAGAATTACTCACGCCACCTCACCGGTAGACTGCCGGGTGAACCTCCCCCCACCCTCATAGACTACCTGCCAGAGAACGCAGTGATTATGATTGACGAAAGCCACGTTACCATACCTCAGCTTATTGGCATGTTTCGTGGAGACCGGTCACGAAAAACGACACTTGTAGAGTATGGGTTCAGGTTGCCGTCAGCACTCGACAACAGGCCACTCACTTTTGAAGAATTCGAAGAGCGAGAGGGACAGGTTCTCTACATATCAGCCACACCTGCGTCATACGAGTTGAAAAAGGCAAAAGCACATGTTGTTGAGCAGATAATAAGACCAACAGGCCTCATGGATCCAAAGATCGAAGTGAAACCTGCGAAAAACCAGATAGATGCCCTTCTCCCTGAAATTAGGGCTGTCATTGAAGGCGGGGAACGGATACTCATCACCACTCTCACCAAAAGATTTGCAGAGGATTTAACTGACTTCCTCCTTGATGGTGGCATCAAGGCCAAATACCTCCATTCCGACATCGACACCCTGGAACGGGTCGCCATTGTCAGGGATTTGAGAAAAGGGAAATTTGATGTTCTGGTTGGAGTTAATCTCCTCAGGGAGGGACTCGATCTGCCCGAGGTTTCCCTGGTGGCGATCCTCGATGCGGATAAAGAAGGTTTTTTGCGGTCACAAACCTCCCTCATCCAAACCTGCGGGCGCACCGCGAGAAACATAAATGGCCGTGTTCTGATGTTTGGCGACATAGTGACCGATTCCATGAGACGGGCTATCGAAGAGACGGAGAGGAGGCGAAAAGTACAGGCACAGTACAACAAAGAACACGGTATAACACCAGAGGGGATCAAAAAGGGTGTGGTCGACATCCTTTCATCGATTTACGAGAAAGACTACTATACTGTTCCAGTTGACGAGCTTGAAGAGCAGGGGATTGAGCCGAAGAAACTGTCAAAGATGGTAAACAAACTGCGAAAGGAGATAAACGAGGCAGCCAGGCAATGGGATTTCGAAAGGGCAGCCCAATTACGAGACCGACTCATGAAGCTCGAAAAGATGGAGATTTCATTATGACAAAGGGAAAAATGCTGTAAAACATGATGAGTAACGCGTAACGGGTTCACGACACATCTCACTGATTACGCGTCACGCGTCACGGATGTTATCCTATTGCCTATAGCCTGACTTTATTATGCTTGATGAACATATCCTCGACAATCTTCCCGAAGCCTCCGGTGTCTATTTCTTTAAAGATGATGATGGCAAAATCATATACATTGGTAAAGCAAGAAACCTCCGTGACAGGGTAAAAAGCTATTTCAGAGAAGGTCCCAGGGATCCAAAAACAGAACATCTAATCAAAAACATTAAGCACGTCGATGTCCTCTTAACAGAGAACGAAAAAGAGGCCTTTCTCCTGGAAAATAATCTCATCAAAGAACATACTCCTAAGTATAACGTTAACCTTAGGGACGACAAAACATACATTTCCCTTAAAGTAAGCCTGCAGCATACATTTCCAGGCATCTATATCACGAGGGAGATTAAGAACGACGGCGCCCTTTATCTTGGGCCATACCCCCATGCCCGTGATGTGAAGAACGTTCTCAAGCTGGTTCAGGGTATTTATCCTGTCAGGCGATGCAGAGATTCGGTGTTCAAGAAACGGAAACGACCCTGCATTCTCTATGATATAGGCAAGTGCAGGGCACCGTGCTCAGGAAAGGTTGACCAGACTCAATATCGGCGGATTGTTGACGAAATGGTGGATTTTCTCTCAGGTAAAAATGAAAAAATCCTCAAGGATATAAAAAAACAGATAGAGGAGGCTGGAGCTGCCTGGAAATTTGATGAAGCAAAATCTTTAAAGGAAAGGTATCTTACCATTCAAGAAATGATTGAGAAACAGAATGTTCATGAGCACTTTGGAAAAAACAGGGATGTATGGGCCTTTACTTCCAGTGAAAACGGGCTGAAATCTGTTCTTCTGTGCTTTAGGAGGGGTCTCCTTATCGCTAAAAGAAAGTTTCATGATAAAACCGCTGCCATGCCCATGAACGAAGCAATAAGCTCTTTTATCTTCCAGTATTATGATACCCGCGCACTACCCGACGAAATAATTCTCACAGAAGAACTGGATGATTTCCCTGTTTTCGAAAAACATTTTAAAGAGACAAAGCAAAAAACTGTGAAACTGTATGGGCCACGCTCAAAAGTAGGCAGGGAGATGGTTAGGCTTGCTATAGAAAACCTCCATGAGCCAGAACCAGTGCTGCTGGATGAAGCATTCAAACGTGCCCTCCATATGACAAAGAATCCCATTCGAATTGAGGCTTATGACATTTCCCACACACACGGGAAGAATCCTACAGGTGTAATGGTCGTTTTCCAGGGTTTCACTATGGCAAAGAATGCCTACCGGGTTTTTCACATCAGGGGAGAATCAACCATGGATGACGTAGCCATGATGGGTGAAGTGCTCCGACGACGCCTGACCGATAAAAAGATTGTCCCATTCCCTGACCTCATTGTGATTGACGGTGGAAAAGGCCACCTTTCAGCCGGCGTAAAAATATTAAGAGATCTCGATATTGCCATCGATATAATCAGCATAGCAAAGGATCAACGCAGAAAAAACATGGAAGACACGATCTATTTGCCTAACCGAAAAAACCCTCTTCCACTGGCAAAATCTTCTTCTGTGATGAAGGAAATTGTGAAGATGAGGGACGAAGCCCATCGATTCGCCATTTCATCCCACAAAAGGTGGAAAAGTCGGGATGATTTGGCAAAAGGAAATAGTTCACAAAACAGAAAACCGGGATTAGAGAATTAGTGTTACAAAAACGACTTTTTTATTCCAGATAAACGCTGGTTTTGTGCAGATCACTTCGGTTTTGAGTTAGAAAATATTATGTAACTGAGAACTTATACCTCATAACTGCCTCATTTCACACCCGCTCACAGTAAATACACAGCCTGATACGCTGGCACGCGATATTAGTAGCGCCTTTCTACCTCCAGGTTATTACCGCTGGATTGCGATCAATCCATTTTGAAAATGTAATTTCTGGGTATCCCAGAGCCAACCCCCCATATACCTTATGTTTTTTAGGAAGTTTAAGAAGGCGTTGGATTGTCTTATCTCGGCCGGATGCTGCAACAACATATCCTGTATACAAAGTGCCCAGACCGAGAGATGAGGCTATCAGCATCGCATTCTGAACAGCGAGATTGGCGTTTGCTTCTGCAAAAGCTACCGACTGATCTGCATGAAAAAGCAGAAGAACCGGTGCGTTGCGTATAATCGGATCAGAACCACGTCTCATCCTTTCCACGATGAGTTCGAACTGACTGATCCATCTGGTAACTTCTTCTGCGCTCTTTTCGCCACGCAAAAGATAGAGTTTTCTCAAGAAAGGGTTCTTGAGTTGTCTCGAAGTTTTTCCAAGCCATTCAGCTGTGGCAGATGCAATGCCTCGGAGCAGGTTGTGTTCCTGGATCACTAAAAATTGTGTGCTCTGCGTGTTCTTGGCACTTGGAGCAAAACAGGCGCCACCTATAACTTTTTCTATAACTTCCGTCTCCACATCTCTCTTTTGGAAATTCCTTATGGAACGTCTCGAAGCAATCATTTCTCGGAGAGATTCATAAGAAGGAAGGATTTCCCGATTTACCGGGTGCACTTTTTCGTCCGGACACTCCTTCTGTGTGATCGCACCTGCAGGACATATAAGTACGCAGTGGCCGCACGAGTTGCAGTGTTCTTCATGAGTTACAACCGGCACAGAGCCTTCGAGCTTCTGCTCGAAAACCTTCTCACAGATCCGAACACATAAACCATCTTTTTTACAGCGCTGGGGATCGATGGTTACAATAGGCATGGGCGCTTTATGTCCGAGAGATACATTATTAGGAGCCTGGCTTTATGGTATTCATTCGATCTTTTGCACATTACCGACAACTCCTTTCGAGTACAGCCTGCCCGCTGTTTCAAAGAGGATGTATTTGGTTGAAAGAAGGGGCATCTGTAATTCCTTTGCGAGCTGAACTGTTTCCGAAAGAGGTCGTTTTCCCCGCACAATGATAACAGCCGCTATTCCCACATTATGGGCAGTCTGAATGGCGTGTGGATTTGTCTGTCCGGTCAACAACAACATCCCGGCTTGACCAATCATTTGCACATCAGACATTGAATCGGAACAACCTGCCTTTGTTATATCCAGGTCCAGCTTGTCATGGCCAACAAAGACCTCAGCATCAAGCAGGTCGATCATTTCTCGTAATGTCACCGTAAGCTCCTTGCATGGAGTGAAATAGACTATAAATATAACAAAACAGAGATGAAATGAGCCAATAAATTTATGCCAGGAAAGATTTATAAAAACTGTCCAGTTTTCCCGTGATACCATACGATTGTACTATCATGTATGCAGTTGCGGGCGTAAATGTTGTCCTGACCATTGACGATTAAAAACAATCTTCCATCATTTTCGCAAAGGACGGATGATACCGTTGTCCTCTATTACAATTGACCATGGTTTGATGTCTGCTGCAGTGAGTTCTTTGATGAGTCTGATCGATTCGCCGCTGGTGTCCGGTTCAGGGATTCCGCCATTGACCAGGCGCAGCGGTACAAGCCTTCCATCGAGAAAATTGCCTGTTCCTGTATCAATCCGCGCCTTCAGAATGACACTCAAACAGTTCGGTTTCTTCAAGTTGAATAAGGCGTAGGTGAGAAAATTTCCCAGGCTGTAGGCAATTAGCCTGCCCCTATAGACTTCCATAGCCCTGAGCACATGAGGACCATGGCCTATCACCATGTCTGCTCCAGCATCGACAACACTCCTGGCAAATCTGATCACATTCCCTCTATTTTCTTCCAGAAATATTTCATCACCCTGTGGTATATGAATGGCCATCCTGCCTTCTGCACCCCCGTGAAACGAAACTATGACAATGTCATGGTCTTTTTTCAGCTCGGCTACAATCTCCTGCGCTCCTGGAATATCGAGAATAGAATGTGCATAGGGAGAAGCCTTGTAGGAAAATCCAGGGATAGCTATCTTTTTCCCTTTTTTGAAAAACTTCGCCACTGTTGCACCGCCGGTCATCTGTATACCAGTGTCCAGAAGATTGGCTATGGTGCATTCCGCTCCTTCAAAACCAGCATCGAGGAGATGGTTGTTTGCTATGTTTAAGACAGAAAAACCTGCTTCCTTGAGGTAACCCCCATATCTGGCAGGCATAACGAACTCAAAACAATTCCTACTCAGAGGCACCTTGCACTTCACAGGCTTTCCCCTGTCGCAAAGAGAACCTTCAAGGTTTCCGAACACTATATCTCCATCTTTTAGTTCTCCTTCGATGGCCTTGAACATTTCTCTTCCGTCGTCAGGAGGCAGGATATCGACTGGATATATGGTGCCCATCATAATGTCACCAACAGCAATAATGGTAAGGGGATTGTCTGCGCTGGTTCCTGCGCACACATTCCTGCAACCCTGTGTGCCCCAGAGCGTAAAGATAATACAGAGTATGATCAATGGATGGACAAAAAACCTGGGCATCAGGAGTATGGGAAAATCCCGTATCTACAATAACTTACAAAATATTATTATATTTTCTGCTCTGCCATATCGCCAACAACAGGGAGCTTGTAATATTCGCCTTTGTAGGCTTTCACCATGAGCAGAATCCAGACAATGAGCGACACTATACCCAGAATTGGCACTAGAGCCCAGCCGATAAAGGGTATGAAATGAAGAACTATGTTTATAACAAACAGGAATCCAAAGGTTAAAATGGACTGCATTGCGTGGAATCGGACAAACCTGTTCTCCTTCTCCATAACCAGAAAGATTATCCCGGTCACAAATCCGAGAAGGTAACTCAGAAGTCCGGCAACTGTTGGATTAATACCTGTCGATGTTTTTCCCAAATCATTCCCTTCCATAGGTACCCCCTTTTTTGAAATGTTTCGCTATCAGCTTACAGCTATTAGCTACTCGCTACAAGAAAAATCATTCTACTGTGACGCTCTTGGCAAGATTTCTCGGTTGGTCAACATCTGTTCCAAGGAAGTTCGCGATGTAATACGCGAATAACTGCAAGGGCACCACAGTGAGAATCGGCTCAAGCTCATAGATCGTCTCCGGTACAGTAATAGCGTTCTCTACCTTCTGGCGCATGTCATGAGAAGCGTCATCAGTGAAGAGGATTACCCTACCCCGCCGAGTCAGAACCTCTTCTATATTGCTGCATGTTTTCTGGTATGTCTGGTCAACGGGTGATACAACAACTACAGGAAGATTCTCATCGATAAGGGCAATTGGTCCATGTTTCATCTCTCCCGCAGCATAGGCCTCAGCATGGATATAAGAGATCTCTTTCAGTTTCAGCGCACCCTCCAGTGCGGTTGGAAAATTAACCCCTCGTCCAATGAAAAGAAAGTCTTTGCAGGTCATATATTTTCTTGCAAGCTCTTCAACGGCATGGGCATCATCGAGAATCTTCTGAATCTTGCGGGGAATCTTCTTGATTTCACTGATGAGGTCTCTTACTGTGTCGCTGTCCATAATGCCAAGTTTTTGTCCCATGTGAAGCAACAGAAGATAGAGAACGGAGATCTGTGTTGTAAATGCCTTTGTAGAGGCAACACCTATTTCCGGCCCTGCGTGGGTAAAAACCACTCCATCGGCTTCCCGCGCGAGGGTACTGCCGAGGACGTTGCATACAGACAATGTATAAGCGCCTTTCTTTTTTCCTTCCCGCATGGCAGCGATAGTATCAGCCGTTTCACCGGACTGTGAAACAAGAATAAGCATGCTGTCAGCGCCCATGATAGGGTCACGGTAACGGAATTCCGAGGCAATGTCAATCTCGACAGGAATTCTCAGGTTAGCTTCAAAGATGTGTTTTCCAATCAAGCAGGCATGATAGGATGTCCCGCACGCAACCATCCAAATTTTGCGTATTTTGGAAATGTCAGGCAGCTCAAGCTCCTCGAACCCCACCTCCCCTTGCTCTTCCCTGATTCTTCCAATAAGAGTATCAGAAATTGCACGAGGTTGTTCGAATATCTCTTTCACCATGAAATGTTTGTAACCGCCTTTTTCAGCCATCACCCCTGTCCAACTTACAGTCTGCACGGGTCTCACAATCTCTTTCCTTTGAAAGTCCATAAGCGAGAGCTGATTATCCTTGAAGACAGCCATATCGCCATCTTCCAGAAAAATGAAACGGTTTGTCCTGTCGAGGACAGCAGGAGCATCACTTGCAATAAAGTATTCTCCATCCCCAACACCAATGATCAAAGGGCTTTCTTTTTTCGCAGCCACCATGATACGATCTTTTTTATTGATAATGCCAACGGCAAACGACCCTTGAAGCTCTGTAAGGGCCTGCCGAATGGCATCAATGAAAGCCATAGGTTTCCGCATAAAAGAGCTTATCAAATGGGGGATTACCTCTGTATCAGTATCTGAAAGAAACTCCTGCCCTGCTTTCCGCAGCTCATCTTTAAGCTCCAAATAGTTTTCAATGATTCCGTTGTGAACTACAATGACATCGTCAGCCCTGTGGGGATGAGCATTCCGCTCTGACGGAACCCCATGGGTTGCCCACCGCGTGTGGGCGAGGCCCAGGTTACCCTGAAATTTTTCATTGTCTGCAATCTCTTTTCTGAGCTCCTCCACCTTACCTTTCTTACGTGCAACCTCAACTTTCCCTTCGTTCCAGATGGCAATACCTGCCGAGTCGTAGCCCCTGTATTCAAGCCTTTTCAAGGCTTCTATCAAAATGCGCGAGGCTTCACCGGGCCCCATATAGCCCACTATGCCGCACACTATTTCTTCTTCCTCCATACCGTGTTCATTTCTTTAACGCACTCATGGACCTTGCTGTCTTTCCTGATAAGTGTTTTGAATAGTATCTTTGTATATGGGTCTACCCTGGCGCCTTCTTCGATCTCTGCACCTTCCATGAAGACAAAACCTTCAACGTTCACTCTGTTGTGGATAACTGAGTCCCGTATGAATGAGTTCGGCCCGATTGATACACCCTCTCCTATCCATGTCTTCCCTGAGATATGGGTATCTGGATAGATGATCGTGTCCCTGCCAATGACAACCCCTTCCTCAATGTAAACGTTCCTGTCAAGGAGTGCTACACCATTTTTCATGTGGTCGTCGAGAATCCTGTCCCTCATAATAATGTTCGCATCAAGGAGTTCCTTTTTTGAATTGATGCCAAGTACGTCAGAAGACTTCTCGTGATGGTACCCTTTTACGTCAATCCCTCTCTTATGCAGTATCTTATAGATGTCGGTAAGGTAGTATTCGCCCTTCCTGTTATCTGCTTTAATCTCTTTCAAGAGAGGAAAGAGATGGCTGGGAATTGCACATATACCGGTGTTGATCCGTTTTATCTTTTTCTCTGAGGGGCGTGCATCGACATCTTCAACAATCTTTTCAATGCAGTCCTTTTTCATGATGACCCGCCCATAACCAGTGGGATTCATCACATCAGTTGTCATGAATGTAACAGTTCCTGCCTTCTGAAAAAAGTTGAGAAAGCCTTTTAGGGTTGATGACTCAATAAGAGGTACATCTCCGTAAAGAACAAGGACATCATGCCCCTTTACAGGCTTTTCAGCTGACAGCACAGCATGGGCAGTACCTTTCTGACCCCTTTGAATGGCGGTAACAATGTCAAGGTCTTTTATATACTCCCTGACCTTTTCCTTTCCATATCCGAGTACAACTACGGTATTTATTGGTGAAAGCTCCTGTGCTCGTTCAACAACATATCCTACCATGGGCTTGCCCATAATCTCGTGCATAACCTTTGGCTTGCTGGAAAGCATACGCTCTCCCTTGCCAGCAGCAAGGATAACAACGCTAAGCTGTCTCATGAGGAGCCTCCTTTTTTCCAAATACTTTTGCAATAAGGATGCCCAGCTCAAATAGCCCCCAGAGGGGGAGGGCCACAAGGACCATACTTACCACATCAGGGGGGGTAATGATGGCACTTATAATGAACACAGAAAGGATTGCATACCTCCTCTTTTTTGCCAGCATTCTCGCATTAATGATGCCTGCCCTGGAAAGATAAAACGCAACAAGGGGAAGCTCAAAAATAAGTCCAAAGATTATGAGGAGTTTCAGCGTGAGGCTCATATAACTTTTCAAATCCGGCATAGGAATGACAAAGTCCTGAGCATAGCTGACAAAAAAATGATAGATGTTCGGCATGACAATAAAGTAGCAGAACAGGGCGCCAAGGATAAAACACAGGCTTCCAGAAAAGATGAAGGGATATACGTATTTCTTTTCGTTTTCATAGAGTCCCGGTGCAACAAACATCCAAAACTCATACAGGATAACAGGTGCTGCAACAAAAAGGGCCGCAACGATTGATATCTTAAAGTAGGTGATAAAGGCTTCTGTTATTCCAGTAAAGATAAATGAACTCTGGGCAGGCATAACCCTGACAAAAGGCTGCATCAAAAAATAGAAAAGTCGTTCCTTGAAATAATAAGTTAGAATGAAGGCTATTGCTACAGCTATAATACAGACAACTAACCTATCCCGCAGCTCCTTTAGGTGGGAAAAAAATGGCTGTTTCTCATCTGTCATGTCGGTTTATTGTCATTGCCTGATCTGGAGTGTAGTGCTTCAGGTTGTTTTGCCTCTTCCAGAATCTTTTCTTCTACCCTGGCTCCTTCCTCTGTATCGGTTGTTTTTACTTCCTCTTCTTTCATGACCTCCTGCTCGAAGGTCTCTTTCACATCGTCTGCCATCCGGCGAAATTCTTTAAAAGCCTTTCCCAGTGTCCTTGCAAGTTCTGGAAGTTTTGTTGGGCCCACAACAAGAAGCGCCACAACAAGAATGATTATCATTTCCGGAAGTCCGATACCAAACATACAAGGTAAAATTATCACAAAACGTCATGCAGATAAAGGGAAATTGTGAATTTGCACAATACCGCTTGACAATACAGGAATGTTTATAGTATTTTTTATCATGTAATAATTATTCTAAATTGAAAGGTCAATGAAAAAATATAAAAACTTGTGCCTGAAGCTTACACCGCAAAGGCTTGCTATTCTTGAGTACCTTGAAGGTAATACAGACCACCCTTCGGCCTCCGACATCTATAATGCAGTGTGTAAGAGGTTTCCCACTATGTCCTTCGCCACAGTCTACAATACTCTGAAGGCACTGAAAGGAAAAGCAAGCATACAGGAATTAACCATAGATCCGGACAAGAAACGGTTCGATCCTAATACCGTGCATCATCATCACCTCATCTGCACTGAGTGCAGAAAGATCATTGATATAGAAACCGAGTTTGAGCTTGACCTTCCTGAATTACAAAAACATGGATTCGAAATAACAGGAAATCATATCGATTTTTATGGGGTCTGCCCTGAATGTGCCGGTCTGGCATTGCAGGAGTATGGGGGACAACTCCATTGATAACCGGAAAGGCGACAAACCCCGGTGGAATTGTAATAAAAAAATAAAGGAGGTTTACCATGGCAGAAAGAATGGAGGTTTACAAATGTGATGTATGCGGAAACATAGTGGAGGTTCTTGTAGGCGGCAAAGGTCAACTCGTCTGCTGCAATCAGCCTATGAACAAAATGACGGAGAATACAGTAGACGCAGCCAAGGAAAAACATGTCCCGGTTATTGAAAAGGTAGCAAACGGCTTCAAGGTGAAGGTCGGCAGCGTAGCCCATCCAATGGAGGAAAAACACTACATTCAGTTCATTGAACTCATTGTTGATGGGAAGATTTACCGTCAGTTCCTGTCACCAGGACAGGCTCCGGAGGCAGTATTTGAGATAACAGGAGACAAGGCAATAGCACGTGAATACTGCAACCTCCATGGACTGTGGAAGGCCTAAAACCCGTTACGCTTACGCGTTACGGGTTACCAGTTAAAAAGGAGGATAACAAAATGGCATCTTTGAAAGGTACTAAAACAGAACACAACCTGCTCGCTTCTTTTGCAGGCGAATCACAGGCACGAAACAGATACAGCTACTTTTCTTCCCAGGCAAAGAAAGAAGGGTTCGAGCAAATATCCTGGATCTTTGCCGACACAGCAGACAACGAAAAGGAACATGCCAAAAGATTCTTTAAATTCCTGGAAGGCGGCATGGTTGAAATCACTTCTGCTTACCCTGCTGGGGTTATCGGGACTACAGCGGAAAACCTTGCAGAGGCAGCTGATGGGGAAAATCTGGAATGGTCAACCCTGTATCCAGAATTTGCAAAGGTAGCGGATGAGGAAGGCTTTCCTGAAATAGCAAGGGTCTGGCGGGAGATAGCAAAAGCAGAGGTTGGTCATGAAACGCGTTATCGGAAACTCCTTGCCAACCTGAAAGAGGGGAAAGTCTTTAAAAAGGATGTACCAGTAAAATGGAGATGCAGAAACTGCGGATACATCAGCGAAGGAACGGCAGCACCAGACAGATGCCCTGCGTGCGACCATGAACTGGCGTATCAGGAGCTACTCGCTGAAAACTACTAGTATCCCGTCTTCATTATGACTGTTATCAGCATTTAACCGTCATGCCGGGTTTTCCTGAGCAGAGCGTCGAGAAGCAATGAAGCTGGGCTTTTTTCATATTCAAAAACTCCGAAGCTGAACTTGAGCGAGTGGAGTCGCTGGAAATGAACGACATTGCTTGCAGGAATACCCGGAATGATGGTTATCCTAACAAATTTCCAATCAAAAAGTAATTACTTCGTAACCGTCTTTGAGATATTTTGCCATGGATGGGTGTCCCAACATGTCATCCAGCAATACAAGGCCCATCGTTCTGGCATTTTCTACGGTATCCATCTTGGTTGCACACGCCTTGCACACACCGTCAATGAGATTTTCCGCCCGTGCCTGTTTGAATGGCACGCTGAGAGGGTTCCCTTCCGCCGCAAGATCTGGGATGAGCTTAGTGGCAGCTCCCTCTATGACTACCCTAACTTCAAAACCCTTTTCTTTCATATCCAGCGCATTGAGAAGTACATGGACAAAACACATGGGTTCACCATTAAATGCGAAAAGAACAACTTTTTTCATAATATTTCCTCCCTATCCTCCTATCTTTTTATTGAAAATTTTTACAGTATCTACAGCGCTACCATTATCCATGTACCTTTTGCACCTCTGGCTCACCGAAGAAGCGATTTGTGAGACGAACATACCATGCTGCGGATTGAACCTGAATAATGTATGCAATCGCTATAACTAGTGCTGCATCTGATGCAGCGGGGCCAAAGGCATTCATTGCGATGGCAAGTGCAATAGAGAGATTTCGCATCACCGTTCCATACAGCAGGGCTATTGCATCACCCCGGGGAAGCAACATCTTTCCCACCACTGTGCTGAGGAAATAATTGAACCCATAGAGAAGAAGGAGGGGCAAAAGGATATACAAGAGAACAGCGGGCAATTGGGCTATTGCCTCTGCCTTAAGCGCTATTGCCACAAAGACTATACCCAGCACTCCCAGCGTAGACATGGGTGGAAAACGGGGGCTCCACGTTTCCTGAAATGCCTTCTGACCGAATCGCCTCACTAAAGAAATCTGCGTAATATAACCTGCCACCATGGGAAGGAAGACAATGAACACTATTTGCTTCATAACATTTGCTATATCAACACTGATATGCGCTGCCATGAGAGCCTGTACATAAAAGGGGGTGGCCAGCGATCCCAGGATTAGTCCTGCAACCGTCATTTTCACCGCAGCCTCCAGGTTGCCTTTTGCAAAACCTGTCCAGGAAATTGTCATCCCGCTCGTTGGCACGAGAGCAGCCAGCAGAAGACCCAAAGCCATGAATGGCCGGTGAGGAAAAAATACAAGCCCTATTCCGAAGGCAACAAAGGGGATTACCGCAAAATTAATTATCTGGGTCAATACCTGTGCCCTCATATCTCCCCCCTCAAGGACCTTTCTAATTCTAAGGACAACCATCATGGGATAAATCATAAGAAAGGTAAAGGGAATGATAAGATTCTGCAGAAACCCCACCTTAAAGAAAAATCCTGCTATAAAACCCAACAACATCATTGAAGGGATTGCAACAACGAGGTTCTTATTTATTGATGCCAGAATTTTCCACATAAAGCAGGAAAACTCAGCCTTGTTTCATCTTTTTCAGTGCTACATTGGCACCCACAAGGATCGGGTCCCACACTGTGGCAAATGGTGGAGCATAACCAAGATCGAGACGGGCCACATCATCAATGGTCATGCGACCATAAAGGCATGCTGCAAGCGTATCAATCCGGTGTGCCACTCCTTCCTGGCCAACCATCTGCGTTCCCAGAAGCCTTCCGGTTCCCTCCTCCACAATGTAAAGCACTGTCATCTTCTTCCCCGCGGGATACGCTTTGCTTCTTGACCAGCCCTGAATAGCCGAAGTAAAGAATTTAAGCCCTTCACGTTTGGTGTCAATCGATGATAATCCGGTCCTGGCAACTTCAAGGTCAAAGATCTTGGTCACTGCTGTACCCACAATACCATCAAATTTTTTGTTAAGCCCGGCTGCATTCTCTCCTGCCAGCCTCCCCTGCTTGTTTGCAGTTGTCCCTAGGGCAATGTATGCCTTCTTGCCGGTCACAAGATGCATAGCCTCTGCACAATCACCGGCCGCAAAAACACCGGGTACGTTTGTTTGCATATATTCATCAACCTGGATTGCGCCCGCAACGCCAAGCGCTATTCCTGCTTTTTTTGCAAGGTCTGAGTTCGGACGTGCACCGATAGCCAGAAGAACAAAGTCTGCATCGAACTCGCCTTTATCAGTAATAACCCTTTCCACCTTGCCTTTCAGGCCCTTGAAGCCTTCCACAGATGTCCCTTTGTAGAGCTTCACGCCTTCAGCCAGCAATTTCTCTTCTACAATAGACGTAATCTCCCCATCCATTGTGCCGAGCACACGGTCCGTTTTCTCAACAACCGATACCTCGAGACCACGCTTTCGGAGCGATTCACACATCTCCATTCCAATATACCCGCCCCCTACTACAACTGCCTTCATAGGTCGCTTCTCATTACCGAAACGATTTACATATAGACATTCCGGGGAACCAACACACACTTCAAAAGCACCCCAATCGTCGATGAATTTCTTTATAGCAATGCCGTCTAAGAGAGTACGGATGGTAAACACATGATCAAGATCAATGCCGGGAAGGGGAGGCCTGATGGGAAGTCCGCCAGTTGTAATTACAAGTTTATCATAATCAAGGACAAAGGTTTCGTTTTTTTCCAGATTCCTTACATGAACCTGCTTCTTTTCGAGATCTATGTCTGAGACTTCGTGACGCGTTCTCACATCAATCCCTCGTTCTTCTATTGCTACTTTGGGGGTAAGGGAAATAAGCTGATTGAAATCCTTCACCTCATCAGATACGTAATACGGGAGGCTACATGATCCGTATGAAATAAAAAAGTCCTTTTCAAGGACGATAGCCTCTGCTTCCGGTTTTAGTCGCCTGTAGCTGCTTGCTGCGCTCATACCGGCAGCAACACCGCCGATTACTACTAATCTCTCTTTGCTCATCTATCTACCCTCCAATGTGATATGTTGTACAAAGATTCCTTTCCACTATTAATAAATTTTTCATATAACCTATGTCGAAGCACTATTGGCAGATTCCAGGAAACGATATGCCACATACAATTTGAACTATACACTACAGCTTCTTCTTCTCAATTCCCCAGAACATTATGATTACAAGAATCCACAATATCAGAATGACTACCCAGTGATTAACGCCGAAAATCTGTGGCAGGGTAATCTTTCCATAGTTCCCCCAGGTGAGAACTGTTCGTTTCATAAAGGGAAAAGCCTCGGCGTAGATGGCAGCGCCTGCAAGCATCCCGAGAAGTCCCCATACTACGTCCCATCTCCCCTCTCCGAGTGCACCTACTGCTGTGCCAGGACAATATCCAAAAAGCCCCCAGCCAATACCAAACAGGAGGCCCCCTACAATATTTCCACCCAGAATGGTTGTTTTTATTGAGAGCTTTGCAATGCCCAGGTCTTTCAGGATGTATACACCCACCATTGCGATGAGAATGGAGGAGAGCATAAACTTGACTATAGTCAGATCGATGAGCCGCAGGGCACCTATCTGTTTGTCATAGCGAATGACCCTGCCTTTCTGCAGGAGGAAACCAAAGATAATGCCTGTTATTAATCCATAGACAAGCTCACTCATTTTTTATCACCTCCTGCATAGACAATATTAGCGACAATAAGACCACCGATAAAAAAACAGATCAATGCAACATAACCGCTGACTGCCAGCTGGAGCGAACCGCTCAGCCCATGACCGCTCGGTCACCCGTCAGCCAGGCGGGCTCCGAACATAGCTATGGCACCACCAATAAAGGCAACAACACCCCTTTTTGCCATACCCGGACCAAAGCGGGACTCCCACATAGTAGGCACTGCCTGTACTCGAAAACTTTTTGACGTAGTAGAGGCAATAAGGGATCCAAAAAATATCCCTATGACAAAGAGAAACTGCCAGTCAATTTTGGGCAACTCTTTCTTGAAGTATTCAAGAGCTGCTACGTGTTCAGGATTAAATGTCCTTTCAACATAGCCTGCTGCCCGGACAAATGTTGTTGAGGCGCCAATGTATTTACCGGTGAACCATACGGAAAATACAAGGAGCAATCCTGTAAGGGCACCAGCCAGGTAAGGATTCCACCCTTTTGGTTCAGAATTCTTTTCAGTCATAACCTTGCCTCCTTTCTTGTGTTATGAGCCTTTAAATTTCAGATGTGCATACAATATAGGGTTATTAACAGCATTTATCAAGACGCCACGGCTATTTTCCTCTACAGACTTCATTCGATTTCCATTGCCCAGCAGTGAACTGGCAACGGTCAACAGTATATGAAGCAGGCTATAGACTATGGCAAAGACGTAAAAAAAGAAGTAATAAACAAATCAATTGGCTCTTTTAAATTAAGTAAAATGATGATCTTTCTTTCATCTTTTCACTTTGAACTTTTAACTTTTCACTGTTATCAGCTCATTCTCATCACTTGACCCTGTCTATTTATTGCCATTATAATAGGGGATACTAAACAGGAGGAGGTAGCCATATGGAGACAGTTATTCTGTTCGGGAGCCCTCATAGGGATGGCAACACCATCCAGATTGTGAACGCCCTGTCCGATGGCCTGAAGCAAAAAGGCTACAATGTGCGGATGCTCTATCTCAATGACCTGAACATAAGACCCTGTCAGGGTTGTTATGCATGCATTCCAAAGGGAACCTGCAAAATCAACGACGATATGAAAGACATCAGGAAATACATGATAGACTCAGACCTCATTGTCTATGCCACGCCAGTCTATTGGTATGGCCCATCCGGCCAGCTAAAGCTCGCCATGGATAGAGGTATCTCATTTCTGGACAATGAATACAGTTCTCGACTGAAGGGCAAAAAGGTTGTCACCTTGATGACATGTGCTGAAGATAATACTGATACATTCCAGCCTGCCCTAGACATGTTCAAGAAGACTTTCGACCTTCTGGGACTGGAGTATGCAGGAAGCGTAGAAGCGCCCGGTTGCGTTGTAGGAAAAAAAATTAAGAAGGAATTCATCCAGAAAGTGAAGAAACTTGCAAAGGCAATCTAATGAGCAAGAACGGCCATTATTATTTTACATCGAAAAAAGTTGGGAAGGCTATCTGGGACTACAGGATGCTGCAAGAAGGGGATAAAGTCCTCGTAGCTGTGTCAGGTGGTAAGGATAGCATCTCTCTTGTGAAAATCATGAAGGACCGAACAAAGTTCGTACCCATCAAGTATGATGTTATGGCATGTTTTGTTGACATGGGTTTCAAATGGGTGAACAAGGATATCCTTATCAGATATTTCGAAGAAGAATCGATTCCCTTTGTGATTGCACACCCACCTGAATCATGGAAGGGAGATGAAGAATCATTTGGCTGTTTTTGGTGCAGTTGGAACAAAAGGAAGGCCCTCTTTGATACTGCTCATAATCTGGGATGCACAAAGATTGCCTTTGCCCATCACATGGATGATATTATCGAGACCATGCTCCTCAATCTCTTCTTCCAGGGGGAGATAGGCACCATGCAGCCTTTTCAGGATATGTTTGAAGGGGAGCTTGCGATTATTCGTCCCCTGGCCTACGTTGAAGAAAAAGAACTTCTTAAGCTCTCTCGGCAAATGAACCTGCCAATCATAGCCTCTGCATGTCCTCACAGCAAAACCTCTAAACGATACCTTCTCAAGGGCATGATTGCCGAATTAAAGAAGCACAACAGAAATGTGAAAAAAAACATATTTCGCAGCCTTCAGCGTGTTAGAGAAGAATACCTGCTTGGCCCACAAAAAAACCTTCAAAAGTTTAATGAGTGATAAGGCAGGATTAAAGGATTGGAGAGATAAGGATTAATAAACCTGTAAATGACTAAACTGCAGAAAATAAGGATCGGTTCTTTTGTCATGTACCTGCTTTCCGACACTGTAAACCCCTCTCAGTTTCTTGACAAATTCCTGCGCACCGGAAATCAGGCGAATAAGGGGAGAGGTGGCCTGAAGCTCATCTCCATAAACGACGAGCTCTTTGTATGCAGGAAGTATTTGCATGGAGGCGTTGGGAGAGCGGTAACAAAAGATCTTTTCTTATCCGAGAAAAGGGCCCTCAATGAAATACAAATTATGATCTACCTCAAAGAAAATCATTTTCCCGTAGTGGAGCCCGTAGGTATTCTCATTGGAGAAGATTTTCCCTTTAGAAAACCCCACATCATAACCAGATTTGAGGACAACACAGGCGAGTTGCTGGAATTTATTAAGGTGTCGAGCCGCAAAAAAAGGCTGAGGGCTATACGAGATCTAGCCAGATACATGTGGCACCTTGAACGGCTTGGCATCTTTCATCCTGATCTCCATCTGCGCAATGTGCTGGTAAAAAAAAATGGGAGGCTCATCTTCCTCGACTTCGATAAAGCTTCCAAAAGAACCATTTCAAAAAAGAATGTTGAGACAATGATATGGAGGCTCAACAGGTTTGCTGAAAAATGGGAGATCAAAGGTTATTTCCGCATCAGCATTTTGGAGAGATTACTTTTTATCCGGACATATTCAAAATTGTCTGGTTATAACCTTGAGGAGGAAATGGCAAAAAAACTCGTTACCAAAAAACTGCTGTCCCGGGCAGGTTGGTTTGCAGAATCCATTCTCTACGGGAAGAACTGATGGCAGGGAAAGCTCCAAACGTCAGGCTAAGCACTGAGAACCAGGAACTCATAACTAATAACCGGCAAATGCTAACATACCTATGGTTTGTCGCGCCCCCACCTTCGATGAACCCAGAACCATTCATCAGGATTTTCAATTATTATTGACTCCAGGAATGCATTGATCTTCCTGGTATTCTGCCGGATCAATTCCTCAATTTTACCCTTTCTTTCCATCTCAATGGGCTCGTTACACCTGATGACATACCTGAGAAAACCCTTGCGGATAAAGTATACAGGCATGACCGGCGTGCCGGTCTTCATGGCAATCATAGTAATCCCTTTATTTGTAGGCACTGATTCACCGAAGAAGTCTACATATACACCCTTTGACCGCTTCTCTCTCTGATCACCGAGGATAGCAATGATCTTGTTTTCCCTGAGAAACCTCATTACATCCCTACTCGTATTCACATTTGGGATTACAGTAAGCCGGGAAGATGACCGCATATACTTCATAAATCTATGTACTAGCCGCTGGCGTTTTAAGTGTCGGGCAAGGACAACGTCCGGATTTTGGAAGAAGGAGGCAGCGGTTTCCATAGTCGACCAG
>ERZ1026805.758-NODE-758-length-20055-cov-7.339600_pt1 | contig 20055 bp, 14 predicted proteins | sample MGYA00520883_ERZ1026805 | MGnify/ENA primary metagenome ERZ1026805 (study PRJEB33270, sample SAMEA104284476) | anaerobic digester metagenome | biome: Anaerobic digester microbiome; feature: mesophilic sludge digester; material: Anaerobic digester biomass | place... | reverse complement strand
CTCGTCGGCCCCAACGGCGTCGGCAAGTCGACGCTGCTGCGCATCGTTGCCGGCCAGCTGCAGCCCGACCGCGGCGTGGTCACCTTGGCGCCCGCCAACGGCAACGTCGGCTACCTGCCCCAGGAGCCGGAACGCGCCGACGAGACGGTGCGCGAGCACCTCGAGCGGCGTACCGGCGTGGCGGCCGCATCGGCTGCGCTGGATGCGACCACCGCGGCGATGGCGGCCGGCGACCCCGAAGCCGGCGATGCGTACAGCGACGCGCTCGATCGCTGGCTGGCGCTCGGTGCGGCCGACTTCGACTCGCGCATCGCCGAGGTGTGGGCCGACCTCGGCCTCCCCGAACGCCTGCTCGACGAACGGCTGCCCGTGCTCAGCGGCGGCGAGGCCGCACGTGTCGGGTTGGCGGCATTGTTCCTCGCCCGCTTCGACGTGTTCCTGCTCGACGAGCCCACCAACGACCTCGACCTCGACGGGCTCGCCCGGCTGGAGAAGTTCGTCACCGGCCTCGCTGCCGGGTGCGTGATCGTCAGCCACGACCGCACGTTCCTGGAGCGCACCATCACGCACGTCGTGGAGATCGACGAGTTCACGCATCGGGCCACCCGCTACGCGGGCGGCTGGCAGGTCTACCTCCACGAGCGCGAGGTCGCCCGCCAGCAGGCATGGCAGGCGTACGACGAGTACGGCAGCAAGCGGTCGTCGCTCGCCGGCCGTGCGCAGCGCGAGCGCGAGTGGGCCACGCAGGGCCTGTCGAAGGCGAAGAAGAAGCCGGCCGACAACGACAAGAACATCAAGGCGTTCAAGATCAACCAGAGCGAGCAGCTGGCCGGCAAGGCCGCACGCACCGACAAGATGATGGAGCGCCTCGACGTCGTCGAGGAGCCGCGCGAGGCGTGGCAGTTGCGCATGCAGTTGGCCGAGGTCGAGCGCAGTGGCGACGTGGTCGGCCGGTTGCAGCAGGCGGTCGTGCAGCGCGACTCGTTCACCCTCGGCCCTGTCGATCTGCAGGTGGGCTACGGCGAACGCATCGTCATCGAAGGCCCCAACGGCAGCGGCAAGTCCACCCTGCTGGGCGCCCTGCTCGGTGAGATCCCACTCACCTCCGGCCAGCAGTGGCGTGGCCCGGGCGTGGTGGTCGGCCGGCTCGAGCAGGCACGTCAGCAGCTCACCGACCAGCCCACCGTGCTGGCCGCGTTCATGGCCGTCACGGGCATGCTCGTGCCCGATGCGCGCACGCTGCTGGCCAAGTTCGGCATCGGCGCCGAGCACGTCAACCGGCCCGCCGAGTCGCTGTCGCCGGGCGAGCGCACCCGGCTGGTGCTGGCCCTGCTGATGGCGAAGGGCTCGAACTGCCTGGTGCTCGACGAGCCCACCAACCACCTCGACATGCCGGCGATCGAGCAACTCGAGCAGGCGGTGGAGACGTTCGGCGGCACGGTGCTGCTGGTCACCCACGATCGCTCGCTGCTCACCAACGTGCGCCGCACTCGCACCATCGTCTTGCGCGCCGGCCAGATCACTAGCGACACCCCTACCTGACCAACGGGTCTCGGGAGGCAGGATCAGCGGGCGGATTCGACTCGGCGGCAGGCGAGCACGCCCAGCACGGAGAGGCCGATGGCCAGGGCGAAGTTGGTGCCGAGCGCGGCGGTGAGCGACCACGTCGAGCGGTCTGCGATGGCGACGGTGGCGCCACCGACACCGCCCATCAGCGAGAAGCCGACGGCGTCGGCCAACGTCACCTGGCTGCTCACCTCACCCTCGCGCCCATCGACGGCATACGACATGGCGGCCACGGTGGCCGGGTTGTAGAGCAAGCCCATGCCCAGGCCGCCCACCGACCAGCCGACGAACGTGGCCCACAACGGCCACCACTCCCACAGCACTGGCACCACCAGCACCAGCCCGAGCCCCAGCAGCAGGAAGCCGGTGCGCATGGCCGGGGCAGTGCGCGCCGGTGGCCGCCGCGCCCGGATCCATTGCCCGGCGGTCCATGCCAACGCGGCGCCGATAATCACGAAGCCCTGCACCAGCGGGCTCGAGCCGTGCGTGCGGTCGGCGGCGAGCGGGATGAAGCTGTCGGCGCCGAGGAACGCGGCCGTGGCGATGATGCGACAGGCGATGATCGCTGGCAGCCCGCGTTGCGCGGTGAGGATGCCTGCCGGAAGCAGACGTCGCAGCGACGGGATGGAGAGTGCCAGGCCGACGAGCGAGGTGGTGACGGCGAGGAACGGGTTCGCGAACTGCAGCCCGGTCACCAGCATGCCGACGCCGATGGCGGCCACGACGGCAGCGGGGATCTTGCTGCCCACCCGATCGAACGGCAACGGGCCGTAGCGCAGCATCGGTCGTACGGCCAAGGCGCCGACAGCGAGAGCGAACGGCACCAGCCCGAGGAACACCCACTCCCACCCGAACGCATCGGTGACCCACCCGGCCAGCAGCGGAGCGAACAGGCTGGGCAGCACCCAGCCGGCCGACAGGTAGGCGTACATCAGCGCCTGCCGGTCGTGCGGGAAGGCCCGTTTGACGAGCATGTACGCGATGGGCGAGAAGCCGCCTGCTCCGGCGCCCTGCAGCGCGCGACCGACAACGATCCAAGCCATCGACGGCGCCATCGCCGCCACGACGAGCCCGATCACCAGCGTCACGATGCACAGCGCGAACGGCAGTGCCGGGCCGCGGCGGTCGGCCATCTCGCCGGCGGCCACGAGCGCCACCAGGTTGGCGAGGGTGTAGACCGACAGCGACACGCCGTAGAGCGAGTCGCCACCCAACTGGTCGGTGATGGTGGGCAACGCAGTGATCACCGACGTGACCTCGAACGCGACCAGCATGACGGCCAGTACCAAGCCCGTGGCGAGCAGCCGCTGCTCGGCGCTGAACGGGGTGCGGGCGCCGGCGCCCGCCGCAACCGTCACACCGGCGAGCCCGGTGCCACCAGCGGCCACGGGCGGTTGCGCTCGGCGGTGAGCGCGAGGTCGAGCAGCAACTGCTCGGTGTAGTGCCTGCCGATCACCTGCAGCCCGATGGGCAGGCCGTCGACTGAACCCGCGGGGATGGAGATGGCGGGGTTGCCGTGCAGGTTGGCGGCGAACGTGAGCCGGCCGTTGTTGCCCGGCCCCGCCTCGAGACCGCCGAAGACGCCCGGCAACGGGCCGTCGGCGTCGAACGCCACGTCGGGATTGCTGGCCGTGATGATGTAGTCGACACCATCGACCGGGTCGAAGATGCGGGCCATCGCCTCGTTCAGCTCCACGCGGCGGCGCTCGATCTTGGCGCGGGCGGCCGAGTCGTACTTGCCGACCGCCTGCTCCATGCCGAAGCGGATCTCCGGAGTGAGCTGGTCGGCGCACTGCGGCCACACGTCGGCCAGTTGGGCCTCGATGGCGATGTTGCCACTGAGCGCCCAGGCCGACCCCATGCGCGGCAGGGTGGTGTCGATGCCGTCGACGCGCCGCATGCCGCAGTCGGCAACCAGCGCCACGCCCGCTTCCTCGAGCAGCTCCCACATCACGGGCGAGACGGTGGCCGTGCCCCAGTTGGGGGCGAACGCCACTCGCGCGCCACGCAGCGCGGCCAGGTGCGTGCCGAGGCCGGCCTCCCAACCGGTTTCGCGAGGAAGGCTCAGCGGGTCGCGAGCATCGAAGCCGTTGGTGACGTCGAACCAGCGTGCGGTGTCGCGCACGGAACGCGAGATGCACCCGATGGTGACGGTGAGGTTGCCGTACTGCGCCATCGGCCCGCGGGGAATGCGCCCGATGGTGGCCTTCAGCCCCACCATGCCGGTGAACCCGGCGGGAATGCGGATGCTGCCGCCACCGTCGCCGGCGGTGCCCAACGTGACCAGCCCGCCCGAGACGGCTGCCGCGGTGCCGCCGCTGCTGCCGCCCGGCGTCTTGCCGTGTTGCCAGGGGCTGTGCGTGGTGCCGTGCAGCTTGGTGCGCGTGACGTTGACACCACCGAACTCGCTGGCGGTGGTGAGCCCCATCAGCACCGCGCCACCGTCGTCGCGCATGCGCTGCACCATCGTGCCCGTGTAGCCGGCCACATGATCTTTGAGCGGCACCGACGCATGCGTGTCGGGCCACCCTTCCACCTGGTCGAGCTCCTTCACACCGATCGGCACGCCACCGAACGGCTTGCTCACATCGGCAGCGCGAGCAGCGGCCTCGGCCTTCTCGCGCGGCAGGTAGCAGAACGCATTCAGCGAGCTGGCGTCGATAGCCGCGTACGTGGCCTGCAGCTCTTCCAACGGTGTGCGCCGCCCGGCTCGAAACTCTTCGACGAGAGAGCAGGCATCGCCCTGCCACGGTGTGTTCCCCATGCCGTCGAGGGTAGTGCGGCGGCGTCGAGCATCCGTTCCCCGAGCGTCTGGGCGACCGCCGCCGGGTTGGCAACGACGACACCGATTTGTGCGAGCATGGCCCTCGGCGCCGAGCCGTGGGGGATCGACCGGATGACGACGAACACGATGACGAAGCACGACCGCATCTGCGTGGTCGGCGCCGGCCCCGCCGGATTGGCGACCGCCTACCGGCTGCACCGCGAAGGCTTCACCAACGTGACGGTGTTGGAGAAGCTCCCTCAGATCGGGGGTCTCTGCCTCACCTACGAGTTCCAGGGGCGAGCGTTCGACCTCGGGGCCAACTACGTCACGTCGTCGTACCGCCGCATCCGCAAGATGGCGAAGGAGGTGCGCGCCGAGATGTACATCGAGGCGAACGCAAGCTTCTACGACACCACCACCGGGAAGTACCAGTCCATCCTCCGTACCGCGCGTCGTAACACCTCGTTGCCGCGCTTCGGGTACGACAGCGTGCGCTACCTGTGGAAGCGCTGGCGGCTCGGCCGGGAACTGCCGTCGAGCGGCTTCGCCGTCACCGACGAACACCCCGACCTCCTGCAGTCCTTCGGCCAGTGGCTCGACCAGCAGGGCCTCACCTCACTGCGCGCGCTGTTCGAGATCCCCATCACGCTCATGGGCTACGGCCCGCTCGACGTGATCCCGGCCCCGTATGCGCTCACCTACATGCGGGTGGGCAGCGTGCTCGATCTGATGATCTACGGCTCGATGCCGTTCCACCGCTGGCCGCGACGGTTCGTCGACGGCTTCCAGCGGTTCTGGGCGCGCGTCGCCGAGCCACTCGACGTGCGAACCGGAGTGCACATCACCAGCGTGCAGCGCGGTGCCGACGGTGTCACCGTGGTGGCGCAGTTCCCCACCGAGGTCGACGGCAACGTGGTGCTCGAGCAACGCACGCTCGAGTTCGACTGGTTGGTGCTGTGCTGCCCGCTCCAACTGTCGACCACAGGAGAGTTCCTCGACCTGTCGGCACAGGAGATCGAGCTGTTCGAACGGATCACGCTCAACCCGTTCTGCGTCACCACGTACGCGATGGCTCCGTCGCATGCGTTCGAGCTGAAGACGCGGCTGGTCAACGTCACCCCTGCCCCGGAACGCTCCAGCGCCCGGCCCACGATCATCACCCAGCAGTTCAAGGACAACCCGCTCGTCACGTTCTACACACCGGTCACCGACCCGGGTGCCGGCATCGAACCGGCGGTGCTCGCGGGCGTGCGGCAGCTCGCCGCCGAGGTGTCCATCCACCTGCCCGATCACTACGAGACGTGGAACAACTTCCCCTACTTCCCGCAGGTGCAGGTGAGCGACTTCGCCAACGGTTGGTACCGGCGCGTCGAAGCCATGCAGGGCACCAACCGCACGTTCTACAACGGCGGCATCATGGCATTCGAGCTCATCGAGCCGATCGTCGAGTACTCCGAATGCCTGGTACGCACCCACTTCGTCGCGAGGGCCACATGACCGATCCGATCGTCGCATCAGCACTGCAGGCGGGCTTCAGCGACCAGTTCGCGGAATCCGACGTGCAACTCGACGTGCACGGCGTCATCCCGCCGTGGGTCAGCGGTGCATTGGTGCGCAACGGGCCCGCCCAGTGGACGCTGCCCGAGACCGGTCGCTTCAACCACTGGTTCGACGGTCTGGCGATGCTGCACCGGTTCTCCATCCGCGACGGCGCCGTGCACTATCGCAACCGCTGGCTCGACAGCCGCAACCGCACGTCGGCCAACCGCACCGGACGCAACGACTACGCGCAGTTCGACACCGACCCGAAGCGATCGTTGTGGCAGAAGCTGACGGCGACACTCGACTTTCCGCTGCAGTTCGGCAACAACGACTTCATCACCGTCGCCCGGTTCGGCTCCGACTGGGTGGCCGTCGGTGAGACGCCCACCCAGATCGGCATCGACATCGACGATCTGTCCACGAAGGGGCCGTTCGAGTTCAAGGACCGCATGTTCTCCATCTGGACGTGCAGCCACATGGTGCCCGACCCGAACCGCGACCGCGTGTACAGCTTCAGCACGATGGGCGTTCCGGTGTTCGGCCGATATCACCTGTGGTACGTCGACGGCAACACGCGCCGGCGCACGCGTTTCGCGACCGTCAAGGACCGGCACCCGTCATGGATGCACAGCTTCGGGGTCAGCGAGCGGTACGCAGTGCTCACTGCCTTTCCGCTGCGGTGCAACACGTGGCAGCTGTTCGTCAACGCGTTCCTCGGGCGGCCGTTCATCCGCACGTTCACGTGGCATGGCGAGCAACCCACCACCTCCTACCTCATCGACCGCGAGACCGGCCGGGTCGTCCGTAGGTTCGACCTGCCGGCGATGTTCGCGTTCCACTTCGCCAACACCTACGAGGAAGACGGCCAGCTCGTGTTCGATCTTGCCGCCTACGACGACGCAGCGGCCATCGATCGATGTCGCCTCGACACGCTGCTCGGCCCCGATGGCGGGCAGTTCCCACCCTCGCAACTGCGCCGGTTCCGCGTGCCGCTCGACGGTGGCCCGGTGATGGGCCCAGACGTGATCAGCGACGGCGTCATCGAGATGCCCCGGTTCAACGACCGGCGCAGCATGCAGCCGTACCGATACGTGTACGGCTACAGCTTCGATGCGCCCGGTCGGTTCTACGATCGGTTGATCAAGATCGACACCCACAACCCCGACCGCGACGCCAACTACGTCCACTGGGCCCCGCCGGGTACGTTTCCCAGCGAGCCGGTGTTCGTGCCGCGGCCCGGCGCCACCGCCGAGGACGACGGGGTGGTCGTCACCGTGGTGCTCGACGTGAACGGTGCCGAGCCTGCCTCGTACCTGGTGGTGCTCGACGCAGTGTCGTTCACCGAGATCGCTCGCGCGCGAGCACCTCACCGCATCCCGTTCGGCCTGCACGGTGCGTTCGCGCCGAGCGCCACCACTCCCGGAGCCGCCACATGACGTCGCCTCCTGTCTCGCTTCGCGTCTGCGTCATCGGTGCCGGCCCGGGCGGGCTGGCCATGGCCCGCTTGCTCACCGCGCAGGGCCACGCGGTCACCGTGCTCGAGCGCATCGAACGTGCGGGCGGCATGTGTCGCTCGGTCAAGTTCGAAGGTCGTTGGTTCGACGTCGGTGCCAACTACGTCACCAAGGACTACCGCGAGGTGCGCGCACTGGCCAAAGAGCTCGACCTCACCTTCGTCGCCGACAAGGCGTTCCAGAACCAGATGTCGCTCGACGTGCACACGAAGACCATCAAGTCGGTGCAGCAGACGTTGAAGAGCGGTCACTCGATGCCGGCCTTCCTCGCGGCGGCGGCGCGCTACCTGTGGGCGCAGTTCAAGTACCGGAAGCTGGTGGCGGCACCCGGCTACGTGGGGGTGGGCGCGCACACCGAACTGATGGTGCCGTTCGCCACCTGGCTGGCGGCCAAGCGGATGAAGCCGCTGCAGAAGCTGTTCATGATCCCCATCACGGCCATGGGGTTCGGCACGCTCGACGAGATCGCCACGCCGCACGCGTTGCGCTACATCAACGCCCGGCGGTTCATCTCGATGCTGCTCACCGGGCTCAACGTGCCACAGCGGTGGCCGAAGCGGTTCACCAACGGCTTCGGCAACGCGTGGAAGAAGGTCGCCGATGAGTTGCAGGTGGAGTTCCTCACCGAGACCACCTCGGTCGTGCGTTCGGCCGACGGCGTGCAGGTCACCACCACGCACGGCGGAGTCGAGCAGCAGCGCCTGTTCGATCGCCTGGTGGTGGCCATCCCTCCCGACACCGCGCTCGGCTTCCTCGATGCGACCGAGGCCGAGAAGGCGCTGTTCGGTGGCGACACCATCCTCGTCAACCACTATTCGGTCAACACCGCCACCGTGAGCAACTACCCGTGGTGGGTGGTCAACACCCTGCAGCCGGCCGCCGGCGACTCGGGCGCGTACCCGCACGAGAACGGCACGCCGTACATCTTCGGCAAGCAGTGGAAGGAGAGCGAGCTCAACCTGTACTACGCGCCGCTCCACGGCAACCCGAGCCTGCAGCAGGTCCGTGCTCGGCTGGAGGAGGTCTCCAACATCTCCACCGCCGGCCATCCGGATTCGGTGTTCGGGCAGTGGCAGTGCTCCGCCGACTGGCCGTCGTACTTCCCGCGGGTGAGCATTCCCGACATGGCCGGGTTCCAGGGCGAGATCGGTTGGTACGACCAAGTGGAGACACTGCAGGGTCAGCATCACACCTACTACTGCCACGGCATCCTCAGCTTCGAACTGGTCGAGCTCGTCATGCGCTACGCACGCCACCTCGTCGACCGACACTTCACCGTCCGATGATCTGCGCAGCCTGCAACGCCCCGGTCGAAGCCGACGATGCGTTCTGTCGGGCGTGCGGGGCGCGTCAGGCGCCGGCCGGATCGCGGGCGCTCTCGCCCGCCGCCAGCGCGGGTGAGCGCCGGCAGATGACGGCGATGTTCTACGACATGGTCGGCTCCACGGCGCTGTCCACCCAGGTCGATGCCGAAGACCTGCAGATCGCCATGCACGCCTACCAGCGCCGGTGCGCCGACGTGGTGCGCAACTTCGGGGGCACGCCGCAGGCCACCATGGGCGACGGTGGCCTGGTGTACTTCGGCTACCCGATCGCCAACGAGGACGACCCGCTGCGCGCGGTCTCCGCCGGCCTGGCGCTGATCGCTGAACTGCCACACCTCAACAGGCAGATCGCCGAGCTCCTGCCGCACTTCGACCACCAGTTCCAGATGCGCATCGGCGTGCACACCGGAAACGTCGTGCTCGGCGAAGTGGGCTCCGACCTCAACGAGGGTCGGCTCGCAACGGGCGAGGCGCTCAACCAGGCCGCGCGCATCGAGTCGGCGGCGCCGGTCGACGGTGTGGCGGTGTCCGACGTGACGGCTCGTCGCATCCAGGGCGTCGTCGACCTCCGCCCGCTCGGCCAGCGCGACCTGAAGGGCATCGACCACCCCGTCGAGCTGTTCGAAGTGGTGCGGTTGCGGCCGGGCCAGAGCCGCTTCGCGGTGTCCACGCACGCCATGAGCCCGCTCGTCGGCCGCGGTGGCCTGCTGCAGGCGCTCGAGCAGCACTGGCACGCGACCGCCGGCGGCAGTGGTTGCACGGTCGTGCTGCGCGGCGACGCCGGCATCGGCAAGAGCAGGGCGCACCACGCGCTGCGCCAGCAGCTCACCGACACTCGGCACGCGTGGTTCCAGATCAACGGTTCGTCGGTCATGAGCCAGACGGCGTTCCACCCGATCATCCAGGCCATCTACGAGATCCTCGAGATCGCCCCCGGCCCCGACGCCGCCCCCGTGCTGGCAGCATCGCTCGCCGCGGTCGGCATCACCGACGAGGCAACGGTCGAGCTGCTCGCCGCCTTCCTCGATCTGGTGCAGCCCACCGACACCTCGATGAGCGCCGAGGAGCGGCGGCGCCTCACCATCGACGCCGTGTGCGAGTGGTGGCTGGCCATCGCCGACACGCTGCCCACCGTGATGGTCGCGGAGGACCTCCACTGGTACGACCCATCGACGCTCGAGGTGCTCAACCTCGTCATCCAGCGTGCTGCAGGTCACCCACTGCTCCTCATCGGCACCGCGCGCCCATCCTTCGAGATCTCGTGGCCCGACGAGGTCACGGTGATCGATGTCGAACCGCTGTCGTTCGAGGAGGTCAACCAGTTGGTCGACCGCCTGGCCGAGGGCACGGAGCTCACCGAGCTGCAGCGGGCGCACATCGCTCAGCGCAGCGACGGTGTGCCGCTGTTCGCCGAGGAACTGGTGCACAGCCTGGAGGGCGGCAACCTGGCGGGCGCCGAGATTCCCGACACGCTCGTCGATCTGCTGAACGCACGGCTCGATCGGCTGGGCCCCGCGAAGGAAGTCGTGCAGGTGGCGTCGTTGATCGGCAGAGAGTTCTCTGCCGCGCTGCTCAGTGCGGTCCTCCCGCAGATGGACGGGCTCGACGCGATCCTGGGCCAACTGGTCGATGGTCGCTTCGTCGACCGCCGCGGGGTCGGTGCCCGGTCGGTGTACCTGTTCCGGCACGCGCTGCTGCAAGATGCCGCTCGCGAGTCCATGCTGCGCCGGCGCCGGCAGGCCGAGCACCGGCGCATCGCCGAGGTGTTGCGCCGCGACTTCGGCGACATGCCGGAAGGGCGCCCGGAGTTGATCGGGCATCACCTCGAGCACGCCGGCGAAGTGCTCGGCGCAGTCGAGCAGTACGTCGCGGCCGCCCGATCGGCACGCCGCAGCGCAGCGCTGGAGGAAGCGGCGGGGCGCTACCGCCACTCGATCACACTGATCCACACGCTGCCGGCGGGCGCCGAGCGCGATGGTCACGAGATCGCGCTGCAGTTGGAGCTGGCAGCCGTGATGGGGCTGATGCACGCGTTCTCGGCACCCGCGGTCGGCGAGGTGTACATGCGGACGGTTGCGCTGTGCGAGCAGTCCGGCGAGAAGGGCGATCCGTATGCGGAGGCGCTGCACGGTCTCGCGCAGCACCACCTCAGCGCAGCCCGGTTCGACGATGCCGCTCGGGTCGCCACCGTGCTGCTCGATCACGCCAGGGAGGCGGGTCAGCCGCACCCCGAAGTGCTCGCCCATCGGGCGCTCAGCCAGGTGAGGTTCTGGACCGGTCGCTACACCGAGCTGTGGGAGCACAGCGCGCGGGCCATGGAGCTGTACGACCCGGAGGCGCCGGTCGAGCAACGCTTCGCGATGGGCATCGAGAGCGGCGTGATCGCGATGACCTACGGCGCCGTCGGGCTGTGGGCGTTGGGCAGGCCGCACGAGGCTGCCGCCATGGCCGATCGGTGCGTCGAGCACGCAAAGCGGCAGCCCGACGTGTATCAGCAGGCCTACGCGCAGGCATACCTCAGCATGCTGGGCATCATGCTCATCGATCCTGAACGGGTCGAACGCTGGGCTCTGGCCGCGAAGTCGATCGCCGAGCGGCACGGCTTTGCCCCGCTCGAGGGCCTCTCTCGCTACACGCTGGCGTGGGCCATGGCCGAGCGCGGCCATCCGGAGAGCTTCGACATGGTGGTCAGCGGCATCGGCATCCTCGCCGCGCTGGGCACCGGCATCGGGGCCCCTGGGTGCATGGCGGTCGTGGCGGAGATGTACGCGAAGGACGGGCAGTTCGGCGAAGCTGCCGGCTACGTCGCCTTCGGCGAGGCGATGGCCGACGGCACCGGGCAGCACTTCTACACCGTCGAGCTGCATCGCTCGGCCGCACTCGCGCACCTCGGCCTTGCCGATGCAGCCGACGACGACGAGGTTCGTGCCACGGAGCTGCACGCGGCCGAGCAGCGCGCCTCGGCCGCGATCGACCTCGCCCGCGCACAGTCGGCGGCCAGCCTCGAGCTGCGCGCCATCCAGCCGATGATCGAGCTGCTCTGCCGGCGCGGCGACACCGAGGCGGCGCGTTCACTGCTGGCCGACGCGGTCGCCAAGTTCCCCGCCGAGAGCAGCGGCACCGAGCTCGACCGCGCGCGAGCCGCGCTGCGCGGCGCCGCTGAGCTGCGCCCTCGGCTGCGGTTTCACGAAGTGTGACGCTGCCGCGGTCGCCCTCGTCAGTTGGGCACGTCGCTGGGCGGAGGCTTCGGGGTGCCCGGCACCACCCAGGTGCGCAGCGCGGTGTCGCAGATGATGTACCCCCAGCGAACGAGGTCGCGTCGTGTGCGCTCGCTGAGCCCGGTGAGGCGCGTGGGCACGTTGGCGGGGTAGTCGGCGGGTTCGTGATCGAACGTGAGGGGGTCGGGGAGCCCGTAGCTGTCGGTGTCGGAGACGATCGACCAGTAGGTGCCCTTGCGAACGCCGCCCTTGTAGTCCTCGATGAGCTCGCGCTTGCGCAGATCGCGGACCTGCGAGTCGATGACCTCGGTGATGCGCAGGGTGTGGCGCAGCCAATCCGAAGGTTGCCGCACCTGGGCGGCCATGGCTGCGCCTCCATCGGACACGAGCACGGTGTCGCAGGCGGACAGTGCTGTCTGCAGGCCGAGGTTGTCGTACACACCGCCATCGCTGAGCGCGAGCCGCTTGCGGAACTCCTTGCCGTGCAGCGGCGGCACCCCGCCTTCGGTGTAGGTGCCCGACGGCGCGAGGCGGTGTGGTGAGAAGAACGGCGGGAACGCGGACGAGGCGGTCACGGCATCTGCCATGGTGATGGTCGGCGAACGCCACATCCCCAGCGTGTAGTCGGCCATGTAGTCGCGACTGAACCGAACCAGCTTGCCGGTCTGCACGTTGGTGGAGTTGATCACGAACGTCGGGGCATGCTGGTGGTCGGGCAGGTCCTGCAGCGTTGCGCCGTGGAACAGGTGGCGGTCGTACTCGCGAGCGACGTAGTGCCCAACCGACCTGCCGGGTGTGAGCAGCCCCTTCAGGATGCACTGCATGTCGATGCTGCACCCGCCGAAGTCGAAGATCGGCCGGATCACGAGCGCGTCGAGATCCGGCGACCGGTCGTGGTCGTCCCAGGTGAGCGATGACCAGTGCAGCCCGAGCACCGCTGCGGTGATGGAACCACCCGAAACGCTCGACACGCGGGCCAATCCACGCAGCAGCCCCAGCTGGTTGAGGCGGATCAGGCCTCCGAGGTGGAAGAGCATGGCCCGGTAGCCGCCACCGGACAAGCACAGTGCCACGCCGGGTGGGGGAGCGCTCTGCCGTGCCGATCTGACCGTGTTCGGCACCGGCGCTTCGCTCGTCGGCACCTGGTCAGCCATCTCCACCAACTCTCTGCGCGCGTGTCGGCTCCATCGTCATCGTGCACGAGATGCTAGTTGTCGCTTCGCGCACCGCCGACGCCGAGCTCGAGCGTTCCTGACGTGGACGTGAGAGCGGCATTCGGCTCGCCGAGCGGCGGCGCGCGACGCCCAGCGGCGAACCGGCGGACGCGGGTGTCGATCTGCAGCGCGAGGCCGAGCAGCATGACGGCCACGATGCCGTCGAGCCACCAGTGGTGGCCGGTCGCCGAGACGGCGAGTGACGTCACGATGACGTGGAGGAGGAACAACCAGCGCCAGCGGCTGGTGCCGGCAGCCACGATGCCGAACGACACCACCGCAGCCCAAGCGACGTGGATCGAGGGCATTGCCGCGAACTGGTCCGACACGCCGGTGCCGACAGGCCCGTAGACCGACATGCCGAAGCGCGAGGACAGATCCACGTAGCCGAGGTCGGGCAGCAACCGCGGTGGAGCAACGCGCACGAAGCGGATGACGAGGCACATGCCCGTGACCATGGCCAACGCATTCCTCCATCGTGAGTACGCGCTGCGATGGAAGGCGAACATCCAGACGAGAAAGGCGATCAGCGCCGGCACGTGAGCGATGGCGTAGTAGTAGTTCAGGAATCGGCCGAGCGACTCGTGGCGCAGTACGAGGTGCTGTAGCGACAGCTCGGTCGGCAGGTGCAGCCAGTGCTGCAGCCGGTCGATCTGGCGTGCTCGGTCGCTGGCACCGCCCGTCGTCGCCAGCGGCAGCAGTCTCGCCAGACGCCAGATGGAGTACAGCCCGGCGAGCAGACTGAGCTCCTGCGCGGTTGTGCTCAACGCGGATCGAGCGCGGGTGGGTCGCAACACCCGCGGGACGAGCACCACGAGTGCGCACACGACAGCGGTCGCAGCCCCCTGTTGCCACGTCGGCCACTTCATCAGCCGACAGCGTGCCCAGTCGGCGCTGCGATTGCAAGGCGCGATGACGAGCGAACCAGGTGCGGGGCCCCCGCTCGCGGAGTTCGGTGCCGGCCCGCGTAGAGTCGCACCTCCATGGACAGTCGTTCGTTCCTCGGCCTGCAGCAGAGCCACAACCCGTTTCGCTGGTCGATGGAGGTGGCTCCCTCGCTCGCCACCACCGGCGGCTTCCTCTTCGGTGGGTGCGGCCTGGGCGCAGCGATCTCGGCGATGGAGGGAACCAGCGGGCGCGAGGTGGTGTGGGCCACCGCGCAGTACCTGTCGTACGCCAAGCCGGGCGAGTTCCTCGATGTCGACGTCACGATCGCGGTGGAGGGCCACCAGATCACCCAGGCTCGCGCCGTGTGCCATGTGGGGAACCGCGAGATCCTCACCGTCAACGCGGCGCTCGGCGACCGGCCGATGGACCAGCGCGGGCAGTGGGAGCGGATGCCCGACGTGCCGGGCCCGAACGAGGGCGTCGTACGCCGGCATCGCATGCCGGCCGACGGCACCATTCACGATCGGCTCGAGCAGCGGATGGTGAAGGGTCGCCCGTTCGAGGAGATGGATGGCGAGCAGGGCGACGGCCAGGTGCTGATGTGGGCCCGCATTCCCGACGTGCTGGAGGCCGTGGACGCAACCGCGCTGGCGGTGCTGGGCGACTTCGTGCCGATGGGCGTGGGCCAGGCCTTGGGTGTGCGCGGCGGCGGCAACAGCCTGGACAACACGCTGCGGGTGGTGCACCTGGTGCCCACCGAATGGGTGCTGCTCGACATTCGCGTGCACGCGGTGGAGCGCGGCTTCGGCCATGGCCTGGTGCACATGTTCGCGGAGGACGGCACGCTGCTGGCCACCGCCAGCCAGAGCTGCATCGTGCGCTTCTGGAAGAGTTGAGCGTTCGCGACACGAGCGTCGACGAGATGAAGGGGAACCGACGATGACCATGCCGATTCGACCTGGGATGACGGTGCCGCTGCCCGGCCCGCTGCACAGCCACCGCGAGAAGCTCGGCGAGCTGGCCGACATGGGCTACACCGACATCTGGTCGGCCGAGAGCGATGGCGCCGACGGCTTCACGCCGCTGGCCCTCGCCGCCGCCTGGGAGCCGCGACTGCGCCTGGGCACCGCGATCATCCCTGCGTACACGCGCTCGCCGGCCTGCTTCGCGCAGAGCGTTGCGTCGCTGGCCGACGCGGCCCCCGGCCGGTTCGCGATCGGCATCGGCAGCAGCAGCAACGTGATCGTCGAGCGCTGGAACGGCGTGCCCTTCGTGGAGCCGTACAAGAAGGTGCGCGACGTGGTGCGCTTTCTGCGCGACGCGTTGAGCGGCGAGAAGGTGGCGAAGAGCTACGACACGTTCGAGGTGAACGGCTTCCGCCTGGGCGTGCGCCCCGAGCACACGCCGCCGATCCTTGTTGCGGGTCTGCGTGAAGGAATGCTGCGCCTGGCAGCTCGCGAGGGCGACGGTGCCATCATCAACTGGCTGGGCGCCGACGACGTGCCGCAGGTGGCCAAGGTGGTGCACGACGCCGCCGCCGGGGTGGAGAAGGAGATCGTCGCGCGCATCTTCTGCTGCCCCAGCGAGAACGCCGACGTGGTGCGTGCCGGTGCCAGGTTTGCGATTGCGGCCTACATGAACGTGCCCGTGTACGCGGCCTTCCAGGAGTGGCTGGGTCGCGGCCCGGCGCTGCAGGGCATGTGGGATGCGTGGAAGGCCGGCGACCGCAAAGCGGCACTGGCGGCGATTCCCGACGAGGTGGTCGACCAGCTGATCGTGCACGGCTCGCCCGAGCACTGCCGAGCCACCATTCAGCGCTACTTCGACAACGGTGTGACGACGACCTCGCTGGCAATCTTGCCGCTCGACCCGGAGCTGAAGCACTGGGACGCGGTGACTGCGTTGGCGCCCTCGGCCGGCTGAGGCGGCCACGCGTGTGGGCGGCGCCGGTCAGGCAGCCCGACGAGCGGGCGCCGGACTGCCGATGGGCTGCCGCTCGGCGGCTTTCGCGGCCAGCTGCGCCTTGATGGCGGCGATGTGCGCGAGCCCGGTGAGCCGGGTGCGCGAGTCGAGACGGAACTGGAGAGGGACATCGCCCGGCGACAGCAGCGCCAGCTGCTCGGGGGCCTGAGTGGTATCGGTGCTGAGGGCCATGTCTGCATCGTGCCAAAAGGGTGTGACAGAGTTCCCGAGTTGAGGTCGCAGGTGGCTCCCGCACTCATCCATCGGCAGCGCGGGAGGTGTCTGGCGCGGCGAGATGGCACTCGACCCGATGCAAGGTGGCGCTGGAGCGGCCGGCGCTAGGGCTCGATCAGATCGAGGACGCGCTGAGCCAGCTCGAGGGGATCCGGGCAATTGGTGGTGTCGAACTCGAGGTCGTAGGTCCAGCCGTCGTGAACGCCGAGCGATTCCGCGGCGATGCCAGCCCATCGGCCAGTTCGCCGTTCACGGTCCAGAAGTGCTTCGAAGGCACATCTCAGGCCGACGGTGACCATACGGGTACCGTTGAACGCGTCGGCGATCTCATGGTGCGGGTGTCCTGCGGCCGACAACGCGACATGGTTGCCTTCACGTGCGAGCGTGCCGATGGCCGCCAGGTAGCCGCGGTGCAGCGATGGCGCACAGTCGCGCCAGATCAGGTAAGGCGGTTGGACCGTGCCGATCTGCTCGGGCTCGTCGAGCACGACCAATGGGAAGGTGGCGACAGATTGCAGTGCCCGCATGAGCGTCGACTTGCCAGCACCAGACGCACCGTTGATGACGATGACCCGACCTCCAGAGACTCCGTCGAACCGGTCGGGTCTCAGATACGCCTGGAGCCACGTGAGCAGCCCAGCGGCGTCGTGAGCGAACACGACACGAGCATGGACATCGCCGGTGGTGACGACGGCGTCGATTCGTCTGTGATTCCCGGCGATCGAGTCGATGACGGCGTGGTCGACGGCCAGCGGGCGCAGAGTGGCCGTGACGAGGTCGACATCGGCGCCCGGGGCGAGCAGATCCGAGATCGTTCGGCCCTCACGGACACGGCCGATGAGATTGCTCAGGAGTATCCGGGAACGCTGCTCTCCACTGCTGACTGCAGGCACAGCAGCCAGCGTAGAGCGGACAGCGTCGAGCGACCGGCGACAACGAGACGATCGCGTTCATCGAGCACATCGGCGGCCCCGTCGCGCTGATGGCGGCGGCGTACGCCGAGCGCTCGCCTGACGGCCCCGACCACTTCGGCGTCGTCGCCGCGAAGGGATTCCACCTGTTCGGCATCGAGCCGGAACTGACCGCCGCGTTCTTCGCCGGGTTGCCCGAGGCCCAGCTCGCGATCGTGCCGGGAGCTTCACACGGACTGCCGATGGAGCACCCACAGGAGGTCGTCGGTCTCATCGAGCGCTTCCTGGGGTCCGACGTCCCGCCGGTGACACACCGTGACGAGGACGGCCAGAGTCTGAAAGAGGTGAACCGGCGCACACCGCGTTGCCCAGCGCCGGTCGATCCTGCCCCGCGTGCGCGGCGCAGCGGCGCCGAGCGCCAGACTTCGCCCATGACTCGCACACGGATCAGCCAGGGCAGCGTCTTCGAGGAGCAGATCGGGTACTCCCGCGCGGTCGTCGACGGTAGGTGGGTGTTCGTGGCCGGCACCACCGGCTACGACTACACCACGATGACCATCAGCGACGACGTGGTGCAACAAGCCCGCCAGACGCTCGCCAACATCGACGAGGCCCTGAGCCGCGCCGGATCCTGCGCGGCCGACGTGGTGCGCGTGCACTACCTCCTCCCGGATGCAGCCGACTTCGAGCCGTGCTGGCCGGTGCTGCGTGAGTACTTCGCTGCGGCCCTCCCGGCAGCCACGATGATGGTCGTGGGTCTGGCCTCACCCGCGATGAAGATCGAGATCGAGGTCACCGCACTGAAGCCCGACGACGACTGAAGCACGCGACGCGGTGCCGGGGGTGGCGAGCTGTCACGGCATAGGTTGCAGTGCATGGGCGTCGGCCACAGCCATCCTCCTCACGATGCGCCGTCGTGGCAGCCCACGGCCCGCATCGAGCGGTCGCTGTGGATCGCGGTGGCAACGTGGGCGGTGCTGGCCATCGTGGGCGTCGTCGCGTTGTGGCCGGCCGGCACGTCCGACTCCACCTCGCCGGCCGACCAGCGTGTCAACGGTTACGTGGTCGCGGTGGCGATCGAGCCATGCACCGGCACCGCGGTCGAAGACCTCGTCGAGTGCAGGAAGCTCACCGTGCAGCTGGTCGGCGGGAGCGACGACGGCGAGCAGGTCATCCTCGAGCAGGGCATCACCTCCACCCGCGGCAAGGTGCCCGAGGTCGGCGATGAGCTGGTGCTCGTGTCAACCCGACTCGCGGACGGGTCCACCGTCTACAACTTCGCCGACTACGAGCGCTCGAGCGCGATGTGGGTGCTGGTCGTGCTCTTCGTCGTCACCGTGGTCGCGCTCGGCCGGTGGCGCGGCCTCGGAGCGTTGGCCGGCCTGGCAATCAGCATCGCCGTGCTGGTCACCTTCGTGCTGCCGGCGCTGTTGGCCGGCTCGAACCCGGTGCTGGTGGCGATCGTCGGGGCGTCGGTGATCGCGTTCGCATCGCTCTACCTCGCCCACGGCCTCGGCTCGGCCACCAACGTCGCACTGCTCAGCACGCTGGCCGCGCTGGCCCTCACGGGCGTGCTGGCGTGGGCGTTCATCGAGCTCACCTCGCTCACCGGCCTCAGCGACGAGAATGCACTCCTGCTCGACACGTTGGGGGTGCACCTCGACCCTCGTGGCCTGCTGCTGGCGGGTGTCGTGATCGGGTCGTTGGGCGTGCTCGACGACGTGACGGTCACCCAGGTGTCGGCAGTGGGCGAGCTGAATCGCGCGAATCCCGCTGCAACCTTCAACGACCTGTATCGCTCGGCGCTGGTGATCGGTCGCGACCACATCTCGTCCACCGTCAACACCCTGTTCCTCGCGTACGCCGGCGCGGCGTTGCCGCTGCTGCTCCTGTTCAGCCAAGTGCGTCAGTCGATCGCCACCACTGCGATGGGTGAGCAGGTGGCGGTGGAGATCGTTCGAACGCTGGTCGGCAGCATCGGTCTGGTCGCTTCCGTGCCGATTGCGACGGCGCTGGCAGCAGCAGTGCTGAAGGTCACCTCTGCCGGCGACCCGAACGTCACCGCGACCTGAACGTCACCGGCGACCTGAACGTCACTGCGACCTGAACGTCACTGCGACCGTCGAGCGAGGCTCGCCACCGGATGTCGCCAGTCGTCACCGCGGGTCTCCATCCAGTCGCGCATCTCGGCTGCGGTCATCGGATGCGCGATCAGGAAGCCCTGCGCCATCGTGCAGCCCAACTCGCGCAGGGTGTCGTACTGCTCGTCGGTCTCCACGCCCTCGGCAACCACCTGCAGGCCGAGAGCGCCGGCCATTCCGACGACTGCTGCAACCACCGCGCGGTCCTCGGGATGAGTGCACACACCGGCAACGAAGGTGCGATCGATCTTCACCGAGTTGAGCGTGTAGCGACGAATGTGCGTCAGCGACGAGTAGCCGGTTCCGAAGTCGTCGAGCGCCAATGAGGCGCCCATCTCGCGCAGCTCCGTCAGCGTGCGCTCGGGCGCTGCTCGCCCGACGCCGGCTCGCCGTGCCAGCGTGTCACGCTCGGTGATCTCGACGACCAGTCGTTCGGGCGGCAGTGAGTACTCGCGCAGGATGCCGGCGATACGAGCTGCGAGGCCGCGGTCGGTGAGCTGTGCGACGGAGAGGTTGATGCCCAGTCGCAGCGGCTGCGGCAGACCCTGCAACGCCTGGCAGGCACTGCGCAGCACGGCGTCGCCCAACGGCAGGTCGAGCCCGGCGTCCTCGGCGAGGTCGAGGAACGCCATCGGTCCCAGCGTGTCGAGAGTCGGATGGTTCCACCTGGCCAGCGCTTCCACCTCGACGGTGCGGTTGGAGGCCAGCTCGACCAGCGGCTGCAGGTAGGCGACCACCTCGCCGGCGTGCAGTCCGACCGCCAGGTCGTCGGC
>ERZ1026805.755-NODE-755-length-20098-cov-7.710622_pt1 | contig 20098 bp, 18 predicted proteins | sample MGYA00520883_ERZ1026805 | MGnify/ENA primary metagenome ERZ1026805 (study PRJEB33270, sample SAMEA104284476) | anaerobic digester metagenome | biome: Anaerobic digester microbiome; feature: mesophilic sludge digester; material: Anaerobic digester biomass | place... | reverse complement strand
AGCGGGGTGAGCAGGAGCACGTGCAGCACTGTGTAGAGCGGGGCGCACGCGAACGTCGCGCACTGGGATCGAAGTGACTCGTCGGGCCGCCCGAAGTAGCGGACGTTGCGCGCGTAGGCGAGGACGACGGCGAAGGCGACGAAGCTCCAGGGGATCATTTGGCCGGTGAGCACCGGCCGCACGTACACGGCCGCGAGCAGGCTGATCGTGAACACCATCCACACGGCGAGCTCTGCGACGCTGATCCAGAACGGCCAGCGGCGGGGACCGAAGCGCTGAATCGCCCACAACGATTCGCGGAAGAAGCTCCTGTTCCAACGCAGCTGCTGCCGCCGGTAGTGGCCCAGCGTCTCCGGCACGAGGGTGTACGCGACGGCGGTGTCCTGCAGCCGCACGAGCCCGTCCTGCAGGGCATACTGCGTGAGCCGGCGGTCGTCGCCGTACTGCACCTGTATGCCCAGGAAGCTCTGGTGCAAGAAGTCGTCGAGGTGTCGCCGCACCACGGCGGTGCGGAAGAAGCTCAGGCTGCCACAGCAGCACACGACCGAGCCGACCGTGGAGTACGCGGCGCGTTCGAACAGGAAGGCGTTGGCGTAGCGCATGTCGATGAGCCGCGTCAGCAGGTTGCGGCGGTGGTTCAACGCTCGGACGTTGGCGGCGACGGCAGTCACCTTCGGGTCGCCGAACGGTCGCAGCCCTTCGGCGATCGCCGAGGCGTCGAGCACCGTGTCGGAGTCGACGGTGACGACGATGTCGGAGGCGGTACGAGCGAACGCGTAGCCCTGTGCGTGGCGCTTGCCGCGGTTGGCGTCGAAGCGGTGAACGACCACCCCGGGCATCTCGGCAAGTGCGGCGCGGGCGATCTCGAGACAGGCGTCGTCGCGGGAACCGTCGTCGATCACCCAGATCTCGTCGGCCGGCCGAGTCTGGTTCTTGATCGACTCGAGGCACCGAGCGAAGGCCACCGGATCCTCGTTGTAGAACGCTGCCACCACCGCCACGCGATGCCCGTCGGGCGGCGCGGTGAGGGTGGGGCGGTAGCACGCCGAGCCAACCAACTTGACCGTCAAGAGGCACACTGCGCCGATGCCGTACCAGTTCCCGAGCCCGCCGCTCGACCGCGAGATCACGACGACTCCGAGCAGCGCGATCACGAACATCGCGACCGACTGGATGTTGCGCGTCCTGCGCTCGGACACGCTCGCGGTCCGCGTCGCCTGGACGCTGCGCGCGACAGAGGGCGAGGACGCGCGCTGGATCTCCAGCGCGGCAAGGACCTGCGCATGAGAAGCGAGGCCCTGGGCCACCAGGATCTCCCCCATGCGGCGTGGGTCGCCGAGGTCCTGCTCGTACCGCGCCAGCAGTGCATCGGCGGCCCCGACCACTCCTTGCACTTCGAGGATCTCACCGAGCCGCCGAACCTCGTCGCGCGTCCTCAGCCGCGTCAGCAGCTGGCCGCTCGGCTCGGTGGGCGCGCGGGGTTCGAGAAACTCGGCGCCGCCATGCCCATCTGCATCGATTCCCCTGATCATCGGCTGTCTATCGGTTCGCCGGCGGGTCGACTTGAGGAAACCCATACGAAGCGCAGACGATCGAGCGGCAACAGACCAGGGGCGTGGGAACCGTCGAGCGCCGAGCAGCGTCGAATGCGCATGCCGCCGGTGTCGCACGCCCATACCGCCGCCCGCGGCCGCCGGGCGAGCACTGTGGCCATCGGCGTGCTGTGCGTGCTGCTGGCAGCAGGTTGCTCGCCCGCTGACGACACGTCGAGCGGCACCTCCGTGTCGGGTTCGGTGGCGCCACCGACCAGCTCCTCGACGACCACCCCGACCAGCACGACTCCACCCACGACCACACCGCCGGTGCCGGTGCCCGTGTTCTTCGACGAGAACGGCTTCAACGATCACTCGGTGCCGCGAGTGAGCAGCGTCGACGAGTTGATGGCGCTCTCGCGCGCCGGTGATGGCGGGCGCACCTCGATGAAGTTCACCATCCCCGACTTCGATCGGCCGCTCGCTGCACCAGGACTCGCACGCGTGCACCTGATGGACAGCAACTTCTACGGGCTCCACGACGAGTGGTACTACTACCGGCTGCTCAACGGGCAGCCGATACCCGCTGCTGTCGTGGCACCGATCGTCGGGCAGCGGTTCAACTCCATCGCCGAGATCTACCGCTGGGCACGGTCGATGCCGGCCGCCGACCTGCCGCTCGGGCTCACGCTCAACAGCGACCGCCTCTACGCGACTGCGTTCTACGACCTGGCGTTGCACGGTGATCCGCGTACGTACGGGGTCGGCTCGATCGTTCGCTTCCCCGACCCCGTGGCCGGCGAGCCCGACCACTGGCTGATCGAGCTCGAGTACTCCGACGAGGTGACCCCCGAGTCGGTCGCCACGTTCTTCGAGCGGCTGGCGCCAGTGCTGCCCGCCGAGGTGAGCAGCAGGCTGGAGTGGGTCGTGCGCTCGGCGCAGCAGGAAGCCGTGGCCCAGCAGATGGCAGCGGCCGAGCTGCCGTACCACGATCGCATCGTCTACTTCCGCGATCTCGTGCCCGCGGGCACGGTGGCCGTGTACAGCGAAGGTGTCGCCGCCGGCCGGTTGCTCTACGTGGGCGAGGGCGGTGCGCAGCTGGGCGAGGCCAAGGCCGGCGACATCATCGTGACCGAGCGTGTGCCCGACTGGCTGCCGCCGGCGAGCGCGCTGATCACCTCCGAACCACAGACCCCGCTCGCGCACGTGAACCTGCTGGCACGCAACCGCAGCATCCCCAACGCGTCGCAAGCGGGCATCCACGCGGATCCGGGCCTGCGCCAGGCGGCTCGCGTGCGGGCACACGCGATCGTGATCACGCGCGGCTCCACGCTGCAGATCGCCCTGATCAGCCGCGAGCAGTACGAAGCGTGGGTCGCGCAGCAACAACCGGCGCCTGTGGCGGTGCCCCCCACCGACATCACCGGCATGCCGTTCGTCGTGAACCTGGAAGCGCTGGTGGCCGATCTCTCGGCCGATGGCGCGCTCTCCGAGACGGAGGTGGCCGACTGGCGGCCGGTGATCGGCGGCAAGTCGGCCGGCTTCCTGACGCTGCTGTCGACCGCAGGGCTGTCACCGCCGCCCGACCCATTGGCCATCACCATCAGGCCCTACGTCGAGCACCTCGCGCCCTCTCGCGCGGCCATCGTCGCAGCGATCACCGATCCGACCGTGGTTGCATCGGCGCGAGCTCGTTGGATCACACTCGAAGGCCTCGACGACTACGCCGACGTCTTCCCCTCGGCCGCCGACGCAGCCTTCGCGACGGCATTCGTGGCGGCACGGCCGAGCGGGTCGCTGCTCGGCGAAGTGCTCGCCGCCGGCGGTGTGCGGGCGCTGCTCGAGAGCCGGCCGATCGCCCCCGCCACGCTGGCGGCGATCACCGATGAGCTCCAGCGCACGTACGCCGACTACGACGATGCAGCCGGGCTGCGGTTCCGGTCATCGAGCTCGGTGGAGGACATCGAAGGCTTCAACGGAGCGGGCCTCTACACCTCCTACACCGGGTACCTGCGCCCCGAGCGCCTCGACGAACCCGACGATCGCGACAAGACGATCGAACGCGCACTGCTGCGGGCCTGGAGCTCGTACTGGAGCTTCGAGGCCTTCGAAGAGCGCCGGCTCGCGCAGATCGACCACCTCAGTGGAGCGATGGGCCTCACCGTGCATGCTCGCTTCGACGACGAGCTCGAACGCAACAACGGTGTCGCCACCTTCACCTTCCTGCCCGGCGGCGAGGCCGACGACGCTGTTGTCGAGATCAACGTGCAGGCCGGGGCGGTCGACGTCACCAACCCAGATCCCGACGACATCCAGCTGCCGGAGGTGATTCGCATCACTCGCCGCGCTGGTGCGATCGCTGTCGAACGACTCGCCGGCTCGACGCTGCTCACCGATGGCGACCACGTCCTCGACGACGACGCGATCCAGGAGCTGTTCGCGCAGGTCGCGGCCGTCGCCGACCGGTGGCGCTCGCGCCTGAACCAGTCGCTCCCCGTCGCGCAACAGGTGAGCACGGTGGTGCTCGACTTCGAGTTCAAGACCGTGGAGAGAGGCTGGCCGCGCCTGGTCGGTGGAGAGCGGCCGCTTCCCGCCAGGTTGGTGTTGCGGCAGGTGCGCAGCCTCGACCCAGGACTTCGCGCGATGCCGCAAGCCGTTCGTGAGCTACCGGTGCCGCGCGATGTGCTCATGCGGGCCTCGCTGGTGGAGACCGTCAGCTGCCGGCGGGCGGGCGGTCAGCCGATCGACCACATCGAGGTGCGCACCGACCCGCTGCTCGCCCCCGACATGGGGTACACGGACCAGCCGCTGGTGATCGGCCCGCTGCCGAGCCCGGGTGCCACGTGTGCTCGCACCACGCTCTATGGATCGCCAGATCACCAACTGGTCGCGGCGATCGACGACGGCACAGCATTCGTGATCATCGGCTGACAGCAGTCGCCGATTCGGCCGGTGTCAGTGCACGTCGTCGGCCGTGCGGCGGCCGTCCATGTAGCGCAGCTCGTGGCGCACGGAGCCGTCGTTGCGCCACTTGCGGATGGCGGGGCTTCCGTCGCGACCGTCCTGGCGCTTGCCGGCCCAGTAGCGCTCCTCGTAGTGCACCTCGCCGTCGGCGAAGAAACCACGAGCGGCAGGCCGCGAGGCGGTGGGGTCGTGCAGCAGCCCGTGCGTGTAGAACAGCTCGTACTTCAGCTTGCCGTCGGGGCGGAAGCGCCGATATGCCGGGTACTGGCGCCCAGGGTTGTGCAGCTGCCCTTCGCGGTACCAGGCGACGTAGCTCACCGACCCGCCGGCGTGGCGACGTACGCGACCGGTGAAGTCGACCGGAATCTCGGCCTCGTCCTCGATGTCGATCGTGGTGATGACGCGAAACGACATCGCGTTCGGAATCAGGTCGATCAGCTCCATGATCGAGTATCGCCCGGAACAGCAGGCGACTTGAGAAAACAGAACGATGAGCGGCAACGCTCAGGTTTCGGCCGGCGTGAGTGCGCGGTCAGACGGCGAGCAGATCGCGCGCGCCCGTATCGGACGACGGGTGGCGCAGCTTGCTCATCGCGCGTGCCTCGATCTGGCGGATGCGCTCGCGAGTGAGGTTGAAGTGCTCGCCCACCTCTTCCAGCGTGCGCGGCTCGCCGCGATCGAGACCGAAGCGCAGCTTCAGGATCTCGCGCTCGCGCTCGTCGAGCGGGGCCAGCAGGCGAGCGATCTCGTCGGGCAGCAGCGCGGTGGCAGCAACCTCGAACGGGCTCTCGGCCGAGCGGTCTTCCACCACGTCGCCCAGCTCGGCGTCGCCGTCTTCGCGCAGGGGCTCGCTGAGCGACAGCGGCTCAGCAGCGAAGCGCAGCGCCTCGGTGACCTTGTCTTCGGGCATCTCGACTTCTTTGGCCAGCTCGCTCAGCGTGGCCGGGCGGCCCAGCTTCAGCTCGAGCCGGCTGCGCGCCTTCTGCAGGCGAGCCAGCGTGTCGCCGGCGTGCACTGGGAGACGAATGGTGCGGCCGGTGTTGGCGATGCCGCGTGTGATGGCCTGGCGGATCCACCACGTGGCATAGGTGGAGAACTTGAAGCCCTTGCGCCAGTCGAACTTCTCGACCGCGTGCATCAGGCCCAGGTTGCCTTCCTGGATGAGATCGAGCAGCGGCAGGCCCGACGCCTGGTACTTCTTGGCGATGGACACCACCAGTCGCAGGTTGCTCTGCACGAACGCTCGCTCGGCGTCTTCACCCTCGCGGGCGGCGCGACGCAGCTCGCGCTTCTTCGCCGCCGTCAGCTCGCCGGCAGTGTCGAGCTCGGCGGTCGCCGCCTTGCCACTCTCGATCTGCTTGGCAAGGCGAACCTCGTCGTCCTTGGTGAGGAGCGAGTACTGACCGATGTCGGTCAGGTACAGGCGGACCAGGTCTTCTTCGTCCCGCTCCACGCGATCTTTCGCCACGACTGCTCCTCGAACCCTGAACGACTGCTTACGCCTGACGGCACGAACTTGAACGGCACACGACTCTGGTATGAACCCTGAATGGCTGGGTGAGGCCTCGGCCTCGGCCAGTGATCTTGGTCACGATACCGAGGTAGTGAACCCCCTCACACCCCGTGCACAGATTCACAAGCAGTATCGTTCGCCGTCATGGCGGAACAGGCGGCCAGCGAGCGAGCGGTCAACGACATCGAACTGGCCATCGTGACCATGCGGTTCGATGCGGCCGATGCGGCTGCGCTGCTGGCCGTGCTGGCGAAGTACGTGGTGCTCACCCGTATGGAACAAGGCTGTCGCAACATCGACCTGTGCGCCTCGGTCACTCACCCCGGCCGCTACCTGCTCATCCAGAAGTGGGCCTCTGGCGAGGCGCAGCGGGCTCACTTCGACAGTGCGGGCATGGTGGAGATGGCAACTGCGTGCACCGGATTGCTGGCGGCACCCCCCGACATCGACCTGTGGGATGGCCCCAGCGCGCACGACCTGCGCTGAGAATCGGGCGCACGTGCCAGCACTGCGCCGGCGGCGGCCAGTATCGTGCCTGCAACAGATCGCCGGGCCAGGTCCCAGGGCCAGATCCCCCAAGGAGGGCATCCGTGGCAAATCCCATCCTCAACGAAAAGGCTGCTGAACAAGCGGCTCGCGCCGGCTGGGCAGCACCCGACGCCGCAGTTCGTTCCACCAACATCCCTGCCATCACCGACGGCCCGGTCAGCAGCTGGCAATCCGCCGGCGACGTGATGACCGTGCGCGGCACCGTCACCGCCACCGGCGTGCTGATGGTGCTGCTGCTCGCCGCGGCAACGGCCGGCTGGGTGATGGGTCCCACCCGCGACAGCGAAGTCACCGGCTTCCCGGCGCTGGCCCTCGGGGGCATGATCGTCGGTTTCATCTGCGCCATCGTGGTCAGCTTCAAGCCGCAGCTGGCCAAGGTGCTCGGCCCCATCTACGCGGTGGCAGAAGGCTTCTTCCTCGGCGTCATCTCCAAGTCGTACAACAACTGGCAAGACGGCATCGTCGTGCAGGCAGTGGGCGCCACGCTGGGTGTGTTCTTGGTGATGCTCTTCCTCTACAAGAGCCGCATCATCAAGGTCACCGATCGCTTCAAGCGCATCGTCATCATGGCCACCATGGGCCTGATGGCGCTCTACCTCGTGTCGTTCCTCATCAACATCTTCGGTGGCAACGTCGCGTTCTTGCAGTCGGCCTCGCCGATGGGCATCCTGTTCAGCGTGTTCGCCGCCGGTCTGGCCGCAATGATGCTGGCCGTCGACTTCGACCTCATCGAGAAGGGCGCGAAGGCCGGTTGGCCCAAGGGCATGGAGTGGTACGCCGCGTTCGGGCTGCTCACCACGCTCGTCTGGCTGTACCTCGAGCTGCTGCGCCTGATCGCCAAGCTCAACCAGCGCTAGGCGCGCTCGCTCTCAGAGCGTGCGCAAGAAGCCCAGCAGTGCGTCGTTGAAGGCGCTCGGCGTCTCCTGTTGCACCCAATGGCCCGAGCCGGGGATGATCACCTCGCCGCGATAGTCGGGCAGCAGGTTGCGCATGCGCTCCGGGCCGGTGGGGTCCATCAGGCGCACCACATCCACGTCGCCGGTGATGAAGAAGCTGGGCATCGTCAGCCGGTCGGCACCCAGGCCGGCCGCGCTCGTGGCATTGGCATCGAGGTTGCGATACCAGCTCACCGGGCCGAAGAAGCCGCTGTGGGTGAACTCGCCGGCGTACAGGTCGAGATCGGCCTCCGTCAGCCACGCACCCTCGGGGCCCATGTACGGCAGCGCCGGCGGTTCGCTCATCATCGTCAGGAAGCCGGTGCCCTCCATCGGCGGGAGCTCGGTGGGCATCGCCCGCCCGGCCGTGGCTTCGCCCGACGCCCCGTACAGCACGTGGCTCATCGTGCGGCGAGCGTCGGCGCCCAGCTCGGCCTCGGGCGGGCCCACCTGCTGGAAGTAGAGGATGTAGAAGAAGCGGTCGCCGTAGACCATCTGCATCAGCTGCGTGGGTGGCCCTGGCCACTCCACGTAGGGCACGCTGACACCGACCACGGCGCGAACACGCTCGGGCCGGTGGCGGGCGGCTTCCCACACCACCATCGCGCCCCAGTCGTGGCCGACGAAGACGGCGTCGTCCTTGCCGTAGTGGTCGAGCAGTGCGAACAGGTCGGCGGTGAGGTGGTCGGTGCCGTAGGCATCGATGGCGCTGGGTGCCGAGGAGTGGCCGTACCCCCGTTGGTCGGGGGCGATCACGTGGAACCCGGCTGCGGCCAGCGGCTGCATCTGATGGCGCCAGCTGTGAGCCAGTTCGGGGAACCCGTGGCTGAGCACGACGATCGGGTTGCCCACCTCGCCGGCTTCATGAACCACGAGGTCGACGCCGTTGACAGCGATGGTGGAGCTACGGGTTTCGGTCACGGGTGCATTGTGGCGCACGCCGCCGTGCCGTTCAGGACCGGACGGTTGCTGCGGTGCTGATGGCGTCGACCTCGCCCCACGTGAGGCCGTCGGCGGCCCACAGCTGGTGGAAGCCGGCGTCGGCGGTGTCGGTGAACCCGTGGCGGTTGCGGAAGTTGTAGAGCCAGCGTTGCTGGTTCACGTGCAGCCCCAGCCGGGCCAGGCGGCCGGCGCAGTACGTCTCCCACGCGGCCATCTGGCGCAGCTCGAGATCGTCGTCGGCGGGCGCCTCACCGAACCCGCCGTGCAACCGATCGCGCACTCGCAGCAGGATGCGCCCGAGGCTGACAGCCGTGGCCGCTTCGCTCTGCTGGCGCGGGCGCCGCGAGTCTTCGAAGGCGCCGCTCTCCACGCTGATCGCGATCGCATCGCCGTCGGCGGCTCCGATGGTGGCGCGCACTCGACCGAGCGGGGTGGTCTCGTCGATCTCGATGTGCACCGGTCGATCGATGCCCAACGCCGCGATCAGCTCCTGAGCGACGCGGGTGACCGTGCCGCTGTCGAACTGCACGAAGCGGAACGCCTCGGGGGTGACGGTGACGCTCATGCGTCGGCGAGCTGCTCGGTGCCGGTGCCCGTCTCGCTGTGTTCCGTGTCGCCGTCGTTGAGGCTCGCCGCGGAGAACGCCTTGCGCTCCTCCAACGCCTTCAAGCTGACGTCGGCGATCTCCTGCACCTCTGTGTTGGTGAAACCGGCGAGCTCGCGGAAGCGGCGGGCGAGGCCGATGGGCGACTCGTTCGAGTCGGAGCGGGTGCCGCCGAAGGAGAAGATCTTGTCGACGACGCTCTGGAACTCGAGCGCGTTCTTGCGGCGCTCGGGATCGTTCTCGGTGACGCGTCGCAACCAGTCGCTGCCCATCTTCACGTGAGTGACTTCGTCGGCCAGCATCCAGTCCTCGCAGAACTCGAGATACGGGTCGCCGGCGATGTCGCCGAACTCCTTCATCGTGGTGAACACGTCGATGGCCAGGCCCTCGAGCGCACGGTTCACGCCCGCGAGGCGAAACACCGGGTCGCTGCTGCACGCCACTTCGAACAGCACCGTGTTCTCCGCGAACTGGCCGATCTCGCTGCCCATCCAGTCGCTCAGCTTGACGCTGATCTCCACGTGGCGAGCCTCGTCCCACGCCTGGCGGGCCATGTCGAGCTTGAGTGCGAACGGCACCGTGTCGGGTGCTTCACCGGTACCTGTCTCGAAGTCGAAGCAGGTGCGCCCGGCGCCCTCCAGGGCTTGGATCTCGCCCACGAAGATGCCGTGCATCAGGCTGCGCGCGGCCTCGCTGGCGTCGGGGCGATCGGGGGTGAGCCGGTTCGTCTTCGGGCGCTTGCCGGTGGGTTCGGCCAGCAGCACGGTGCGCGGGTCGGCCTCGCTCTGGCGCATGGTGATCTGGGTGAACCGCTCGTCGCGGGCCAACTCCTCGACAGGGAAGAACTTGCGCATCACTGACCTCCGATCGAACCGGGGCCGGCGATGCCGCCGGCCTCCAACATCAACTTCTCCAACTTCGCCTGATGTGCCGCGGCGCGATCCACTTCATCGGGTGTTTCGATGAGCGACTGAATCATCATCTCGCCGTCGCGCCAGTCGTCGAACTCGTCATGCAACGCGAAGTTCAGCGAGCGGATGGTGGGTGCATCGGTGATCTCGCTGGTGTTGTTGCGGTGGTACGTGTACGCCGCGATGAAGTGCGGGATGAACACGCGGTACACGCCCACCAGCTTCTCGATCGTCTGGTCGGCCGCCTCCGGCTCGGTGAGCGCTTCCACGAACCTCTCCATCGCCTCGTTGGCCGGCACCGTGAGGCGGTCGGGGTTCATCTCGCGCAGCTCGGGCAGGCGCTTGTGCCACAGCTCGGCGTGCCAGGCGTGGTGGTAGCAGTGCGTGCCCAGCCGCATCTTCACGTCGAGCTCGGGCACGGTGGCCACCCAGCCGCCCAGCGCCTCGAACAGCTTCATCTCCGCCCACTTGTAGTTGCCGACGCGCCGGGCGGTCTCCTCCACGTCGAAGGTGCCGGGCAACTGCCGGCGATCCCACGGCGCAAACGGTGCTCTCGGCTTGTACGGATCAGCCACGGAAACCCCCTCCGATGGTGCACCGCGAGCGGTGCGGGCAACGGGCCGCACACTACTGCCGGCGCTGCTGCGTCCCGTAGCGGGGCGTCCCTATGGTCGGCGACGCCGCCAGGCGAGCTCGGCCTCACCCATCGGGGTTGCCGGCGCGCCGTCGAAGAGGTACTCCAGCAGCATGCCGCGCCATGGCGCCTCCACCTCCAGCTTGCCGAGGATCGCGTTCACCCCCCACACCACGCGATCGAGGATGACGAAGCTCGGTGGCATGTTCAACTGCTCGATCACCTGCGCGTGCGGGCCTCTCACGTCGATGATCGTGGCCAAGGCCTGCTTCACGAAGTCGCGGTCGAACGCGAAGCGATCGGTGAGGTACGGCGTGTAGGGCGTGCTGACGTACTCGTACACCGTCTCGGGCGCCAGCCCGTGCCCGCTGCGTAGGAACCCCGAGGCCTCCATGGCGGTCACCAGCAGCGTCGGATCGCGATGCACGATGACGGCGTGCAGGGTGGGCAGCAGCTGCTCCCACTCGCCGGCCGTCCATCGCTTGACCAGGCCGAAGTCGAGGAACGTGACCTCGCCATCGATGCTGAAGCGGTAGTTGCCCGGGTGCGGGTCGCCGTTGAACGCGCCGAGGTGGTGCACGGCATGTTGCGCGAAGCGCCAGATGCCCTCACCCGCGCGCTGCTTGGCGGCCGGCGTTGCGGTGGCCAGGAACTCGGCGAACCCGATGCCCTCCACCCACTCGGTGGTGAGCACGCGTTCGCTGCTCGTGGCCGCGTCGACGATCGGGATGCGCACGAACGGGTGACCCGCGAAGTGAGCGGCGAACTCGCGCTGGTTGCCGGCCTCCAGCCGGTAGTCGAGCTCGTCGCGCATGCGGTCGCGCAGTTCGTCGACGAACCCCTTGGTGTCGAGCCCCTTCAACGCGAACGCCCCGACCAGGCGATACAGACCCTCGGTGTTGTTGAGGTCGGTCTCGATGGCGTCGCCGACTCCGGGGTACTGCACCTTCACGGCCACGTCGCGGCCGTCGCGTGTGACGGCTCGGTGCACCTGCCCGATGCTGGCGGCCGCCACCGGCACGGCCTGCCAATCGAGGAACACCTTCTGCGGCGCTGCGCCCAGCTCCGCGCGCACCACGGCTGCAGCGGCCTCGGGGGCCATCGGTGGGGCATCGGACTGCAGCGCGCTCAAGGCCTGCTGGGCCTCGGGCGGAAGCGCCTCCACGACGAAGCTGAGCAGCTGTCCGAACTTCATCAGCGCGCCCTTCATGTTGCCCAGTTCGCGAGCGACGTCGTTCGCCGTGCGGATCGCGAACTCGCTGTCGAGCGCCTCGTGGCGCGAGCGGTGAGTGACCAACCGGCGTGCCCGATGGGCAACGAAGCGTGCCCCGTTACGAGCGGTCAGCCGCCAGACGCGCAGCGTGCGCCGTGCACGCAGCAGCCGGGCGTTGCTCACGTGGCGCTGGCCATGTCGACGTGCTCAGACTGCTCGGCTCACTGCGGAGCGGTGCGACGGGCGGTGGGTTGTTCGGCCAGCAGCTGGGCCGGTAGCTGGTCGCCGGTGACCTCGTCGCTCCAGTAGGTGCCGGCATCGAGTCGGGCCAGTGCCACCTCGACGTCGGCGAGGTCGCGCTCGATGCCGTCGAGATCGAGCGGCGCGGCCGAGTGTGCTGGTGCTGCCGTGTCGGCGTGCGTCGGCTCGGTCTCCATCCCGGCCAGGCTAGCGACCGATGGCTCGTGCGGCGGTTCGCGACCCGATGGCGTAGCGTGCGGGCCGTGGCACAGGTACGGCTGGAACAGGTCACCAAGACCTTCGGTGAGGGCGACGACCGGGTCACTGCGGTCGACCGGGTCTCGCTCGACATCGAGGACCATGAGTTCATGATCCTGCTCGGCCCCTCGGGGTGCGGCAAGAGCACGTTGCTGCGCATGGTGGCCGGTCTCGAAGATCCCACCAGCGGCGACGTCTTCATCGGCGACCGGCGGGTGAACGACGTAGAGCCCAAGCTGCGCGACATCGCGATGGTCTTCCAGAGCTACGCGCTCTACCCGCACAAGACGGTCGCCGCGAACATCGAGTTCCCGCTGAAGGTCCGTGGGGTCGCGAAGGCCGAGCGGGCAGCGGCGGCGCTGAAGGCGGCCGACGTGCTGGGCCTCACCGACTACATGAAGCGCAAGCCGGGCCAGCTCAGTGGTGGCCAGCGGCAGCGCGTGGCGCTTGCTCGAGCGATCGTGCGCGACCCCGCCGTGTTCCTCATGGACGAGCCGTTGAGCAACCTCGACGCGAAGCTGCGTGGCGATACCCGTGCCGAGCTGGTCGACCTGCATCGCCGCTTGGACAGCACCTTCATCTACGTCACTCACGACCAGGTGGAGGCGATGACCATGGGCAGCCGCGTCGCCGTGCTCAACGCCGGCCAGTTGGAGCAGGTCGGCACGCCACAAGACGTCTACGACCACCCGGCATCGACCTTCGTGGCCCAGTTCATCGGGACGCCGCCGATGAACCTCTTGCAGCCCGGCCAACTGGGTTCGTCGGATGTGCGGGTGGGTGTGCGCCCCGAGCACCTGCTCATTGCTGCCGCCGGCGAGCTGGAAGGCACGGTTCGCCAGGTCGAGCATCTCGGTCACGAGGTGCTGCTGCTCACCGAGTCGCCGGCCGGCCGGTTGACGGCACGGGTGGCGCCGCACGCGGATCTGCCGATCGTGGGCGAGACCGTGCGGTTCGACGTTGCGCCGCACCACCTGCACCGCTTCGATGCGGTCACCGGGGTGCGGGTGCCGTGAAGCGCCGACTGCGCGATGCGCCGGCCGCCGTGCTGATGCTGGGCGCCTCGCTCACGCTGCTCGGGGTCTGGACCATCTACCCCCTCATCCGCGCCATCCAGACCGGCCACCTCAGCTGCGACCAGACGGGGCGCAAGTGCACGGAGAAGGGTTGGGGTCAGTACCTCGACGTCTTCCAGAGCAAGCAGTTCCAGGACGCACTCATGGTGTCGGTCAAGTTGGCCGTGATGACGGTGCCGATCGGGCTCCTCCTCGGCATCGGTCTGGCCGTGCTCGCCGACAAGCACCTGCGCGGCATCGGCTTCTTCCGTACCGTGTTCTCCAGCACCGTGGCCACCAGCGTGGCGGTGGCCAGCCTGGTCTGGTTCGTGTTGCTGCAGCCCGAGATCGGCGTGCTGTCGGATCTGTTCAGCGACTGGATCCCCGCGCTGAAGAACCCCGGCCTGCTGCGCGACCCGGATACCGCGCTGCCGGCGGTGGCGCTCAGCAGCATCTGGGCGAGCCTCGGGTTCACGTTCATCGTCATCACCGCCGGCCTGCAGAGCGTGCCGAAGGAGCTGTACGAGAGCGCCTACGTGGATGGTGCCGGCAGCTTCCGTCGCTTCACCAACGTGACGCTGCCGATGCTGTCGCCCTCCATCTTGTTCATCAGCGTCGTGCTCACCACCCGTGCGCTGCAGACGTACGGCGAGGTGGCGCTGCTCACCGGCGGCGGCCCGGAGCCGGAGAAGTCCACCACCACCATCCCGTACTTGATCTACGGCCGGAACTCGATCATCAGTGGCAACATCGGCCTCAAGTCCGCCGCGGCGGTGCTGCTCTTCCTCATCTCGCTCGTGTTCGCGTTGGTGCAGTTCCGCGGCTTCGAGAAGCGGGTGCACTATGGCAACTGACATCGCTGCCGTGAACACCACTCGCGGCCTGCGCAAGGTGGGGCGCTACTCGCTGCTCGTCTTCGTCGCGATCGTCGTGCTGTTCCCCATCTATGCGGTGCTGCTGCAAGCGCTGAAGTCCGGCCCCGACTCGCTCGACCATCCACGCTCGCTGCTGCCCGTCGACCTCACCTTCTCCACCATCAGCGAGGCATGGACGCAGGGCGATCTGGGCCGGCTGCTGATGAACAGCCTGTTCGTCTCCGTGATGGTCACGCTCGGCGTCATCGTCACCAGCCTGCTCGCGGCGTACGCCTTCGCTTTTCTCGAGTTCCCCTTCAAGGGCCCCATCTTCGTGTTCTACATCGCCACCATGCTCGTCCCAGGCGAGGTCACCGTGGTGTTCAACCAGCGCACGGCGGATTCTCTGGGCTGGATCAACTCCTACCAGGGCCTCATCGTGCCGTCACTGGCGAGCACGTTCGGTGTGTTCCTGGTGCGCCAGGTGTTCCTGCAACTGCCGCACGAGCTGCGCGAAGCCGCCTCGCTCGATGGTGTTGGCCACCTCCGCTTCCTGTGGGAGGTCGCCGCCCCGCTCAGTCGCCCCACGCTGGGAGCACTGGGTTTGTTCACCTTCCTCGGTACCTGGAACGCTTACCTGTGGCCGTCGCAGGTGATCCGTGGTGATCGTGCTCACGAGACCATCCAGATCGGTCTCGACCGCCTCAAGAGCAATGACATCAGCAGGCTGAATCTCGTCACAGGAGGACTCGTGGTTGCTGCACTTCCCATCTTCATTCTGTTGGTCGTCTTCCAACGCCAACTCGTTCGCGGGCTCACCGCGGGGGCGGTGAAAGGCTGATGCGCGCTCGCACTCCTCGCTCGCTGTTCCTACTCGTGGCCGTCAGCCTGGTCGCCGCCTGCAGTGGTGGTGGCGACATCACCGACTCCGGCGACGATGCCACCACCGCCTCGCAAGGCCCGGTTGAGACCGTCGCCCCCGGCGAGACCGCACCGGCCGCAACCACCACGACGATCGCGCTCGACCTGCTGCCCGATTGCCCCACCGACGCGCTGGCAGCAGCCTCGGGTACCACCGAGATCACGTTCTGGCACAGCATGTCTGCAGCGCTGGGTGAGGAAGTCGTCAAGCTCACCGATGCCTACAACGCAAGTCAGGACAAGGTGAAGGTCAAGCTCGTGCAGGGCAGCTACGAGGAGACCGCCGACAACTACTTCCTCGCCAGCCAGGGCGACCGCCCCGACCTGGTGCAGTTGCCCGAGTATCAGGTGCAGGCGATGATCGACACCGCCAGCACGGTGCCGGTGGGCAAGTGCATCGAGGCCAGCGGCTTCGACACCTCGCAGTTCCTGCCCTCTGGTTTGAACGCGTACACGACGCAGGGCGTGCAGTGGTCGATGCCGTTCAACATCTCCAATCCGGTGCTGTTCTACAACAAGAAGGTCTTCGCCGCGGCCGGCCTCGACCCCGACGTCCCGCCCCAGTCGCTCGACGACATGCGTCAGTTCAGCCAGCAGATCGTCGACACGGGCGCGGCCAGCTACGGCGTCGCGCTCGAGTCGGGCTTCGACTCGGGCGGCGGCTGGTACGTCGAGCAGTGGTTCGCGAAGGCGCAGGAGTTCTACGTCGACGGCGACAACGGCCGCACCAGTCGCGCCACCAAGGTGCTCTACAACAACGGCACCGGCGTCGACGTGCTCACGTACCTGCAGGCGCTGCTCAGCGACGGCTTGGCCGTCAACCTCGGCGACAACACCCAGACCGGGTTCGACAACCTGCTCAAGCTGGCCGACGACAAGGAGCCGGCAGCGATGACGATCGCCACCTCGGCCTCGCTGGGCCAGGTGCTCGACGTGCTCGCCGGTGGCCAGTTCCCGCAGCTGTCGCCCGGCGACGTGGGTGTCGGCCCGATGCCCGGTCCCGACGGCCTGCCCGGCGCGCTGATCGGCGGCGCCTCGCTGTGGCCGGTCGACTCCGGTGACGACGTGCGCACGGCGGCCACCTGGGACTTCATCACCTACCTCGTCGGCGCCCAGCAGCAGAGCCAGTGGGCTGCCGCCACCGGCTACATCCCTGTGCGCACCGATGCCACCGAGGTCGAGCCGTATCTCACCACGCTTGCCACCGACCCGCGGTTCTCCGTTGCCTACGAACAGTTGGCGGCCTCACCCGACGCCCTCACCTCGTCGGGCCCGGTGGTCGGGCCGTTGCGTGAGATCCGTTCGGTGCTCGCCACGGCTGTCGCCGCCATCTTCGACGGCGCCGACGTGCAAGCAACACTCGATGCGGCCGCCGAGCAAGCCAACGGCCTGATCAGCGACTACAACGCCCGCAACACCTGACCCGACCCGAGTGAGTCAAGGTTTCCCGTCGGCATCCGGGCGGGATTCGTTCCCAATCGGCCTCTGGGCGTGATCCGTCTCCAACTCCGAGACGAGTCACGTCCGGTTGCGCACGCAAGGGCCGCCGCTCAGCGCGTCCAGCGCTCGATCACCCTTCGGATGTCGCCGGCGACGCGCTCCGGCTCGTTCGTCAGCCGACGCCAGGTGAAGTGGACGATCACGTAGCCGGCGGCGGCAAGGTCGGCGTTCCGGATGCGATCGAACTCGAACTGGTCGCGATCCAAGCCGTGCGAGCCCCAACCGTCGCATTCGAGGATGATGTTGGTGCCGACGACCAGGAAGTCGACCTCGAAGCCGACGACAACGGCATGGAACTGCACTGGGGGCAGACCGAAGTCGCCCAGCAGCGCAGCCATCCGAGCCTCCAACTCGCTGTCGGGGGGAAGTTCCTCGTCGAGCCAAGCCCCCAGCGCCGCCCGCAGCGCCGTGACCCCATTGCGGCCCTTGCGGGCATGGCGGGCGAGCGCGCCCCGGATCGCGGCGGGCGATGCCACCTTCGACGCCAGCACTGCGTTCATCGCCGCGACGACGGAGGCTTCGTCGACAGCACCGAGATCGAGCAGCATCCGCATCGGGTTGGTCGTCGGCACTCGCTGGCGCATGATTGGCCGCAGATCGAGCAGGTCTCGGGGGCGATGCACGATCACGCCGGCGGGCCGCGAGTCGCGCCTGCGGCTGGGAAGCAGGATGTCGATCGCCTCGTCGTCGGCCCGCGGAATGCCCCACAGTGCTGCCGACGTTCGGTGCGAGGCCATGGCGCCCTCACCGGCGGCCCACACGGCTGCCAGGGCACGCTGCGCGAGGGTGGCCTGGGAACCCCACAACCGCGCAACGTTGGGGTACAGCTGCTCCAGGTGGCCGGTCTCGATGGCTCGGTACCAGGACGATCGGCCGACGCCGTTGGCCGCGGCGGCGGTTCGCGAGACGAGGCCGTGATGGCGCTGGGCGAAACTGTCGAGCCGTTCGAGTCGCACACCTTGACTGGGCATCGCGGGCTCGGCGACCCGGCAAATCTCGTTGATGCTGGCCGCACACGGACGGGATCCGTCTCGAACATGGAGACGGACCCCGCCCGGAAGCCGTTCGGAGACGGATCCCGCCCAGAAGCCGGCTGCCGGCAGCGCGAGCGGCAGTTCGGCGGCAGTCCGGCGGGTGTAGATGGGCGGGTAGCGTGGCGGGCATGGCTACCCCGTTTCCCGCCCTTGACGGCTCCGCGCCCGTCACCCAGCAGTTCGACCAGGCTCCCGCGATGGGCATCGACCCATCGAAGCGCTACACCGCCACGATGGAGACCTCGATGGGCACGCTCGTCATCGCTCTCGATGCGGTCAACGCACCCGGCACGGTGAACAACTTCGTCTTCCTGGCCGGCTACCACTACTACGACGGCATCATCTTCCACCGCATCATCAACGGCTTCATGTGCCAAGGTGGCGACCCCACCGGCACCGGCCGTGGCGGCCCCGGTTACCGGTTCAACGACGAGCCGGTGAAGCAGCGCTACCAGATCGGTTCGTTGGCCATGGCCAACGCCGGCCCCAACACCAATGGCAGCCAGTTCTTCCTCATCAGTGGTCCCAGTGGCGTTGGCCTGCCCCCGCAGTACAACCACTTCGGGCAAGTGGTGAAGGGGCTCGAGATCGTCGATGCGATGCAGAAGGTGCCCACCGATCACAGCGATCGCCCGCGCACGCCCGTCGTCATCAACTCCGTCACCATCGCCGTCGCCGACTGATCCGTCGCGCCGCCCACATGGCAGCGGAACGGCTCACGCTGGCCCAGGCTCGCCGCATCGCACTCGCGGCGCAGGGTTTCGCCGACCCACGACCAACCGGTCGAGTGGATCGCCGGCACTTCCGACGCGCACTCGATCGGATGGGCGTCATCCAGATCGACTCGGTCAACGTGCTGGTGCGCAGCCAGGAGCTGCCACTGTTCGCGCGCCTGGGACCGCACCCACGCACGCTCATCTCCGACGCAACGGCTGCCGGCGAACTGTTCGAGTACTGGGTGCACGAAGCCAGTCACGTACCCACCGAGCACCATCACCTGCATCGCTGGCGAATGAGTGGCACCCACAAGTGGGAGCGCTACTGGACGATGGACAAGCGGCGACCCGGCTATCTCGACGAGGTGCTGCGTCGCATCGAGATGGACGGCCCGCTGGCCAGTGGCGACCTGAGTGAGCGGGTGGGCAAGAAGGGCACGTGGTGGGACTGGGACGACGGCAAGGTCGCCCTCGAGCACCTGTTCTGGAGCGGGCTGATCACCGCCGTGCGGCGCCCCAACGACTTCGCCCGCATCTACGACCTGTCCGAGCGAGTCATCCCACCCCAGGTACTTGCTCGGCCGGCGCCTTCCGAAGCGGAGGCGCGCAAACAGTTGCTGTTGCTGGCCGCCAAGCACCACGGCGTCGGCACGCTGCAGGATCTCACCGACTACCACCGGCAGAAGAACGCGCCGTGCAAGCCGTTGCTCGATGAGCTGGTCGAGGAAGGCGCGCTGCACGTGGTGCAGGTGCAGGGCTGGGACAAGCCTGCCTACCTGCACCCGCAGGCGAAGCTGCCGCGGCGCATCGAGGCATGCGCGTTCCTGAGCCCGTTCGACCCCGTGTGCTGGAACCGCGACCGCAGCGAGCGCCTGTTCGGCTTCCACTACCGCATCGAGATCTACACGCCGGCACCGAAGCGCACCTACGGCTACTACGTGCTGCCCATCCTGTGGGGCGACTCGCTGGTCGGCCGTCTCGACCTGAAGGCCGATCGGCACAACCGCACGTTGCTGGTACACGGTTCGTACGCCGAGCCCGGCGTGCCGATCGACCGGTTGGCCCCCGACGTGGTGCGCGAGCTGCACGCGATGGCCGGTTGGTTGGGGCTGGATCGTGTTGCCATCGCCGACCGCGGCGACCTTGCCTCCACGCTGCAGCGGGTGGCGGGTCGGTACAGTTCCGTCTGATGTCCGACATCGCTCCCACTCCGCCATCAGAGCGCATGCCGCGATGGGTGTGGAAGGCCGTCGCCGTCTTCTGGGGCGGTGCCATCGTGGCGCTCGCCTTCCGCTCGTTGTGGGCCAGCCTCTACACGTTCCTCATGCTGCTGCTGGTGTCGCTGTTCCTCTCGCTCGCAGTCGAGCCGGGCGTGAACCGCATGGCAAAGCGTGGCTGGCGCCGGGGCACCGCCACCGCAGTCATCCTCGTCGGAGTGCTGGTCGCGTTCCTCGTCTTCGTCGTCGCCATCGGCGCGCTGGTGGGCCAACAGATCGCCGAGTTGCTGGGTAACTCCGAGAAGTACGTCACCCGCACGGTCAACTTCCTCAACGACAACTTCGGCGCGCACATCGATGCCACCCAGGTGATCAAGGAGATCAACAAGCCCGACGGTGCGGTGCAGTCGTTCATCCAGAGCCAACAGAACAAGGTGGTCGACCTGTCGGTCACTGCATTGGGGCTGCTGGTGCAGGCACTGTCGGTGATCCTGTTCACCTTCTAC
>ERZ1026805.749-NODE-749-length-20301-cov-5.378692_pt1 | contig 20301 bp, 19 predicted proteins | sample MGYA00520883_ERZ1026805 | MGnify/ENA primary metagenome ERZ1026805 (study PRJEB33270, sample SAMEA104284476) | anaerobic digester metagenome | biome: Anaerobic digester microbiome; feature: mesophilic sludge digester; material: Anaerobic digester biomass | place... | reverse complement strand
TCCGAGAACAATTCAGATATTTTAGTTTAACACATTTCAAACTTCTTGTAGTTAAAAAGTGCCCGTGACGGTCACAAGTCAAAGTGTTCCCTGCCATGTGAATAATGTCACATCAGAAAATCATTATCAGCAGGTATCTTTAGAACAATAAATGATTATGAGGTTTTACAATGAAAATACTCATGGTTTATCCCGAATTTCCGGATACCTTCTGGAGTTTTCGCCATGCCTTGAAATTTATTCGTAAAAAATCCTCCTCGCCGCCATTGGGATTAATTACCATCGCCGCCTTACTGCCTTATCATCGGCAGGTACGCCTGGTGGATGTTAATGTTCAGCCATTATCTGAAAAACAGATCGCGTGGGCGGATATGGTGTGGATATCTGCCATGGTTGTTCAAAGACAATCTACGCACGATATTATTAAACGTTGCAAAAGGTCAGGAAAGATCGTTGTAGTCGGGGGACCGCTCTTTTTGGAAGAATGGGAACAATTCCCCGAAGTGGATCACTTTATCCTGAATGAGGGTGAATTAACTCTGCCTGATTTTATTCGAGATCTGGCAAATGGCAATCCGAAACGATTGTATCAAAAAACAAAATATGCAGAGCTGCATGAGAGCCCATTACCCAGGTGGGAACTGGTGAATTTCCGTAAATATGACTCGTTGAGCATTCAATATTCACGTGGATGCCCGTTTGATTGCGATTTTTGTAACATTACAGCCATGCTGGGTCATCGTCCACGGACCAAGACAGCCAGCCAAATTATTGCAGAATTGGATTCGATGTATGCAATGGGATGGAGGCGGAATATCTTCTTTGTCGATGATAATTTCATCGGGGATAAACGCCAGTTGAAACAGGAAATCCTGCCGGCATTGATTGAATGGCGCAAGGGTAAGTCGGGATGTTCTTTTTCAACCCAAACATCCATCAACCTGTCAGATGATCCTGAACTCATGGATATGATGGTCCTGGCGGGATTTACCCAAGTGTTCGTGGGTATTGAAACCACCAATGAAGTCAGCCTGGAGGAATGCAACAAGAATCAAAACCGAAATAGAAACCTGGTCGAAAGTGTTCACAAGATGCTTGAAAAGGGATTGCAGGTGATGGGGGGATTTATTGTTGGATTTGATAATGATTCTCAGGATGTTTTTGATACGCAGATTGATTTTATCCAGCGATCCGGGATCGTCACCGCCATGGTCGGAATGCTGCAAGCAATTGGAGGAACCCGATTGCATCAAAGAATGGAAAATGAGGGTAGAATCCTTCAGAATATGAGTGGGGATAATGCTGATGGAACAACCAATATTCTTCCCCGAATGGGAATGGATGTCCTGAAGACAGGATATTCCAAAATTATGACAGAACTGTATGGATTGGATAAATTTTATGCCCGGATTAAAACTTGTCTGGCTTTATATTTACCCAGGAGCGCACCGGTCCATTTGACCTGGGATGAAATCCACGCATTTTTAATGTCCATCTGGTCACTTGGGATTGTGGGAAGTGAAAGAAAACAATATTGGAATTTATTTGCCTGGGTGTTAAGAAAATTTCCAAAAAAGTTACCCCTGGCAATTACATTCACCATTTATGGTTACCATTTCCGCACTGTAAATCAAAATCATGGTTTGGTATAATCCAAATTGCGATGAGCTAGACATCCTTGATGGATCCAGGGTAAGGAGTAACAATTGTCCAAGCGAAAAGTTGGTTTGATTACAGATAGCACTTCTGATATTCCCCGGGAATGGCGGGATCAGTACGACATTCGGATTGTGCCATTGACCTTGGTCCTGGGAGGGCAAAAATATCTGGATGGGGTGGAGTTATCACCTGAAGAATTTTACGCCCGGATTGCATCCGAGCAGGTCATGCCAACCACATCCCAGCCTTCCCCGGAACAATTCTTAAATGCTTATCGCTCCGCATACGAAGATGGGTATGAGGAACTTGTGGTTTTTACCATATCCAGCAATATGAGTGGTACCATTCAAGCAGCCCGTCTGGCGGCTGAAATGTCACCCATTCCGGTTCAGGTTGTGGATTCTCTTGAAAATTCAATGGGACTGGGCTGGCAAGTTGTGGCAGCGGCACGGGTGAGGGATAATGGGGGAAACAGCCAGGCGATGATTTCAGCAGCCCAGCAGGCAAGGTCTACGATGAAGTATGGAATATTATTGGACACCATGAATTTTTTGGTTTCCGGCGGGAGAATTGGGGGTGCAGTAAAATTTATAAATTCCATATTACAAATCAAACCAGAAATCTGGTTGAATGGTGAGACTGGCAAGGTGGAAGCTGGAATCCCGGCCCGATCACGCGAGAAAGGCATTCAAAATCTCTATAAGTCCTTTTTCCGCAAGATGGATCTCACAAAGCCATTGCATTTGACGGTTCTGCACAACGTGGCATTGGAAGATGCGGAGAACCTGCGTGACCAGGTAATTAAAGATTACAATCCGGCAGAAATACTCATCCAGATTTGTTCCCCCATTCTGGGTGCCCATACAGGTCCACGGGCAATTGCACTATGTGGTTATTATGACCTGTGATAAATGATTAAAAAGACTCAGGTTGATCTATAAGCCGCATTCTGTCCCTGGCGGAGTATCCATCGGACTTCAGACAGGGGGTGACCATCTCTCTAGGCGAATTGTTGCCAATCCGCTCATGCAGCCTACCCGGAACTCACGGAGACGAGCAGCCTCCCAGCCTAAAAAGGCTTTGTCCCTGCTTGGCTTTGCTCCAGACGGGGGTTGCCTGGCTGTTGCATTACTGCAAACACCGGTGGTCTTTTACACCACCATTTCACCCTTGCCTGCCTTATTCTCCACGAAGGAAGGATAAGGCAGGCGGTATATTTCTGTGGCCCGATCCGGCAGGTTTCCCCGCCCCGGGAGTTTCCCCGGCGTCCTGCTCTATGGAGTGCGGACTTTCCTCAGCTTTTCATTACCGGAATGGGTAATGAAAAACCGCGATCACCCGATCAGCCTGAGCCTATTTATCATACGATGCTTCGGGATGGATGTCAATATGGCGCCAGGTTGGTTGCAGCAAGTGAATATCAAGTTTATAATCCTAGCAATCAATGAAAAGAGGTCATTATGAGAAAACCGTTTGTTGCTGGAAATTGGAAAATGAATAAACTCGCAGGGCAGGCAAAAGCTCTGGTGTTGGAGATGCTACCGGGATTGAGGTCTGTTTCGAACGTGGAACGGGTTATTTGTCCTCCATTCCTCGCTTTAATGACTGTTTCTGATGTCCTGTTGAACACTGGAATTGGAGTTGGGGCACAAGACCTGTATTGGGAAATATCCGGTGCTTATACTGGGGAAGTCTCTCCAGACATGGTCAAGGAATTTTGTCAGTATGTCATTTTGGGACATTCCGAACGGCGGGCAAAATTCGGTGAAAACGATGACACGGTAAACAAGCGGGTGAAAGCAGCCCTAGCAGCAGGATTGATCCCGATTGTCTGCGTGGGTGAGACACTGGAGGAAAATGAGGAAGGGATTACCGCATCTGTGATTCATCGTCAGATGGTGGCAGGACTGGCGGGTTTATCCAAGGAACAGGGTGAAAAATTGGTGATTGCATATGAACCTGTCTGGGCAATCGGCACCGGTCGCGCAGCCAATGGACCGGTGGCAAATGCGGTTTTGAAAGATGTCATACGCCCTGCTCTGGCAGAATTGTTTGATGATCTGGTGGCTTGGAATGTCAGGATTCTTTATGGTGGATCGGTGACGGGTGCAAATGCGGATGAGTTCTTTCAACAAACTGAAATCGATGGCGCCCTGGTGGGAGGAGCCAGCTTGAAACCGTCAGAGTTCGTCGCAATTGTCAAAGCGGCGGATAAGATCTCATAATACCTGGCATACAACCATGGATTGGAGTGCATATGATGGCTTAATCTGGCTTGGTGTCAGCCTGGTATTGTTCATTCTGGTAAAACGAGCACTGGATTTTGAAATCCAAGCCATCTTCCTGTTGATATTTAGAAAACCCAATCTAGCGGTAGGGCTTTATTCCATTCTTTTTCTACCGGGTGTATTGATCCATGAACTCAGTCATTATGTTGCTGCCCGGTTATTGTGTGTAAAAACCGGTCGGTTTTCCATACAACCCCAAATTTTAGCTGATGGAAAATTACGACTGGGATATGTGACCACCTCACAAACCGATAAGTTTCGGGATACTTTGATTGGTTTGGCTCCGTTAATTACGGGAGGCTTATTAACAGCCTGGATCAGTCTGGACAGGCTTGGATTGTTCCCATTGGCTGAGATTTTATTTCATGGCGGGTGGAGCGAGGTGGTCGGAGGTTTTCAGGGACTTTCAAACCGCCCAGATTTTTGGGTATGGTTTTATCTGGCATTTACCATTAGTAGTACCATGCTGCCATCCGAATCAGACCGGAGGGCATGGCTGCCGGTGGGATTGGGAATATTAATTTTAATACTTGTGACCATCTTGTTGGGAGCAGGTCCCTGGATGGTGGAAAATCTTGCGCCGGGATTTAATCGAGGTCTTCGCGCTCTGGGGATCATGTTTGGGTTTTCCCTGGTTGTGCACTTGATTTTATTACTGCCCTCATGGGTCTTAAGGAAGCTTATCAGCCAAATTACTGGATTCAATGTAAATCGAAATTAAATAAGGGTTTGTTTTTTAAACAGCACAATATCTACTTCATTATTTATTAAAGGCATGTCGTATGTTTATTGATCGTTTTGGCAGAAAAATCACTTATCTTCGCATATCTGTGACAGACCGGTGTAATATGCGGTGTGTTTATTGCATGCCGGCGGATGGAATCATCCAAACCAATCATCATTCCATCATGCGTTATGAAGAAATTACTCAGGTCATCAGGCTGGCAGCCAAACATGGTGTTAATGAGATTCGTCTGACTGGTGGTGAACCACTTGTCAGAACGAATTTACCAGAACTTGTGGCTATGATTTCAAAAATCGAAGGAATTGATGATATCAGCCTGACAACCAATGGGCTGATGCTTGGTATGTTCGCAAAACCATTGGCGGATGCTGGATTAAAGCGTGTGAATGTCAGTCTTGATACACTGATTCCAGAACGATTTTCTCGAATAACCCGGGGAGGTCAGTTATCCCAGGTTTTGAATGGATTGGAACTCGCAGAAATGTGGGGATTAAATCCCATAAAAATCAATACAGTGGTCATGCGGAATGTCAACGACGATGAATTGGAATCCCTGGCTCAACTATCCAAAAATCGCAGCTGGCATGTACGTTTTATTGAAATCATGCCCCTCCAAAATCAAAATTATTGGGGGGATGGATTTCCAAGTCCAAAGGATACCTGGATATCAGTATCTGAAATGATGGATCGTCTGGGAAAACTCGGCTTGGAAAAGGTTGAGAATATGACTGGCAGCGGTCCTGCAGTCGAGTATAGGTTGCCGGATGCTGAAGGCAGAATTGGTTTTATCGCTCCTGTAAGCAAACCATTTTGCAGCCAGTGTAATCGTTTACGGTTAACAGCAGATGGAAACTTGCGCCCTTGCTTGATGAGTGATCAGGAAGTACCCATCCTGGAGACTTTGCGTAAAGGGGAGGATATTTTACCCCTGTTTGAAAGAGCCTTGTGGCGTAAACCGGAAGCCCATGAACTACAGGAAAAACGAACTCCCTCAGGCAGAACCATGCACCAGATCGGTGGATAAATCCTAGGCAGTCCCAAATTGACGATCACCGGCGTCACCCAGACCGGGAACAATATATCCAAATTCGTTTAAATGATCATCCAGTGATGCCAGGTGGATGGGTACATCCGGATGGTATCCTTGTAGATTTGCCACTCCCTCCGGAGCACCGATTAAACCAACAAATTTAATTTTCTTTACTCCCCAGCGTTTGAGTACATCCACCGTGGCAACAGCAGAACCGCCTGTCGCGAGCATTGGATCCAGAATCAGGCAGACTGAAACGGTTGGTTCCGTGGGCAGCTTGTTGTAATATTCCACCGGTTTTAAAGTGTGTTCGTCACGATATATTCCGATATGCCAGACTTCAGCAGAGGGCATCAATTCCCATACCCCTTCCACCATCCCCAGACCTGCACGAAGAATGGGAATCAAACCAATTTTCTCAACCAATTCAAACCCTATTGTTTCTGTTAATGGTGTTTGCACAGTGCATGGTCGAACAAGCAGATCAGCGGTGGCTTCATAAGCCAACAAACCGGATATTTCACGCACCAATTCACGAAATTTTTTTGGCTCGGTTTTAATGCTACGGAGTTTGGATAATTTATGGGCAACCAGAGGATGGGTTGAAATATGGATATTTGACATCTGAACTCCGATTTTATTTAATTATGTGGTATCAATTATATCTCATCAATCCCTTCCAAATTTCCAGAGTATAATCAAAGACATGATCGATGCAAACGAACGCATGCTGGACCCAAAACCACGTCCAGATGACCGGCTGGACCAGGCGCTACGTCCACGGCATCTTGAGGAATTGATTGGGCAAAATCAAGTAAAAGAAAATCTATCCATATTAATCTCAGCAGCCCGTCAACGTCAGGAATCTTTGGATCACGTGTTATTTTATGGTCCTCCAGGTTTAGGCAAAACCACCCTGGCGTATGTCCTCTCCAATGAAATGGGTGTAAATATAAAAATTACCTCCGGACCGGCGATTGAACGGGCTGGTGATTTGGCTGCCATCCTCACCAATTTACATGGCGGGGATATCCTGTTTATTGATGAGATTCACCGCTTGGGCAGGGCGATTGAGGAAGTGCTATATCCTGCGATGGAGGATTTTTCTCTGGATATTATTATAGGAAAAGGTCCTTCGGCTCGATCCATCCGACTTAAACTACCAAGATTTACCGTAATTGGTGCGACAACCCGGCTGGCATTGGTGAGCTCGCCGTTGCGTGCCCGTTTTGGTGCGGTGTACCGACTGGACTACTATGATCTGGCAGCCATGCAACAGATCATTAAGCGTGCGGCTCGGATGCTGGGTGTGGAGGCAGATGAAGGGGGCATTTCAGAGATTGCCCGCAGGGCTAGGGGAACGCCCCGTGTGGCTCTCCGTCTTCTGCGGCGGGTACGGGATTACACCCAGGTGAAGGCAGATGGTGCCATTTCACAGGCGATCGCGATGGACGCCCTGGATTTACTAAATGTGGATCAATTGGGTTTGGATGAGGTTGACCGCCGGGTTCTGTTGACAATCATTGAAAAATATAATGGTGGACCTGTTGGCTTGAATACAATAGCAGCTTCTTTGAGTGAGGAGCCGGATACAATCATGGATGTGGTGGAACCCTACCTGTTGCAACTTGGCTTCCTCGATCGCACACCCCAGGGTCGGGTGGCTACCCGCCTGGCATATGAACATTTGGACCTACCTCTGCCGGCAGATAACCCACAACCGAGATTAATTTAGTGAAGACATCCGATTTTGATTATTACCTGCCATCGGATCGAATCGCGCAAACACCCATTGAACCACGACATGCTGCGCGGTTAATGGTCATGCACCGTGATAATTACAAATTGGAGCATATTTCTTTTCAACAAATTTTGGAATATTTAAAACCGGGTGATGTGTTGGTCTTAAATACAACCCGGGTTATTCCGGCAAGAGTTTACGCCCGAAAGGATACCGGGGGCGAGGTTGAGATATTACTGCTGCGTCGATTGGACTTACTCCGATGGGAAGCACTTGTTGGTGGGAAGCGGATGATTGAGGGGCGCAAATTGACATTGAATGGCGGTATACCGGCTGAGGTTGAAGAGGTGCTGGATGGTTCCAGACGAATTATCAGGTTTGCCGAACCGGTCGAACCTCATCTCGGAAAAATCGGGCATATGCCGCTTCCTCCTTACATTCATGAACCATTGCAGGATCCGGAACGGTATCAAACTGTATATTCACGTGAACTGGGATCAGCCGCGGCACCAACAGCAGGATTGCATTTTACAACGGAGTTAATGGATCAGATATGCTCTGCGGGAGTGCGCATAGCCAATGTCACATTGCATGTAGGGTTGGATACATTTGCACCGGTCACAGAAGCTGATCCCGAAACGCATCAAATCCATACCGAATGGTGCGAGGTGACATCAACTGCTGCGGAGACCATCAACCAGACTGCCAGGGAAGGCGGGCGGGTGTTTGCAGTGGGGACGACCAGTGTACGCACTTTGGAAAGCGCTGCGAAGGCTGCCAGGGGCGGCGACAGAGTGGCTGCCATTAGCGGTCCGACAAATTTATTCATTTTGCCAGGTTATCATTTCAAATCTGTGGATGCCATGATTACCAATTTCCATTTACCAAAATCCACCTTGTTGATGCTGGTGAGTGCTTTTGCTGGTCGGGAACAGATATTATCTGCCTATCAGGAGGCAATCCGGTTGAATTACCGGTTCTATTCCTTCGGGGACGCAATGTTGATCTTATGAACCATCATTTATATCCAAGCTGGGATGAGTTAAATAATCAATTGGTTTCATGCAGCTTATGTCCTCGTTTAATTGCCTGGAGTCAGGAAGTGGCAAGAATAAAACGCCGTGCCTTCCGGGATTGGAATTATTGGGGGAAACCTGTGCCAGGGTTTGGCGATAAAAAAGGGCGCATCCTGGTAATTGGTTTGGCTCCAGGCGCACATGGCTCGAATCGGACCGGAAGAATGTTTACAGGTGATTCTTCAGGGGATTTTCTATATGCAGCCCTACACAAGAATGGTTTTGCCAATCAAGCTGAAGCATTCTCCAGGGATGATGGCTTGGAACTGAATGATATATTTATTACCGCGGTTTGTCGGTGTGCTCCCCCTGAAAATAAACCACTACCTGAAGAAATTATCAATTGCCAACCTTACTTGCTTAGTGAGATTAATTTATTGCCGACTGTTGATGGTATCATTGCCTTGGGAAATGTGGCATATCAACAAATCCAGCGAATTTTTCCCATATTTGGATGGCAGGCTCCAAAGCTGCCTTTCTCCCATGGGGGGGAAACGATTTCAATGAATGGATCTCCATGGGTTATAACATCATATCATCCCAGCAGGCAAAACACCCAGACGGGGCGATTGACAGTTGGAATGTTTAACGATATTTGGATCCGGGCTAAAGAAAAACTGAACCAGGTTGAATAATAAAAAAGGAAAAGGGCTGTCAACAAAAAGGACAGCCCTCTTTTCAGTACATCAAATTTCAGTTTACAGACGGAAATTTAATGCGTCCCAACCGGCATATATCGCACTATCACCCAATTCTGCTTCAATCCGAAGCAGTTGATTGTATTTGGTGACCCGCTCGGAACGGGCAGGAGCACCAGCCTTGATTTGCCCAAGGTTGAAAGCAACTGCCACATCGGCGATGGTGGAATCCTCAGTCTCCCCAGATCGATGCGAGGTTACTGCACGCCAACCTGCCCGGTGGCAGGCTTCAATGGCTTCAAAGGTTTCTGTGAGTGTTCCAATTTGATTCAGTTTGACCAACAATGCATTGGCTGCCCGTTCATGAATGGCACGCCGGACACGTTCAGGATTGGTAACCAAAAGGTCATCTCCAACGATTTGCAGACGATTACCCAGTTCAGAAACCATCAATTTCCATGAATCCCAGTCATCCTGAGCCAGTCCATCCTCGATGGATACAATCGGATATTGATCCACCCAGCCTTTCCAAAAATCAACCAATTCTTCACCGGTCATCATTCTGCCTTCGCGCCGGAGATTGTATTTTTTGGTCTCGGGATCATACAACTCTGAAGCTGCTGGATCGAGCGCAAGGCATACCTGTTCACCAGGTTTGTAACCAGCTTTGACGATGGCTTCCAGAATCAATTCGACTGCTTCCGCATTGGTCTTTAGTGGGGGGGCATATCCACCTTCATCGCCAATCAAGGTTCCGTAACCCCGACCAATCAGGATGGTTTTTAAGGTGTGATATATTTCAGCTCCCCAACGTAATGCTTCTGCAAAATTTGGAGCACCCAAAGGCATTACCATGAATTCCTGGACATCCATGGACTGCCAGCCAGTATGGGCGCCGCCATTAAGGATATTCATCATGGGAACAGGGATCACATGAGCATAGGCACCACCGACATATCGATACATGGGAAGGCCCAATGAGCAGGCAGCAGCTTTTGCAACTGCCAGGCTGGTGCCGAGGATGGCGTTTGCACCAAACTTGGACTTGTTGGGGGTGCCGTCTGCTTCGATCATGGTATCGTCAATAGCTTTTTGCTCCATCGCGTCCATTCCGACGAGGCATTCGGCGATGTCACTATTTACATGTTCCACTGCCTGTAAAACACTCTTGCCTCCGTAATAGGACTTATTTCCATCCCGCAATTCCAAAGCTTCATGGACTCCGGTGGAAGCGCCAGAGGGTACGGCAGCACGCCCCCAGCTTCCATCAGCCAGGATTACCTCCACTTCAACTGTCGGGTTTCCACGCGAGTCAAGAATTTGTATTGCAGATACTGATTCAATTGTTGTGTCCAACATTCTTTCGAACCTATATTATTTTTACCTTTCCATGGGATGATTCAATCCATTGGATGGATTAATTTTTGGATTTAGTTTTCTCCCAAACTGCCCGCACAAACTCAACAAATAGTGGATGAGGACGATTTGGGCGCGAGAGAAATTCTGGATGGAACTGCGTTCCAACCATGAAGGGATGGTCTGCAAGCTCTGCTATTTCCACCAGTTTTCCGTCCGGTGATATTCCTGAAAAACGCATTCCTCTTTCCTGGAAAATATTACGGAAATTATTATTAAATTCAAACCGGTGGCGGTGGCGCTCTTCAACCTGATCGACCTGGTAAGCATTTTTGGCAATCGTATCCGGCTGGAGGAGACAGGGATACAATCCCAATCGCATTGTGCCGCCCATTTCGGTGATGTTTTGTTGGTCAGGCATTAAATCAATAACTGGATAAGGTGTGGATTGATCAAATTCAGTTGAATTGGCACGTTCGTTTTGGAATATATACCTGGCAAATTCAATGACCATTAATTGCATGCCCAGACATAATCCGAGGAATGGAATTTTTTGTGTACGGGCATATCGTATGGCTTGAATTTTCCCTTCAATTCCACGACTGCCGAAACCTCCCGGAACAATAATGCCATCCACATCCTGCAGTAATTCATCAGAATGAGCTCGTTCCAGGTCGGTGGAATGGATCCATTTGATGTCCACATCGACACCGAGAGATAAGGCAGCATGATTTAAGGCTTCCCGCACACTGATGTAGGCGTCATGTAATTCGATATATTTTCCAACCAATGCGATTTTTACCGATGGTCTGGGTTGGCGCACCTCATTAACCAAATTTTGCCATTCATGCCAATCAGGAGTTTTTCTGGAAGTCAGTTTTAACTTTTCTAAAATATATTCCGCAACATGCACATCCTCAAGAAGCAATGGAATTTCGTATAGTATATCGGTAGTCACCATTGGGATCACTGCACGTCTTTCCACATCACAGAAAAGGGCAATCTTTTCTGTCAGACTGGGATCCACTGGATAATCGGAACGGGCAACAATCATATCTGGTGAGATGCCAATTGAGCGCAACTCACGTACGGAATGTTGAGTCGGTTTGGTTTTTAATTCGCCAGTCGCTTGAATATAAGGGAGCCAGGTGACATGGATATAGAAGGTATCTTCCCGACCAAAATCACTGTGTAATTGTCTGAGAGCCTCCAAAAATGGCAGACTTTCAATGTCACCCACAGTTCCACCAACTTCCACGAGCACAATTTCAGCTCCGGTGGATTTGGCAACCGCTGCAATCCGGCGTTTTATTTCGTTAGTTATATGGGGAATTACCTGGATTGTGCCTCCTAAATAATCCCCCCGGCGTTCCTTGGAAATAACCTCAGCATAAACCTGTCCCGTTGTAACATTGCAGACGCGGTTTAGTCGAATATCAATAAATCGCTCATAATGACCCAAGTCGAGGTCAGTTTCTGCGCCATCGTCCAGAACAAATACTTCTCCATGCTGGTAGGGGCTCATTGTGCCTGGATCCACATTGATATATGGATCCAATTTTTGAACGGCTACCTTAAACCCCCGTTCCTTTAAAAGTCGACCGATGGCTGCTGCTGTTACACCTTTACCAACCGAACTGACAACCCCGCCTGTGAAAAATATATATTTTGTCGACATTATTGTGATTTCCTTAATTCCTTTTTCATAGGTGTTGTCTGGATGATTATTTCATTGATTTCTCATCATTGAAATAACTCATCCAGTTTACCATAAATCATCCGATGAATACAAAAAGAAACCGCCCTATTTTCCAGGGCGGTCGGTTGATCATTTGAAGAGGTCAGGATTGAATTTTATTTTCAAGAGTGCGGGAAAGAATATCATCCTGGGCAGTATCACTGCCAATTTTTTTCTTGGCTTTATCATTCTGTTTTCGGCTGCGGGCTCGTTCCATCGCCTGCTGCCAGGCAAGTGCCATTTCAGTTGGTTCTTCTTCAACAGGGTGTGAAGTATTCATGCTCAACAGTTCGGAATTATCTTCGCTTCCATCAGCCTGTCGTTCACGTTTGCTTACTTTTTTCCTGGAGATTTTGGTGCGTTCACGGTGAGGAGGTGCTTCCACGGGCATGACCGGTTCTTCTTCCACAACCGGTTCAGGTTGAAGGGCTTTCAAACTAAGTTTGATTTGCTTCTTTTTACGGTTTACATCAATGACCATTGCTTCCACTTCGTCATCTTCATGGAGAACATCAGTGGGCGTGCGAACATATCCGTGTGCCATTTCTGAAATGTGAATCAGTCCGGGGCGTTCTGCACCAATTTCGACAAAGGCACCAAATTTTTCGATGCGGGTTACCCTGCCTTTGACAACCATTTCTTTTTTAATTTCACGCCATTCCAGGGCAAGAGGTTTTATCATGGTTAGTTCAATACGGTCATCCTTGACCCGCCTTACCCAAACCTCGACGGTTTGCCCTTCAGTCAGGACATCACGAACACTTTTAATCGGCTGACCTTCCACCGGGGCAACCAGTTGTGAAAAAAGCAACACAGCTGGGGTCCTTACGCCGATATCAATGATCGCTCCTGCCAAAGTGGTTTTTAAGACCGTTCCGGTAAATTGCATTTTGGGTTTTAATTCCGGGCGGTTGGTATCAGATGCCGCACTCATTTCCATGTTTTTCTCTCCTAAAAAGTTTCAGCGAAGGCTGATTATACTCTCCGTAAGGGATACTGTCAATTGTGTTACGTCGATAATTCTGATTATTTTGTCAGAATTTCAATGGCTTTCTCCAGTTGGGGATCACGATTTGCATCGATGTCATCCTGAGTGATTTCAACGATGATATCTGGCGTCAGACCAACTTGGTGAATCTGGCGTTCTTTTGGGGTCAACCATCGGGCGACAGTAATACGGACAGCGCCCTGATCCTCAAGGGGTGTCCAAATTTGAACAGATCCTTTTCCAAATGTTTGCATTCCAACAAGAGTCGCCCGATTGTAATCCTGGAGAGCGCCTGCTGTAATTTCAGATGCAGATGCGGAACCCTCATTCACAAGTACAACCATTGGAATTGATAATGCCAAGCCATTAGGAAGTGATTTATACGTATCCCGGGTGCCATCTCCATATTCTTCATAAAGGACGACCTGATTGCTTTGGATGAATTGTGAAACGACTTCAACTGCAGTTGTCAGGTATCCACCACCGTTATATCGTAAATCAAGAATGAGTCCTTTTGGGTTCTGAGCAAGAAGGGTTATCAAGGCTTTTTTTAAATCGTTCGTAGTTTCATCACCGAATGTAGTTAATTGAATATAGGCGATATTTCCATCCTTCATTTCACTCTCAATACTTGGAATGGTGATTTTCGCCCGAGTAATTTCAAACTCCAAAGATTCGGATGACCCTTCCCTTTGAATTGTTAATTTAACGATTGTCCCGGCTGGACCCAATACCCTGCGGAGAACAAGACTGGGATCTTCTGAAGTGATATCAACATCATCCACGGCAATGATTTGATCACCCGGTTTTAACCCTGCCTTTTCTGCAGGTGAATTGGGCATGGGAGTGATGATCGTAAGATATTGACCGGAAGTATCCACCCAGGCTCCAATTCCATCATATTCGCCTTCCAATGGAGCATTTGCCTGTTGGTACTCCAATGGATCCATGTAGCCGGTATGGACATCTCCCAGGGAATCCAACATCCCCCGGATGGCTCCCCGCATGAGGGTAATATCATCCACAGGTTGGTCCACATATTGCGTATGAACCAGATCCCAGGCTTGCCAAAAGGGTTTGAAAAGGGATTCAATATCACTTGTCGGCTGAAAGGTTTGAGTGGCTACAGGAAGATTGGTTATTTCCATGGTTTGTGTCGCCTGGCTGGTTGAACTTGCTTTTGGGATGAAGTAGCCAATAGCAACTCCACCAACCAGAGTGCAAGCAAACAAGGTGGTTATGGCAATCACAATCAGGACGATTTTGGTTGTTCTGGACATATCATTCTCCCAAGTTAAGGTGATTGGTTCCTGCAGGGGTCATCCGGGATTGAGTCAGTCGGTTTTTCCGGATTTTTTAATTCCTTAACTCTTTGATTTAATTCCAAATATTCCCGGGCTTCTTTTTGAAGGGGATGACGGATGGATTCACCTATCTTTTTTACCATATTGTTTGTTCTGCTTATCTTTCCTTTATTGCGATACAGCTTGATTAGAAATACATTCAGCATAATCAATGTAATAATTACAAAACCAAGAAATACCCACGCAAGAGGGTAAACACCGTTCATGTTTGTGAAATAAATAATGATGGGAGGATGTCTGGCAATTCTACAAGAGTGGTAATATGGGCATCGGCTCCATCTGTCCCGGAAGCTGAATTGGCGATATGAATTGTCCTAAAACCTATCTCGTGTGCTGCAGATAAATTCCAAAGCATGTCATCGATTAATACACACGAATGCGGGTCGGGATTTCCTGCTGCCGCCAGGGCAATTTTGAATGATTCCAACTGGGGTTTGCAATTGGGCATTATTTTAAGAATATCAATAATTCCATCAAAACAGTCGGATAAATTTAACACATCCAATACACGAAGTGCGTGATGAATATCTGAATTGGTGAAGATAAATTTTCTTTGAGGAAGAGAAATGAGGGCTTTCCGGTCATCAGGATTGGGCGAAATGTAATCGTTCAGAGGAAGATCATGGACATAATCCAGGTAAACCTGTGGATTAATATTGAACATGGCTTGTAATCCGCGCAGGGTCGTACCATACGTGCGAAATAAATGCTGACGTAAATTGGAAATCTCATCAGGAGGTATATGCATTTTTTCAGACATGAAACGATCAATTCGATCACGGATGGCATCCCAGAGTCCACTTGTTGAAGGGTAGAGCGTGTCATCCAGATCAAAAAACAATACCTTATTTTTCATGGGGGGAATTATAGCATGGATGTTTCTTGTGCCGGATTTAAATTATGGATGAGGTATAATCGATCAGAGGCATTAATGCGGATTCAAAAATTACCGGACGAAGTTGCTTCCCAAATTGCAGCCGGAGAGGTGGTTGAACGCCCGGTATCGGTCGTAAAAGAATTAGTGGAAAATGCACTCGATGCTGGTGCCCGGCAGATTAATATCAGGGTTGAACAGGCTGGCAGGCGTCTGATTGAAGTTAACGATGATGGTAATGGGATTCCTCTTGATGAATTGGAACTTGCAGTCACCCGTCATGCCACCAGCAAATTAAGATTGGCTGATGATTTATTCCATATCCATACTCTGGGTTTCAGGGGTGAAGCGCTGGCTTCGATCGCTTCTGTATCACAAGTAATCCTGTCCTCAAAAACCAGGGAACAGCCTTCAGGTGGAAGGGTTGTCATTGAAGGGGGGAAATTCATTCGTCAGGAACAACTTGGAATGCCTGCAGGAACGACGGTGTGTGTAGAGAATCTTTTTTACAATGTTCCGGCACGATTAAAATTTTTAAAACGGGATGCGACAGAACGGCAATTAATTGAGAATTTCATCAACCGCTATGCTGTCGCATATCCTTCAATCCGGTTTTCACTGACCATTGATGGGAAGCAAACCATGCAAACCAATGGTCTGGGGCAGAAGAGAGAAGTCCTTGTCCAGTTGTATGGAGTGGATATTGCCCGCCAGATGTTGGAATTAAACTTTACTGATGACGATTTGAGGATAAATGGATTCATCAGTCCCATCTCGCTTACACGGTCAAACCGCCGGGAATTAACATTTTTTATCAATGGTCGCTGGGTACAGGATGGAGCATTAACAAGTGCTTTGCTGAAAGCGTACCATTCACTGCTAATGGTGGGAAGATATCCGCTTGCGATCCTTTTTATTGATATTTCAGCTGAGGATGTGGATGTCAATGTACATCCTGCCAAATCGGAAGTCAGGTTCCGAAATCCAGACAGGCTTTTTACATCCGTCCAGCGGGCGGTCCGGCGGGCACTTGTGGCTCACAGTCCGGTGGCACCTGTTCAAGCCTGGGGTTATGGATCCCTGTCACCGGGTTCATTGTCAGCAGGGCGCGTTCCCGATCCAGCCTGGCAGATGAAGGATGACCTGTCATTTTCAAGCACAAGTGAGGATCCCCAGAACGCGGTCGAACCACAGGTTTCAACCCAATATTCGGAGAGACAACTTCCATCAGGTCAAATACCTTTATTGCGATTAATTGGGCAGGTAGGAGGAGTGTACCTGGTGGCGGAAGGACCGGATGGTTTATATTTGATTGACCAGCACGCTGCTCACGAAAGAGTCTTGTTTGAAAAGCTCATGCAGAACAGGTATCGGGCGGACCAGCAAACATTATTAACACCGTTGATCATACATTTATCGCCAGTTCAATCAATTATATTGACAAATCAAACCGAAGTGATGGAACGACTGGGATTTCATATTGAATATTTTGGATCGAACACATTTCGTGTGCATGCCATACCAGCCATGTTTTCTGAAGGGGATCCACTTGAAGCCGTTAGATCGATTGTAGAGGATTTTGAAGAAGATGAAACCACTTTGCAGAATGAGATCGAAGCAAAGATTGCAGCGAGAGTTTGCAAACGTATGGCGGTAAAAGCCGGACAGATTTTGTCAATTGAAGAGCAAAAGGCATTGGTTCATGAGCTTGAAGTGTGTCAAAACCCACGGACATGCCCGCACGGCAGACCGACTATGATCCATTTATCAGTTGATTTGTTGGAACGTCAATTTGGTCGGCGGGGAAGCCGCTAGAATCTTTATTTGGAGAGAAAAATATGCAAATCGTAACTGATCGGGGTGCTGACCTTTCAATGGAGCAATTGAAGAATTTAAATATCCATTTTGCTCCCCTTCGCATCCAATTGAATGGAAAGATGTATGTGAGTGGAGTTGATCTATCATCGGAAGAGTTTTATGAACTTCTGTCAACAACTGATGGATTTCCAACCACTTCACAACCATCTGCTGGTGAATTTGCTGACCTCTATCGGGAATTAGCAAAAACTGATCCGGAAATCTTATCCATTCATATTTCATCCGGTCTAAGTGGAACCGTGAATGCCGCAAAAGCAGGTGCGGAAATGGTTCCAGAAGCAAAGATTACGATTTGGGACACGAAAACATTATCCTGCCCGGAAGGTTGGCAGGTGGAAGCTGCTGCCAGGGCAATAAAAGCTGGTTGGGAAATCTCCAGGATCCTTAAATTGCTGGAAATGTTACGTGAAAAGGTGACCGGGGTGTTCACATTAAACGAACTCCGATATCTGGTTCATGGCGGACGGATCAGCCATCTTAAAGGATTGGTTGCATCCCTGTTGAACATAAAGCCAATTATTGCAGTCGAAAAGGAATTTGGTAAATATGTTCAAGCAGGCAGAGAAATCACGATTAAGCGTGCAATTCGGGAGATGGTAAATTTTGTCGCTGGATTATATCCGGCTGGAGAACCTCTTCGTATACAAATATTGCATGGCATGAACAAGAATGGCATCAATATATTGTTGGAAGAATTGAAGCAGCGCATTCCAAACATAACCTGGTTGCCAACTTCAACCATAGCGCCGGTCCTCGGGGCACACACCGGTCCGAGTATCATTGGTCTGTCAGCAGGACCCTTGAAATTATTTGAAGATCTCCCCTGACTTAAATTTTCCACCTAAAAAAATGGATTGGATGAAATTGATTCATCCAGGTTGATCCTTTATTTCATCAGTCCGGCTAATTTGGGCACAGTAAGATCCACAGCATAAGGAAGCAACATATCTGCTTGTTCATCCATCAGCGTGGAGGAATATGTATTGATGAGTAATTTCGCACCCCGGGATGCGGCTTCAGATGGTAAGAGATTGGCAGGGAACACTTCCAGCGAGGAGCCAATTACCCAAACCAAATCAGCGGTTTGGATTTCTTGTTTGGCTTTTAACCAGGTGTCTTCAACCAATTCTTCTTCATAAAGGATCACATCGGGTTTAATAATTGAATTGCAGCAGGTACAACGGGGAATATGTTTGTTAAATATAATGTCTGCAATTATATTGCCGGGGTAGGAATGGTGGCAATTGGGGCAAGTAAAGGTCTTCATGGATCCGTGAATTTCAATGACTTTCTTTGAACCTGCTTTTTGATGAAGACCATCAATATTTTGAGTGATAATGGATTGAATCAGCTGTCGAGTTTCCAATTCCGCCAGAGCAATGTGAGCTGCATTAGGGGTGGCAAAATATGCAGTATGCATCAATGGACGGAACCAATTGTAGAAACGAGTCGGATGCTGGTGGAATGCTGTCAGAGAGGCGACTTCCATTGGATCAAAACGAGACCATAAACCAGTCCCTGCTGACCAGAAGTCAGGGATGCCGGAGGGAGTAGAAATACCAGCGCCTGTGAATACTACAACATAATGAGCACTTTTTAGTAAATCCGAAGCTTTTAGACAATCCAGCTCAAAATTATTGCTGGAACTCATTTATTCTTTTACAAGACGGGTGGAGACTTGTTCCACCAGACGCAGGAATTGCTGGCTGGCAAGTCCATCCTGTTGGAGTAATGTCATGGGTACATTGCGTGAAGCTGCCTGGAATGACTGTTCGGGAGCGGGTGGAATGACAATTGTCAGAGGGATACCTAAACTCTCCTGAACCTGGACAGCATTTAATTGAATATCCGATCGAACCCGGTTGATGACAGCCAGACTGAGAAGCTTTGATTTTCCAAACCCATAATTGCCCAGATCAGTAATTAACTGTTTTGTTCGTTGGATTGCAATTGGCTGCCCTTCAGTGACAACAAAGACCTCATTACAAAGTTTAAGGATCATGTCCAATCCCGGGAGGGAAGAATTACCAATATCCAGAAAAATAAATTGAGCAAGGGTGGTCAATTGTTGTAGAACGATTTCCAATTGTGGGACGGATGCCATGGTTTCGACATCCGATAATTTAATGGAGGAAAGCAAAAGACGGATGCCATAAGTCGTGCGAACCAGATGATTGTCCACAGTGACAGGCGTAATTTCAGCAGGTTTTAACCGGAGAAGGTTAGCCAAACCCAAAGAATCAGCCAGACCAAGTTCAACCCCCCATGTTCCCTGACCAGGCTTCATTTCCATGGCAATGACATCTTTCTTGGTTTTTCTGGCAAATGCAATTGCCAGATTAAGAGCCAGTGTGGATACACCAACCCCGCCTTTGGCTCCAAGCAACCCGATTAAATGACCGCGTTCGGTGGTTGTGGGAATCCTTGTTTTAGCCCGGCTGAGTAGCGCCCTGATGTGTGCTTGTAATTCTGCCGGGTGGACAGGCTTGGTCAGGTAATCATCGGCGCCTGATTCATATCCTGTGACCTTATCTTCCACCTGACTTTTAGCTGTAAACATCAGAATAGGGATATTGGCTGTATCCGTTTGTTTACGGATTTGCCTCGCGACTTCATATCCATCCAGATCCGGCATCATCACATCCAGGATGATCAGATCCGGCAATTCAGTGCGCGTCATTCCCAATGCCTGGTTACCGTTAGCTGCTGTAACAATTTCATAACCCTGCCGCTGAAGCATCAGACTTACCAATCGCAGGGTTTCGGGATCATCATCCGCGATGAGAATTTTTTCTGCCATGGTGAATATCCTCAATTAATCCAGATTTTTCATGATTCAGTCTAGCATAAATGTTAAGGTAAGGCAAGTTGAAAGACTTTCCATTCTTGCAAGGTGCCGGCAGAAAAGACTATAACGGTATAATGG
>ERZ1026805.718-NODE-718-length-20733-cov-5.190105_pt1 | contig 20733 bp, 12 predicted proteins | sample MGYA00520883_ERZ1026805 | MGnify/ENA primary metagenome ERZ1026805 (study PRJEB33270, sample SAMEA104284476) | anaerobic digester metagenome | biome: Anaerobic digester microbiome; feature: mesophilic sludge digester; material: Anaerobic digester biomass | place... | reverse complement strand
GTTGAGCGCCATGGCCGCCGAGGGGGCCCCGGCCTTCTCGGTCGTGCGGGTTGCGCTGGACTGGCCTCGATTTCAATACGAGGATGCCGACGGCGCGATCAAGATCGACCCCGACGGGCTGGATGCGCTCGACCGGATGATCGACGACGCCGCCGCTGCGGACATCCACGTGATCCTGGACGTGATCCACGTGCGGGCGCCCGATGGGCCGTGCGACGCCGATGAGCGCCTGTCCGGAGCGAAGTGGGATGTGCCGGCCTGGGCCTGGCAACGGGTCACCGGTCAGCCCCAGGACGCCGATTGCAAGGCTCGGCCCAGGGAGTTGGGTGAGCTGATGGACGAGGTGCTCGTGTTGCCCGAGACAACCGAGTTCCTCCGCACGATTCTCGAGCGCTACAACGCCTCGACCGCTCGGGGTCGCAACGTGGTTGCGATCGAGCCGGTGAGCGAGGCCGAATCGTCCGGTGGCTCGGCGATCTCGCGCAGCCAGAACCTGATCGACTCGGTCTACGCCAAGTGGCTGGCAGCCGAGGGGGAGGCATCGCTGCGACGCGCCAACCCCACCAAGATCCTGATCCTCAGTCCCAACAAGGGTGACACCAGCCTTTTTGGCGTCGACCTGACCCCGATCTCGCAGCCCAACGTCGTGTGGTCGCATCACGACTACACCATCGCTGTCACCGGCGGCTCCGAAGCCGGTGCTGGGTACTCGAATGAGGGGTGGGCCTCGGCCGACGTGCAGGACCACTCCTACCAGGCCCGGCCGGGCCGCCCGGCCTACGACCCCGAGCAGGTGCCCTTCGATCAGCGACTGACCGAGCGGCGCGACTACCTGGCCCAAATGCAGGGTTGGGCCGCGGCCGGGGCGTTGCCGATCTTCGTGGGCGAGTACGGCACGTACAACACCTGCGCCCCCCAAGGCGACCTCGAGGCCACAACGGCCTATGCCCAGCACAGCCAGGAGATCTTTGATGGGGCAGAGGTGGGCGGCGCCCCGGCGCCGGTGTCGCGCACCTGGTGGCAGCTGTCGGTTGGCGGGCGTTTCGGTGGTGACTTTGCGCTGCTGACCGTCGACGGGCTTTCCTGCCCGGACACCGATGCTGCCGGTTGGATGCCCTACGCCGTCGACCTGACCGATGGCCGCACCCGTTAGCTCTCCGCACCACGCTGTGCCGCAGCGGGTTTGGTGGGTCGCGATGGTGTCGGTAGCCTTCGCTGCAATGCACCCCGACCCGTGGCGGCACATTCCTTCCTCACCCGCGAGCGGGCCTAGGCAGGTGGGATCGTGAGCCGTTTAAGCCCTGAGAATGAAGCGTTGGCCAGGGAGATCGTCTCCCGCTACCCGCGCCCCAAGTCGGCGGTGATCCCCTTGTGTCACCTGGTGCAGGAGGAGCACGGTCACCTCACCGACGAAGGCATGCGCCATGTGGCCGAACTGGTTGGCGTCACGCCGGCCCAGGTTCAGGGCACCGCCACCTTCTACGAGATGTTCAAGATGCACGAGACGGGGCGCTACGTGCTCGGCATCTGCACCAACATCAGCTGCATGGTGATGGGTGGCGCCGATCTACTGGCCCGGGCCGAGGAACGACTGGGTATCCGTTCCGGTTCGACCACACCCGACGGTCGCGTCACGCTGGAGGACACCGAGTGTCTGGCGGCATGCACCGATGCGCCGATGTGCCAGGTCAACCACCGCTACTTCGGCCACCTGAGCGCCGAGGACTTCGATGAACTGCTCGACGACATCGCGTCCGGGGCGATCGATGAGGTCGTGCCTCCGCACGGCACCCTGGCCTTGGTCCGTCAGCACATCCCGGCCGATCGCCAGGCGATCATTGCGCCGCCCGAAACGCAGGTGGCGCCCCCCAGGTGGTTTGCCCGACGCGAGACGGAGCTGGCGCCCGCATCCGACGAGGGTGAGCACCGATGAGCTACCGCGATCACATCACCACCTTCGGTGCGGGCGCCGATGTTCCGATGGTGGTGTCCTCACGCTTCGCCGAGCCCGCCGGCCACACCCTCGATGGGTATCGAAGCACCGGCAGCTACCGGGGTTACCAGGCACTCGAGCGGGTGCTCACGATGGCGCCCTCTGCCGTGGCGACCGCAGTGCGCGATGCCACCCTGCTCGGCCGCGGTGGCGCCGGCTTCCCTGCGGGTGCAAAGTGGGGCTTGATGCCCGGGGACGTGTGGCCTCGCTACATCGTCGTCAACGGTGACGAGTCCGAGCCGGGCACCTATAAGGACCGTCTGCTCATGGAGCGCGATCCGCACCAGCTGATCGAAGGTTCGCTGATCGCCGCCTACGCGGTTGGGGCGGCACAGGTGTTCCTGTACGTGCGTGGCGAGATGGCCCATGCCCAGGAGCGCATCGCCGCCGCCCTCAACGAGGCCTACGCGGCCGGGCTGGTCGGCCGCAACATCGCCGGCTCGGACTTTTCGGTCGACATCGTCATGGCCTGGGGTGCCGGCGCCTACATCGTCGGCGAGGAAACCGCCCTGATCGAGTCGCTCGAGGGCGAGCGCGGCATGCCGCGCTTGAAGCCGCCGTATTTCCCGGCCGCCAAAGGCCTCTACATGGCGCCGACGATCGTCAACAACGTCGAGACACTATCGAACCTGCCGTGGCTGATCACCCACGGGACCGAGGCGTACCGAGCCGTCGGCACCGAAACCAGCCCGGGCACCCGGCTGATCGCCCTGTCGGGACATGTCAACCGACCGGGCATCTACGAGGTGGCCCAGGGCACGACCACCTTCCGCGACCTGTTCTTCGGTGAGGATTTCGGCCAGGGCATCCGCGCAGGCCACGAGCTGAAGATGTTCATCCCCGGCGGCGGCTCTGCGCCGTGGTTCTACCCCGAACAGCTCGACATGCCACTCGAGGGCAAGGTGGTGGGCGGCGCCGGCTCGATGCTCGGCTCCGGCGCAGTCGTCGCCATGGACGAGACCACCGATGCGGTCGCCGCCTGTCTGCGGCTGGTGCGCTTCTTCGCCCGGGAGAGCTGCGGTAAGTGCACCCCGTGCCGTGAGGGCACCACCTGGCTCGAGCGCGTCCTTCGCCGCATCATCGACGGCTACGGCCGTCCGGAGGACCTGGGCCTGCTGGCGTCGGTCGGCGACAACATCTCCCCCGGGCCCTACCCCAACGCCGCCTGGGAGGCCGAGGGCCTCGAAGCGGTGCCGTTCCCGCCCAGGCAGACGACGATCTGCCCCTTGGGTCCCTCTGCGGTGGCCCCGATCACCTCGGCGCTCCGCCGCTTCCGGCCGGAGTTCGAGGCCTACATCGCGGCGGCCGAGAACAACCGTCCCCGCCTGACCGTGACCGCCGACCCACCACCGGCCGATCGGGTCGACGGGGCTTCTGCCGCTGGAGGTGCGCATGTCTGAGGACACCGCTGCCGATGACGTGGCCACGGTCGACGGGGTCGATGCCGACACCGCCGGCGCGGCCGAGGTGCGGGTCGAGCTCGGCCGTCAACGGCCGACGCTCACCAGGTTTGCCCCGGAGAACCCCAAGCCGATCGAGATCACCGATCCGGTCGAGATCACGGTCGACGGGCGTACGATGACCGTGCAGAAGGGCGATCTGCTGATCGATGCGGTCGAGCGCCACGGCGTGTACATCCCGCGGTTCTGCTATCACCCGCGCATGGAGCCGGTCGGCATGTGCCGGATGTGCCTGGTCGAGGTCGAAGGCCCGCGCGGCACTGCGTTGGCCCCCAGCTGTATGCAGTGGGTGTCCGACGGCATGGTCGTCCACACCGAGAGCCCCAACGCGTTGAAGGCCCAGGACGGGGTGATCGAGTACCTGCTGATCAACCACCCGCTCGATTGCCCGGTGTGCGACAAGGGCGGTGAGTGCCCGCTTCAGGACCAGTCGATGGCCTACGGGCCGGGCGAGAGCCGCTTCGTCGAGGAGAAGCGCCACTTCGAGAAGCCGATCTCGCTGTCGGAGACCGTCTACCTCGATCGGGAGCGCTGCATCCAGTGCGACCGTTGCACCCGGTTTGCCGATGAGGTGGCCGGCGACCCGCTGATCACGTTCGTCAGCCGCGGCAACACGATGCAGATCTCGACGTTCCCCGACGAGCCCTTCGCCTCGTACTTCTCGGGTAACACCGTCCAGATCTGCCCGGTCGGAGCGCTGACCGCCAAGCCGTACCGGTTCAAGGCACGACCGTGGGACCTGGCCGAGGTCGAGAGCACGTGCACGTCCTGCTCGGTGGGCTGTCGGATCACCGTGCAGTCGAGCAGGGACGAGGTGCTGCGCTTTCAGGGTGTCGACAGCGACCCGGTCAACTGGGGTTGGCTGTGCGATCGCGGTCGTTTCGGGTTCGAGGCCCTCAAGCACGACCGGATCGAAACACCCGAGATCCGCCGCAATGGTCGTCTGGAGACGGCACGCTGGTCGGAGGCCTACTCGGCCGCTGCGATCGCGATCCGAACTGCGATCGATACCGACGGCCCGGGGTCGATCGGGGTCCTCGGCGGTGCGCTTCTGACCAACGAGGCCGCCTACGCCTGGACCAAGCTGGCCAAGGGTGTCTGGGGCACCGACCACGTCGACGCCCAGCTGGGCGACGGCCTGCCCGCCGACCTGACGCTCGGCCTGCCGGCAGCGACGATCGATGAGGTCTGCGAGCCGGGCGGCACCGTGCTCTACCTCGGACCCGACCCGCGCGAGGAACTGCCGGTGCTGTTCCTGCGCCTGCGTCATGCGGTCAACAGCGACCGGGTGAAGCTGATCAACGCCTCGCCGACCAGCGGCAGCCTCGATGACCTGGCCACGGTCAACCTGCCCATCCCAATGGGCGAGTTGGGCCGGTCGGTCGCCGCCTTGCTCAACGTCGGTCACGAACCCGCCGGCTCGGTCGACCCCGACCTGCTCGCAGCCGCCGCGCGGCTGCTCGACAGCGACGGCCCGCTGCGGGTCGTGATCGGGCGCCGCTCGCTGGCCGAGGGGATCGGCCCGGTGGCCGACGCCGTCGCCGCCATCGCCAGCGCCCGCAGTGACGCTACGTTCCTGACCGCCCTGCGGCGCAGCAACGTGCGCGGCGCCCTCGAACTGGGGATGGCCCCCGGGCTGCTGCCCGGCCGTATGACCCTGGACGGCGGTCGTGACTGGATGGCCGAGCGTTGGCACCGCGTGCCCGAGACGACCGGGTTGGACGCCGCCGGCATCATCGAGGCCGCCGCCGACGGCCGGATCCGGACGTTGATCCTGCTCGGCGCCGATCCGCTCGCCGACCTGGTCGCCGACGTCGACACCGCTGCGGCACTCGAACGGGCCACCGTGATCAGCTTGGCAACCCACCACAGCGCCTCCTCCCTGGCGGGCGACATCGTGTTGCCGGTGGCCGCCCATGCCGAGGTCGGCGGGACAACCACCAACCTCGAGGGTCGGGTCAGTGCTCTGGGACAGCGGGTCAACTCGCCGGGCTCAACCCGGGCCGACTGGGTGATCGCCGCCGAGCTGTCCGCCCGCCTGGGCACCGACCTGGGCCTCACCTCGATCGAGGGCATTCAGGCCGAGATCGAGCGGGTGGTGCCGACCTTCGCCGGCGCCGAACTGGACCTGCTGGGCGACCCGGGTCGTCAGGACGGCGTGCTGGTGCCGGTGATCGACGACACTGATTGGGCCGAAGCCGGCCTCCCCGAGCGGCTCGCATTTGTAGCGCCCGAGGTCACCCAGGTGCCGGCCATCTCGAGCTACTCGTTCCGCCTCGTGCTCACCCGCCGCCTCTACGACCGCGGGACCATGCTGGGGGCCATGCCCTCGAGTGCTCCGCTGGCCACCTCGTCCGAGCTGCGCATGAACCCGGCCGACTTCGGTCAGTTGGGCATCGCCGAGGGCGCCGAGTTGACCGTCCGGTCACCATCGGGCTCGGTGACCGTGCCCGCCCGAAGCGACCACGCCGTCGTCCGGGGCAACCTGGAGCTCAACGCCGGCGCCCAGCCCGGAGCGCTTGCACTGTGCGATCCGGACCAACCCCTCACCGAGGTGCGGGTCGAGACGCTCGACGATCCGGGTGGTTCTGGACATGCGGGGGGAGCTCAGTAATGGATCCAATGCTGTCGGGCAACATCGGCTGGGCGGTCGTGGGCATCGTCGTGCTCAAGGCGGTCCTCGCGTTCACTGCGCTGCTGGTGGCGGTGATCCTCATGGTCTGGTTCGAACGTAAGTTCATCGGCGACATGCAGAACCGCATCGGCCCCAACAAGGCCGGGCCCTTCGGGCTGCTCCAGACCGTGGCCGACGGACTGAAGCTGGCCTTCAAAGAGGACCTGCTGCCCGACCGCGCCGACAAGGTGGTGTTTCGGCTGGCCCCGTTCCTGGCGGTGGTCCCCGCTTTCGGCACGTTTGCCATCATCCCGCTGGCCGGCAACTTCAACGATGGCAGCGACGGCGTGGTGTCGGTGTTTGGCTACAAGACCTTCGTCCAGGTGGCCGACCCCCAATTCGGCATCCTGTTGATGCTGGCGTTCTCGGGTATCGCCGTATACGGCGTGATGCTGGCCGGTTGGTCCTCCGGCTCGAAGTATCCCCTGTTGGGTTCGGTGCGAGCCTCGGCCCAGATGGTGTCCTACGAGGCCGCGTTGGGCCTGTCGATCGCGTCGATCCTGCTGGCCGCCGGGGTTCTGTCGACCAACGGCATCGTCGCTGGCCAGGCCACCTGGAGCTGGAACCTTTGGATGACCGGCCTGGTTCCGTTCATCGTGTTCTTCATCGCCGCCACCGCCGAGCTCAACCGGCCCCCGTTCGACTTTGTCGAGGCGGAGCAGGAGTTGGTCGGCGGGTTTAATACCGAATACTCCTCGATGCGTTTCGCCATGTTCTATCTGGCCGAGTTCATGAACACGGTCACGATGTCGGCGGTCATCGTCACGCTGTTCTTCGGCGGACCGGCCGGCCCGACGTTCGGCCTCACCGGTTTCCTCGGCACCTGGCTGATCCCGTTCCTCTGGTTCTTTGCCAAGCTGGCCGTGTTTCTCTGCGTCTTCGTGTGGTTCCGGGCCACGCTGCCCCGCTATCGCTACGACCAGCTGATGGAGATCGGCTGGAAGGTGATGATCCCGCTGGCGTTGGGCTGGTTCCTGGTGTTGACCGCGATCAAGGTGGGCGCCGACCAGGGTTGGAACATGGGGGCGGTCATCGGTGTGGTCATCATCGTCCTGCTCGCCGGATGGGCGTCGATCGTTGCCGCCTCGCGCGCAGCGGCGACCCGCAGGAGCGATGGTCATCTGGAGTTGATGGCCGATGTGGAGCTGCCGCCGAAGGACGCCGGGCCGTCGACGAACGCCGGATCATCATCGAACCTGGCCGGGAGGCGCTGATGGGCTATCTCGACGGCTTTGCCGTGACGTTCAAGAAGCTGTTCAAGCGGTCCGACACCGGGCGCGTCGTCACGGTGGACTTTCCGAAGGAAAAGACCGCCCGTCCCAACCGGTTGCACGGTCGACACGTGCTCAACCGGTACGAGGACGGCATGGAGAAGTGCATCGGTTGCGAGTTGTGCGCCGGCGTGTGCCCCGCCAACTGCATCTACGTGCGGGGCGCCGACAACGATCCCGACGACCCGACCTCTCCGGGCGAGCGCTTCGGTTACGTCTACGAAATCAACTACCTGCGCTGTATCCACTGCGACCTGTGTGTCGAGGCGTGTCCGACCGAGGCCATCACCGAAACCAAGCAGTTCGCGTTCTCCTTCAGCCAGCGTGGCGATGCGATCTACACCAAGGCCGAGCTGCTCACCGACGACAAGGGTCGTGCTCAGCGGCAACCGTGGGAGCTGTGGTCCGGCGACGAGGACGAGCACACGTCCGCGTGGATGCGGGCCACCTCGCCGCAGGGCGACGCCAGCTTCGAAGGCGTGGTGGCCTGGTCGGGTGAGCTTGGCTTCGGCGTGCGGGCCCCCGAGGCCGGCCAGTCGACCATCGAGGATCATCAGCCGGCGACCAACCAGGTCGATGTCGCCGGACATTCCGAGGCGCTCAAGCCCGACTCCCTTCACAACGAAGGCAGGGCCCACTGATGGTCGAGTTCGTCGTCTTTGCGATTTCGGCGGCCATCGTGCTGGGCGGCGCACTCGGTGTCGTCGGGTTTCGTAGCCCGGTGCACAATGTGCTGTCGCTGATCGCCACCCTGTTCGGCGTGGCCGTGCTGTTCATCGCCCAGGAGGCCTACTTCCTGGCGGCGGTGCAGATCATCGTCTACGCCGGCGCCATCGTGGTGCTGTTCCTGTTCGTGATCATGTTGTTGGGCGTCGATCGCCTGGAACGCCTCGATGCCGACCGTCTCAAAGGTCAGCAGGTCGCCGCCGCCGTGGTCGGCGGTGCCATCGCCGTACTGTCGGTGCTGGCCCTGTTCGCCGGGGACCAGGGAGCGGGCGCCGATGCGGCGGTCACCCGCTCGCTGCAGGGCGAGCGCGACGTTGAGGGCTTGGCCCGCCTGGTGTTCACCGACTACGTATGGGCCTTCGAGATCACCTCGGCGCTGCTCGGAATCGCCGTCGTGGCGGCCGTGCTGTTGTCCCGTCGCTCCAGCGAAGCGCCAATCGACGCCGACGACTACCCGGAGGTCACCGACATCTTCGAATCGGACGTCCCCGAGGATTTGCTCGACGATCCCGACGACGACCTCGGCGTAGCGGGTCAGGCACCCAGCTCCCGCCCGGTCGAGGCCGCCGGATCGCCCGGAGATCTGGTCCGCGACACCGAGGATCCGCGGTGACGCCGCTCGCCGCCGACCTCACCATCGGTCAGGACGCGTATCTGCTGTTGGGCGCCGGCCTGTTTGCCATCGGGCTGGTCGGCCTGATGGTTCGAAAGAGCGTGCTGATCATGGTGATGTGTGTGGAGCTGATGCTCAACGCCGTCAACATCACCCTGGTGTCGTTCTCCCAGACCCTCAACGACCGGGTGGGCCAAATGACTGTGTTCTTCGTGATGGTGGTGGCAGCAGCCGAGGTCACGGTCGGGCTTGGCCTGATCGTGGCGTTGATGCGTCGCCGTCCCGGCGCCACCGCCGACGACATTTCGGTACTGCGGGGCTGAGCTGATGAACCTCGCCGAGCTGATCTGGCTCATCCCCGCCTTCCCCCTGCTGGGTGTCGTGTTGTTGTTGATCGCAGGCCCCAAGATGGGCGAGCGCGCCGGCTGGCTGGCCACCGCCATGATGGGCGGGGCGTTCGTCTCGTCGGTCGTGGTGTTCGCCGGGCTGCTCAGCCTGGGCGAAGAGGAACGCGAGGTGACCGTCACCCTGTTTCGCTGGATCCCCGCCGGGGCCTTCAGCGTCGACATTGGCTTCCTCGCCGACCCCTTGTCGATCACGATGTGCCTGTTCGTCACCGGCGTGGGCGCGTTGATCCACTTGTATTCGATCGGCTACATGCACGGGGATCCCAAGTTCTCCAAGTACTTCCTCTACCTCAACCTGTTTGCCTTTTCGATGCTGATGCTGGTGACCGGTTCCAACCTGTTGGTCACCTTCCTCGGCTGGGAGGGGGTGGGGGCGTGCTCGTACTTCCTCATCGCCTTCTGGTACCGCAGCGAGGTCAACGCCGCCGCTGGCAAGAAGGCCTTTATCACCAACCGGGTGGGCGACGTCGGGTTCATGCTCGGCACCTTTTTGGTGTTCACCACGATCGGCTCACTCAACTACCTCGACATCTCGGCGGCAGCGGCCGGTATCACCGGAGCGACCGCCATCGCCATCGCGCTGCTGTTCTTCATGGGCGCCGTGGGCAAGTCGGCCCAGCTGCCGCTGTTGGTCTGGCTGCCAGACGCGATGGCAGGTCCGACGCCGGTCTCGGCGCTGATCCACGCCGCCACCATGGTCACCTCGGGCGTCTACCTGCTGGTCCGCCTCAACCCGATCCTGTTCGAGGCCGCCTGGGCCAACGACGTGATCGCCTGGGTGGGCGTGCTGACCGCCTTCTGGGCGGCGACGGTGGCGCTGGCCCAGAACGACATCAAGAAGGTGCTCGCCTACTCGACGATCTCGCAGCTGGGCTACACGTTCCTCGCCGTCGGCACCGGCGCCTACGGAGCCGCCATCTTCCACGTCGTCACCCACGCCTTCTTCAAGGGCCTGTTGTTCCTCGGTGCCGGGTCGGTGATCCACTCGCTTCACGGCGACCAGGACATGCGCCGCATGGGTGGGCTGCGCAAGTACCTGCCGATCACGTCCGCAACGTTCATCATCGGCTGGCTGGCCATCGCCGGCGTGCCGCCATTCTCTGGTTTCTGGAGCAAGGACGACATCCTCGCCGGCGCCTGGGAGTTCGGTCCGTCCGGCAAGGTGCTGTGGGCCCTCGGCCTGCTCACCGCCCTGCTCACCGCGTTCTACATGACCCGTCAGGTGATCCTCGTGTTCTTCGGGGACGAGCGCTTCCGGCCGGAGGAGGTCGCTGCCGAAGACGCCGCCGCCGACGCTGCCGCCGCGGTGGCGGCCGGTGAGGGCGATGTCGAGGTCGAGGCCGCAGCGGTGCTCGTCGCCGCCGGGGGCGGCCCGGACGCTCGTGGGACCGACTGGGCACTGGTGCCGATCGAGGAGCCCCGGGAGGAAGGCATCGGCCTCGAAGCGGGCCAGGACCCGCACGAATCGCCGCCCCTGATGTGGATCCCGCTGGTGGCGCTCGCCGGTTTGGCCCTGATCGGCGGTCTGCCTCGCACGTCCTTCTCAACGAGCACCCGCTTTCTCGAGCAATGGATTGAGCCGGTTCTGGCCCATCCCCACGAGGCGCCCGGAGCTTCGACGCTGATCACCTTGGCGGTCATCGCCGTCATCACCGCGCTGTTGGGTATTGCCGCCGGCTACGGCGTCTACCTGCTGCGCAAGGCCGACCCTCGCCGCATCGAGCCCAACTTCTTTCGCTCGGCTTGGCACTACGACGAGGGCCTGTCCGCCTTCGTTGCCGGGCCCGGCCGTCGGTTCTTTGACGGGCTGGCCGAGTTCGACCGTCAGATCATCGACGGAGCGGTCAACGGTCTCGGCCGGTTGTCGATGCGCGACGGTCGCTACCTGAGCCGCCTGCAGACCGGCCAACTGCGCCGCTACGTACTCGGCCTGTCGGTCGGCGCCGCCACCGTGTTGGTGTACTTCGTGACCAGGATGACCATCTGATGTCGGCCATGCTCGCTACCTCCACCCTGCTCGCTTCGACGTCCGAGGAGCTGCCGGCGTTGCTGCCCGCCCTGGTGCTTGCACCGATCCTCACCGCGCTGGCCGTGATGCTGGTGCCAGCCCGCGGCGAGGACACGCCACGTCAGGTGGCCCTGCTCGGCGCCCTGGTCACCGCTGCGCTGTCGGTGTACATGCTCACCCAGTTCCAGCGTGGGGATGCCGGCTACCAGTTCGAGGTGCAGACCCCCTGGATCTCCGACTGGGGCATCTCCTGGCACCTTGGCGTGGACGGCATCTCGCTGTTCCTCGTCGTGATGACGGCGGTGCTGTTCCCCATCAGCATCCTCGGCGCCCGAGCGGGCCACGCCCCCAAGGCGTACTACGCCTGGATGTCGCTCTTGATGGCCGGCTCGATCGGCGCCTTTTTGTCGCTCGACCTGCTGTTGTTCTTCGCCTGCTTTGAGCTGGTGCTGGTGCCGATGTACTTCCTGATCGGCCGTTGGGGGCACGGTAACGCCACCTATGCCGCCAACAAGTTTTTCCTGTACACGATGTTCGGCTCGGCGTTCATGCTGGTCGGGCTGTTGTCGCTGGCGTTCCTTAACCAGCGTGCGACCGGCCGTCTCAGCTTCGACCTGGTCGAGCTGACCGCCAGCCAGGCGATCTCGACCAACGCCGCCCGTTGGATCTTCGCCAGCTTCGCTCTCGCTTTCGCCGTCAAGGTGCCACTGTTCCCGGTGCACACCTGGCTACCCGACGCCCACACCGAAGCGCCGACCGCCGGTTCGGTGGTCCTCGCGGGCGTGTTGTTGAAGCTCGGTGCGTACGGGCTGATCCGCTTCGGCCTGGAACTGTTTCCCGAGGCCGCCCGCTGGGCCACCCCGGTGATGATGACCGTTGCGGTGATCGGCATCATCTACGGCGCCATCGTGGCCGGGATGCAAACCGACCTCAAACGCCTGATCGCCTACTCGTCGATCGCCCACATGGGCTTCATCGTGTTGGGCATCTTTTCGCTCACGATCATCGGCCTCAACGGCGGTGTCATCCAGATGCTGAACCACGGCATCTCCACCCCGGCGTTGTTCCTGCTGGTCGGCTATATCTACGAGCGGCGCCACACCCGGGACATGAACGTGCTGAGCGGTCTGCAGGTCAAGGCGCCCATGTTGGCCGGGTTCTTCATGCTCGTGATGCTCAGCTCGGTGGGTCTGCCCGGGCTGAACGGTTTCGTCGGCGAGTACCTCTCGATGTTGGGGGCCTGGCAGACGCACCGTTGGTGGGCGGTCGTCGCCGTCTTCGGCGTGATCCTCGCCGCGTTCTACCTGCTGTGGGCCTACCAACGGGTCTTCCACGGCGAACCGACCGGCGACAACGAATCGATGACCGACCTCAAGACGGGCCAACGCTGGCTGATGGCGTCCTTCGTGGCCATCATCGTCTTCTTGGGCGTCTACCCGCAGCCGGTGCTCGAACGCATCACCCCCTCGGTGGAGCGGGTGGTCACCCAGTTGGAACGAAATAGCGATTATCGGGCACCCGAGAAGCCGACGGCACCGATCGCCGCAGATGCTGACGCTGAGACGGGCCTGTCCGGGGAGGGCGAAGGATGATCGCCACGATGCTTCAAGCACTTCCGGGCAGCGTGGCCCAGGGCGGCAGCCCGGCGGTCACCCCCGAGGTGGCCTGGGGCTACCTGTCACCGGTCCTGATCATGTTCGGCGGCGCGTTGGTGTTGCTGCTGCTCGCAGCGTTGCTGCCCGGCGGAGTGCCGCGCCACGTCGCGTCCTTTGGCACGGCGGCGATCGGCCTCGCCTCGATGGCGGCGGGCATCCCGTTGTGGTCGATGATCGTGGACCCGACCGGTGGGCCGACCTCGGCGGTGTCCGGAGCGGTGGGGGTCGACGGTTTCTCCGTCTTCTCGTACTGGGTGATCGCCGGTGCGGTCGTGCTGGTCGCCCTGCTGTTCCACAGCTATCTGGCCCGCGAGGGGCTCGAGGGCGTCGAACCGTATGCCCTGATGCTGTTCTCCGCAGCCGGCGGCATGGTGATGGCTTCTGCCAACGACCTCGTCGTGTTGTTCATCGGGCTGGAAATCCTGTCGCTCGCCGCCTACACGCTGGCGGCGATGCACCGGCGCCGCATCGGGTCGCTCGAGGCAGGGCTGAAGTACTTCATCCTTGGAGCCGCAGCGTCGGCGTTCCTGCTCTATGGCATTGCGCTGATGTACGGGGCCACCGGCACGACCAACCTGGGCCGCATGCGCTTGTACCTCGACGGTCAAGGCCTGACCGCCGACAACCTGTTGCTCGGTGGCATCGCAATGTTCATCGTCGGTATGGGTTTCAAGGTGGCGGCGGTTCCGTTCCACTGGTGGACGCCCGACGTCTACCAGGGCAGCCCGACCCCGGTCACCGCCTTCATGGCCTCTGCGATCAAGACCGCCGGGTTCGTCGGCCTCCTGCGGGTGCTCGTCGTTGCGCTCCCCGCCTACCGGGGCGATTGGCGACCGGTCATCGAAACGCTGGCGTTGCTGTCGCTCTTCGGCGGGGCGCTCGGCGCCATCGTCCAGACCGACGTGAAGCGCATGCTGGCGTACTCGTCGATCAACCATGCCGGCTTCATCCTCGTCGGCCTGGCGGCCGCCTCCGACAAGGGCATTTCGGCGGCGTTGTTCTACCTGGCGATCTACTCCCTGATGACCATCGGTGCCTTCGCCGTGGTGACGATCATCAGCCGTGAAGGCGACGGCCACACATCGCTCGCCGACCTTCGAGGCCTGTCCCAAACCCGTCCTGGGCTGGCGATGGCCTTGGTGGTGTTCGTCCTGGCCCAAGCGGGGGTGCCGTTCACCGGCGGCTTCTTCGCCAAGTTTGGCGTGATCGCCGCAGCGGTGGATGCCAACCTCTGGTGGATGGGCGTTGCCGCCATGCTCAGCGCAGTGATCTCGGCGTTCGTCTACCTGCGCATCGTTGGTGCGATGTTCTGGGCGTCCGATGACGACGCCGTGGATGCCCCCGCGCCGGCCACCCGCAGCCAGCTGCTGCTGCCTCGAACGGCCATGATCACGATCGGGCTGTGCCTGATCGGCGTGGTGCTCACCGGAGTCTTCCCCGGGCTGATCACCAACCTGACCCGCCAGGCCGTCGTCATCCTCGGCTGAGCGCTCACCGCACAGCGTAAGGATGACCGTACTCCCCGTGGTGCCCCACCGGGGGCGCCCGGCCCGGTAAGTTGAGGCGTCCACCGCTCCTCGGGGTGATCCTCGACGATCGTGGTGGGTTCGGCAGATCCAAACCAGCGAGGGGCTCCCCATATGGCGATCAACGGCTACCGCACCATCCCGACCGACGGTTCGGGCGAGCTCTACTCGTGGCCGGGGTGCGTGGTCCTCGTCAGCTCGGGATGGAGCGATGGGGCTGCCTTCGCCGATCGGGTGGCGCGCACCGATCACGACGATGCAGCGCTGGCGTTCCGCGACCTGGCCGGCTGGCTACTGGCCCGCTCCGGCGACACGGTGGCCGACTTCGCCGCCGTCCTGCAGACCGGGTCGTCCCTGCTGTGCATGGCGGCCGGCAGCTCCGAGGTGTTGGTCGGCGACGGTCGACGGGTGGTGGCCGACGTGTCGGGCATGTGGGCCCAGCTCGTGTTGGCTCAGCAGCCCGACCGCATCGAACTCGGGGTGAGCGCAGGCCTCGCCCCCGACCGGGTCGACCTGGAACACGGCGTCGTGCCCGCCGATGGTGTGCTGCTGATCCCAGGTGGCGGCGAGTCTCCCGGATCGGTGGCCGGCGCGGCCGCCACCTCATCGGCGACCGGCCCTGCCACTTCGGGCGAGGCCTCCGGTGGCACCGCCGGTTCCCCCGAGCCCGCGGCCTCCCCGGTCGGTGCGGAGTCAGCCTCAGACCAACATCGGTCCGCCGCACTGTCCCAGCCGCCGGTGTCCGCACCCGAGGTCGGTGGGGACGTCCAGCCGCCCGCGGCGCAACCGGCCCAGTCGGGCGCAGGCTCGGGTGGTGTCGTGGCCGCCCCCGGAACGGTTGCGCCCGCATCCGCCGGCTCGCAGCGGGTGGCGGCAACGGAGCGTCCCACGGTCGGGGACGCCGCTTCCGATGCCGCCCCCGAGGAGAGCGACGCCACCGAGGGCGGTCCGGGCTCCGACCCGAGGGGCTCACCGGGCGCCGTGAGCGGCGGTTCGGGCCAGTCCCGTCACCAGTTGCCCTTCGACGCCGAGTTCGGCAGCCAGCCGACCGATGCCGACGGCTTGGTCGGCCTCGTCAGCGAGGAGCCGGAGCCTTCGGGCGCCTCCGGCTCCGCCACGCCTGCCACCGCCCGATCCGCCGGCCAGGCCGGCGATGAGGGCTTCGAGCGCCCCGAACCCACCGGCGAGCACCTGTCCGCTTCGACCCTCACCGAGAACGGCGAGCCCGACGGGTCGCCGATCGACGATCAGTCACCCGCTGGTGAGGCGACGGGTCTCGTGCCCATCGTGACCACCCCCAGCGTGCCCGGCGGCATGGTGTCGGGCTCCTCGGGTGGGGCGACGTCGACCACCGAAGCGCCGGGCCGAAGCCACCACGGTTCCGCCCCGCCGCCCCCGGACGACGCATGGCCTCCGCCGCCGGCGTGGGCACCAGGTGGCGGCGCAGCATCCGACGCCTCGACATCGGACGATCAGGACGACGGTGGTGACGCCGATGCACGAGCCGACAAACGACTCCCGGGCGATCCTCGTCCCGATGACCCCGAGTTTGGCGACGATCCCTTCGCTGACGACAGCGTTGTCGCCCCAGCATCGGAGGATGTTTCCCTCAGCGACGAGCCATGGGCCGGCGACTGGGCGGTTTCGAGCGATGTGGGAGCCGCCGATGCCGACCTGGTGACCGGTGAGCCGGCCGACGACGACGGTTCCGACGAAGACTCCGCTTCAGAGGACGAGGGCACCCCGAAGGACGACACTAACGAACGCGATTGGGACTCCGACGGTCTCGATGACGATCAGTCGATCCCGCTGTTGCTCTTCGATGACGGCGTGGCGGTCGAGCTGCCCGGCGACGTGCTGATCGGGCGTCGGCCCGACCCCGGGGTACGTGACGACCCCTCGCGTCTGCACACCCTGACGATGACCGATGACTCCCAGGCGGTGTCGCGCAACCACGTCGAGTTGCGCCGCCGGCTGGACGAGGTGTCGATCGTCGACTGTGGCTCCGCCAACGGCACGTTCGTCGAGGCCACGCCGGGTGAGCTGACCCGGCTCGAGGCTGAAGCCCCGCACGTGCTGCGCGATGGTGAGCGGGTCGTCTTCGGTAAACGGTGGTTTGAGTACCGGGCGCCTCGTCCGACGGACTCCGACGAGTAATCGTCAGCTGATCGGCCCGACGAGCGAGGGGCCGCAGAGCGACTCTCGCCGTTACCGTGCCCCTGATGCGCCGCACACCGCTGTGGTTCCCCTTTGCCTTGACGTTGGTGGGGATCACATCCAACGCGCTGGTCACCCCGGCGCTGCCCAACGTGCTGGCCGAGTTCTCGGCGTCTGAGGCGACCTCGGGGTTCATCGTCGCCTCGGGCTCGGTAGCGGGCATCTTCGTGGCGCCGATCGTCGGCATCGCCGCCGATCGCATCGGTCGCAGACCGGTGATCGTCGCTTGCCTGTGCATGTTCGGCATCTTCGGCACGGCGGTGGCCCTGGCGCCGACGTTGCCGCTGCTGATCGTCGCCCGGTTTCTTCAAGGCGTGGGTTCGGCCGGTCTGCTCAATTTGGCGGTCGTGTTGATCGGCGACGTCACCAGCGGTGACCGGCGCACCAAGCTGATCGGTCGCAATTCGGCGGTGCTCACCACCGGCCTGGCAGTGCTGCCGCTGATCTCGGGCGGCGTCACCCAACTCTTCGACTGGCGGGTGACCTTCACCCTGTATTCGGCTGCGCTGCCTTTGGCGCTGGTCGGTTGGTTCGTCATCACACCCACCCCCTCCGTCCGGATCGACTCGGTCGCCGACCAGCTGCGCGGGGCGATCGATGCGGTGCGCCATCCGGTGAACCTGGCCAGCATCGTCGGCGCAACCTTGGTGTTCATCGGCATCTACGGGCTGTTCCTCACCGTGTTGCCGCTGCACCTCGAAGGCGAGTTCGGGCTGAACGCCGCCAAGCGGGGAGCGGTGTTGTCGGTACCGGCGGTCACGTCGACGCTGGTTGCGTTCAACCTCGGGCGCCTGCGCGCCGTGTTCGCTGTCCGTCAGCTGATCATCGGAGGTGGCGGCATCTTTGTGGTGACCTTCCTGCTGCTCGGTGCTGCGGGCACCCTGGTGCTCGTCGTCACAGCAGCCCTGCTCTACGGCGGCGGGGAGGGGATGTTCGTGCCCACCCTGCAGGAGGTCACGGTGTCGAACACCCCCGACGAGCATCGAGCCGCAGCGTTGGCCGCCTGGACCTCGGCCAGCCGGTTCGGTCAAACGGCGGGACCGCTGATCGCCGGCGGACTGCTGAAGGTCGTGTCCACCTCGGTCGTCCTCGGGCTCGGTTCGGTTCTGGGCATCGCCATCGTGATCCTGGGGGTGGCCGGCCCCTTCGCCCGCTCGACCGGCTCCTCGGCACCGGCCGACGCGTGGTGAGTACGGGATGATGGGCGCCCGACACGACGGGTTCCGCTCATCACGCTGCTGTTCAGCATCGGTTGGCGAGGCGGCGGTACCTCGCAGTTCAGTCCCAACACAGCGGCTCCGACACCTCGGCGGGCTGGCGGGACGTCACCACCCGAACGCAGGATGCCCCGGCTGAATCGGCGAGGACCGATGATCGTTCGGTGCCGGGGCGGAGCATCGGCCCTGGGCCGTCGATTGTTCCGCCGACGCCGGCCAGCCCCGAGGCGCTGGGACGGTCTTCGATGATCCCGCCACGTCTCGGGTAATCGTCGCGGCGCAGTACCCACGACAGGTCCGGGTCCGGATCCTCGGTGCGGATCAGCAGCAGTGTGCCGTCCGCTCGACGATCGAGGGTCAGCCCGGCGGGTGCATCGGCGCCGAGCGGGTCGGCGGGGGGTAGCCGCCGGGCGAGACCGGTCACCCGAGCCTCGGTATCGGCATCTGTGTTGGTATCTGTAGCCGAATTGGAATCGGTGGCAGGGGACGCGCGGTCGCCGATCGTCGGTCGGGGGTTGTCGCTCCGCGACGGTCCCGGGCCAGGACCCCCAAGAGCGAGGGCCCCGAGGGCGACGATCCCTGCGAGAGCGGTGGCGACCATCGTCGCCCGAAAGCGGGGACTTCGGGGACGTTGGTGGTGTCGCCGCGGAGATGGGGGATCCGAACCTGATGCGATCTGATCGGGTCGGTACAGGGCGCGCAGGGTGGCGGCTGCCACCGCGGCGCCCCCCGATGGGCGTCGGGCCGGGTCGGGCTCCAGCCACGCCATCACCCAGTCGGACAGGCCGGGCAGGCCGGCGAGCGAGGCCGGAGGCGCCTCGAGTGCCCCGGCCCGCCGCCGGGCTACCAGGGCTTCGGTCCCGTCGCCGCGGTCGAGCGGCGGCCGTCCCTCCGCCAGGTGAAACAGGGTGGCGGCCAACGCAGCCAGGTCGGCCCCTGGGCTGAGCGGCCCGCCGTCAAGCTGCTCGGGTGGGGCGTGTCGGGGTGAACACTCGGGCGCTGACGGGGCACCGGTGGGGCAGGTCAACGAGAAATCGGCCAACCGCACCAGTCCCCAGCGGTCGCGCAGCAGGTTGTGTGGCTTGATGTCGCCGTGCACCAGGCCGCGCCCGTGGAGGACGGCGAGCGCATCGGCGACCTGCGCCCCCAGCTGGGCGAGCTCGCTTGGGCTCCAGCGGCGTTCAGGGTCGAGAGCGCCCTCCGAACACCACGACAACACCAGGACAGGTCGCTCCCCGGCGACGGTCCCGTAGCATTCGATCGATGCCGGGTGGCCGGCGAGCTGAGTCAGGGCGGTCAGCTCGCGTGTCATGGGGGCTGGGCAACGCATGGCCGCCGAAGAGTCGGCGGAAAATTCCTTCACCACCACATTGCGGGCCAACAGGGGATCGCGGGCCAGCCACACCTCGCCGTGGCCGCCCTGCCCAAGTGGACGGAGCGGCCGCAGCCCATTGGGGAGGGGCCCGGGGGGAACGGACCGAGCCACGCCGCCGAGCACCGCTGTTGCGTCATGGTCGTGGCGAACCGGCCCCGCGCGACCCATCACCTGGCGATGCGTTCCGATGCTCGCCCGGACCGCAGCCGGCTCTGCGGGGTTCGGCGCTGCCCCGGAGCGGGTTGAGCCCGCCGAGCATCGGGCGGCCATGGCTTCCAGGGCTCGGCCGAGGTCCCCGGCGGCGATGATGTCGGGTTGGCGCCGGGTGACCGACGCCAGCAGTTCCGAGATCAACGCGACGGCCGGCTCGTGAGGCTCCGCTTCAGCCGTCCAGCTCGTGCCAACCCCCTGGCGATGACGCACATCGACAGCGGCGGGTGCGCCGTTCGGCGGCACGACTCCGAGGGCGTCGCCCAAGGTGAGGAGCAGGCCGTACACGTCGTCAGCCGGGATGGGAACGGTCCGCTCGGTGCATCGAGCGCCAAAACCGTCCAGGCGGGCCCGGCCCCAGCGATCGAGCCGGATGGCGGTGGCGTCGAGCGCCCCGTGAACCAGCGGTGGACGCAGCCGATGAGCGTCGTCGAGGGTGGCGGCCAGGGTGGCGCCGATCGTGATCAGGTCGGCGACGGGCAGCCGCGTGTCTGGCGCCTGCCCGGGTGCCAGGTCGGCCGGGGCGACCGCTCGTCCATCGGCGATGGACGGTGCCTCCCGCCCGTCGGCGCCGGACGGCGATTGGTCGGAGCCTCGACGTCGCCCGATCACACCGGCCAGCGTGGTGCCGGCCCACCCCAGGCGCACCTCGCATCGACCGCCGCTGATCGGGCGCGCCTGGTGAACCGCCACGACGCCGGGGTGGCCATCGAGACGTGCTTGGGCCCTGGCCGCCAACAGAAGCGCTTCGCCATCGTTCGACTTCCGCAGCTCCACGCTGGGATGGCCCAGCCCGCGTGCATCTTCGGGCGTTCGCCCGGCGGCGTGAGCGCTGCTCTCGGGGTGGGTGCCGCCAGGTTGTTCATCGATCAGGTCGCAGCGCCATCGTTGCCAACCCGGGCGGGCTCGCACCGCTACCGCTGCGGTCACCAAGCGCGGCGAACCATATCCCGGGGGTTGGTCCGGGGCGTCGGGGTCGTCCGGCGGGGCCGACCCAGCGGTGGTGTGAGCGATACGAATCGCTCTACCCCGCCAGCGATGTCGCCGGCTGTCGGGGAGCGGGTGAGAGTTCGGAGAGGGCCACCCGCAGCGCCTCGGCGGCTCGCTCGCCGCTGGCCCGGGCAGTCACCCGGCACTGGTGCCCCGTCGGCTCCAGCCGCACTTCGACCACCTCCAAGCGGGCGGGGTGTCGGGTGAGCCATCGAACCAGGCGCACCAGCGCTGGTTCGGGGGGCGGAGGGGACAGGCCCTTCAACAGCGACGCGTTGGCCTCGATCACGTCGATGCCGAAACGGCGAAGGCCTCGCTCGAGCAGGTGGGTTGCCTCCTCGCGGTCGTGGGTGGTCTCGACGCTGACCGGGTACGGGCCCCCGAGGTCGGG
>ERZ1026805.703-NODE-703-length-21103-cov-8.591695_pt1 | contig 21103 bp, 20 predicted proteins | sample MGYA00520883_ERZ1026805 | MGnify/ENA primary metagenome ERZ1026805 (study PRJEB33270, sample SAMEA104284476) | anaerobic digester metagenome | biome: Anaerobic digester microbiome; feature: mesophilic sludge digester; material: Anaerobic digester biomass | place... | reverse complement strand
ATGGATCCCCTCCGCTGGAGAGGTGGGTTTTGGTTAAAACAATTAGCAATTAGCAATGAACAATTAGCAATTAGCAAATGACGCGAGGCGCAGGGTCAACAAAATTGGACACTAAACGTTAAATCTAAACGCTTGAACTGCACCTCGAACCTCGAACCGCGTGCCACGCGTACCGTCTACCGTTCCGTTATAACAATGTTATAACGTGTTTTGCCCTTTGTTTCTGACAATTAAATACATAGGAAGAAACCGCAGAACCGCAAGACCGCATGACTGCAAGACTGCAAGACCGCAAGATAAAACCATTTCCTGGTCTGGTTATAATCTTGAAGATTCCGGACAAATGGAGTTGAATAGATCGATAAAAGTATATGTAATTTTTTATTTTAATATATGGACAAACATAATACAGATCTTACGTTTAAATTAGTTCGTAACATTTGGCTTGAATATATGGTTATGTGCAGAACTATAATTATTTACAAATTGCATCTTTTGTATCACAATAGATTACCTGTTTGGAAGGATTATCACGAACTTTTATAAGATCATTTAGTTCTTATATCATCTGAGGAACAACAGCACCTCTTGTATGATACGGCTGAGAATTTTTATAATATAATTGAGAAGGTTTTATTCAGATGATTCAGGAAATATCCTGGCTATCACATCAGTTAAGATTAAGTTAAGGAATTATCTTCATCTCAATGGACACACTAAATTTGGTATTATGAAATATTAGGTCTTCCACATCAGTTAAGATATAGAATTATCCTCATCTCTAAGGGCACTGTATATTTAGTATATGATGTGATGTTGCATTTAAAAGTAAGACTGATTGTCAAAAAAACAGACCATAAAGTTGAAAATCTCATTCCGGGAAGCTTGACTTTAATTGCAGCTATGTTTTACTTTATCACATTCTATAATGCTTAAAATAGCTTCAGCTAATGCTGTTTTAAATGCTGCCAGATGCAGGCACGGCACGTTAATATTTGAATATCAATTAAATAAATCATAACATTAATTTAATCTTATATTATTTTTTAAAAATTTTTTTAATTTGCTTAGTTGATAACGTTTTAAAGATGATTATTTATTATCTGCCTGATTATAGTTTTGGTATTTATGACATGTCAAAATATACTGAAACTACTGGCTATTCCGTTAAACAAAGCCAGAAGTAAACGACAATGTCGGCTGCTATGATCTCTTTTTTACAACATTATTTGTCAACATGTAAGGTGTCAGCGTTTCAGCTATGTACAATCAATATCTAATGTATTATGGAAATTAAAGGAAACTTGGTAGATATAATCAGGCGGGAGATCTACCCGGCTGTTATTAAAATCAACGCAGGAAAGATTCAGAGTATTGACAAATCACAACATGATTGTGAATCTTATATTCTTCCGGGATTGATTGATTCCCACATACATATTGAGAGTTCAATGCTTAATCCGGGTTCTTTTGCCAGGGCAGCCGTTTCACGTGGAACAACTGCAGTGGTGTCGGATCCGCATGAAATTGCAAACGTCCTGGGAATACGGGGCATTGACTACATGATGGATGATGCATCAAAAGTGCCGCTCAGGTTCTATTTTGGCGCTCCATCATGTGTACCGGCCACTTCTTTTGAATCTTCCGGCGCTATTATAAATTCTGAAGCAGTTCGTGAGCTGCTTGAACGGCCATCTGTCAACTATCTTTCAGAAATGATGAATTTCCCCGGGGTTGTTTATGATGATGGTGAGGTATTGAAAAAAATCAGCTATGCAAAACAAATGGGAAAACCGATTGACGGACATGCACCCGGATTAAGCGGTGAAGCTTTGAAAAAATATATTTCTGCCGGCATTTCAACCGATCATGAATGCAATACAATAGAGGAAGCACGGGAAAAGATTCAACTTGGTATGAAAATACTCATAAGGGAAGGAAGCGCGGCAAGGAATCTTGATGCTCTGAAAGATTTGTTTCGCACTGACCCGGATATGCTGATGCTTTGCAGCGATGACCTTCACCCGGAAATGCTTGTAAAGGGACATATCGACAGACAGCTTGCCATGCTTATTTCAGAAGGCTATGATGTATTTGACGTAATACGCAGCTGTACATTGAATCCTTCGATTCACTATGGTATTGCAGCAGGTCTGCCTGAGGCAGGCAATCCGGCCGATCTGATCCTGGTTGATGATCTTCGGTCAATGAAAGTTAATCAGACCTGGATTAATGGCATAAAAGTCTTCGATAAAGGCAGGGTTCTGTTTGAATATTCAGGAGCCAAGGAAATAAATAATTTTAAAAGTTCAAAAATTAAAAATGACGACATCCGGATGCAGGCTACTGCAGGCAGGCTAAGGGTAATTGAAGCATATGACGGTGATCTGACAACAGGAGAAAGTATTCACCCGGTAACAATAGGAGAGGAATTATGCGCTGACATCCGTTCAGACATCCTTAAGATAGTTGTAAAGGACCGCTACCGCGACCTTAAGCCTGCAACGGCATTCATCAGGGGCTTCGGTCTGAAAAGCGGAGCCTTTGCCAGCTCGGTGGCACACGACAGCCATAACATAATAGGCCTTGGAACAAATGACGATGATATCCTTGATGCCATAAACATACTTATTGAAAACAAAGGAGGCCTGGCAGTAGCAAAAAATAAAAAAATTGATTTTTTACCTTTGCCAATTGCCGGAATTATGTCCGATCAGCCTGCTGAGTTGGTGGCATCAGAATACGAACGGCTGTCGGAGCTGGTAAAGTCATTTGGCTGCCGAATGACAGCACCATTCATGACACTTTCATTTATGGCTCTCCTTGTTATTCCGCAACTGAAAATCAGCGACAGGGGATTGTTCGACGTCAGGAAATTCGGATTTACAGATTTGTTTTTTGATTGATTACCACGCCTGTGGCGCTTTCATTAGAATACCGAGGGTTGTTCTAAGCGATGAATTGCTATCTTTATATTCTGGTTTAATTTGCAGATGAATGGCAGGGAGGATATAAAAGCCACTTTATCGGGACTTCCCGATAATCCGGGCGTTTACCAGTTCATTGACGCCTCGGGCAAGATAATCTATATAGGAAAGGCAAAGAACCTGAAGAAAAGAGTGTCATCATATTTCTCGGGGAACCAGTCGGGAAAGACAAGAGTTATGCTGAATAAGGCAGTGATAATCAGGCATATAGTTGTTGATACCGAATCTGATGCTTTACTTCTTGAGAACAATCTTATAAAGAAATATCAGCCACGTTATAATATCCTTCTGAAGGACGACAAGACATTTCCCCGGATTTGTATCAAAAACGAACCTTTCCCGCGTGTCTTCAGCACAAGGAACGTGGTCAGGGATGGCTCACATTATTTTGGTCCCTATACTTCAGCATTGATGGTAAAGACTCTTCTAAGCCTGATACGGCAGCTGTACAAACTTAGAACCTGCAATTTCAGTCTGACAGCTTCTAATATTGAAACCGGCAAATTCAAACCCTGTCTCGAATACCACATCAGCAACTGCAAGGCACCCTGCATCGGACTTCAAACAGAGCAGGATTATAATGATACCATTCTGGAAATCAGAGATATACTTAAAGGAAACCTGCTTAGTGTAACAAATCAGCTGAAAGACAGGATGAAGCGCTTTGCGGCGGAACTGCGATTTGAGGAGGCACAGATAATTAAGGAAAAGATAGATATCCTTGTGAAATTCCGTAGCCGTTCAACAGTGGTCAGCAACACCATACGGAACCTCGATGTCTTTGCCTGCACCCAGGATATGGACAGGTTTTGGGTCAACTATATGAAGGTAGTAGAAGGCGCAGTGGTACAGACTTTTACGCTGGAAATGAAAACAAGGCTCGATGAAGACAAGGAATCACTTCTGGGTATGGCAGTTGCAGAGATCAGGCAGCGCTTTTCAAGCGATTCCCCGGAGGTGGTTGTCCCCTTTAAACCTGATGTACAATTAGATAAGCTAAAATATACTGTCCCTGCCATGGGCGACAAGCTGAGCTTGCTGAAGCTTGCTGAAAGGAATGTGATATATTACAAATTAGAGCAGGAAAGAAAGCAAACGGAACACAAAAAAGTATCGAGAACCGGTCGCAATCTCGAAAAGGTCAAAAACGATCTGCATATGCCTTCACTGCCGGTCCACATAGAGTGCTTTGACAACTCTAACATAATGGGTACTAATCCGGTTGCAGCCTGTGTGGTATTCAGGAACGGCCTTCCCAGCAGGAAGGAATACAGGCATTTCAATATAAAAACGGTAAAGGGTCCCGACGATTATTCATCAATGGAGGAAGTAATCTTCCGGAGGTACAGAAGGATGCTGGATGAAAAGTCCTCTCTTCCTCAGCTTATTGTTATAGACGGCGGGAAAGGGCAGCTCTCTTCTGCAATGAAAAGCCTGGATAGTCTGGGACTGAGGGAAAGCATAACCGTTATAGGACTGGCAGAGAAGCTTGAAGAAATATATTTCCCCGGCGATTCAGTCCCTATATATCTCGACAAGAATTCCTATACCCTTAAACTGATACAGCATGTAAGGAACGAAGCTCACCGTTTCGGAATTAATTTCCATCGCGACAAACGATCGTTGCAGATGACCAGGTCGCAACTGGATGAGATACGCGGCATCGGACCGAAGACGAAGGAGGTACTTCTTAAAAGTTTTGAATCGGTGGAAAAAATCCGAGAACTAAGTCCTGAAGAACTGGAAAAACATATTGGCAGTAAAAAAGCTATGATTATTTCAGAATTCTTCAAAAAACAGCGCTGAACCGTTGTTGTCGGCAATGCTTTAGATAAAGCATATAACTCACATTATTACAAGCAAATAAATTAGGATTTTATCAGTCTTAACCCGTCCAGGACAGGGAATTTAATGAAGCTCCGTGCTGAGGGTCAAAATAGGTCTTGCGGTCTTGCTCCCTTCGGTCGCTGTCTTTACGCTACTTGGTGTTACTGGCCTTTACCCCGGGTATCGCCCCGGGAAAATGGTGCCCAACGAAAGGTACAATCCCGTAGGGGTAGACTTCACAGCAATCGGTTAGAGGTTCAAGGTTTGCAGTTCAAAGCAGCACGCATGATAATTGTTAATTGGTGGAAAGCAAAAAACGAGGGGTTTACTGTTCAGTGTTTAGTGTTCAGTGTTTAGTGTTCAGTGTTTAGCGTTCAGTGTATAGGCAACGTAAACACCTTATTATAAGAGACTTACATGACTTGTGCGACCGCATGACTGCATGACTGCATGACCGCACGACTGCAGGACCGCACGACTGAAAGACCTGTTTCCTCCAGCTTTCAGGCCATTCCCCCTGCCAGCTTTTTCTTCAGCTGCTCGGCAATATTAAGTGATCCGTCGGTGAACATAGCCTTCATGCCTGCCTTTTCAGCAGCTCTGACGTTTTCTTCGACGTCGTCGATAAACAGTGATTCTGAAGGATTTAGGGAATATTTCCCGATCAGGTATTCATAAAACCGGATATCGGGTTTTGAAAGTCTTACTTCTGCCGATATGATTCCCCCGTCGAAATGCCTGAAGAAATAGAAATCATTTTTTATTTCTTGAAAGACATCTAGAGGGAAATTGGAAAGATAATACAGCTTATAACCCTGTTTCCGGAGCTCAGGAAGCAGTTTGGCGTTATCGTCGAGGGGAAACATTATATCGCGCCTGAAATTGAATACAAGGGCTATTTCCTCTCTTTTAAGCGATGATTTGGCTGCTATTGATTCTATTGCCTCAGGAACCGTGATATCTCCGTTATCAAGCATTTTCCATTCGGTGCTCTGGAATATATCCCTGAGGATGGTGTTTCTTATATTGTCGGGATAATTTTTCTTTATCAGGTATTCCGACGGGACAAAACTGAGCAGGACATTTCCGAGATCGAATACAATATTTTTTATCATATCAGTTATTTTTCATGCTTATAGGCTGACCTGTTGCTTCAAGCACGTTCCACCAGAGTTCACCCTTGACATCTATTTTCTTTCGTTTGGCGACGGCCATAGATATCGGAATAAGAGTGAATTCATAGTTCCAGTAACCTACTACGAAGTCGGTCTTTCCGGCAAGTGCCGCGTGAACGGCATTTTGGGCAAGCAGGTTGCAAAATTTGCTGTCGTTGGCATTAGCCGGAGCGCTTCTGATAATATAACTCGGGTCGATGTATTTTATTGAGTGAGGAAAATCATTGGCTTTGAATTCCTCGGTGATTTTTTCTTTCAGATAGATTCCAATATCCCTGTGTTTAATATTTCCCGATGCATCCAGCTCTGCATTTTGTACATCGAAGAAATCCTGTCCGGCTCCTTCTGCCACAACAACCACGGCATGATGTCGATCTTCCAGTCGTTTACGCAGCAGGGTAAGGAAGCCCTTGGGGCCGTAAAGATCAAAGGGAACTTCGGGAATAAGCACGAAATTCACTTCCTGGACGGCAAGTGCAGCGGAAGCAGCAATAAATCCCGAGTCACGCCCCATCAGTTTCACGAGAGCAATTCCGTTGTAGGCTCCGTGCGCTTCATTATGTGCATTCATGATGATGTCGTTTGCTATGGAGAAAGCTGTTTCGAATCCGAATGACTTCTGCATCAGGTCGATATCATTATCAATCGTTTTCGGTATTCCTGCCACTGCAATTCTGAGTTTGCGTTTTTCAATCTCCTTGTAAATGGCATGTGCTCCTCTCAGGGTTCCGTCGCCTCCGATGCAGAACAGTACATTAATATTGAGAATTTCGAGTGTATTAACCATCTGCTCCACATCCTGGTGGCCCCTGGAAGTTCCTAGGATAGTTCCCCCCGACTGATAAATATCACTCACCATGGGAGCTGTCAGTTCAATTACCGGGTGGTTGTATTTGGGGATAAGTCCTTCATAACCATAGCGGATACCTAGAATACGGGTGATGCCGTACCTGTAGACCAGCTGGTTGACAAGAGCCCTGATCACATTGTTCAGTCCAGGACAGATGCCGCCGCAGGTCACAATGGCAACCTTAGTTTTGGCAGGTTCAAAAAAGATGCTCTCCTTTGGTCCGGCCTTTTCAAATGAAGCAGGTATAGCGCCTGTCTCCCTGTAATCCTTAATGCTTTCAAGTGTAACTTCATGAAGGATCCTTTCATCATCCTTTACAAACTTGTATACCGGGCTGTCCTCATGCTGTGAGCTTTTCAGCGGTGAAACAACACAACATTTGCCCAATGTGGTTACTATTAAATCTTCGTACTTCATTTCTTTAAGGAATATTGTTAAAAATTTAGAGCTGTTGGGAATCCTTATTCCTGCGGCTCAAATTTAGTTAAAATAATCATTTACATGCAATATGATGCCGCACAATTATTTGGCGGGATACATAACGGTAATTGCAGGAAGCGATGCCTGCAATTTAGAGGGAAAAGTGTTGTACAATTAATATCAGTTTGACTGAATAATCTGCTTGATTCTTCCGACAAGGCCGCTTTCAAGTTTTACTTTTATTCCGTGTGGATGATTGGGAGCTGAAGTAAGTATTTCCTTTACCCGGCCTCCCGTAAGCTTACCGGTGCGTTTGTCTTCAGTAAGTTCTACCAATACATCAATTCCCGGTCTTATGTCTGCTCTGCGAGTTCCTTCCATTTCTGACTGTATTTGAAACGTATATGTTAAAACTTTCTTTTTCTTCAATTTTTTAATTTGAGGCTACAATCTTATGCATTTTTATTTTTAGAAACCAAAAAAATGTTAAAAAATTTAAAATTAAGCTGATTAATGATTCACCTGGGGGAAGTTCAAAATTCAAAATTCGGATTTTGAGATTCACAAAAATGTTGGCCTCGCGTCATTTGCTAATTGCTAATTGCTAATTGTTCATTGCTAATTGCTAATTGTTTAACCAAAACCCACCTCTCCGGAGTAGGGGATCCATCCGATACAACCTTCGCGTCGTCTCTTCGTCTCCTTTTTTCCCTTTCATATTCTCCACGCCGCTGGCCGCCCGCCGCTAGCCGTTCTTTCCCTGTGCCCTGTGCTCTGCGCCCTGTGCTCTGCGCCCTGTGCTCTGCGCCCTGTGCCCTGTGCCCTCCTAATACGCTCCCTTATATCTCGTGCTTATTGAATACAGCCCCTTGCTGGCCGTAATGAAGAGTGTTTTTCTGTCTTTACCGCCGAAACAGACATTGGCCGACCAGTTTTCTGGAACAGCTATATTGCCGAGCTTTTTACCTGTTTTGTCGAATACGGTCACGCCCTTTCCGGTCAGGTAGATATTGCCTTTTGAGTCGATTGTCATTCCGTCGGAACCAAGCTCGCAAAATAGCTTTTTATCACTGAGCGAACCGTCGGGATTTATGGTGTATGACCATGTTTTATTAGCTTTTATGTCGGCGACATAAAGTGTCTTTCCGTCGGGAGTTCCTACTATTCCGTTTGGCTGGAGAAGCTCTTCCTCAACCCGTTTAAGGACTTTTCGATCGGCGCTTAGAAAATAAACGCATTGTTTTTCCTGGGGCATTTCCGAATGTTTCCACCACGACCGCCTGTAGAAAGGATCGGTAAAGAAGATGTTTCCTTCCGGTGAAACCCACAGGTCATTAGGTCCGTTCATCAGTCTTCCCTCGTATTCAAGAACAATGACTTCAGGTTTTTCGCCCGGTTTGATTCTCCATATCTCATTCTTTTCATCAGCGCAGGACCAAAGGTTGTCTTTGCTGTCGAAAAACATCCCGTTTGACCTTCCTGACGGCTGCATGAAGGTCGACAGAACTCCTTTGGTACTCCATTTCATTATCCGGTCGTTGGGCTGATCGGTGAAATAGACATTTCCTGCCTTGTCGGCAGCCGGACCTTCGGTGAAGGAAAACTCCCCGGCGAGTTTTACAAGTGAGGCACCTGGTTTAAGGATTTCAGATAATCCATCATCTTGTGATACAGCCGGTGTAAAAGATAATAACATCACAAGTAACATCAGTGAAGGGATTTTCATGTTTTGAAAGTTTTAATATCTTGTTAATCAGTACTCTGACAGCCACACGAGAAACAGCCTGCCCGGCAAATTCCGCGGCACAACATTTATTCCTGGCCGGAAAGATACCTGCCGGGCACATCAGTCAGTTCGCGGCAGCAGCCTTTTATGCTTTTATGCTATTTCTACTTTTCTGATTCTTTCGATATAGTTATCTATATGCTCCGGTTTTTCAAACCCGATGATCAGCATATCGACGGTTCCGAGGCCCAGCACGAATTTGAGCGACTGATCGATCTTTTCCGAATCATCTCTCAGCTTTCCGCCGCCTATGAGCTTCATGGCAATGACTCCCTTTCCTGCCTTGTGAAATTTTTCTATCACAGGAACCACGAGCGACGCATCCCTTTTATCCATGCTTTCACCAAAAGGGTTTATCCTTACATGAACGACATCAACCCAGGGGGAGGCAGCTGCTTCTTCGAGAACATCGAAGGAGTGCACTGAAACACCGTGAGCCCTTATGATTTTTTTCACCTTGAGTTCTTCAAGCTCATCGAGATATCTTTTGTATTTCTCTGTCCAGCCGCCCTCGGTCATGCAGTGAAGCTGAACAATATCGATGTAATCGGTATTCAGTTCCTTCCTGAAACGGTCAACGACAGTAAGAGGAAAACCCTTGTCGCTGTCGGGAATTCCGCCGCCGGTAATCCACATTTTTGTTCCGATGACATAGCTTTCACGGTCAACACCTTTAAGCGCTGATGTTGTAAAGGGGTGAGTTCCATAGCTGTCGGCGCAGTCGAAGTATCTTATTCCTTTTTCGTAGGCAGTTCTGATCAGCGATTCTGCAACACCTGCCCTGGTTATGCTTGATGAGCGGTTATATCCGCTGTAACCTGTTCCCATTCCGAGAAGGGTGGTTTTAATTCCGGTCTTCCCCAGTTTTATGATTTTGAAAGGATCATAAAAGCGTGCCTTCTTTTCTGCGGGAAGTGCATTTCCAATATGACCGAGAAGGACAGATCCTGTACCGGCAGCCATGGTAGCCATGAATTTCCGGCGGGTAAGTTTATTTTTTCCCATATGATTTGATATATGACTGGTTTTTCAGTATATGGAACAAATTAAATAAATATTATGTTTATATCATACTCAAAATGCTGCATTCCATGTAATTTTTAAGGGTTTCGGTGTTCGGTTTCCCCACGGCATTGCCGGCCTCAGATACTCATAAAGCCCTGCATTTTTTCAATAAGGGGTTCCGGTGAAACCGGTTTCCCGTTTTTTGTAGAGACTCCCGTTATGACCGCTTTCACAATTAGTTTATTGTCAGGGATTCTGTAAATGCCCTGATGAAAGACCAGTCTCACGTTTCCTTCTCTCCTTATCAATGATTTTATCACGAACCTGTCATGGCTTCTTAGCGGGTATTTGTACTCAATTTCAACCTTTGTCACGATAAGTTCGATTCCCTCCTGGTGGAGCTGGGTGAAGTCTATTCCCCTCGAGAGCAGGAAATCATGTCTGGCATGCTCGAGATAGTTCTGATAGACCGCGTTGTTTACAACACCCTGGATATCGAGTTCATACGACCTCACGGTAAATTCGAGAGAGGCCTGATATTCGGGTAATTCACCGGTTTTTTTGTTCATTTTCAGATGATGTTTTGGCTAAGTCATATGGGTATAAAGACTTAAAATTAATAAAAAATGAATAACGGAGAATAAATTTTATTTACTTGGACTGACCAAAACCTGAATCCTTATGAAACACTCTGGCAACGATAAGGGATATCTTTTCAGCAGAAGATATTCTAATTATGTATTTGTATTGCTTTTCCTGCTGTACATGTTCGATTACATCGACCGGACCGTTGTAACCTCAATGTTTTCATCCATTGAAGCCGATCTGGGGATATCTCACACCCAGAGTGGTATGCTGGTTTCAGCTGTTTATTGGGCAATAGTGTTGCTGACCTTTCCCGTTTCGATCATTGTCGACCGTTGGAGCAGGACAAAGACCATTGCCATAATGGCGGTAGTCTGGAGTCTTGCCACAGCCTTGTGCGCCCTTACCGGGAATTTCATCCAGCTGTTTCTTGCAAGGATGCTTATCGGTGTAGGGGAAGCAGGGTATGCGCCGGGTGGCAGTGCAATGATATCAGGCTTGTATCCTATTGAGAAGCGGTCGAAAATGATGGGTTTATGGAATGCTTCGATACCTCTCGGTACAGCTATCGGAGTGTTTCTCGGAGGAATCATCGCGACTCACCTCGGATGGAAGTACGCGTTTGGGCTGGTTGCCTTTCCCGGGCTTATTGTGGCAATCTTATTTTTCTTTGTGAAGGACTACAAGACCGTGGACCTGTCGTTTTTTGACAAGAGGAACAATAAGGTAAAGATGGAAAGGAAAGATATCTTCAGGGAGTTTTTATCAAGATATTCAATAATTTACACATATTTCGGGATAACAGCTTCCATCTTCGTTACCACCTCCCTTCTGACCTGGCTTCCCACATATTTTCAGATTTCAAGAGACCTGGCGCAGGACAAGGCAGGCAGTATGGCAAGCAGCATTATGGCGCTTGCTCTTGTCGGGGCTCCGCTTGGCGGTATCGTTGCCGACAAATGGAGAAGGACCAATATCAATGCCAGGCTTCTGCTGCCCGCGTTGTCTACTCTTGTGTCGGCCGTTTTGCTTTTTCTTGGCCTTTTCCTCTTCCGCGGCATTGTCCAGTATATCACATTTCTTGTTATGGGGGTGACCATAATGATGTTTATTTCGGGAGCAGCATCTGTAACCCAGGATGTGATTCACCCCGGCCTCAGGGCGACGTCCTACTCAATTGCAGTTGTTGTTCAGAACCTGCTTGGAGCTTCAATGGCCCCTATTGTAATAGGCTTTATCTATGATCATTCGGACATAAAAACGGCTCTTTCAATATTGCCCTTTGTGCTTGTATTGAGTTCATTGCTGTTTTATCTCGGGTCGAAGTATTACGCCAGGGACATAGAAAACGTTACCAAGGTGCAGTTGGAGGTGCAGTAGGTTTTTACTTCTCGCGTGTTACAGTGTAGTTCACGAATTCCCTGAGGGCTTCCCTTGTCTCCGATGGCGGATAGGTGTCGAGAATAGCCTGTGCCTTGTCGTGGTACTGGTACATTCTTTCGCTTGCATATTCAAGGCCTCCCTTTTCGCTTACGAACCTTATTACTTCATCAATCTCCTGTCTGGATTTCTTTTTATTGCCTATAATCCTGAGGATATGTCTTTTCTGTGCGATAGAGGCTTTTTCGAGAGCACGAATCAGCGGCAGGGTTATCTTTTTCTCCTTGATATCATTACCGGTTTTTTTCCCGGTGAGCCCGTTGCCGTTATAATCGAGGATATCATCACGGATCTGGAAAGCTATTCCTAGAGTCTCGCCGAAATCCTTCATCAGCTGTATAGTATCGGGATTATCCGTTGCCGCACGTGCTCCGCAGGCGGTGCATGCTGAGATAAGGGCAGCAGTTTTTCCTTTTATAATCCTGAAATAATCATCTTCCCCAAGATTCAGTTTTCTTGATTTCTGGATCTGTAGCAGTTCAGCTTCTGTCATCGATTTCACTGCTTCGGCAGTTATTTCAAGCATATCGGTGTGATTTTTCTCTATGCTGATGAGAAGTCCCTTCGCCAGCATGTAATCACCGACGAGCACAGCTATTTTGGAGTTCCAGAGTGCATTCACCGACAATGCACCCCTTCGTTCGGAAGCATCGTCGACCACGTCGTCATGAACAAGTGAAGCCGTATGCAGAAGCTCGATAAGTGTTGCCGCCGTAAAAGCTGCTTCTCCAGTTCCGCCATTGAGTTTTGCTGTTAAAAAGACCAGCATTGGCCTCATCTGTTTTCCCTTGCGCCGGAATACATAGTTCAGGATGATTTTCAGGAAGGGGATGTTGCTCTTCATCATCCTTCCGAAATAAGCTTCAAACTGATCCATTTCTTCCCTTACAGGATTTCTTATTTTAAGCGGGTCGGACATGAAAGGATTTTTTTCAAATATAATAAAACGGCTATTATCCGGTTAAATTAAAATAATTTAGTAAATCGCTCAAAATTGTGTCATATTTTCTTTAATATGAAAAAATGATATATTTGTTGATAGAAAAATAGCATGAATGGATATTAATAAATTAAATCCGGACAACCTGGAAAGAGCAGCCGGGATTTTAAAGGCTATAGCTCATCCTGTCAGGATTTCTATCATCGGTTGTCTCCAATCCGGAAACAAAAAAAGTGTGACTGAGATTCACAATCTGATTGGGATTGAACAGTCGACAGCGTCGCATCATCTTGGTATTCTGAAAGATAAGGGTGTTCTGGCTTCCAAGAGGGAAGGCAAGAATACTTTTTATTTCATTCGTAACGAGCACATACTGCCTTTACTTTCCTGTATCGAGGATTGCTGCGATTGACCAGGTTTTATTCCAGGTCCCTGAACATTTTTTTCTGGAAGAGTATTATTGCAAAAACGCCGCAGGTTATAGCAGAATCTGCAATATTAAACACCGGCCTGAAGAAAATGAAGGATTCACCAGCCCTGAAGGGTGACCAGTCAGGCCAGGTCGTGTTAATGATAGGGAAGTAGAACATATCGACCACCCTTCCCATCAGGAATGAAGAATATCCGCCTTCGGGAGGGAACAGTACAGCCGGCTGGCTATAGCTTTCGCTGAAGATCATACCGTAAAAAGCGCTGTCGATCAGGTTTCCTATAGCCCCGGCCATTATGGCGCTTACGGCAAGAATCAATCCGGTGTAGGCTTTCTTTTTGACAAGCGAATGGAGGAACCATCCTATTGCAATGATTGCAGCGATTCTGAAGAGGCTTAGTAATATCTTTCCTGTTTTTCCTCCTATTTCCATTCCGAATGCCATCCCGTTGTTCTCGATGAAATGAAGGAGACCCCAGTTTCCGAATATTGATCTTTCCTCTCCTATTACCATGGTTGTTTTCACCCAGAATTTCAGTATCTGGTCAGCCACAATGATGAGCACAATCAGCAAAACAGCCTTTTTACCTTTTGACATTACTGTCTGATTTAAATAAGGCGGGAAAAGTACTAATAATTTACGGCAAAAAAAACCCCCGTTCGAAACGAGGGTAATTTATTGTCATTTAACTCTTTTTAAATTCATTAGCCGCAGCTAATCGCAGTCGCAGTTGAGGTAATTGCTATCCCAGCAGTGCCAGTTGGAATCACCGAAGAATTTCAGGCATTTGACTCTTCCATTCTTCAGTGTCGAGCTCCATTCGACATCCATTTCGAAGAATTCTGCTGTAGAGGAATTGTAATAGTAGATAGAATAATAAGCATTGAGAGAATTCTGTGTCACCCCGTATTCTATATTGCTTCCTCCGAAAGAATTTCCCGCTTTTGTAAAGGTATATTTCACAGAGACTGTTTTCCCTGCTTCTGCAGTCCAGTCTATTTTCACCATTTCAACCGGGTTTGCCGGGCTTTCATAAAGCTTCCATTGTCCTGAGGTTCCTTCAGGGTTGGAGTTGCCTTCAAGCCACAGGAAATCCTCGAAGCCCCCGGCGCCTTCTTTCGTGATGTACATTTTCCATTCATTGCTTGATCCCTTGACCTGGCCCGTGAGCCTTGCCTGATAAGTTGTATTCAGTATTGTTGTGCTGGCGCTCCATTGCCAGGTTTTGTCGTCGGTATATACAGGCTGTTCGTCGGCTGTCAGCTGAAATGCATAAACAGGCACTGCCAGCTGAGTGTATATGATTACCTTCCAGAGCATGGCTGCTCCGGCGGCAAGTTCCCAGGTACTGTTCTCTGTGCCCTTGGTTAATGAAACAGAATACATGCCTTTGCCGGCATGGTCGAAATTGCTGAAATCAATGGTCATCGATCCGGCAGGAGGAAGAACGGGAGGATCTCCCTTGTCCTTTTTACAGCTGCTGAACTGAGTCATTAGCAGCGCTGAAACAATGAGTAAAGCAAAAATTCTTTTCATCATAATTGAATTTAATTTTAATTACATGATGCCTGCCCCCGCTCAGGCGGGGAACCCACATGACTGAAAATCATTTAAATACTTGTTTATATATTTGATACACGCGGGTTTCACATCTAACTGTATTTGGTTAACTGATTAACGGAAATATAATTTCAAAATTACGATAAAATGCAAAAATGGGGCCGAAACCGACTGATTTCTCAAGAAAAGTTTATTCACGGCTCTTTTTTTGTTTAATTCTTTTCAGAAATGCTTCATACTTCTTCCGCCGGAGAGGATCCTGATTATGTTTGCTTCAATTGCCGGCGCTTCTGAAAAATCAGATAACAGCGCTATGAAAAAACCTGGCATTAGTGTATTGCCGGGCTGAACCAGCTTTTCCCGTTAAGCGTAGAGATATCTTTTTATTTTCAGAGTGGCTGTTTTCTGAAACGGCACAGGCTGAAGGACGACCTTGTTGATCTGACAGAATTTGCTTCCCCTCGCGTTGACATATCTCTGGAGTTCCAGCAGCAATTCTTCCTTCTTCTGTTCTAACTGCCTGGTCATGTCATCCTTGAAATCATAGTATTTCTTCTCAAGCTCTTCCATATTCATGTGTACATACGCGACCAGTTTGCCTTTCTGCTGAATGACGAGCGACTCGATCACAAACCTGAAATTGTTGATTATGGACTCAATTTCCTCGGGATAGATATTTTCCCCGCTTGAACCCAGTATCATATTTTTGAGCCTTCCCTTTATGTAAAGGTTTCCCTTTGAGTCGAACAATCCGAGGTCACCGGTTTTAAACCATCCGTCGTGTGTAAGAACCTCACTGGTAAGTTCAGGTTCCTTGTAATAGCCTTTCATTATGCTGGCTCCTCTGGCCCAGATCTCGCCTTCGCCTGTTTTTTGGTCGGGATTATTTATTATGAGTTCGATATCCTGTATTGCCGGGCCCGTGGAGTCGAATACCGAATTTGCGGGGTTGGCGCCTGCAAGCAGCGGCGACGTTTCAGTAAGGCCGTATCCTATGGCATATGGGAACCGGGCTTCGATAAGGAATTTTTCTACTGCCTTGTTGAGTTTTGCGCCTCCTGTCCCGAAAAATTTCAGGTGACCGCCGAAAGTCTTGTATAGTTTCTTACCGGCAACTGCATGGAGTTTCTTTCTGATGAACGGAATCCTGTAGAGCAGTTTCAGCAGTTTCTTTTCCGTGAAGGTCGGCAGTATCTTATTGAAATAGATTTTTTCCATGATAAGCGGCACCGTAAGCATAACCGTAGGCTTAACCTCTGCCATTGCCGGTATCAGCACCGATGGTGTCGGGGGTTTTCGAAGGTAATAGATACACGATCCTCCAAGCAGCGGAAGTATCAGTCCGAGAGTGTTCTCGTAGGTGTGTGACAGAGGCAGTACCGACAGGAATCTGTCGTTTTCGTCGACAGGCTGTATTACCTTGCCTTTCACGGCATTGAAACAGATATTCCTGTGAGTGAGCATTACCCCCTTCGAGCGGCCCGTGGTACCCGAGGTATAGATGATTGATGCAAGATCGTCTTCACTGACATCGTATTGCCTGACCGGTTCGGCCAAAGGATCAAAGGATAACTCTTTATCAGCAGCTGATATGACGGAATAATTGTCTGACAGAATAACTGTTTCCAGTTCTTCCGACTGAAATTCCTTGATTTTGGCTAGCTGTGACGATGAAATGAAAAGTACTTTTGCCCCGGAATGAACCAGAATGTTGCTGACCTCGTTTGCCGAAAAGTCGGGCAATACCGGGACCACCACCGCACCCATGAAAGTTATGGAGAAATAAACCGAGCGCCAGTTTGGCATGTTGTTGCTCAGCAGGGCAACCTTGTCGCCCGGCTGAACGCCAAATTTTTCAAGAAAGGCCATCAGAGCCTTTATTTCCCTTGCTGATTCATTGTACGTACGGGGCTTCTCTCCTACATAGGCGTATGAGTTGCGCTCACCGAATTTTCTGACTGTCTCCGCGAAGATCGCGGGAAAGGTTAGCTTTGTATTATTCTCTGTCATTAGGCAGGAAATTATAGAACAAAAGTGTGCAAAGATGTATAAATAATTCGAGATCGCGGCAATAACATTACAATTATTACTTTATTGCGTCGATATGGGATTATTGTTTCGGACAATTTTCGGTGAACTTGGTTAAATTTGCACAGATTGTTTAAAGAACACGAAATGGCAAAAATTATAAGGATAACGAAGATATTTTCGTTTGAGATGGCCCATGCGCTGTGGAACTATGATGGTCCGTGCAGAAATATTCACGGCCATTCGTACAGGTTGTTTGTAACGGTTTCCGGAAGTCCCGCCCACGACCCGGCAGGTCCCCGAAACGGGATAGTGATCGATTTCGGTGATCTGAAAAAACTGGTTCACGAAGAAATAATCAGCGTTTTTGATCATTCCCTGACCATATCTTCCGGGCAGGACAATGCAAGCACTGAAGCCTGCAGGGCCATGTTCGGAAATACGGTGGTTGTTGATTACCAGCCCACCTGCGAGAATCTTGCAGCTGATTTTGCATCAAGGATCATGCGCGGGCTTCCTCCGGGGATAAAGCTTCACAGCCTGAAGCTTTATGAAACTGCCACTTCGTATGCCGAGTGGTTCGCATCAGACAATGAATAACAACGATATGTCAGATTACCAGCCTAAAAAACTTTTCCTGCTCGATGCCTATGCATTGATATTCCGTGCATATTATGCTTTCATCAGGAATCCCAGGATTACCTCCGGGGGACTGAACACATCTGCTGTTTTTGGATTTCTGCTTGCTCTCAGGGAGGTGCTTCAAAAGCAAAAGCCAAGCCATATCGGAGTGGTTTTTGACACCCGTGAACCAACATTCAGGCACGAGATCTTCAGCGATTATAAGGCAAACCGCGATGAAACGCCCGAGGACATCAGGAAAGCTGTTCCCTACATCCGCAGACTTCTGGAGGCATACAGGATCCCGATACTCGAATGCCCGGGCTTTGAAGCCGATGATGTGATAGGGACACTGGCAAAAAAAGCATCCGTGAAAGGATTTGAAACTTTTATGATGACTCCCGACAAGGATTTTGCCCAGCTCGTTTCGGAGAATGTCTATATGTTCAAGCCTTCGCGAAGCGGCAATGAATCGGTTATATGGGGCGTGAATGAGATAAAGCAGGAATTCTCAGTAAGCGATCCCTCGCAGGTGATAGATATTCTTGCCCTGATGGGCGATTCGGCCGACAATATTCCCGGAGCTCCCGGTGTGGGGCCCAAGACCGCTAAGAAACTCATTTCGGAATATGGTTCGGTTGATGAGGTTTTAAGGAACACGGACAAGCTGAAAGGAAAACTTAAGGAATCAATTGAAAACAACAGGGGACAGATTGAACTTTCGAGGACCCTTGCAACAATCGATACCGATGTACCGGTAGAATTCTGTGAGGAGGATCTCATCGTTGAGCCCCCCGACCGTGAGAAACTTATAAAGCTTTTTGACGAGCTGGAATTCAGGTCCCTTGCATCGGAGATACTTAGCGGGCCCGACTTTGTCGCGGGTGCTCCGGAAACCCGGTCCGGCACCGTCGCGGTAAGCGGACCTACACAGGGAAGTCTCTTCGGCAGTGAGGAACTTGCCCGTACCACCGGTAAAGCCACGATTGAATCGGTGGAGCATAGTTATCTTCTCATTGACGGCATGGAGGAACTCGTGAAATTTGCCGCCGAGGCAATGAAACGTGAAGAAATATGCTTTGACACCGAAACCACAAGCATCAATCCCCTGGAAGCAGAGCTTGTGGCCATTGCATTTTCATGGGAGAAGGGGAAGGGTTGGCTGCTTCATTTTCCCGGACCGGAAGAAGACACGAGGAGCAAGCTTGAGATACTGAGGCCGGTTTTTGAGAACAGTGAAATAACAAAAGTCGGACAGAACATGAAGTTCGACATCCAGGTGCTGGCCAACTATGGCATCGGGCTGAAGGGAAAGCTCTTCGACACCATGATCGCCCACTATCTGCTTGAACCCGACATGAGGCACAATTTGAACCTGCTTGCAGAGAGTTATCTCTCATACAGCCCGGTACGTATTGAATCGCTTATAGGCGAGAAGGGAGCCTCACAGCTTAACATGCGCTCTGTGCCGCTTGACCGGATCAGGGAGTATGCAGTTGAGGATGCCGACCTTACATACCAGCTGAAGCAGGTATTTGAGCCGAGACTGAAGGCGGAGGGCCTGTCGGAACTGGCGTCAGACATAGAAATGCCACTTATCGCCGTGCTTGCCGAAATGGAAAGGACAGGGGTGAAGCTTAACCAGGATGACCTCAGGGCTACCGCGACAAGTCTCAGGGAAGACATTCTGTCGCTTGAGGGAGAGATCCATTCTCTTGCCGGAATTGAATTCAATATTTCCTCGCCGAAACAGCTTGGCGATATCCTGTTTATCAGGCTTAAACTCGACGACAATGCCAGGATGACCAGGACAAAACAGTTCAACACAAGCGAGGAGGTACTTCAAAGGCTGTCAAGCCGCCATCCCATCATCAATAAGGTTTTGGAATACAGGGGGCTGAAAAAACTGCTCTCCACCTATGTCGAGGCTCTTCCCCAGCTGGTCGACAGAAGGACGGGAAGGATACACACCTCCTTTAACCAGGCGGTGACCTCGACCGGGCGTTTGAGCTCAAATAATCCGAATCTTCAGAACATTCCGGTAAGAGACGAAAGGGGAAGGGAGATAAGAAAGGCTTTTGTCCCGGAAGAAGGGAAGCTTTTCCTTTCGGCCGATTATTCCCAGATTGAGCTCAGGCTGATGGCTCATCTCAGCGGCGACCATAACATGATAGCTGATTTCCTTTCCGGAAACGACATACATGCGGCCACTGCTGCAAAGATCTATGGAGTCGGAATTGAGGATGTAAGCCGTGAGATGAGAAGCAGTGCGAAGACCGCCAATTTCGGTATCATTTACGGGATCTCTTCGTTCGGTCTTTCGGAAAGGCTTACTATAAGCAGGAAGGAAGCGAAAGACCTCATCGACGGCTATTTCAATTCGTATCCGGGAGTGAAAAAGTATATGGATGAAAGCATAAGGAAGGCAAGGGATACAGGATATGTCACCACCATGTTCGGCAGGAGGAGGTATCTGAGGGATATTCAGTCGAGAAACCAGGTAGTGAGAGGTAATGCCGAAAGAAATGCCATAAATGCCCCCATTCAGGGCACTGCAGCCGATATTATCAAGATAGCCATGGTACGCATCCATGAAAGGCTTAAAAGTGAAAAATACGCCTCTAAAATGATTTTACAGGTTCACGACGAGCTTATTTTTGAGGTAGAGCCCGGTGAGCTTGACCGGCTCCGGGAGATGGTTATTAATGAGATGTCGGGTGCGGCGAAGCTCGACGTGCCTCTGAAAGTTGATGTCGGAACGGGAAGCAACTGGCTTGAAGCTCACTGAGTGTCAGGCGAACCCCTGCTACGGGATGGAGATGAACCGGCTTTTATGCCTCTCTTCGCAGGAGGCGGATTTTTGTGTTAATAGATTAACAATAAGCATATTACTATGCATTTACCAAAGGGTCCGCTTACAACCGGCATAATCTCTGAGCTGATTGCGAAAGGCGTAGAGACAAAGGAATTTAGAGCGCATTCGCTCTTCCCTGACCAGGTACGAAACGGACTTTCAGGCGGAGGGCGCGTAAGGGCGATAGAGTACTCCGCCCGCGAGGAGATGATTGTCAGACGTTCTTTTCGTCTCCCTTATCGTGATCATATCTTAAGCCCGGCATGATCACATTGTCTTCATGGCTGATAAGTATTGAACCGGCCCTGCCCTGAAGAATAGACTTGTATTCGTCGGCTGATTTCAGTATTTCGACGGCTTTTTTGACCTGTACGTCGGTGCCCAGACTGAATTGTATTGATCCTTCCTCGTAGAAATACCTTCCGATAATCTCATCGGCAAGTAATTCGGTTATTTCATCCCTGAATGTTACCAGGTCGTTGTCGAGAGTATGTCTGAGTTCGTTCTGGAGTTCAGTGAAGAGGTCCTTGTGCAGCTCGTAGTATTTTTCTCTTTTGGCATTTGAGATAAGCTCGTTGAGCGACAGTTCTGTAA
>ERZ1026805.701-NODE-701-length-21135-cov-6.799478_pt1 | contig 21135 bp, 7 predicted proteins | sample MGYA00520883_ERZ1026805 | MGnify/ENA primary metagenome ERZ1026805 (study PRJEB33270, sample SAMEA104284476) | anaerobic digester metagenome | biome: Anaerobic digester microbiome; feature: mesophilic sludge digester; material: Anaerobic digester biomass | place... | reverse complement strand
ACGACACCCTCGTCATCTCCCACAACGGGCAGACACTGCGCGAGAACCTCAATGCATACCGGGATATTGTCGCGATCGGCATCGGCAAGGCCTCCTCCAAGATGGGAGCCGCAGTCGAAGATATCCTGAAGGAGAGACTCTCCGGAGGCATCGTCGTCACCAAGTACGGTCACGCCGAAAGGCTGAAGGGTATTCAGGTCATTGAGGCAGGGCATCCGATACCTGACGAAAACAGCGTGGCCGGAGCCGAAGCCCTTTACCGTATTGCCTCGAGGGCCGACGAGAACACACTGATCATCAATCTCATCTCGGGAGGCGGATCGTCACTGCTCAGCCTCCCGGCGGAAGGCGTCACCCTCGGCGACAAGCAGGAAACCACACGGGTCCTCCTGGAGTCCGGGGCGGACATCAGGGAAATCAACTGCGTCCGCAAGCACATATCCAGGGTGAAGGGCGGACGCTTCGCCCATGCCGCCTTCCCCGCCCGGATGATCAACATCATCCTCTCCGACGTCGTAGGAGACCGCCTCGACAGCATCGCATCCGGGATCGCTGTGCCCGACGACACCACCTATGCCCAGGCCGTGGGCATCGTGGACAAATACCGCATCCGCAGTGTGCTCCCGGCCTCGGTGGTGAGCTTGCTCGAATCCGGCAAAGCGGGGAAGAACCCCGACACGCCGAAGCAGGGAGACCCCGTATTCGACCGGGTAATCAACATACTTCTCGGCAATAACCTCGCGGCGTGCAGAGCAGCCCGTGACCACGGCGCGTATCTCGGCTACCGCTCCTTTCTCCTCACCTCAATGCTCACGGGCGAAGCAAGGGAAGCGGCCAGGTTCTTCGCAGCCGTTGCCCGGGACATCTACCGGTGCACCTCCGATTTCGCGAAACCGGCCCTGGTGGTCTCCGGAGGAGAGACCACGGTGACCGTCAAAGGCGCTGGCAAAGGCGGGAGGAATCAGGAAATGGCGCTCTCGTTCCTGAATGATTTTCAGGAGGCTCAGGACGACATGGAGGGCATCCATTTCCTTTCCGCCGGCACCGACGGCACCGACGGCCCCACCGACGCGGCGGGCGCTCTCGTCGGCCCCGGGCTGCTGCACAGGGTCAGGAGCTCAGGACTGAATACGGGCGCATATCTGGAAAAGAACGACTCGTATCATTTCTTCCAGAAGGCGGGAGGGCTGTTCGTCACAGGACCCACGAACACGAATGTGTGCGACATTCAGCTGTTGATCGTGATGTGACAGAAGTGATCCAGGAAATGATTCCTCAAAAGACAGGCTGAAAAGACAAGGCGGTGAGAAACCATTCTTGTGTTTCCGCCGCATCGTTGACGGCCGGTGCAGATAAAGGAGGTTGAGCTTATGCATGATCCAATAGAAATTGCCAAGAATATCTATTGGATAGGTGTAAATGATTATGAAACAGACCTCTTCGAGGCCCAATGGCCGCTTCCCGAGGGGGTTTCCTACAATTCATATCTGATCGCAGGCGACAAGACGGTGCTCATCGACACCGTCAAGAAGACACATCTGAGCCAGTATGTGGAGAAGATCAGGAAGTTTACCGGAGACGGCGGGACCATCGACTACCTGGTCATCAACCACATGGAGCCCGATCATTCCGGTGCGATACCGATCATGAAGCAGCTCTTTCCAGAGATGAACATTGTGGGCAACAAAAAGACAATCGACCTCGTGAAGGAGTTCTACGGCATCACTACCGGCGTAACGACCATCACTGACGGCGACGAGCTCGACCTCGGCAGTCACAGGTTGAAATTCATGCTCACCCCCATGGTTCACTGGCCGGAAACCATGATGACCTATGAGCGATCCTCCCGGGTGCTCTTTGCGGGAGACGCCTTCGGTTCGTTCAAAGCCCTTGACGGCGGGATTTTCGACGACGAGATCGACAGATCGAGATATGACGACGAGATCCTTAGATACTTCTCCAACATCGTGGGCAAGTACAGCCCCATGGTGCAGAAGGCCCTGGTCAAGCTCAAGGGCACCGACATCAGGGTCGTCGCATCCACCCACGGGCCGGTGTGGAGGACCTCACCGGAGTACATCATCGGCAAATACGATATCTGGAGCCGGTACATAGCCGAGACAGGGGCCGTGGTGGCATATGCCTCCATGTACGGAAACACCCTGAAAATGGCAGAAGCAGTGAGCAGGGGGCTTTCGCTCGGCGGGATAAAGGAAATCCGGATGTATGACGTGGCGCGAACCCACCCGTCATCCATCATACGGGATGCATGGCGGTACAAAGGGATCGTCCTGGGCAGCTGCACCTATGAGATGGGGCTTTTCCCGGCGATGAGAAATCTCGTCGAGCTCCTTCAGGAAAAGGGCTTGAAAGACCGGGTCTTAGGTATCTTCGGGTCATTCGCCTGGACCGGTGGAGCGGTGAAGAACCTGCGGTCCTTTACAGAGAAGAGCGGCTGGAGGCTCATCGAGCCGGTCATCGAGGCCAAATGCGCCGCCGACGGGCATCAGCTCGACGAATGCGTTCGGCTCGGAAACTCCATGGCAAAGGCGCTGTCGGCCTGAGCATGTCACCGGTCTCTTAAAACGCTCCGACTGCAATATCCCGAAGCACCCTCACCGGGCGATGAACGGACCGAAGGCTTTTCCGCAGGCTGACACTCTCCGGAATCGTCCGGCATCGTTATACGATCTCCTTCCAGGCCCTATCGCCGGTTATGAAGTCAACAGACCGCGGAAACAATTTTTTCCGGTAAGCCATCTTGAGATCGGCTCATGATGTACCCACTTATAATGGTAATGGAATATCCCTGTGATCACACAATAACACATCACGATACAGGAACTTCAGACAGTGGATGAGCGAGGCGTCACCGTGAAGGCTGTTCGTCTTCTGGATACAGGCGAATGAGCATCAGCCGGCAGTCCTGCAAGAAAGAGCCCCTGCTCGTTCAGAAGAGTGAGGAAGGGCATGAAACTCATGAATTCGATAATCGGCATATCCCCGCTGACATATATCCGCTTCGGTCCAGCCGTTCTTTGCTTTGCCGCGGCCGCATTCTGTCTCTTCGGGTGTGCGAACAAGACGCCTCCCCCACAGTTGCCCCCACCTTACCCCGGGGCGGGTCTCATCGATGAATATGTGCTCCAGCCGTATGATACATTGGAGATCAAATTCTTCAATAACGCCGAGCTCAACGAGGTCGTCACGATCAGACCGGACGGGATGATATCCTTACAGATGATCGACGAGGTAAGGGCCGCAGGGCTCACTCCATCCCAATTGGATACCATCCTTACCCAGAAATACTCCCTTCTGCTCAACCAGGTGATGATCACCGTGTTCGTCCGTTCTTTCAGCGATCAGAAAATCTATGTCGGCGGCGAGGTCTATATTCCCAGGGTCATCTCTCTGAAGGAGAGGATGAACGCGCTCCAGGCTGTTTTCATGGCGGGTGGGTTCAAGCCCGACGCCGATGTTTCCAGCGTAGTCATCATCAGCCGGGGACCGGACCAGCGACCCGTAGCCCGAAGAGTGAACCTGAAAAGGGCGCTCAAAGGCAGACTGGCTTTTGATGATTACCGGCTCAGAGCGCACGATATCGTTTTCGTCCCGAAAACATCTCTGGCAAAAGCCGACCAGTTCATGACACACATCTATAATTTCCTGCCGAGGCAGGTCTTTCTGTCGTTCGAGTATGAGATCCATAACGAACCCTTAGATGTGGAGCTCCGATAACGCCCAACCGCCCTGCGCATCGGGATGGCACGACCGCTCATGACGCCCGGTCCGTCTTTTTTGAGTTGTCCGCAATGCGTTAATCATATACACTTCCTTCATTATCGTATTTGTGCGGTTATGCCGGGTACTTGGAGATGCGCGGTCTGATCTGCGGGACTCTATTATCATAAGAAAAGGAGGATTGCATGGCGGAAGAGCGGAAGAATCATCCATCCAAAGAAGGAAAGCCCCTTGAAAAGATGACGGTGAAAGACCTCAAGGAGATCGCCCTGGCTATTCCTCATGAACACACCGAGGTTGCTGTCAGCGACATGAAAAAGGACGAGCTCATCGCGTTCATAAAAAAAGCCAGAGGCATAACGGAGGCCGCCCCGGCCAAGAAGAAGAGTGTGAAGCCCAAGGCGGCCCTGACCAGACAGGAGATCAAGCAGAAGATCAAGAGCCTCCGTGCTGAAAAGAAATCCGCCGGAGAGGCGGGGGAGAAGCCGAGGGCACGCATAATCCGACGCAAGATCAACAGGTTGAAGAAACTTTCACGCAAGGCGGTGTGAGAAATCCCGTGCGCCCGCCAGAGGGCCGGCCTTGGGAGAACGGCAAGTCGGTCGACCCTTACGGGCGCGCTTATCCCCCGGGGCATGCGGTGCCAATCGGCTCTGTATAGGCCTGGGGCTCTCTTCCGGAGGAACGTTCATGGACCGGACCATCAAAGCGGCTGCAATACAGATGTGCGCCGAAGTGGGAAACATTGCGGCGAACCTGGACAAGGCATCGCGCCTCATCGACGAGGCGGCCGCCAGGGGCGCGCGCATGATCATCCTGCCGGAGTTCTTCCCGAGCGCAATGGCCTTTCACCCTGCACTGCTCGACGCGGCCTTCGGACCGGACGGCAAGGCCCGTGAGCTTCTTGTCTCCAAGGCAAGGCGGTTTCAGGCCTTTGTGGGCGGTTCGTACATCGAGGAGCGGGACGGGCAGCGGTACAACACCTTCGTGCTCGCCATGCCGGACGGATCGACGGCCAGTCATGACAAGGACCTGCCCACCATGTGGGAGAACTGTTACTACGCCCCGGGCTGCGACAACGGCATCCTGGACACCCCCCTGGGGCCCCTGGGCGCCGTGTTGTGCTGGGAGTTCATCCGCGCCCGTACCGTGCAGAGGCTCCTGGGAAAGGTGGACTGCGTCGTGGGAGGGTCGTGCTGGTGGTCGGTTCCCATGAACTGGCCGTTCAAGCCCTTCTGGCAGCTGCACCACCGGAAGAATCAGGGTGTCATGGCAATCACGCCGCTCACCCTCTCACGACTCCTGGGAGTGGCCGTGGTCCATGCCGCACACGCCGGAGAGTTCAGGGCATCCATGCCTCTGATGCCGGGCATTCCCTATGATTCACACTATCTCGGGGAAACCCAGATAATCGACAGATCGGGGAAGATCGCAGCGCGTATGAAGCAGGAGGAAGGCGAAGGCGTAATCGCGGCGGATATCACCCTGGGGAGGGTCGGCCCCTCGCTCCAGTGCACTCCGTCCTTCTGGATCCCCTGCCTTCCCGTTCTGTTCCGCATGGTATGGCATTATCAGAACATGTATGGAAAGTGGTACTACGTGCGGTCCAGGAGGTTTTGGAGCCAGGCGAACCCTTGATGACCCGGCGGAGCGTCCATAGGGGGAAAAACATCCCCGCAATCGCCTCCTGACATTGTTTCTGCTCAGGCGGCCTTGGGCATGTTCGGAAAGTCCCAGGCATCCGGCTGCAGAGGTGCAAGGCCCCATGCGATCCGTGCGGCGTCGCAGCGCTCATTGGGCTTTCCGTTGACCCAGGAGGCCTCGAATTCCCGGCACACCGAGGAGCGCCTCTCATAAATGGAGCAGCAGACCTTTTCACCTACGGTCCCTTCCAGCGCGATGCACCGCGGCCTGCTCCCTTCGGATCCGATCATCACGCGCCTGTGCTCATTGAGTTTTCTCGTGAGATGTACCGGAACTCCACCCGGTGTCGCATCATCGGCCTCAGCCCAGTAAAACGACGCCCGGTAATACGCACAGCATGCTCCACATGCAAGGCACGGGTTGGGTTTTTCCACGGTTGCTCCTTCTGATGTTGTCTCGCCCGCTTGAGGGTGCGATTTCTATTCTCCTGTCTCGTGTTCATGACGGCCGTCAGGTCGGCCGGCATCAACCGATTCGAAAGCCGAAAAATATCTGGCGGCGGATTATATGAGCAGCTCCCTGAAGAAAGCAATAAAAAACAGAGAGAGGAGAAATAGTTCCCAATTTCTGGAATTTTTTTTCTCTCAACTTCCACACATGTCAGCTCTGAACCTATTAGTTCCGTATTTTCAATATGTTATGGTGTTGCAACATGGTAATGGTTTTGCATGAAAGCAATGATATGTGTATGTATTTAATACATTTTAATATATGGTGCCAATTTGGAGCATACCATGAAAAGATGTGCACTTCTGCTGTTCCTCCCTCTCATTTTTCTGTTCATCTGCGGATGCAGCATGAGAAGCGGCGGCAAAGCCGCGATTTCCAATGTCACGGCATCCGTCGAAAGACTCGACCCCCGGACGCTTGAATCGTATGCAGAGCCGGCCGGCAAAAACAATCAGTCAGGAAACCCGGCAGGGACTGAAACAGCAGGGAAAGCCGACACTGCGGCCGTTGCATCCGCTCCGGACCAGGTTCCCCCTGAAGCTGATACATCCATTGTCCTCAGAGGCAGATTAACGCTGAACGTACGGTTCGATACCAGCATGGACACCATCCGGGAAGAGTATCGCGATATACTCGTTCGATTCGCCCGCGTCATGAAGAATCATCCCGGCCTCAAGGTTACGATCGAGGGGCATACAGACAATGTCGGCAATGCCGAGAGTAACCTGGAGCTCTCCCGAAAACGGGCCGAAAGCGTCAAGAGCTTCCTCGTGTCGGAAGGAATCGATGCCTCCCGCATAGCGACAATGGGATACGGACAGAGCAGGCCAGTTGCCGACAACACCTCAGAACAGGGAAGAGAGAGGAATCGCAGGGTTGAAGCGGAAGTCGAATATGAGAAAACCCCCTTTCTGAAGAAGGCCAAATGACATCCCTTCTCATTTCCACCCATCCTTACGGCCCATTGCGTATGAATCGGCGGGAATCATGTCCGGCTCATACGGCCAGAGATTCCGGGAGAGATCGAGCCAATCGACGGCATGCGGAAAATTCCGGGAGCGAAACTGCATCTCAACTATTCTCCGGGCAGGGATCTTCCTTGGAATCCATTCATGTCCCCATCGGTCTTTGCAAGACGATTGATAGAAAAATCCTTTTATGTGTAGGCTCACGTGGAGGAGCACATGACTAGAAGAAATTCTTCTTGGAGCTTTTTCCGGCGGTTCCACAGGAAATCCAACACGATCAGGCCGATCGTCGCAGTCCTGACCATTTTCTCTTTTTTCCTTTCGAATATCGTCTTTGCCGCGCAGATCGTAACGGACGGCATGACCAGCACCCAGGTATCCGCGCCGGTTGATAACGTCACGAACGTGACCACAAGCACCATCCACGGTATCAATGCCTTCAATTCATTCTCCCAGTTCAATGTATACTCGGGCGATATCGTCAATCTCCATGTTCCGGGCACTGCACTGAACCTGGTGAATCTGGTCCATTCAGAGGCAACGACGGTAAACGGCCTGTTGAATTCCATACAGAACGGCCAAATCGGGGGGAACGTCTTTTTCCTGAATCCGCATGGGTTCGTGGTGGGGAGCCACGGCGTGATGAACGTCGGCTCACTGACCGCTATCACTCCCACGGCGAGCTTCATGGAGGGGTTCTTCGACTCTCCCGGGGATCCCTCACCTGCATCGGTGAACATGTTGTTCACCGGAACCGTGCCGATCAGGGAAAACGGGCTCATCTCCATCCAAGGAACAGTCAATGCGATAAACGACATCACCCTGCTCGGCGGGAGCGTGGACATCGCAGGAACCGGCCTTCTGACGACAGGCGCCTATTTCGACTGGGACGACGTCGATTTCAGCGACGTGGTGAACACCGGCGAGGTCGAAGACGGCGCGGCCTTCTCGATCGAGAACGGAGACATCTACATCCGCGCACTGGGCGATGTCCAGCACAGCGGGACCATAAAAACCGACCCGGCCGATTACTCCGGTCCTCAAGGCGTCGATGCCGGAAACATCGAGATCAATGCAGGCGGGTCCATCACCCTGCACGAGGATGCCGTCATCTCCACGAGAAACGTATCCAGCGGAGCGGACCTCCTCACGGACGATTCTCTGGGGAACTCCGGGAAGCTGACCTTGAACGCCCCGGAAATCATTCTTAAGGCAGGCTCGAAGCTCCTTGCGAACGTCGAAGACGGCAGTCTCTACCAGGCCGGAGACATCACGCTTCAGGCAGTCAATATCGAGGAAACACCGCTGATCAGGCTGGCGGGCAATGAGAGCAATGCAGCGAAGATCACGATCGACGGCGCAACGATCAAGGGAAGGAATATCGACATAAGGGCCTCGGCCGGCGATTCGAACCCGGAAGACGGCGCGCCCACCATCCAGGACAACTGGACCTTCGGAGAGCTCGAAACCCTGCTCGACGACAACATCTCACTGCCGGCTGCGGTCATGATCAAACGCGCCGAAGCCTCAGTCAAGATCAACGAAGATCCGGCGAACCAGACCATTATCTACGCAAGCGGAAACGTGAACATCAGCGCACTCTCCTCTGCGGATGGAACGGTGAAGGCGATCAGCGGCGGGATCGACCCGCTCACGAACAATCCGGTCGCCAATATCTTCAGCGTCGGCTACAGCAAGGCCGAGGCGACCGCAAAGGTCGAGGTCGGATCAGGCGTCGTCATCGGAGCTGCAGGCGATGTATCGCTTCAATCCGATGCCTCCGCAACGGCGAGCGCCACGGCGCGCACGTCCCAGAACCTGGGCGTCGGGCCTTCCAACCGCAACAATATCGCTGTTTCCGTTGCCATCGCAAATTCCGACACCACGTCTCATGCAACCGTGGCCGAGGGATCGTCCGTCACTGCAGGCGGCACAGTCGCTGTCCACGCCCGGGGACAGAGCACGAATACAGCCAGCGCCGAGACAGGCACCTATGACGACGGATTGGCAGGGGTCGCGGTCGGGCTGGGGTTCTCAAATGCGGATATCCTGGCCAAGGCAGGCGGGACCCTGACGTCCGAAGGCGTGCTGCCGGTCTTCGATCCGGCCGCGGCCGTGACGGGTGGTGTCTTCGATCTCGGCGCCGGTCACGGACTGATGACGGGCCAGCAGGTGAGATACGACAACGGCGGAGGAGCCGGCATTGGAGGGCTCGAACACGGGAAGACCTACTATGTCATCGCCGACAGCCTGAACCCGGGCCAGGTGAGGCTTGCGGAATCCTTCGAGAAGGCACTGGCCGGAGATGCGATTACTGCCATCGATGCCACAGTGGCGACAGGGAGCGCTCACCGGTTCATCCAGGGCATCGACATCACGGCCGAGCTCGCGGCCCAGGAAACCGCGAGCGGCGTCGCCGGCATCCGGGGAGATCCGCTGGTCAAGGACGCCCTGCTCAAGGGCGAGGTTGCGCCCTTTCTTCCCTTCATTCTCTCCGGAACGACAAAAGGCCTCAGGAATCGTGTCGGCGGATGGTGGGGCGGCGATACCGACTGGAGTCTGGCCGGGAGCCTCGCCTACGCCGATGTCGACAACACGGTGAAAGCGGAGGTAGGCGATACGGCGGTCCTGAAGGCCGGCATGGACGTGAATGTCACGGCAAAGATCACAGACAGGGTCCAGACCGTTGCAGAGACCGTCATTTCTCAGCAGGAACCCGATCCGGGGAGCGAAGATCTCGACAAAGCCGTCAGCACGGCCGTCATCGCGGGCTCGTACAACAATACCGCCAGAGCGATCATCTCAGGCAACGCCGAGGTGGATGCCGGGCGCCGGCTGGACGTGGATGCGGGCATCACCTACCCCTTCCTGACCGAACCGGGCCTGTCGCTGCTCCCCTTCACCAAGGAGGACTTCGAGAGCCCGACGAAGCTCGGGACCGTTCTCGATCAGAAGCTCGGCCTCCAGAGCCTGCTGTTCAACTCCTGGGCGCGCAGCGTCGCGACAGGGGGCGACCTCGGCATCTCCGGGGCTGTGGATTACATGAGCTTCACGAATACGGCCGAGGCCGTCATCGGGAAGAACGCCCTGATCAACCAGGACAGCGATTACCGCACCGAGGACCAGAGTGTGTCCGTCAATGCGGCGACCCAGATGAACCTGATCGATATGTCCGGTGTCTTCGACCTCAATTTGCAGGTCTCCACCCTGACGAACATGAAGGCCTGGAAGCACCCCTTCGCGGATTGGGTCGAAATGGGTGCAACCGGGAAGACCGGGGCCGGCGGTTCGGTTCTGCTCATGTTCCTCGACAACACCACGACTGCCAGGATAGAGGACGGGGCATCGGTCTTCACGGGTGCACAGGGCGGCCTGAGCGTGGATGCACGCACGGATGTCACGAGCATCGCCCTGGCACAGTCCGGCTCCAAGGCAAAGACCTTCGGGGTGGCCGGCACCTTTTCCTACATCGACCATAATGACGAAACCCTCGCGTTCATCGACAGCGGTGCGAAAATCAGCGGCTCAGAGGTGAACATATCAGCAACGGATGACACCCTTCTCTTCAATGTTTCCGGCGGCGTCATCAAGGGAGAGAACATGGGCGTGGGCGCTTCCGTGGCCATCAATGCGATCGAGCGGGACACCCGGGCGCTCATCGGGCACGCCTCATTCGATCCGTCCGCGTGCCTCACCGGAGGCAACATCATCGACCTCGGCTACAAGCACGGCTATAAAACGGGCGATACAGTGGTCTACCTGAACGGCGGCGGTGCAAGCATCAGCGGGCTGGAGAACGGGAAGACCTATGAGGTCATGGTCGTGGACGAAACGAAGATCAGCCTCATGGATACGGAAACAGGCGCGATCATCGACCTGGCCGCAGCCGCGGACATGGGCGCTTCGCACATGCTCGTCAGGGAAGACGGATACTTAAGCTCGGGGAGCGATGTCAGCCTCACGGCCGAGAACACGGGGTCCTTGAGCTCCTATTCGCTTGCCGCAGCCGTTACTACCAGCAAGAATGACGACGAGTCACAGGAAGAGACCTCGCCAGTGCCGGACAAGATAGCCGAGGACGACCCGCTCGACGGCGTATCCCTGCCCCGGCTGTTCAACGAGGACGAGGACGAGGGAGACGCGCAGCCCGAGAAAAAGCCCAAGGCGGCCATATCCGTGGCCGGCGATGTCTCGGTCAACCTGATCACGGACAACACGCACGCCGCCATCACAGGCTTAAAACTCGTCGAGGCAGAGAATGTAGACCTCTCCGCACGCAGCGACAGCACCATCAGCTCCATTGCCGGAGCGGCCGCAATGGCTAGCTCGGAGGGAACATCCGTAGGCCTCGCCGGCTCGGTCACGTACAATGAGCTGGATACCGAGACGAACGCCTCCATCACGGATGCGTTCCTGGATATTTCCGGAGATCTCGGGCTTTCGGCAGAGACTGAAGGTACTATCCGGACAATCTCGGCAAGCGGTTCACTGGAAAGAAAGGACAAGGGGTACGGGCTTGCAGGCTCGGTGTCCGTCAACCAGATCGACAGTGACACCCATGCCTTCATCTCCCGGTCGGACATCGACTCGGGCGGCAAGGCAAAGATTTCGGCCGGAGACGACACGTCCATCTGGTCGATCGCCGGTTCAGCGAGCTTCGGCGGCAAGGCCGGCATCGGCGCTTCCGTGGCGGTCAACACCACGGACAATGACACGGCGGCCTCTGTACAGGATTCGGACATTACGGCAGGCGGCGACGTCATGGTTTCCGCTGATGAGAGGAGCGAGATCAAAACGGTCGCAGCCTCTCTCGGCGCGTCCAAGGACGGCATGGCAATCGCAGGGTCGGCAGCGGTGAGCGACCTGACCAACACGACAAAGGCGTATATCGAAGGCAAAAAGTTGGGCGGCGTCACTGCGGACGGGAATGTCTCCCTGGCGGCTGACGACGATGCGGACATCCTGTCCGTGGCCGGGAACATCGCAATCGCCAAGGGGTCCCAGGGCATAGGCGGGGCCGGATTCGGCGGGGCGGCCTCGATCATCATCACGGACAACACGGTGGAGTCGTATATCGGAAGCGGCAGCATTGTGACGGCCAAGGGGCTGGGAGACGACGGGATCGACGTGTACACCGGGGAAAAGGACGACGACGGCAACCGGCTCACGAAGAACATGGAAGGCGTATCCGTCACCGCCACCTCCCACGAGGACATCCTCAGCGTCGCAGCAGGCGGCACAGGGGCCCAGAGGCTTGCCATCCAGGGAAGCGCCGCGGTCCATACGCTCGATGAAAAGACAAGGGCCTATATCGGCTCAGGGGCTGAAGTCACGGCAGGCGAGCCGGGAGGGGCCGGGCAGAGCGTGAACATCCTCGCATCGGACGAAACCGATATCACCGGCATCGCCGGGGCGGCCATGGGCAGCCTTCAGGGAGGCATCGGCGCGGGTGCCGACGTGGGCGTGATCTCGAAGAACACCCAGGCCTTTATCGGGAACAACGGTATCGTTGATGCGGCGGAGAACATCACAATCCAGGCATCGTCCAGGGAGGACATCAATTCCATCACCGGAACGGCAGCCGTCGGCTTAAAATGGGCCTTCGGCGGTGCAGCCTCTGTCTATGCCATAACCAATCAGACAAAGGCCTACATTGGCGGGGGCGACGCCTCGACCACGGACGTGCACGCAGACGGAAGTATCGTGATTTCCGCAGCAAATGAAACCGAGATCGACGGCATAGCCGGAAGCGGCGTCTTCGGCATGTCCGCAGGCATCGGGGCCTCTGCGGTCGTTGCGGTCATCGACAAGACGACCGAGGCCTCTGTCGGGAAAAACGCGACGGTGGCGGCCGACGGAAACCGTGATGCCGTCGAGGTCGCAACCGGCAGGTTCATCGTCCAGACGGATGACAACACCGGCGATGACTACAGCGTGGATTCATCGGATATGGCACACCTCAACATGGATATGGATACCGACATCGATACCACGCAGGTCGCTTCAGCCGAAACAAAGGAAATAAGAGGGCTTGCAGTCACAGCTCTTTCGAAGGACGACGTGTCCGGCATCGCGGCAAGCGGCGGGGGGTCCGGGACTCTTGCGGTCAACCTGGCCGGATCTGTCACCGTCATCGGGAACAATACCTCGGCATTCATCGATCAGGGCGCAAAGATCAACGAGGATCAGGCATCTGCCGGCGACGGCCAGTCCGTACTCGTGGCTGCCGGAACGGATTTGCGACATCTGGGCATCGGCGCGGCCGTAGCCATCGGCGGTCAGGTGGGCCTCGGGCCGGCGGCCGAGGTCATAGTGGTAGACAACAACACCAGGGCCTTCATCGGCAAATCCGCCCGAGTCAATGCGGCAGAGGACGTGGAGGTCATTGCCGAATCCACGCAGGACATCATGTCCATCGCAGGTGCAGGCGCTTTGGGCATAGGCGCGGTCGGGCTGGCAGGGGCCGTGCCGGTCATCTCCATCGACAACGAGACGTCTGCGTATATCGAGGGGACGGCGGACGGCGAGCAGGCAACCATGGTCAATGCGGACGGCAATATCGCCATATCGGCCGTCGATCGGACAGAGACCGACATTATCGCCGGCAGCTTGGCCGGCGGCCTCGTGGGGATCGGCGGAGCGGTCGGTGTGACGATCATCGAGAAGGATACCACGGCCTTTGTCGGGAACAACACCGTGGTCAACGCCAGGGGTAATTCGTCCGGCTCCGTATCCACCTACTCAGGGATGGATGGTCAAGGCAACCTGACGAAAAAGGATGTGAAGGGACTGTCTGTTCAGGCACAATCCAGCGAGGACTTCTCCACGATCACGGGTGCTGGCGCAGGCGGATTTGCCGGTGTGGCAGGCGCGGTAGTGGTCAGCACCATCGACTCGAGTACATCGGCATACATCGGAAGCGGCGCGAAGGTGAACCAGGACAATGACGGCGCCAATGCCGAGCAGGACGTGAACGTTTCCGCGGTCAACACCGTAAGCAGCTTCGCCGTCTCGGGCAGCCTCGCGGGCGGTGCGGTGGGCCTTTCGGGCGGGCTGGGTTTTCATACGATACAGAACGATGTCTCCGCCTACCTGGGCGATCAGGCACAGGTCAAAGCAGCCAGGGACGTGGAGCTGACAGCCCTTTCGAACAAAGAGGCCGAAGGCTATGCCGTGAGCGCGGCAGGGGGCGCCGTGGGCCTGGCCGGGGGTGTCACGGTCCTGACCATCGGCGAGATGCCGGATGATGAGACGGTGCAAGACCTCGCCGCACAAGGGGGCAACGAGGAGTATACCAACCCGTCGGAGTATGCGAACGAACAGGCCAGGTACGACTTCATGGGCGAGGCACTGAGCGACACCTACGGCATGGACGCCATCAAGAGCGAGACGAGCCGGGCCGCATCGGCGGTGTCCGTTGCACCCGCGGCAGCGCCGGCGGGAACGTCGGCGTTCATCGGAAAGAGCGCTGTGGTCGAAGCCGGCAGGGACATCCGGATCAATGCCCGGGAGCGCATCGACGCTGACATGACCTCCGGAAGCGCCGCTGTCGGTCTTGCCAGCCTGGGGGGCGGCGTAGGGATAGCGAATGTCCGAAGCCAGGCCAGGGCCTACATCGACGACGATATCCCCGGTCACACCTCTTCTATCAATGCAGCAGGCAACGTCGACATTTCTGCGAGCCTCGACGAAAAGACCCTCAACCAGGCCTTTGCCGGCGGCCTGTCCGCCTTTGTGAGTGTCTCGGGAGCAGTGAGCTACATAGACAACGACTATCTGGTCGATGCCCATATCGGCAAGAACGTGGCTATCAACCGTGCCGACACCGTTTCTGTGTCGGCACGGTCCAGCACGGACGACAAGGCCAAGAGTCTGGAAGGAACGATATCCGGCTTGATGCCCATCGGCGTCTCCTATGCCGAGGTGGATTCGGACGGCTCGACATCGGCCTATGCAGATGACGGCGTCAGGATCGGAACATCGGAGGAGGGGACCGTGAACAGCCTCGACATCTCGGCCTCTGCAACCGGCAAGGCTGACACGGACTCCAAACACCTGGCAGGCGGCATCATTGCAGGCGGATACAACGAAGCGGATTCCAGCGTCAATCCCACCGTAACGGCAGCCATCGGCCTGGACGCCCGGATCGCCCTCGAGCAGGATCTCATCGTCACATCGCAGGCGGACGTGAGCAGCACGGCATACACCTGGGGGGACAACTTCGGTGCGGTTGCGGTCGGTGCCGGCGTGGTCGAGGCCTCTGCAAAGCCGGTGGTGAAGGCGTATATCGAGGGCGGTGAGGAATCAGCCGTCTCGGCCGGGGATACTATCTCCGTCAGGGCCTTCGGGAACCATGACCTCAGCGGCATGGAGCTGGCGAGATTCATCAAGGCCGAAAATGACGCGGTCGGAGGGAGCCTTTTCGTAAGCTACGTCAGTCCGTCGGCAACCGCGACCAGCAACTGGACGGTCGATGCGTATATCGGGAAGGACGCCGAGGTCGAAGCCGGGGAAGACCTTACGATCCTCGCCAAGAGCTATTCCGGAAAGGTCGTATCGGACGTGAACGGGAAATCATACTCCCTGGCAGCCATCGGGAACAACGCATCCTCAACCACGATTACCAACACCGTGAGCGCCCATGTAGACGAAGACGTTTCCCTCTCTGCAGAATCCATAGACGTAAACGCCCGGGGAAAGAGCGATGCATATGCAACGACCTACGGAGGCTCCGGAGGCCTCATCGCGGGGGCATCGGCCAGCGCCGGCACGAATGTGACGAACACGGTGAGCGCCTATCTGGCGGGGAACGATGATGAGGCGGCACAGATAAGCGCCGATGAAGACATCTCGGTCACCGCATCATCCGATGTCATCTTCAACGCCCAAGGAGACAGCACCGGCTACGGGTTCGTGGGGAGCAACGGCTCAAGGACCGGCAACATGGTTGCCTCGACCGCCCGTGCGTTCCTCGGGCAGGACGCGGACATCCTGGCAGGGAACGACATCCTCGTGGATGCGACCAACCGTGTTGAAAAGCCCTTTATCGGCGCCAACCTGAGCGCGGGCTCCGGAGGGTTCTTGGGCGGACCTGCAGGAGACAGTGCCACGATCATCACGAATACGGCAGAGGCCTATGCTGCTGATAACAGCAGGATAGAAGCGGGCAATGATCTCACCTTCTCCGCCGCGAACGATGTATCCGCCTATGACAGGGCAACCCTGTCATCGGGCGGGGCGATCGCCATAGCAGACGTCCATTCCACCATCATCAGCACCAATACCGCCCAAACCTCGATTGGAGAAAACACGCAAATTCTTGCCGGCAACGACGTCAACCTGCATTCGCAGACAAAGGCGAACGTCGAGGCAGTGACCTATACCGAGGGCTTCGGCCTGGGTGCATCTGCAGATGGAAAGGCTACCGTGAACCTCACCGCGAATAACGACACGATTATCGGTGCCAATGCGAAGATCAGGGCAGACGGCGACATCAACGTAGCAGCCGGGAAAGACTCGGACGGGATGCAGAACAACCTGCGCGCGAGGGCAGAGGCAAGGTCATTCTCCGCCGGCGGCATCCCCTTCAGCAGTGTCGAGGCCTATGCCTATCTGAACGATTACAACGACATACTGGTCGATTCCGGCGCCGATCTGAAGGCGGGCGGAGACATCAATGCAGGGGCCTTCAAGGGGTTGACCTACACGGAAGGGTACGCGCGGGCGAAGCTGAGGACATACGCACTCTTCGGCATTCCCATTACCTGGTACAACAACGGCTCGCGCGCGAGCGTTTTTCAATACAGCGATTCCGTCACCATCGAAGGCGCTCTCGAAAGCGGAATAAACCACCATCGCACCCTCCACATCGACGCTGCCGGGAATGTCACGGGCAACATCCCGGTGGAATTCAACGCGGATATCGACGGGGCGGCGGAACTCCAGCAAAGAATCAATGCGCTGAACGATCAGATCAATAGCGAAGAGACAGATGAGAATGTGAAAATCATCCTGGCCCAGGAAAGGTCCCGGCTCGAGGCGAGGCTTCAGGAAATCATCGACAGACGAAGCGATCCCGACAACCCTGACCCGGAGTATGGTTTCTTCGACCGTTTTTCGCTGGATGATACGGTTGTCGGCTCCGGCGACATCAACATCACCGGGACATTGAAGGGTGGCGGCACCCTGAAATCCCCCGGAAACGACTTCATGATCCTGATCCAGAATGAGTCGCTCGCCCATCTCGAACTGGGCGACCTCGAGATCCCCGAGGACTTAAGCGGCAATATAACGCTGAACAACCGGACGATCACCTCCCACGGCACTGTGCATATCGATCCAGGCCGCAACCTCGGCAGGCGGATCATGGTCGAGAACCTCTATGACCCGGATGCGCCCGGAGCGGATGGAGGTGTCTGGTCGGATATGGTCTTGAGAGGCGACATCACGAACATGGAGGGGACGATAGACATCGTCAACGCAAGCGGCAGCATCGAAAGCCTGGGCGACATCACCGGGGATGAGGTGAGCATATTCGCGGCCCGCGAGTTCGCCCAGAGCTATACACCCGGTGTGTGGCATTCACCGGATCCCCTCATATCCGGAGGGAGCATCTCGATCAGCGGGCAGATCCTCAACATCAGGGGAACGATCCAGAGCGGGATCCCTGTCCGGACGATCACCATCCCGGAATTCGATCCCGCCTCCCTTGTGGCGGGTGCGGACGGAAAGAAGCTGATCCCCACGACCGGCGACAGCAACATCAAGGCATACTGGGACGATGAGAACCAGTGCATCCAGCTCGTGAGCGTGAAGATTACGGGAGGAAACATCACCCTGGCCGGCGAGATCATGAGCACCGGCGGAGGCAGGCTCAAGGTCATCGACGGATACGGCGAGATCGAGGTGGCCAACCACTCCTCGCAGGATCTTGTCATCAACAGGCTCGACACAGGCAACCGGATCAGCGGCATGATCAAGATCACGGACACGGGCAAGCTCGATGACCAGGGCAACCCCCTGGTCACAGAGATCACCGGCGCAGACGGAGATATCAATATTCTCCAGTATCGCATACGGTGGGATGAGGAGAATAGTCGGGTCGTGGTGGTCGAGAACAGCATGGTCTCAGATACCGTGGATGGCAGAACGACACAATATGAGCCCAGAGAAGGGGCACGGTTCGTCGATCTCGGTGTCGGCCAGGCCATTTCCAACAGCAGAGACTTGAATCCCTTGGAACAGCTCGTGCTCGATTTCTTCGGGCAGCAGGGAGATCACGCGATCGACATCGAGTTCATGGGAAGCGACCAGTCGCGCATAGACGTGACCGGCACGGGTGCCGCCGACATCCTTCTCAACGACCGCATCGTGAACCGAAACGGGGACGTGTCCATCAGCAGCGGCCGGGGAAGCATCTTTAGCCTCAATGAATCAGCCAGGATCTCGGGAACGAACATCACCCTGTCCGCCCCCGAGGGAGAGGTGGGCAGTGCCACACAGGCCGTATACATCGACACGATGGGCGGTGTGCTGAGAGCAGAGGCCGAAGGGCTGATCAACATCGCAGAGGTGGAAGGCGACCTCGTCATCGAGTCCCTGAACACCCGAGGCAACGCCCTGATTACCGCGAACGGGTCCATTTACGATCTTCAAGGAGCTCATGCTTCCATCATTGCGAAAGACATTACCCTTACCTCGGAAAACGGCGGGATCGGTTCAGTAGACAACGGCATCACGCTCGATTCCCTGGACGGGGTCCTCACAGCCAAGGCAAAAGACGGCATCTACCTCACGGAAACCAAGGGGACAATGCGGGTGAACCGTGTAGCGAGCGCAGATGGAGACGTCACCCTGATTGCGGACGGTTCGATCGAAGACCACAATTTCCCTGAGGCTGACGAAGATACCATTGAACAGCTCGCCGATGCCAAGAGCGATCTGAATCTCGGCAGCGAGGCAAAGGTGCAGGAGGCGATCGTTGCCTACAAGCAGCAGAAGAAAACCGAATACCAGGCCGAACACCGGATTTCAGACAACGGGACGCCGTTCGAGCCGAACGACGACACCTATGACAGCACCTATGATCCCGACTGGGAATATATCCTCACGGAAGACGAGGAATCGGCCTTTGCCGAAAGCGTGTGGCGGGACGAGGATCTCATCAATGCAAAGAACATCCTGACCCTGCCCGGGGACATCACGGTCGACGAAGAGGCCAATGTCTCGGGCCGGAACATCACCCTGATCAGCAACGCAAACATCGGCTCCTATGGGGGTACCGTAATCATCGACAAGGCCGACATCGCCTCCGGAAACGTGACGCCCGAGGAAAGAATGCTGCTCGTGCGTGCGGAGAAGGGCGAGGCTGCGTATGACGGACAAGGCAACGTCGTCGTTTCGCTGGACAAAGACCTCAACGTAGAGGCATCGGGGAGGATCGACATCCAGGCCGACGGCCGCGTCAACCTCAGCGCCATCCACACCGTCACGGACAGGCCGTTAAAGCTGAGCGTGAGCGGCAGGACCGGGAATATGGCCGATTCGGTCGATATCTCAGCCGCATCCGAGCACTCGGTACTCTTCGATACACTCTTCGCCCGCGAAGCAAAGATCGATGCCGCAGGCAATCTCGGCATATCTCGCGCGCTCATCGGTCAGAAGGCGCGGTTTACCGACCAACGCTACAGCGTGATCGTAGACAATGAGACCAGGACATTGCTGGACGCCGATGTGCAGCTGTATGCGAAGGATCTGCCGTTCTATCTCTATTTCCCTGCCCAGGACAAGACCTTCCGGACGGACGCCTATGTGATTCACTACCAGGACGGCGTCATGGTCAACGGGTTCAGCCAGGAGAACAGCATCACCCGGCTGGTGCCGAAGCTTCTTTCCAGTGCGGATGCTGAAAAGGAAAGCGACAACGAAGAATCGGCTTACAGGGCCTGGACATCCCTGCGCACCGCCCCTGCAGCCGGTATCGCCGCTTATGACTCCAGCCTGCTGGGTATCGAGGATGAGGATATCATCGTGGACGAGAACGACGGAACAATCGAATGGGAGTAGGACATATCCGCCGCATCTGCATTGTTCAGACGGGAAAGGGCTGCTGAAAAAAACGTGAGAAAAATCATACTGATACTTGTGGGGCTGGGCTTTCTCCTTCCGACCGCCTACATCCGCGCTCAGAGCGTCGACCCGGGGGCAATAAGGGAGCGCGAGAGTGAAACGCAGGAGTATTACCGCCTCGATGAAAGGCTGCGCGAGCGGAAAATACCTGAGAAGGGCCGGGTAGAGGACAGGACGGAAGAGGCGGCGAAGCCTGAACCGGAGACTGCGGAGCAAACAATCTTCATCAGCCGGATCGAAGCCGGCCCTTCCGCGATCCTTTCCGCAGATGAAATACGGGACATTACGGGAGGATACGAGGGAAAGAACGTCAGCATCAGAGATCTCTTCGATGTCGTCCGTCGGATCAACGAGCTCTATGCCCGGAAATCCGTTGCGGCACGAGCCGTCCTGCCTCCTCAGAAGGTGGAAAAGGGCGTGGTCAGGATCGATCTGATCGAGGGTCGGGTGGGCGAGATCACGGTGGAGAACAACAGATACACCAGAGACTCGTTCTTCACGAAAAGGACATCACTGAAAACAGGCGATATCGTAAAACTGGACACTTTGGAGAAGGACCTCCTTTTTCTCAACAGCACCAGTGATGTCGACATCCGGGCGGAGCTCAGGCCGGGCGGCGCCCTGGGTACGACAGACTGCATCCTCAAGATCAGGGAGCCTGAGAACTATCAGGCTGCGCTCTTCTCGGACAACGCCGGCAACGATACAGTCGGCCTGTACCGCTTCGGACTGATGCTGGGGAGCAGAAGCCTCCTGGGCTACCGGGACAGCCTGCTGATCAATTCGTTCTTCACGGCAAAAGGGGGCACGGTCGCGGGATCTGCCGCCTACAGTTTTCCGGCGGGCACCCTTGGTACCCGGCTCGGCCTATCCTACGACTACAATCAGATCGAGGTCATTTCCGGACCGTATAAGGTTCTCGACATCAGCGGCGAATCTTCCGACCTGGGACTCGAGCTGAGCCACCCCCTCCTGGTGAAACCGGACTTCAGACTGAACGGCCTGGCGGGTTTCCATGCAAAAAAATCCGCCACCGATTTCGACGGCGAGAGGCTGTCCAGCACCAGGGTGAGGACGATCAACGCCGGCATCGACGCACTGTCTCTCGATGCCGGCGTTGATCGTCCTCACCCTGGTGCTGGAC
>ERZ1026805.699-NODE-699-length-21141-cov-17.915679_pt1 | contig 21141 bp, 20 predicted proteins | sample MGYA00520883_ERZ1026805 | MGnify/ENA primary metagenome ERZ1026805 (study PRJEB33270, sample SAMEA104284476) | anaerobic digester metagenome | biome: Anaerobic digester microbiome; feature: mesophilic sludge digester; material: Anaerobic digester biomass | place... | reverse complement strand
ATTTCATTACGCATCTTTTAAATGATGAAGACACCCGTCTGTTTGGCGTTTACCTAGAGGCGGTTAGAGACGGTTTGAAATTCCGTCAGGCAGCGGAAGCAGCGCTCAGGGTGGGTAAACCCATACTGATTAAAAAGGTGGGTAAGACTAAAGCAGGTAAAAGAGCGGCAATTTCCCATACCGGTTCACTTGTAGGCAATGACCTAATTTACGATGCCTTTTTCCGTCAGACGGGAATCATCCGCTTTGAAGAAGTTCGGGAACTCATGTATTTCACTTTAGTACACCGGAGCGGCCGGATGCCCAAAGGCAGAAACGTGGGAATACTGACGGATTCCGGTGGACCGGGGGTGGATTTTGCCGATCGTTGTGAAGAATTCGGCCTTAATGTACCGGAGTTGTCCGAGACAACCCGTGCTAAAATCAAGGAAGTCATTCCTTTTTATGGCTCCGTGCATAATCCGGTCGACATGACTGCCGCCATACTGGGCGACCATGAACTATACGGAAAATGCCTCCGAGCAATTTTTGAGGCTGATAATGTTGATATCATTTTCGCCTCCGCAATTTTCATGAAATTCATTTCGCCAAAATGGCTTGATGAAGCTTTGGAAATTTATCACTCATCGTCCAAACCTTTGGTGTTCTGCCCCGTATGGACGGATTTGTCGCCACAGTCGCAGGCTATGATTGCCCGGGTAAGAAAGGAAGGAATTCCAATGATTCCCGAATCTTCTGATGCTGCCCGTGCCATGGCATTTCTTGCCTGTTATGCTGAAAAGCGAAAATCGTTTATGGAAATAACGAATAAAAGTTCTGAAATCCCGCCGGAAGCGATGAAAAAAGCAAAGTCGATTCTTCAAAAAACGGAAGTGTTTACTGAATATGAAAGCAAAAAAATTCTTGCTGCTTACGGTATTCCCGTTACCAAGGAAGATTTAGCTGCATCAGTGGAAGAAGCTGTTGCCGTTGCCAGGCGGATCGGTTACCCAGTAGCGCTGAAAGTGTTGTCTCCAGACGTTGCACATAAGACCGAAGCAGGTGGAGTCAGTCTGAATCTGAAAGATGATGGTGCTGTACGGGAAGCGTATGCCCGGATAATGCGCGATGTAAAAAAACACGCACCGGGAGCGGTAATTTCTGGCGTTCTTGTTCAGGAAATGCTTGGAGAAGGCGTAGAAGTAATCGTGGGTGTAACTCGCGATCCTTTTCTCGGTTCTTCCATAATGTTTGGGCTTGGTGGTATATTGGTGGAAGTCCTACATGATGTTTCTTTTCGACTGGTTCCTCTTACTGTTGCTGATGCTAAAGAGATGATTAGCGAAATAAAAGGCACCCGAATTCTTGCCGGTGTGCGAGGAAGATCGGCTTCGGATGTGAACGCCCTTATTGATGTGATATTGAAAGTTTCGCAATTGGCTATTGATTTTGCGGATCAGATAGAAGAACTGGACATCAATCCGCTTATCGTGTTTCCGCAGGGGGTACGTGTTGCGGATGCCCTTATTGTAAAAAAGAAGTGAGTTATAAGGTTTAGATCAAAAGACTGATTCTAAAAAAATGTGGTTTATTTTCCCGTCGGAGAAAATAAGTTGTTGCATTATGTTTCCGAGGTCGTAATTTTTGTTGTTTTCCGGAATAGTATTTTGGAGGAAAGACTGATTGAACAATCCTTTCAAATCAATTATACAGTGAAGAAAAATTTGTCGCTGACAAACTATGCCGGAAAATACCGTATTAAAAGAAAAATTTTTATCTGCTCCGCGATTGCCTGGTATCTATATGATGAAAGACGCACAGGGCAGGATTATCTACATTGGTAAAGCCAATAACTTAAAAAATCGCATTGGTTCCTATTTTACCGGAAAAGATACGCGCCCCATGGCGCCCTTTTTGCTGACGCGGATCGTCGATGTTGAATTTATCACCACTTCTACGCCCAAGGAAGCACTGATTCTTGAAAACAATCTCATCAAAAAATATCGACCCCGTTACAACGTGCTTCTTCGTGACGATAAAACTTATTATCATCTGTCGTTAGACCCTGCGGAGAGGTATCCCCGTTTGCGATTGGTGCGCAAGCGCGTGAACGACGCCGCTTTATATTTTGGTCCGTATCCTTCAGGGATGGCAGCCAAAGAAACACTCAAGTTTGTCCAACAAATATTTCCCCTGCGTTCCTGCCGCAACCTTGATTTTAAGTTTCGTTCGAGGCCGTGTCTGGAATATCAAATCGGCCGTTGTCTCGCACCGTGTAAGGGCTTAGTTGATGAAAAAGATTACAGCATGCTGGTAGAGGGCACGGTTGCTTTTTTGCAGGGGCACCGTAAAGAATTGATTTCCGGATTGAATAAACAGATGGAAGAAGCATCGAGTAATTTGAACTACGAAGAAGCAGCGCGTTTGCGCGATCGCCTGTTCGCATTAAAGCATGCGTTGGAAAAACAGCATGTGGATTCAGTAACTGAAAAGGATCAGGATGTATTAGGCGTTTATGCCGATGCGGGCGTTTATTCACTGTGTCTTTTATTCATACGCAGCGGCAAATTAATGGGGTCGAAGTCATTCACGCCGGTGAAAACGAAAGCGGATTTGTCGGAAATTGTTTCTTCCGTCTTGCAACAGTATTACGAAAGTAACAATCCGCCGGAAGAAATTATTCTCCCCTGCAATTTTCCTGACGAAAAGGTTATTGCTGAATGGCTTGCGGACAAAAAGGGAAAGGGAGTCGTTTTTACCATCGCCATGCGCGGCGCGAAAAAGGCCCTGCTGGACATGGCCTGCGCCAACGCTCGTGAGAATTTTATGGTCTTACAAAAGAAAGAAGAACAAAAAAACACCGCCTTGGTGATTCTTAGAGATAAGTTGGCGCTGGGAAAGCTGCCCCAACGGGTTGAATGCTTTGATATTTCTAACATCGGCGGCAAAAATGCTGTGGGTTCAATGGTGGTTTTTCAGAACGGCGAGCCGGTCAAATCTGGGTACCGTCGTTTTCGCGTCAAAACAATCGATGTACCGGATGACTATGGTATGATGCGCGAGGTGCTTGCCCGCCGTTTTACCGGCACGGGAACAATGCCTGATTTGTTGGTGGTTGATGGAGGTAAAGGTCAGCTTAACATAGCGCTTTCCGTGTTGAAAGATTTAAAAATTAAATTAGATGTGATTGGTTTGGCTAAAGAAGAACACAGAATGTTTTTCTCCAAAGGAAGTGTAAAAGAGAAAACATTAAAATGCCAGGATCGTGTTTATCTACCGGGGCGTAAAGATGCTGTCTCGCTTGCATCTTCATCATCCGCGTTGACGCTTTTACAGCACGTGCGTGATGAAGCGCATCGCTTTGCCGTAAGTTATCATCGTCGGCTCCGACAAAAAGATGATTTAAAATCCATCCTTGATGAAATACCCGATGTAGGTAGTCGACGTAAAAATATTTTACTCAGGCATTTTGGTTCCGTGAAGAACATACGGGAGGCGTCGTTGGAAGATTTGCGAAACACTCCAGGACTAGATAAAAAACTCGCGCAAAAGATATATTCTTATTTTAAAAACGAAAGAGATTATTCACGATGACCTTGGTAACAATTCTTCTTGTCGCCGTAGCTTTAGGTGTGGACGCTTTTTCCGTGGCAATAGGCATCGGCGCGGCAAATCATGAAAAACCGTGGTGGCCGCCGGTATTACGCCTGTCCCTATCCTTTGGCTTGTTTCAGTTTTCAATGGCGGTTTTAGGATGGTTTGCTGGTTTCACAGTGGCAGAGACGATGGAGACCTTTGATCATTGGGTTGCTTTTGGTCTTTTGGCCTTGATTGGCGGAAAAATGATTTATGAGGGGTTACAGAATGGGAAAAAAGGGGAGAAAACCGACCCGACAAAGGGCTTGTCGCTTTTAGTGCTGTCTATAGCGACCAGTATTGATTCACTGGCCGTGGGTTTCAGCTTTTCCGTTCTTAAATATCAGATATTTTTACCAGCAGTAGTTATCGGTGTTATCTGCTTTATCATGACGGTGTCAGGTATGGTCTTTGGCAGGGCGCTGGCAAAAATATTCGGTAAAAAGGTAAACATCTTTGGCGGATTGGTGCTTATCGCTATTGGCGTAAAGATATTGATAGAGCATTGGGGCTGAAAAACACAGTCTGCGATAAAAATGTCGTATGCAGTAGCGAAAGGAGAAAAGCATGTATTACCAGATCATTAAAGTGGGGAAAGAATCTATTGGCCTTGTGTGGGATTGGCGGGGCAAAAAACCGCAAATCGAAAAAATATATTTACCCACTCATCCGAAAAAAATGATATCAAGAATCAATCAGGATTATCCGGCAGTAAATACAAGTCCCCGCAAGATCGGCAGGGGCGTAGAGCGCCTTATTGCAGGTCTTTATCTGGGCAAAAAACAAAAAATAAATTTGCTGTCGTTGCTGAATATGAAAAAATTAACGCCATTTGCAAGAAAAGTTTTGCTTCAGACATTCAAGATTCCGCGTGGTGGAGTGGTTTCCTATTCTGACTTGGCAAAGAAAACAGGAAAGCGAAACGCAGCCAGAGCAGTGGGAAGAGTGATGGCCGCTAATCCTTTCCCTCTTATTATTCCGTGTCATCGTGTAATTCGCGCCGATGGGAAATTGGGTGGCTTCGGTGGCGGTCTTGAAATGAAAAAAAATCTGCTCGAAAAAGAAGGCATCCTTTATACGTCTAAAGAAAAATTTATTTAAGTTCTTTCTTAATGAAACAAGTATTTTATCGCTGAGTAAAATATATCCATTTGAATGCTTAAGTCGGATATATTTTATCCATTAGATAATCGTCAGAATAAACCAATTTTAAAATAATAACGAATAATATCTATATGTTAAAACAATGCAGCCAATGGCATAAGCATTGCAATTAACTGAAACGGGAGTTTAAGGCAGCTTGTGAAAAGCACTCAGGAAATACGATTAAATATTTTGCAAAAGTAGATTAAGCCATGAATAAGAAACACGCTAAAGGAATCTCAACATTTGCGGCGATAATATTATTCCTCGTGCCGTTATCATTAAAAGCACAAACCACAATGATAGGAAACGGCGACGAAGAGTTAACGCAGTTCAGCAAAGAAGAATTGGCACAAATGCTTGCTCCTATCGCTCTTTATCCTGACGCTCTGCTTTCACAAATTTTAATTGCCGCATCGTATCCTTTTGAAGTAGCGGAGGCTGAGCGGTGGATTTCTTTTAACCGGGATCTGGATAATGCAACGCTGGATCAGGCTCTCAGCCATAAGGACTGGGATGTCAGTATCCTTTCGCTTTGTCACTATCCGAAAGTTTTAAGAATGATGAGCGATAATCTCAAGTGGACGGCAAAGCTTGGCGATGCTTTTGTCAATCAAAAACAGGGTGTTATGGATACGATTCAAGAGCTGCGCGCAAGGGCTAGCTCTCAGGGTTATCTGGTAACAACTGATGAACAAAAAGTTATTGTCGAGCAAAGAATTATTCGCATTGAACCGACTTACAGTGACTATCTCTGCGTTCCTGTTTATGATCCGCTGCAGATTTACGGACCATGGTGGTATCCGGCTTTCCCACCTTTCCGCATTTTTTATCCTGGCGTAGCAGTGATTGGTCCGGGCATTGTTTATGCTCCACGTTTGTTCATCGGGTTCGGTGTAATCGGTTGGTCTTTTTTTGATTGGCATGCTCACAGGGTGTGGATTGTGAATCTTGACCGGACAAGAAGATTTTACAAGCACGCGCATGTGTTACATAGACCCGGGCATTATCATTGGAAGCCGGATTACAAGAAAAGAGAGATGCCTCCTCTTCCAAAGAGAGAAAATCTTTTCATCCACCACCCAAGGGTAAATTCACCGCGCACTGTTCCGGAAGGTGGGTTTAAAAAGGACACGGTAGGCATTGTTTCGCCGAAAAATAAAACGGATAATAGAAAAACTGGCGCGACAGGGAAAAGCGAGCGGCCTTTTATAGCTCCGAAACAAGCGGGAAAGCGCGGAGCCACGGAGGTTGTTGGTCCGCGTGTGAATGATAAAGACAAAAGTCAACGACAGTTCAAGTATCCCTTTAAAAAACAGCAACCTCAATTAAAAGTTCAGCCAATTCCGTCCCCGCCGCTAAGTGTTGTTAATAAAGGTAGCCTCATTTTACAAAGCTCTGGTTCCCCTAAAGTACTGAAGAATTCATTGTGCCAGCCATCTTTCAGAGCGGCAGGTGTTGCTCCGATTGTTACCCAGAATACCCGGCAGTCTGTGCAACAGAAGGTAGGGAATGGTCGAAATATTGCTCCAGGAAGGAGGAACTGAAACGAGGATATTAAATACTAGAAATAATTATCTGAGTTTTTCTTCTTCAAGGGCTTTTTTTACTCTTTGGGAATGTTCGATGGTTTCTTGTTTGATTTTGTTAATCAGCAGGTTGATATCTCGGTCGTTTGTACTGAAGTAGTCATAGAATTTTTTTTCGATGATCGAGTCTTCCAAGTTTACACTGTAAGCCAATGCGTTGATTATGGTGTATTGACCAGCTTCTGTTTTCTTATAAACGGTTTTTATGTCGTCGTTTATAGTTTTAATTGTATAAGTTTTTGTTGTTTTTTCGTTAAAAAATACTTTTCCTCCTTCTGCTAAAGAAAACATTTCTTTTACATAGGCCGCGTGGTTGAGTTCATCGCTGCTTAAGGCATTCCAGAGTTGACTATGAGCAGGAAATTTTTGCGCGAAAAGGCGATAAAGATTTGAAATTTCTAATTCAAGTTGCTCCCAAAGTTCTAATAATTTTTTTTGATAATCTTTCAGCATGAACGTATGCCGTTTCCGGCAAAATTAATTTGTGTATTGCCTTCTTGTGTTATTGCTGATTATGACCAGATTATTGCGGTGAATTACTTCATCATAATCTTTATATCCCAAAACCTGACTTATTTGTGAAGTTTTTAATCCCTTTATTTTACGAATATCCGCAGAATTGTAATTGACCAGGCCCTTGGCTAAGGTTACGCCTGCGCGATCCACGCAACTTACCGCGTCACCCAAGTCAAAATCTCCTTCTATATCCGCGATACCGGAGGGGAGTAGGCTTCGTCCTTTTTCCAAAATGGCACTTTTTGCTCCATCATCTAAAACAAGCTTGCCGTGTGGACGTAAAGTAAAAGCGATCCAGTATTTTTTGCTTTTTAGCTTTTGGGTTGCCGGTAGAAACAGCGTGCCTATTTTTTTGCCGGCAAGGATCTTGGATAAAACACGCCGCTTTTTTCCTGGTGCGATAACGCAGGGGATGCCCATGGAGGTGACGTTTTTTGCGGCCAGTACCTTGCTTTTCATGCCCCCCATGCCGACCTCCGTGGTTTCGCAGGTAGCAGCGGCTTCAAGCTCATCGGTAAATTCATGCACCACAGAAATAAGTTTAGCCTTTTTACCTTTAGCAGGATTGCAATCATAAAAACCATCGGTACTGGTCAGATTGATAAATAAATCAGCTTCAACCATATTGGCGATCATGGCGGCCAGAGTGTCATTGTCACCGAATTTAATTTCGTCCACAGCAACAGTGTCGTTTTCGTTGATAATTGGGGTTACCCCCCACTCCATCAAGGTGGAAAGCGTATTGCGGATATTCAGGTATCTTTTCCGGTCAGCTAGATCGGAGAGGGTAAGCAATATCTGCGCTACATAAAGACCGCGCTTTTCGAAAGACTTGGAATAAACGCGCATGAGTCTTCCCTGTCCGATGGCAGCTGCTGCCTGCTTTTCGCGGATACTTTTTAGAGGCTTGGTGAGATTTAGGCGGTGCTTGCCCGAAATTATAGCGCCGGAAGTGACCAGCACTATGGTATGACCATTGTGGATGAGATCAGACATCTCACGTACGAGGGAATTGATGATTTTTAAATCAAGCCCGTCTATGCCCGTAAGCACGGCAGAACCAATTTTAATAAGGATTATCTTGGCGAGATTGAATGTTTCAAGTCGGATATTTTTCATAACGTTTCTTTTTTCTTTTTATGGATAATGCTGACTATTTTGTTTAGTATTTTACTTATTCCTTCCCCCGTAACTGCGGAGAACTCGAAAAGCATTATTCCATTTTTCTTAAATAGCGCAACTTCTTTTTTTGCCTTTTCTCTGACGGGGGGAAGGTCGATTTTGTTCAAGGCTACAATTTGAGGTTTTTGCAGCAAGGAAGGATTATATAAACCGAGTTCATTGTTTATGGCCTTATAGTTCTCCCAAGCGTCTGTATAGGGCTCAGCGGAGACATCAATTATATGCAGCAATGCAGAAGTTCTCTCTATGTGCTTTAGAAAATTTATTCCCATGCCCATGCCCTGATGGGCACCGGAAATAAGTCCCGGGATGTCTGCGATAACAAAACTTGGTGCCTTGGCATGCTTTACCACTCCCAGATGTGGTGTCAGAGTAGTAAAAGGGTAATCAGCGATTTTAGGTTTGGCTGCGGAAACTCGAGAAATGAAAGTTGATTTTCCAGCGTTGGGAAAACCGACGATACCGACATCGGCCAGAAGTTTAAGTTCCAGTAAAACCCAGCGTTCTTCTCCTTCCATGCCATCCTGAGCAAACCTTGGTGTCTGGTGGGTAGAAGTCGCAAAATGAGCGTTTCCCTTGCCGCCAATACCTCCGCGGGCGGCAACGTGAATCTGGCTTACCTGTGATAAGTCAGCAAACACTTCTTGTGTTTCCGCGTCTTTAATTACTGTGCCCACTGGGACAGAAATTATCAGATCCGCAGCGCTTCTGCCAGTACGGTTATTACCCGAACCGTGTCCGCCGTTTTTAGCAATGTGGTGTTGCCGGTACTTAAAATCCAGAAGAGTACGGTGTTTTTCAGTGGCGCGGAAAATGACATCGCCTCCTTTACCCCCGTCTCCTCCATCTGGCCCGCCACGAGGCACGAATTTTTCTCTTCGGAAGCTTATGCAGCCCTGACCTCCATGCCCGGCTTTGATATAAATTTTTGCCTCATCAATAAATTTCATCGCTTTTTAAAAAATAAAAAGGCGCTTTCGGTAAAGCGCCTTGAATGATAAAATATAGCAGAAACATTTACGCCGCGTAAACACTTACCTTTTTTCTTGTTTTGTCGAGCCTTTCGAACTTTACCACTCCATCAATCAGGGAAAAAAGAGTAAAATCCTTGCCCATCCCTACGTTGTTTCCTGGATGAATTTTTGTGCCTACTTGGCGCACGATAATTGAGCCCGCATGAATTTTCTGCCCGGCAAACACCTTAACACCGCGGCGTTGGGCATTGCTGTCTCTTCCGTTACGGGAACTGCCTTGACCTTTTTTATGTGCCATTACTTCCTCCGCTTAATCTAAATAACGATTTTCTTAATTTTCATGCCGGTTAATTCTTGGCGATGACCGGTTTTTTTATGAAAGCCTTTGCGCCGTTTCATTTTAAAAACTTGAATTTTCGGACCTTTTTTTTGCTCGATAATTTCGCCGTACACTTTGGCGCCATCCACATAAGGCGTGCCGATTTTTATGCCTTTTTCACCGGAAACCATCAGTACTTCGTTAAAAACTACTTCGGTACCTTTATCGCCGACAAGTTTTTCAACGGATAAAACTTCACCTTCGCTTACTTTATACTGTTTAGAACCTGTTTTTATAACTGCGTACATTATTTATATCCTTAAGTCTTAAATAAATTAAGATTAAAACACATAGTAGATTTAATGATGTTTGTCAACAACATTTAATTGAGCATGCTGCTGGCAATTAAAAAAACTGCCCTGAATCATTTTCTTGCCTTGGCTAACATTTCTACAGCAAATGTTTTAGCGTCGGCTAAATCGTTTTCGTCAGGATGACCTAATGCGCTTTGTGCTTCTTCTCCCCATGCTTTATGTTCTGGATTTTTCAAAAGGGCATCAATGATTTTTGGATTAACCTGTCCGCGACAGCTGAAATGACCTAAAACAGCTGATTTTACAGCAAGGCTTAAGGCGTGTTCAAAAGCCTGCTTAGGCAACTGGCCACCACGTAATGAACCATGAGTAGAGAAGAAGGCAATTTTCTGTGTTCCTGGCAATAGCTTAATAAATTCAATAACTTTCTGTGGAACACTGTGGGCGTGTACCGGGAAACCGCAAAAGATGATGTCGTATCCTGACGTATCTTGAATAGCCTGGACAGGTTTAATCTCTTTGTCAAAATCAGCGACTTCATAAATCGCCTCGGCCACTTTTTTAGTGTTACCGGTTTCCGAATAATAAGTAACTAAAATTTTCATGTGTTGTCCTCCATAAAATATGGATAATATGAATACAGGAATTTATTGCTCTTGGCAAGAAAGAAAAAAAATAGTGTTGCCGGTAGAGTATTTTATAGAAAGAGGTTTTTAATTTGTGGAGATATTTTTGAACCGTCTGAATCTATGATGGAATCGCCTTGCTTATAGCTTGATGAAAGTGTAAAATGAAGGAGCAGTTGATGATAATACCGTGAGCGATCAATGAAAAAAAAGATAACCGGTTTTGTTATTTTGATACATGTTTTTTTATGCGCGTTTTCGTGGGCGTGGGATGATGTTTCGCGAGCTTTTATTGAAGAGCGTCTTGTGGAAAAGGGGTTGGAAAGAGCATTTGTTCAAAATATGCTCTATGATTCCAGGATATCACTGCGGCCGGATATAGCAATTCAAAATCTCTTTTATTCCAGCCCGCAAGGAAGTGAAAAAAAACCTTATGTCATGGATATTAATCCCAAATATATTGAAGATGGACGACTTTTTATCAAAGATAATCATGAATTCTTATCATCCCTGGAGAGTCGTTATGGGACATCCCCGCAGATTATCACGGCCATTCTAATTGTGGAATCAAGGCTGGGAAGTTACCCCATGCCGTTCAATGTTGTTACGGCTTATGTCAATTTAGCCTTGCTGCTCGATCCGGATTATTTTAAAAGAGTGCAGGGATTATACGCTGACCGCTATCCTTTGCTGAATGATGAAGTGATAATTAATAGGGCGCACAGAAGGGCGAGGTGGGCGCTGGATGAATTGTACCATCTTGTCCGTATTGCCCATGAGCTTGATGTTGATCCCCTGAACATTATGGGGTCATTTGCCGGAGCGATGGGGCCTGCGCAATTTATTCCTTCCACATTTCACAGTTATGGGGTTGATGGTGACGGAGACGGTATTGCTAGTCCCTTTAATATGAAGGATGCGAAAGCCAGCATGGCTCATTACCTGAAAAGCTCAGGATGGTCAGAAACTGCATCTGACGAGAAAAAGCGCAGAGCTGTTTTTTATTATAACCGCAGTGAGGTTTACGTAAATACAATCATGATGCTCTATGAAGAACTAGGCAAGGAGGGAACTGTCTGTCAGGATGTTCTTCCGGAAATAACGGTTGAATTTTCTTCGCAAAAGTAATTTGTTGCTTTAATCATATATGGCTAAACCAGAATGGTTCTGGTTTTAATAACATGTATATTTTCCGCTTCTGCCTTGCTGAAACCAGCCACATGCACGATGATATCAAGGGGTTTGAGTGACCCTTTTTGTGAAAAGCGGATAGTATACTCGATTTTTTTTTCTTGGGTATCGAAAAAGATGCTTTTTATAAAAGGGCGGATATCTTTATTTGCCATTACTCCTTTGGATAGCCTGGGAATATAAAATGAAGGCGAAGTTAAAAATACATCAATATTATTTTTAATAATTTCTAGCCTGTCATTATCCATATCAGCTGGTAACCTTAGTTCATAAATAAATCCGTAAAGAGATGCGGCCAGTGATTTTTTACCGGAAGGGATAATTTCGATTTCATTTATTTCAAGTCCTTGCGGTAAGGCACTGTTGATTGTTTTTTTCAATAAAGCCAGGTCACCGGTGTAATTTCCCACGGCAACATCCATATATTCCTGAAAGCTTTCTATGCCGACGGCGGTGGCGGTGGCATAGGAAATTTTCGGATGAGGGTGGTAGCCTGCAGAATATATAATTGGCAAGTCGCTGCGGCGAAAGGATCGTGTGAGAGCGGCGGATATTTCCAGGTGAGATAAAAACCGAGCCAAGCCAATCTTGCGGAAAGAAAAGCGATAAGTTTTCTGGCCGGCAACTGATTGGTCCGTTGGTTTTTCCACCGGCGGCAAAATTTGATTGTTGTCAGCCGTAGCAAGAATATTTTTTATGTTGGTAAAATCGCAAACGTCACAGAGTTGGCATTCACCAAAACGGCAATCCGCCGTCGGCAAGGACTTTTGGGCTTTTTGTTTTTCGCGTAACAGAAATTCGCGACTTACGCCACAATTAATGTTATCCCAGGGCAGGGCTTTTGTTGTACCGCGCGCTCGCAGAAAATGTTCCGTGTCAACGTCCGTTTCCTGCAGAGATTTTCGCCATAAGTCAAAACGAAGATTTTCACTCCAGCCGTCAAAACGACAACCGTTCTGGAAGGCTTTTTCCAGCAGCAGCCCCAGGCTTTCATCTCCGCGAGAGAAAATTCCTTCCAGAAAACTCATGCGTGCGTCGTGCCATTTGACGCTTAAACGACGGTTTTTTATTCGTTGACGGATAAAATTTTGCCGGGCGTAAGTCTCTTCCAGTGAAATCTGTTGCTCCCATTGAAACGGCGTGTGGGGCTTGGGAACGAAGGTGGAAAGACTGATTGTTAACTGACCGCGGTTTTTGGCGGCGCGCATAGACGCATGACTTAAATCGACAATACCTCCCAAATCATCCTGTCCTTCACCGGGCAGGCCGATCATAAAATAGAGTTTGATTGATTTCCAGCCGGCGCTGAATACCTTGTCAATTGTCGTTAATAAATCTTCGGAGGTATTGCCTTTATTTATTATCCGACGCATTTTCTCGGTTCCGGCTTCCGGTGCGAGCGTAAAACTGGTTTTACGGATGCGTTTTATTTCTTCGATTACTGTTTCGTTCAGAGATTCCACGCGCAATGATGGCAGGGCCAAGGCGACGCGCTGAGCGTAATGTTTTCGGATCAGGCTCTGGATTAATGGCTTGATGTACGTGTAGTCTCCGGAGCTGAGCGAAAGGAGCGATATTTCATCATGGCCTGTTGCCGACAAAGCTTTTTCTGCAATTTTTAATAATAATGATGGATTTCTTTCACGGTAAGGACGCCAGATGATTCCCGCTTGACAAAAGCGACAACCCCTTGTGCAACCGCGGGCGATTTCCAGAACAATGCGGTCATGGACAGTCTGCATTAAAGGAACAACGGGTTTTTCCGGATGTATCCATTTATTCATATCGGGGATAGTCCTTTTTTTGATAACCTGATTTTTTTTGTGTAGAGAAGGAACATAAATACCGGGGATCGCCGCGAGATTTTCCAGTACCCCGAAGCGGCTTAATTTTTTCTTTTTGCCTTCAGCGACGACAGCCGCAATTTCCGTGACAATTTCTTCTCCTTCACCGATAACGAAAGCATCGATAAAAGCAACCAGTGGCGCAGGATTGAAGCAACAAGGACCGCCAGCAATTATTAACGGGTGCTTCGTCTCGCGACAATTACAGCGAATAGGTATCTGTCCAAGATCCAGCATGTTTAAAACGTTGGTATACGATAGTTCATATTGAAGGGAAAAACCGATTACATCAAAATCGGCAAGAGCTGTTTGTGTTTCCAGAGAGGTCAGGGGCAGTTGATGCAAGCGGAGTTGCTTCTCTCTGTCCAGCCAAGGAGCGAAGCACCTCTCAGCATTTATATTAGGTTGAGCATTCAGTATTGAATATAAAAGTTGCAAACCATGATGCGACATGCCCACTTCGTAGGCATCCGGAAAAGCAAGGAGAAAATTTAGGCCTCTGTTATTCCGGCGTCTGGCGTTTACTTCCGTGCCGATATAGCGACTGGGTTTTTCCACGCCAAGCAAAAGCTCGTCAAATGTACAAACAGTCATGTTTCCTGTTCCGGTTTCTCGATATACTTATAAGGGTTGTTTTTAATGTCACGCAGCTTGGAAAGAGCCAGGTTTTTTGGGAAGTTTGGTGAAGCAATATAGTTTAAAGAATTATTTTTAAAAGTCATAAGCAATTCGTCGCGAACATCATTTTCCTGTTTTATGTCAATGAAAGATCTTTCCTTTCGGTACTCAAAACGAATTTTTTCGCCAAAAATATTTTTTACCTGGAGGTAATCTTCAAAAGTGGAAAAATACGATTCTTTCAAGGTAATTTCTGTTTCAATGCATATTCCTACCTTGGATGTGTCAGCTGCTATGGGGCGGGAAAAATCGTAAATATTCAAAACCAATCCGTTGTTCAGGTTTATTTGTTCAATCAATTTCATTCGTTTCTCCCCGTTAAAGAACACAACAATTGATTTGTTTTCATAGCATTTTTGACCTTGACCTGCAATGTCAATCCTTATTATATTGCCTTAAAATTTATTGTCAAAAAATCAGAGTGGTTATTGTTTGGAATGTTATTGATGTGGTCACCGCGATGAAGCGGTTTTAATTTGAAGAAAGGGCAAAGATAGGGATTCGATTTTAATGTCGGGGGACAAAATAGTTATCGCTGAAGACAGTGGCTGATTTTTGAACCACTGATGAATTCGCTCTGAAAAATTTTGAACCTGATAAGGATGGTATTTGAATGTCGAATTATTCCGATATTTGCGGTTTGAATGTTTTATGCCAGCCGGACGCTGGTAAGTCCTGCGGTGCTTGTTGCGGTCTCTATAATTATGTGGACAGTTCGTATTCCTCTCTGACATTGAGATTGCGTCAGCGCACACAACGTTTTCGCAAAATGGTCAGGGGGAAGGACGACCTGAAAGTTTACGCCGCTGAGACACTCGCCGCGGAAGATTTCCGCAAAAGGTATGAAGAAATTTATTGTTGTGAGTATCTGGGGTTTCTGGACGAAGAAGAAAAAAGAGTAGGCTGTCTTTTACATCCTCAGCAAAATTCTGGCCTTGATTTACGCGATGTATCATTTTACGGCCAGGAACTTTGCGCCGGCCATCTTTGCTCCAGCCATTATTTTATTCCCAAATCCCAAGCCGAAATATTGCTGAAAATAATAGATGACTGGTATCTCTACGGTCTCTGTATCACCGATATCGATATGGTAAAAACATATTTTCGTTTACTGGGAGACAGAATCGGTGAGGAGTTGAAACCGAATGCTTTTGATACCGAAAAGTTAAAGAAGGTTGCTCTCCGTTATTTTGTGTGGAAAATCGACTGGCCGTTCCGCTCACCAGAGACGAACAGACTGGGAAAGTATTATTTTGACGGCTCACAGTATATGATCAGTCACATAGATTATGAAAAATTTGGCAGAAAAATGTCAGAGTTTGACGCGATATTCTTAAGCTTTTCCTCGCACTTCAATTCGGGACGAGAAATTAGTTTAGCCGAGGGAATGATTCTGTCCAATATCGATGAATTTATCCGTGTTTATAGCGAAATCCTTTGATTTTTATTGACAGATAACAGGCATATTGGTTAATCTTAAACCAAATTACACGCAAAACGGATGATAAATTAATGCCGGACGGGAAACAAAGAGAGATAATTTATACGCATGATGATATCAAAAAGCGCGTGCGGGAATTGGCTGACGAGATATCGGCGGATTATGCCGGTCGTGAGGTAATCGTTGTTGGCATTCTCAAGGGGGCATTCATTTTTATGGCTGATCTAATCCGGGCGTTAAGCATTCCTTGCCGGATAGATTTTGTGCGTTGCGCGAGTTATGGCACTGGTTCGGAAAGCTCGGAAAAAGTCGTGGTGACCAAAGACATAGAAATAAGTATTAAAGACCGTGATGTTTTGATTGTGGAAGATATAATCGATACAGGTTTGACGTTGAAATATCTTGTTGAGTGGCTTAAAGAAAGAAATCCCCGTTCTCTGAAAGTGTGCGCTTTGCTGGACAAGCGCAGCCGGAGAAAAGTCGCTTTTGAGGCGGATTATGTGGGATTCACAATAAACGACGGTTTCTTGGTTGGCTATGGTTTGGATTTCGACGAGCAGTACAGGTTTTTACCGGAGATTTATGTTATCAGTGGATAATGAAAAGGAAAGAAAATGATTATTCAGTGCAGACAATGCCGCACAAAGTTTCATTTTGACGACACCTTAATGCAGAACGATGGTTTGTGGATGCGTTGCAGCAGATGCGGGCATGTTTTCTTTCAAGATAATATTCTGGCTAATAAGAAAGAAAATAAAGAACCACCGGTCGGAGAAACCGTTTTTTCCGCCAAAAATGTAAGTGAAGAAACAAGCGCCAAGGTGCCTGAAAGCATTTCATCGTTGTCGGGTCACGACGACGACGTTAAGCTTTTTTTGGATAAAGTTTTGGAACCCACAAAAGATTCAAGTGATGAAAAAGACGTATTCACGGAAAATTCCCGCCGTCAAAGTCTGGAGCCAGAGAAAGTCGACATACCGAAAAGAGACGAGGCACAGCGTTTAAGCAAGATGAAACTAAAAAAACAACGCTCCCAAAAAAGCAAGGGCAGGAATTGGAAAATATTTTTATGGGCGGTTTTAGTGATTCTCGTTATCCCTGCCGTTATTTATTTTGTTGTTTATCCGCAAATAGGAAATCGTTTTATAGAAATTGCCCATAAATATGTAAGTGAGCCCGAGCCAGCTCTTCCGGAGGTTGTGATCGGACAGGTAAACCTGCAAGATATACGGCAGCGCATGATCAATAATAATGTTTTGGGAACAATCAGGGTTATGGAGGGAACGGCGGTAAACCAAGCTGATTATTCCATTTGCCGGATTGCCATAAAAGGTGAAATTAGTGATGCGTATTCCGTGACTTTGGGAGAACGTATCAGTTACGCCGGCAATATTTTAACTGATGATGAGCTTGTCAACATGTCAGAAGATGAAATATCAAAAAAATTATCTCGTCCGGAAGGAGACAACAATTCCAATAACAAAATTCCGCCCGCCGGACAAATTCCTTTTATGATAGTTTTTATCCATGAACCGCCTGATGTTATAAAAACCACAGTGACAGTTGTCGGTGCGGAACGTCTCCTTTAGAAAACCAAACAAAGCTTTCTTTACAATGTTTTCTCTATGGATTTTTGACTTATTGTGCCTTCGCGCAAAATCCGTGGTGGGGTACAGGTGACGTCAATCACTGTGGAGGCAACGCCTCCGGCCGTCGTGCCGGCGTCAATAACTGTGTCGATTTTATTCCCAATTTGTTTTATCGCCTCTTCCGCATTGGCGCATTCCGGCATACCGGATAAATTAGCGCTAGTGGCAGTCAAAGGTCGCCCTGCTTTTTGCGCAATTTGTTTGGCTATTTCATTAGCGGAAAGGCGGACTCCTATTTTCCCCGTTTGAGCGGTTAGCAGAGGAGAAATACTTTCTTTTGCTTTAAAGACAATCGTCAATGGCCCCGGCCAGAAAGCATTCATCAATTTTTCAGCGGCGGGGGTACTTTCGCGGATAATGATCTGAAGATCATGCTTGCTACCGATGATTACAGAAATTGGATTGCCGAAATCTCTGCTTTTGATATCAAAAATTCTGAGGATAGCCTGATTGTTTGTTGCGTCCGCGCCCAGACCATAAAAAGTTTCTGTCGGGTAAATAATAACGCCGCCGCGTAAAATCAATGTGGCCGCGCTGGAGATGATGTCTTCAAATTTTTGGGGTGTAAATTTTATGACTTTAGGCATGAAAGTTTTTCCTGTTTTTTGTGCACATCTTTAGCCATTTTAACCACATAGCTGTTGAGTTTTATGGCCAGGTTTTTGTTGGATAATGCCAACATACGCACGGCAAGCAAAGCGGCATTTTTTGCGCCGGACTTGCCGATAGCCATACCGGCTACCGGCACGCCGCCGGGCATTTGCACGGTGGAAAGAAGGGCATCTAGACCATTTAATGCGGTGGAGTTAATTGGTACGCCGATGACGGGTAATTTTGTGTGTGAAGCAATCACACCGGCCAGATGAGCAGCCGCTCCCGCTCCAGCGATAATAACTTTTACTCCGCGACTGGCTGCTTCATGAGAAAATTTTTTTGTCCTTTGAGGAGTGCGGTGAGCAGAGGTAATGACAAGTTCATACCCAATGTTGAATTCATCGAGAATCTTTGCCGCTTCGGACATGACGGGCAAATCAGAATCGCTTCCCATAACCACGCTGACTAAAACTTTCTTGGCCGTTTTTGCTTTCATGCAAACTCCTTATGATGGGATATGTTGTTACTGCGTTGTTTTATTTTTAACTTATTGAGTAATTATTTGCAATTTGAAAATTAATGATCATCTTCCGGTAATAGAGGGAGTGAATCAGATTGTTTTAAGGGAAAATGATTTTTTGCGATTATTATATATTTTTAATTGTTAAAAAATTATTGGTCAAATCCAGTTGACATACAAAACTTCTGCTCATATACTCCCGCCATCAAAACAACGATTCTTGAAGCATCACAAGGAGAAATATTGGAAATGAAAGTGAATTTATACGATTTCCTGTCCGGAAACGAATATCCCGGACGCGGCATTTGCACAGGCGTTGCGCCTTCGGGGAAAAAAGCGATGATTGTCTATTTTATCATGGGGCGCAGCGCCAACAGCCGCAACCGCGTGTTCGACCCCATCAAAGGCGGCATACGCACCAAAGCGGCGGATCCTTCCAAAATGACCGACCCGCATCTGATTATTTATAACCCGGTGCTGACTTTTAGAAAAACAACAATCATCACCAACGGTGATCAGACCAATACCATTTATGATTTTATGAAAGGGAACAAGTATCCCCAATACAATTTTGAAGCGGCGCTAAAAACGCGCACGTTTGAAGACGACAAGCCCAACTGGACGCCGCGCATTTCCGGCCTGCTGGATATGAAAACAGGTGCTTACAAAATCAGTATTATCAAAAATTGTGGTGGCAAAGAAAAAAGCGCGCAGCGCTTTATTTTCGATTATTCAGAGCCGCTTGCCGGAGAAGGGCACTTTATCAGCACTTACAAGTGCAACGGTAATCCGATTCCCAGTTTTGAAGGAGAGCCTTTGCGTGTGGCCATCGATGAAGATGACCCCAATGAATTCGCGGGAAAACTATGGGAGGCCTTAAACGAGGATAACAAAGTGAGTCTGTTTGTGCGCGTCATCAACTTGAAAACACAAGAATATGGAGATGTAATCATTAATAAGTATAAAGCGGTGGAGGTATAATTCATGAACGAAATACAACTAAAATACGGCTGCAACCCCAACCAGAAACCGGCGCGGATTTTCATGGCGGACGGAAGTAATCTGCCGGTTGAGGTATTAAACGGCAAGCCCGGCTATATTAATTTTCTGGATGCGCTCAACAGCTGGCAGCTGGTGAAAGAACTCAAAGAAAACCTCGGTATGCCTGCCGCCGCGTCTTTTAAACATGTTTCTCCCGCCGGTGCGGCTTTGGGTTTTCCTCTTGATAGAGTGTTACGCAAAATGTGTCACATCGATCCCAAAATGAAACTTTCTCCCCTGGCCTGCGCTTACGCGCGCGCGCGCGGCGCCGACCGCATGAGCAGTTTCGGCGATTGGATAGCATTGAGCGATGTATGTGATGTTCAGACGGCAACAATTATAAAAAATGAGGTCACCGATGGTATCATCGCGCCCGGCTATAATCCGGAAGCACTGGAAATTCTGAAATCCAAAAAAGGCGGCAACTATAATGTAGTGCAGATCAACCCAAACTACGTCCCTGTTTCTCTGGAGCACAAGCAGGTTTACGGAATTACTTTTGAGCAGGGAAGAAACGATTTAAAAATCGATTCCCGCATGCTCGAAAACATTGTGACAGAAAACAAAACGCTGACCGACGCGCAAAAGCGCGATCTGGTACTCGCGCTCATCACACTCAAATATACTCAGTCCAATAGTGTCTGTTATGTGCAGCATGGCCAGGTTATTGGCGTGGGCGCGGGACAGCAAAGCCGTATCCACTGCACCAGGCTAGCCGGACAAAAAGCGGATCTCTGGCAGCTGCGCCACATGCCCAAAGTTTTAAATCTGCCTTTCCGTGACGATGTTGCCAAACCGAACCGTGATAACGCGATTGATGTTTACTTGGGTGACACGCCGGAGGATGTTATCGGCGATAATGTCTGGGCCGAAACATTTACGAAGCAGCCTAAGCCTTTGACTAAAACTCAAAAACAAAAATGGCTTTCCAAGGTTACAGGCGTTTGTCTGGGCAGTGATGCATTTTTTCCCTTCGGCGATAACATCGAGCGTGCGCGCCGCAGCGGTGTGAACGCGATTGTTCAGCCCGGCGGCTCCATCCGTGATCAGCAGGTAATTGACACGTGCAACAAATACGGTATTGTTATGGCGTTTTGTGGCCTGAGATTATTCCATCATTAAACAACAGGAGACTAAAATGAAAAATGAAGTAAAAGCAGTTATTGAAACAAGCAAAGGAACAATCAATTTAAAACTTTTTGTCGAGCAGACTCCTATTACCGTGGGTAATTTTATCAATCTGGCACGGCGTGGTTATTATAATAATTTGAATTTTCACCGGGTTATTCCTGATTTTATGATTCAGGGCGGCTGTCCCGCGGGCGACGGACGCGGCGGTCCAGGATACCGTTTTCAGGATGAGTTTGTCAAAGAGCTAAAACATAATAAACCCGGTATCTTATCTATGGCAAACGCGGGGCCGGGTACCAACGGCAGTCAGTTTTTTATCACGCATGTGCCAACTCCCTGGCTTGACGGCAAACATACTGTTTTTGGCGAAGTGGTAGGCGATGCCGATCAGAAAATTGTCAATGCCATTGTTCAAAGCGACAAAATAAAATCTGTGACAATCGAAGGTGATGTTTCTGAACTGATGCAGAGCATAAAGACGATGATCGATAAATGGAATACTACGCTGGATACAAATTTCCCTAAGCTTGCAAAAACGTCTAAATAATAGTACTTGTAGGCGCAGTTAATTAGGTTCAATTTAAGCGAACGGTATAAAAAGGTGAACTCGGAGATGATAGCGGTAATATTTCTTTAATTAATAGTTTCTTGGGTTTGCGTGAACATAATGTTACAAGATACTGCGTGGAGATAATATGAGAAAACATCTTGGCTCAAACACGTAAGCTTCCCCTAAAATAGGACATGTTAAAAATAGAGCTTTCTGGCAGAATA
>ERZ1026805.691-NODE-691-length-21294-cov-7.063421_pt1 | contig 21294 bp, 14 predicted proteins | sample MGYA00520883_ERZ1026805 | MGnify/ENA primary metagenome ERZ1026805 (study PRJEB33270, sample SAMEA104284476) | anaerobic digester metagenome | biome: Anaerobic digester microbiome; feature: mesophilic sludge digester; material: Anaerobic digester biomass | place... | reverse complement strand
AATGGGACGAGGAGACTCAACAACCCCTGCCTGGAGCAGCGTCTTCTGCTTATGGTCCTGAATATTATGCATTACGGACAAGACCGGGTGAAGTTTCTTTAACAGAGTCCAGTTTACAAATGGGGACAGTTGTGATCGTGGATGACGTTTTTCACTCACAATATGTATCACCTGATCTGGCTGCCCGTTTCATGCTGCATTCTTTCCTGGTTTTCCCTCTCATTGCAGATGGAAAAAAACTGGGTGCCATGTTGATAGGTTATTATGACCACCATAAATTTACTGATGATCAAATATTTCATGGCTACCAGATTGCCGCCCAGGTGGCGTTGGTGATTGCCAAAGGACAATCCGTTGAGGCAGAACAGCAGCGGAGAACCCAGCTGGAACGGGCAAATTCATTGATTACGGCATTATCGCATATTGCCACACGGATTGAGACTGCATCACCGATGGACCGGGAATTGGAAACCTTGGGTGAAGAATTGGAAGAACTTCGCTTAATGAGTATGTTAATCCTCAAGAAACCTGGTTCCCAAAAGTTTTCTATTAATTTCCCTTCTCCAACGTTAAATGATCCTGAAAGAATGAAAATGTTGGGAGACCTGTCATTGGAGGATATTGATCATGAGATTTTGCAATCCGGCGAAATTCCTGTAATTGAGCCGATTACTGAGCCTCGTTTTAATGCCAATGCCCTATTGTTGGCAAATAAAATTCTGGAAAAATTCCAGCCTGATCAGGTGAAGGTAATATGTGATTATGCACTCATAACACCTTCAACTCATGGAATCATTTTACCTTTGACAATCAGTGATGAGATAATCGGTTCCATGTGGTTATGGGGTGAGGAATTACTGGAAGCAGATATTCCAGCATTAATTATCTTTGCCAGTCAGGTTGCCATAACGATTGAAAACTCCCGTTTGTATCGTGAAGTTCATCATCTGGCAATGACGGATGAACTGACCGGCTTGTTCAACCGCAGGCGTCTGTTTGAGATTGCCCAGATGATGATTTTGGATGCATTTCAAGACCATAAGAATTTCTCCTTGATTATCATTGATACGGATGAATTTAAAAAAATCAATGATACCTATGGTCACCTGGTAGGGGATGAAATCATCTGTAATATTGCCAGCCGCTGCAGCCATAATGCAAGAAAAAGCGATTCCATTGGACGTTACGGCGGAGATGAATTCATTTTATTATTCCCCAATAGTGACATGACCAATACAATCCGGGTTGCAGAGCGAATCCGGCAGGATATTTGTTCAACCCCAATCCTAACTTCCGCAGGTCCAATACCCGTAACCATCAGTTTGGGGGTTGCTTCCATTCAAAGTGATGAGGACACATTAATTTCATTGTTGATCCGGGCAGATAAAGCGCTTTACCGGGCGAAACAGGAAGGCAGAAATCTGGTAATCACAGCCAAATCTTCAAAGGAGGGAACCTTTTTTGAAATCCATCGCCCGGTGGTTTGATGTTCGCAATGTGCCCACACTGGATGACATGCGCTGTGAAGTATTGTTATCATTGCTGGGTGCAGCCATCATTGGTGTATTTTTATTGCTTGGAAAAACATTATTTTCATTTTTAGTGATCGATTCAATCCAATTACCTTCACATCTGGTTGGTATTATCACAGGTTTATGGATCCTGGTCATATGTTTTCATTACGTGAAGTGGGGAAGGATTGATTGGGCAGGTGGGGTGTTTTTCCTTTTCTCAATCATTGGAATCCCTCTATATTTTCCTGCCGATCGGATTAACGATATCCTGCCGGTTTTTTTGTTGCCGCCCATCGCTGCCAGTTTATTGATCAATTCTTTCAGTTCACTGTTGTTTAGTTTTATCTCATGGGTTACATATACTCTCTGGTTTCTTTATGGAGGAGTTGAGGGGGAAGGATATAATTTTATTTTTGTTGTAATCTTGATAATTGTGGCTTGTTTTTGCTGGTTGTTATCCGAGTGGTTCCGCCGGCTTATCCAGGAACGGGAAACCTCAGAGCGGAAAAGCCTGGCACTTGTGGAACAAAGCCCTGTGATTATTTACCAGGTGGAAAGTTGTCGCTCAAAGCAATGGACATATATCAGCCCCCAAATTGAAAAGTGGCTCGGTTTTTCACAAACAGAATGGTTGGAATCTCAAGGATTATGGGCGCAACAGATTCATCCTGAGGACCGGGAACGGATATTAAGTATTGACCAAGGTGGCGGCGATCCAGGCGCTGGTTTTAGCCAGGAATATCGGATGTTCACCCAGGATGGAAGGATGATTTGGGTGCTGGACACATCCCAGCCGGTTGTGGATGACCCAGACCATACTTTCCAGCAAGGGACTCTTCAAGACATAACCGATCGTAAACAATCCGAGCAGATGCAAAAAGCCATTTATCGGATAGCTGAAGCAGCTTTTTCCGCTCATAATTTATCGGACCTTTATCAATTGATCCATCATGTGTTGAGTGATTTAATGCCTGCAGAAAATTTCTTTATTGCTTCCTATCACTCTGAAGATGAAATGATTTCATTCGATTATTTTGTCGACACATACGATATACCTCCACCCCCAAGAAAAATTGGAAGAACGTTGACAGATTATATTCTTAGAACTGGTGAACCCTGTTTTGTCTCTCCGGATGATTTTAGGGCATTGGAACGACTGGGGGAGGTTGAATCACAGGGGACACCTTCCCTGGATTGGCTCGGAGTTCCCCTTAAAGAACGCGGACGAACAATCGGAGTGATGGTTGTTCAAAGTTATAAAGAAGGGGTTCGGTTTACTGAAGAACAATTGGACATGATGGTGTTTGTCTCCAACCAGATTGCAATGGCAATTGAACGCCGCCGGGCGGACGAAAACATGAAGAGTGCATTGGAAGAAAAGGAAGTTCTACTGCGGGAGATACACCACAGGGTGAAAAATAATCTACAGGTTATCACAAGCTTGATTAGTTTGCAGGCTGATCATATCAATGATCCACAGATAGCTGATGCTTTTTTGGAAACACAAGCGCGGGTGAGATCCATGTCCCTGATTCACGAGGAATTGTATCAGGCAAGCAATCTTGCCCAGGTTAATTTTCCAGATTATCTCCAACGTCTTACGGGTTATTTAACAAACGCATTTGCCATCGGTGGCAGAATAACCTTGCAGACAGATGTGAAGGATGTTCTATTGGGTGTGGACACAGCCATTCCATTGGGGTTAATCGTTAATGAACTGGTTTCCAATGCTCTAAAACATGCTTTTCCTGATGGTAGGCGGGGAAAAATTATTGTCCGTTTACATCCGGTAATAAATCAAAGTGGCGAGCATTGGTATGATTTGGTTGTGGAGGATAACGGGGCGGGTTTTCCCCATGACATCGATCATCGGAAAACTGAAACCTTGGGTTTGCAATTGGTTAGTGTGTTAAGCCGACAATTAAAAGGAACCATTGAACTTGAGAATAATGGGGGAACAAAATTCATCCTCAGGTTTCCGGAACCGAAGGGTTTGATTAACGGATGAATTCCGTTTGCATGAAATTGGAAAAAATTAAAACCGAAACCCGATAGACAATTATCTAATTAGGTGGAATTTTATGGTAAACTTGAGGTCGCTTCGAATTGGCGAAGTGGATTGTTGATACCATGACACAGGAAATCTCAGAATTTACCATTCAAAAAATGTATACCACAAACCGCAGTTCTGCGATCAAGTGGGTTGCTTCCCATGCCAGTCATCAATGGCCTTTGATTACCATGGCACTTGTAGGGGCATTGGGAAATGCAGTACTTGCAGCATTATTGCCGATGATGACCGGACGCGCCCTGAACATGGTGCTGGAAAATCCCATTCCCTTTTCGGAATTGGGACAGCTGGCATTAATTCTGGCAGGTTCACAATTCTTTCGCGGAATTGTGCAGTTTGGCAGGAACTTTGGATTCGAATGGATTGCTCAACGGATTGAAAAAAACGTACGCAATGAATTGTATACCAGCTTGTTGGGAAAAAGCATGACCTTCCACAACCTGCAGCCGGTGGGTGATACGATGGCACGGGCAACAAATGATGTCCGGGAAGTGAATTTTATGTTCAGCCCGGGCTTCAATATGGTTATTGGTTCGTTGAACTTCCTGATCATGCCATTAATTATTGCCCCGACGTATCATCCTGCTTTGGTCATCACGCCAGTTGTATTCATCATCATTTTTTTTATAGCCATTCGTGGTTATTTAAATAAATTACGTCCCATTACTGACGAAGTCAGGGCATCGTTTGGTGAATTAAACACACGGCTGTCGGAGGTGTTGGACGGAATTGAAACCGTAAAAAGTGCATCGCAGGAAGCTGTGGAAGTGCAGCGGTTTATCGGTCAGGCGGAACGGTATCGCAAGGCTATCGTGCGTCAGGGGGATGAGGAGGCAAAATTCCTGCCATACCTTCTATTATCCATTGCCCTGGGTGTTGGTCTGCTGCACGCCTTGCTCCTTTTTAAAATGGGTTTGATTAATGCCGGTGATGTGATCGCCTATTTTGGCTTATTATTAATGTTGGATTTCCCAACGTTTTCGGGAATATTTGCATATTCCCGAATTTCCCTGGGATTGGCAGGTGCCCGCCGCATCCTGGAACTGATGAATTCGGAAAATAACCTGGATCAAAATATTGACGGTTATTCCCAACCGATGCGGGGTGAGGTGGAGTTCAAGGATGTGAGTTTTTCTTACACCCCCCTGGAAGAAAATTCCGATGAAAAAAATGGGAAAGCTGTGTTGCAGAATATTTCCATCCAAGTCAAACCGGGTCAGACGGTTGCAATCGTTGGACAGACCGGCACTGGAAAAACAACCCTGGTCCGGTTGATCAATCGAACTTATGATACAACTGGTGGTGCAGTGCTGGTGGATGGGATGGATGTGCGCAATTGGGACCTGGAATCACTCCGCCGCAATATTTCCATAATTGAACAGGATATTTTCCTCTTTTCAAGGACAATTGCTGATAATATTGCATTCGGAAAACCAGATGCCTCGCGGGAGGAGATTGAAGCAGCTTCAAAAGCAGCCCAGGCACATGAATTTATCCTGAAATTTAAGGATGGTTATGATACGGTGGTGGGTGAGCGGGGCGTTACCCTCTCAGGAGGACAGCGGCAGCGAATTGCCCTGGCGCGGGCTTTCCTGATTGATCCACGAATCCTGATCCTGGATGATTCCACCAGCGCCATCGATAGTGAAACCGAAGACCACATTCAACGGGCGATCTACGCCGCGGCGCGTGGCAGGACAACTTTTATTATCACCCACCGCCTGTCACAAATACGCTGGGCAGACCTGATTCTTGTCATGCGCAGCGGTGAACTGGTGGCATGTGGAACGCACGAGCAGTTAATGGCTTCTTCGGATGCCTACCGCCGGATTTTTAGTGAGTAAGCAGGGATTTTATGGGTTTTTTCTCAAGCCTCGGCAAAGAACAATATGATCGTAAATATTCCGACAGGGAACTGGTTCGCCGGATCCTGACCTACTTTAAACCACACCGGCTAAAGATGACCCTGATCGTCATTTTAGTTTTAATGCTGGCTGGTATTTCTGTGGCACAACCATTAATTGTTTCCCGCGGGGTGGATTTATTGAAGCCGGGAATTGGTGAATGGACCTTGGTTACCCTGGCTGGTGCAGTTACAGTCGCAGGAGTCCTTAATTGGGCTGTGAACTGGGCAAGCCGCCGTCTGACCGCCCGGACGGTTGCTGCGGTTGTTATCAAAATGGCAGAAGAAGGATTCAAGGCTGCAACCGATCATGATCTGTCGTTTTATGATACGGTGGCATCTGGCAAGGTTGTATCGCGGATCACTTCAGATACCCAGGATTTTGGACAGCTTGTCACAATTACGACCGATGTCATAACACAATTTGTTGAATCAGGAATCCTGGCTATCGTCCTTTTAAATGTGGATCTGAGATTATCCCTTATTTTGTTCTCATTAATTCCCCTGGTCGCGTTAATGACTTACTTCTACCGAAAACTGGCACGCAATGTGACCCGGCAGGGAATGCGTGCCATGGCAAATGTCAACTCGACCATCAAGGAGACCATCTCCGGAATCGCCGTAGCGAAAAATTTTCGGCAGGAATCCAGTATCTATAATGATTTCGACGAAGCCAATCAGACTTCCTACCGGGTGAATTTCCGGCGGGGATTGGTTCTTTCCATCGTTTTCCCCACATTGAATGCCCTGGGAGGCATGGCAACCGCCCTGATGATCTACACGGGTGCAATTAATGTTTCAAAAGGGTTTGTGACTGCCGGTGTTTGGTATCTATTTATTATGAGCCTTGATCGATTTTTATATCCAGTGATGAACCTGGCATCGTTCTGGACTCAAATTCAAAACGGCTTATCGGCGGCTGAACGTGTATTTGCCCTGATTGATGCAGAACCGGCAGTCAAACAAATAGCTTTGGAATCGGTCGATAAAATTCAAGGCAGGGTGGAATTCCGCCATGTTGATTTTTATTACGTACCTGATGAACCTGTTCTTGAAAATTTCAACCTGACCATTAAGCCAGGTGAAAATGTGGCAATTGTGGGGCATACAGGAGCAGGAAAAACATCCATTGCAAAATTGGTATCACGTTTCTATGAATTTCAATCCGGTGAAATCTTAATTGACAGGCGGGACATCCGCACATTAAATCTGGAGGAATACCGACGCAGGCTGGGAATTGTGACCCAGGTTCCATTTCTATTCTCAGGAACCGTGGCTGAAAACATTCGATATGCACGCCCGGATGCATCCGATGATTATATTGAACAACTGGCAGGAAAAATTGGCAATGGCGAATGGTTGAAAACCCTGCCTGATGGCTTGCAGACCAATGTAGGAGAACGGGGAGCCATGTTATCCATGGGGCAACGCCAGCTGGTTTCGCTAATGAGGGTTTTGGTCCAGGAGCCGGCTATTTTTGTCTTGGATGAAGCAACAGCATCCATTGATCCCTTCACGGAGTGGCAGATCCAGCAGACGTTGAAATATATTCTTGCCCACACGACCAGCATCCTGATTGCCCATCGATTATCAACCGTCCGGTCAGCGGATCGGATCATTGTCATGCATGAGGGAAAAATCATCGAAGTGGGCAATCATGACGATTTGATGGATCAGGGCGGGTATTACGCCGGTTTGTATAATACTTATTTCCGTCACCAGAGCCTGGCATATATTGACGAGGTGCGGAACTTGCGCCCAGAGAAAGCCGGGCTATAATCATATCAGGCATCAACAAAGATAATCAAATATGTCTTTACTGAAATTCTGAAATTGCCTGGAATGTGCAGTATTCATGAACGCTGACTATTTCATTCATATGGGGCAAAAATTTGCCGGTGAACGCAACTGGAAGGCTGCGTTGGAGGCATTTAATCGTGCCATTGACCTGGAGAAGAAAGACGCTGAGGCATACCTTGGGCGTGGCATGGTGCTGTATCATTTACGCAAATACCAATCAGCACTTGAAGATTACAACATTGCTGTGGAACTGTCTCCCTTGCATCCCGGCGGGTACATGGGGAGGGGATTTGTTTACCAGGCATTACACAGCTATAAACAGGCATTGGAGGAATACCACCAGGTCGTCATGCTTTTGCCGGGAAATCCGGAAGGCTATTTCCGGCGCGGACATATCTACATGCTCATCCGGAAATTCCCGGAGGCATTAAAGGATTTTGAATCCACATTGGAACTCAATCCCCAGCATGCAGATGCCCACCTGGATTATGGTGTCGTGTTGGGGGAGATGGGGGATTATGAAGGAGCTTTACATGAATTGAATGCTGCATTGAATTTACAGCCCCGAAATGCAGTCATTTATTATTATCAGGCGCAGACCTATCTCAAGTTGGAAAGATATGACCTGGCTGAAGCTGCCTTAAAAAGTTTTATCGGTCTTTCAGATCATCCGGTCTGGACACAACGGGCACGAATCGAGTTGGAAAACCTTCAAAAGAAACGATCCCAAAATCCAACCCGCATTCAACTTCCAGCAGATCAAAAGATGGAGGTAATGGTGATGGTTAAAATGGGGGATAAACCGGGTGCCTTGAAAAAAGTGGTGGAGTTCAGCGGGGTAGGATTGATGACTGCCAAGGCATATCTTGAATGGTTAATTCAAGAGGAGGAATCCGGCGGAGGGGTCAATTCCGTTTTCCTATCCAATTTATAGTGTCATTCCAACAATGTGACTGGCAAAAATAATATTGGATGGATTTCTGAAAAATCCACCTAATTTTCATCATACATGCGCGGTCGATATTGCAATGCCTCTGCCAGGTCAGGAGGCTGAATGTCAGCTGAGCCAGCCAGGTCGGCAATGGTGAGTGCCAGTTTGAGAATACGGTGGTAAGCCCGGGCTGAAAGCTGTAGTTGATTCATGGCGGTTTTCATCAGGCTGCGGCAGGTGTCATTTAAAATACAAAACCTGCGGATTTCAGCCGGGCGCATGTCAGCATTGCATGCCAGGTTGACATCCTTCAATCGCTCGCGTTGGATTTGCCGGGCAACTTCCACTCGAGTCTGCACTATTGATGAAGGCTCTCCCAGACGGGAATCACTGAGTTTCTCGTAATCCACCCGCGGGACTTGAATATGGATGTCAATCCGGTCCAACATGGGACCGGAAATCCGTTTTTGGTATTTAAGGACAGTACCCATGGAGCAGGTACAAGGTTTAATGGGATCACCATGCCACCCGCATGGACAGGGGTTCATGCTTCCAATGAGCTGGAAATTCGCCGGGAATGTCAATGAACCCTGGGCACGGCTGATGGTGACAACTTTGTCCTCAAGCGGTTGACGCATCACCTCCAACACACGCTGACCAAATTCCGGGAGCTCATCCAGAAATAGTACGCCGCGATGTGCCAGGGATATTTCACCCGGGTGGGGCAGGTTGCCGCCGCCAACAAGCCCGGCATGCGAAATGGTGTGATGGGGGGCGCGGAAGGGACGGGTGCGGATTAGGGGAACATCGGGTGGGAGTTGATCGCAGATGGAGTATATTCGGGTGACATCCAGGGCTTCATCGATGGTCAGGTGGGGAAGGATGGAGGGCAGCGCCCTTGCCAGCAGGGTTTTTCCAGCACCGGGGGGACCAATCATCAACACATTATGCCCACCGGCAGCAGCGACCTCAAGTGCCCGCTTGACATGTTCCTGTCCCTTGATTTCGCCAAAATCCGTTTGCACAACGGTTTCGATGGTATCGTCCAGGTTTACAGGTTGCATGGGTGGGATGGGTTGGCAGTTGGTCAGGTGGGCATACAGGGCAGCCAGGGATGAAACAGGGATGACTTCCAGGTCGGGTATGAGGGCGGCTTCAGCTGCATCAACTTCGGGAACATAGACGCGTTGGTATCCCTGCTCGCGTGCCATGGCTGCCATGGGCAGCACACCGCGCACGTGCCGGACGGTACCATCCAGAGATAACTCGCCGATAACGAGGGAATGATCAAGATGGTGCTGGTGTAATTGTGCACCGACTATGAGAACCCCCAGGGCAATCGGCAGATCGTAAGCCGGACCTTCCTTGCGTACGGAAGCCGGTGCCAGGTTTACGGTCAATGCCCGGCGGGGATACTCGAGACCGGCATTCTTGATGGCTGAATAGACCCGTTCGCGGCTTTCCTGGACGGCTGCATCCGGCAGTCCAACGATTGCCATGTGTGGCAATCCCTGACCAAAGTCGACTTCCACTTCCACAATGACGCCGTCCAAACCAATGACGGCGCAGGAAAAAACGCGGGCAAGCATTGAAAAACCTCAACGAGATGGTGATGGTTTCATTATAGTATAGGGTGGAGGATTGATTGTCGATACAGATGAAAATGAACTCAGCCGGCAAGGGATTAAAGGTAAATAATCGGTGTCAACATAAAAATGATTTAATTAATGGAAAATGATGTTTTCCCCCTCCCGTTTGTGAGAGAAAGATCGAATATGACCCCCGGGTGGGGCAGATTGCCGCCACAAACAAGCCCGGCATGCGAAATGGTGTGATGGGGGGCGCGGAAGGGACGGGTGCGGATGAGGGGAACATCGGGTGGGAGTTGATCGCAGATGGAGTATATTCGGGTGACGTCCGGGGCTTCATCGATGGTCAGATGAGGAAGGATGGAGGGCAGCGCCCTTGCCAGGAGGGTTTTTCCAGCACCGGGGGGACCAATCATCAGCACGATAGGGTCGAAAAACCGTCTCTTTTTCCATCCCGATTGGGCTGTTAAAGGCTGGCTCTGAGGAACCGGTTAAGGTATAGGTAAGGTAATTATCTAGGAAAAGGGAGGCGAATTTGTCTCCCTTTTTGTTTGCTGCAGGACTGGATTTGTGTCCACCGTATTTCCGTCTACGAAACTCATCATGCCCTAGAAAAGCCAACCTAAAATTTTTATTTGGGTTTTATCTTCTCTAGTACTTTACGAACAAGCGGTATATAGTTTTCCCGAATTTGGAAGTTATCCTTCTCCCAAGGATGATTAGGGTATTCATAGAAGATCACCTGCCGCAAGTAATCATTCCCTTTCTGCCCTAGTTGACTGGATATCAGTGCTAGGAAGATTCCCGCTTGGCTTTCATCGTTTGCAACCTTGCGCCTAGCGAATTCTTTTCGAAGCTGATCTCTGGTGACTTGCCCTTTTTCAAGCAAGATTGGCAGGAAATGATCTCGTAAACGCTGTGAGGAGTACAGATTCTTGGAGAGATATTCGCTTAATTTTTTCTCCAACGTCTCTTCATCGTAATTGCCGGGTTCATCCGACATTTGGATTATGTATTTTTTCTTGTTAGCCTTTTCTTTGGCAATTTCCTCAGGGATTATCACCATGCGAGAGAGTATCTCGTCGCCTTTTGGCGTTTTTATGTAGTTCAGAATGACAGCATTGATACCTACGCTATATTTGTCGGAAAGCCATTCAATCATCCTGCCGAGGGATTCTTCTACGGCAAATCCAACAAGCAAAAGACGCTGCGCTTGGTTGATTGCCAGATCCTCTAGTGCAACTCCCTCGAACTTTTGCGTAAAATAATCCTCGAAGGTCTGGTGAGTGTACGCTTGGCAAATCTCTCGAAACCTATCCAGGTCCCAGTCGGTTATATCTGATGCGTAGTCGATTGCTTGTGCTAGAGCCTCACGAGGCAACCGGTCTCTTTTTAGCTCAACGATGACAATATTTCCGCTGCTATCCACGCCAAGAAAGTCCACCGGTCCTGAGCTAGTTTGAACTTGCTCTCCGATGATAGCAATATCACTACCTAGCACCGCAGGATTTGACTTGAGCCATTTTTCCAGATCGTCCTTCTCTTTCCTGCCACTTTCTGGAAGAGATGACTGAATCGGTGTGAGCTTTCCGTCCGATATAATCCATGACTTGATTTCGGAAGCCATTTGTGTCTCCTTAAGATATGTTCACACAGTTGATATACGTGAAAATTTTCCTGGCTAATAAATTATACATCTAGCATTTCTTTCAGCGATATACTTTTATCGTGACATTATACCTTCGCTCTTTTACTACCGTATTTTATACTTCCTCATATACCGCATTTATGCGCCTATCCATGACTTCATTTGGCGAGTAAAGCATAGGTGCGAGAGGGCTCGAATATGACCCCCGGTTGGGGGCGTCCGAACCTGAATAAAAAAATCACCGTATTGGAAACGGGGAAAACCAGGTGGGCGCGAGAGGGCTCGAACCTCCGAACCTCACGGATGTGAACCGTGCGCTCTAACCAACTGAGCTACGCGCCCTGAGTACCGTGATTATAGCAACAGTCTTCTGCTTTGTCAAAGGAATGCTTGAATTTCATCCGGGTTTGAAAATCACTTTATATGTTGAAATGCTTGAATTGAGGCAAATATTCCCGGTTTTGGGTAAACATCTCATTGACCATGGTTTTGATTTCTGCCAATGACAGGACTGCTGCGGTCAATGGATCATGACAGATGGCGCGGTAAATCATTGTCGGGTCACCCTCCAGTGTGGCAGTGATTGCCATCTCCTCGATTCCAGCATTAAGCTGGGTAAGCAGGGCGAGCTGGGGTGGCAGCGATCCTACATGGATGGGATGAAACCCGGCTTTATCAACCAATACGGGGACCTCCACACAGCAACCCTGGGGCAGGTTGGTGATCAGGCTGGTGTTCGGGACATTGCCATTGAATTTATATAATTCGCCACCCATCAAGGCATTGATGATGTATGCGGCATACTCCAACCCGCGCCGAATGTCGATGGGAGTATCATCGGCAAACCATTGCATTGCCTGGTCCTTCCAGGAAGATTCATTCCACTGGTATTCCTTTAAGATGTACGCATATTCACCCGGATTCCAACCAGTTCCATTTGTGCAATATTTTTCAATCAAATCAGGGCGTTTGCGAAACCACCAGTTGTATTCCGAATTATGCCCGGAAGACTCGGTTACATAATACCCCAATGCCAGAAACATCTCGTTGCGCACCTGTTCAACATCGTAAATTTGTGGATTCCCGGTGACAGCTTTATAAATTAATGGGTAGGCGTCCTGTCCATTGAGCTTGAAATCCAGATACCAAGCTTGGTGGTTAATTCCCGCGCAGGTATAGGTAATATCTTCCAGTTCAGCACCTATCCACCATGCCAACATTTGAGCCGTACCTTGAACCGAGTGACACAAGCCGGTTGTTTGAATGAAGCTCTGACGCTGCAGGGCACCGCAGAGCATTGCCATCGGGTTTGTGTAATTTAACAGGATTGCATTGGGACAATATTTTTCCATGTCCCGAACGATTTTCATCATCGGGGGCAGGGTGCGCATGAAGCGGAAGATTCCTGCCGGACCACGTGTGTCACCGACATTAATATCCACACCATACTTCATGGGGATTTCGATATCATGCCGCCAGACTTCCGTTCCGCCAGCAAGGATCGTGGTCAGTACAACATCTGCGTCACGGAGTGCTTCCACCCGGTCCAATGTGGCGGTGACAGTGGCTGGATAATTTCCCAGCTGGATTATTTTCTGCACTGCCCGCAGGGAGAAGTCCAGCCGTTCCGAATCGATATCCATTAGAGCGATTTCTGCATTTTCCAACAATGGGAAAGTCAGAATATCGCGGACAAGTTCACGGGTGAAACCCAGACTGCCTGCGCCGATGAAGGTGATCTTGGTCATCTTAATCTCCTGGAGTGGTTTTGCTTTTTATCGGAAAAGCGATTATCAAGAATTTTATCATAGCCTCAATTGACAATGCCCCCAGGTCAACCTGTGTTAGAATCAACGAGTGCCGTGGACGCCGACCACGGCACTCATTCAAGGAGGAGAAGAAGAGAAGTCGCCCTTCGAACGTAATATTACCAGAGGTCAGGCAGTTTTGCTTGACGCCAAACCTACGCTTACCCTACGATTACCTTGCAATTTGTTTTCATTAATTAAAATTCATGATTTTGGAGTCTTTGGAATGGAGAAAAATGTTCAGGACAGCCTGGTTTGGGGAGCGGAAGAAACAGTATTGGGCTGGATAGCCGTCGGGGTGAGCGCATCAGGTCTGGCACGGGTGGAATTTTCTGATGTTGCCAATGGAATGGTTCATTCTGAAGGGCTTTCCCTGGTAAATGAGGCGTTGCAACAAATTCATGCATATCTTGCGGGTGATTTGAAAAAATTTGATCTGCCGTTGGATTGGTCCGGGATGGGAGAATTTCAGAAATCCGTCCTTAAGCAGACCATTTTGATTCCTTATGGGCAGGTAATTACTTATGGTGATATTGCCAATATCCTCGGAAAACCCGGATCAGCCCGGGCAGTGGGGAGGGCGGAAGCCACCAATCCCATGCCACTGGTTATTCCCTGTCACAGAGTGATAGGACAGGATGGGCATCTGCATGGTTATGGCGGGCGCGGCGGCATTATCACCAAAGCATGGCTTTTGAAAATGGAAGGTGTTTTGGTGGATAATGACCGGTTTTTGATTCAACCGCGGTTTAGTTTTTAACGGAGGATGGGATTGGATATAGATAATCAAGAATTTCGGGCTGGATTTGTGGCAGTTATTGGAAGACCCAATGTAGGGAAATCCACATTGATCAATACGCTGTTGAAGCAGAAGATTGCAGCCGTGTCTCCGAGACCTCAAACCACCCGGCGACGACAGCTTGGCATTCTGACTTTGCCGAACACTCAGGTGGTCCTGGTGGATACACCTGGCTTGCATAAACCACTTCACAAGTTGGGTGAAGCAATGAACCGGGTCGCTGAAGAGACATTGGAAGATGCAGATCTTCTGGTTTGGCTTGTGGACATTAGTGTTCCTCCAACCGAGGAGGATGGGCTGGTCGCTGAAAGGTTGAAAGGTCTGCAGTCCGCCGCATCAGTTTTGCTGGTATTGAACAAGGTGGATCTGATTAATTCGGACAATCTGGCTGAAAGACAATCCGAATATCAGGCATTGCTGCCGGATGCAATCCCCCTGGTTGTTACTGCCAGGCAGATGGAGTCCTTGAAACCGCTGTTGGATGAAATTATCAAGCGGATGCCCTTGGGAATGCCATTTTATGATGAGGATCAAATTACCGATCTGTTCGAGAGGGAAATTGCTGTTGATTTAATCCGCGAGGCGGCATTGACTCACTTGCGTGAGGAAGTTCCGCATTCCATCGCCGTCCGGATCGAAGAATATTCGGAACGTAGTGAAACCACTGCGTACATTCTGGCTACCATTTTTGTGGAGCGCGAATCGCATAAAGGCATTGTGATCGGGGAAAGAGGGGGGATGCTCAAAAAGATTGGCACATCTGCCCGGATATCAATCGAGGAGATGAGCGGGCGGACTGTCTTCCTTGAGCTGCGGGTCAAGGTGCGCAAAAATTGGCGGGATGACCCTGCAGCTTTACGCCTATTTGGATATATTCCGGAGGAGAGTGGATGATCTGGCTGGTTGTGGCATTCTTTTTTGGATTTCTCAACTGGCTGGCGATCTGGTTCAACTGGGGCAAGGTGATCTATGTTGCCAAGCCAGCCACATTATTTTTTCTCCTCCTTTGGTCCTGGCAACTGAGCGGATGGCAGGGAGGTTTAATCTGGTTTGGTCTGGCATTGATATTTTCCCTGGTGGGGGATATTGTTTTGATGTTTCCTCCCAAATATTTCCTGTTAGGTCTGGCTGCCTTCTTCTTTGGACATATATTTTACATTATTGGCTTGAACACACCGTTTCAAACTCCCAGATTATGGATGATTGCACCGTTGGCATCCGTTATTTTAGGATATGTCTGGATTATGAGTACAGTTCTTAGAGGATTGCGAAAAAACCCATCCGTGCGTTCATTGCAGGTTCCAGTTCTCATATACGGTCTGGTTATCAGTGGGATGGTGTTTTCAGCGCTGTGCACAATAATCAAACCTGACTGGTCAAACCAGGCAGCTTTGCTGGTCACGTCGGGGAGTATATTATTTCTGTTTTCAGACTCAATTCTGGCATATGCCCGGTTTGTTTCACCCATGCCCCGTGAGCGTTTCTGGGTGATGATTTCTTATCACCTTGCTCAATTTGGCTTGATTACTGGAGCTTTGCTCTGGGCGGGAGTATTGTAATTCATTGCCGTATTAGTGGTCTGAAGCCCTCTCCCAATGCTTCGTGAGCTGTACCGATTACCATAAACGCCTTGGGATCAATCCCCCGGATTAATTCTTTCATTTGATTGACCTCGGCGCGGGTAATCACACAATATAAAACCTGACGCTCCTCACCAGTATATCCCCCGGTTCCCTGCAGGATGGTTACGCCGCGGCTCAGTTGTTCCATTACCTGCTTGATGATTTCTTGGGGTTTGCTGGTAATGATCATCACAGTCCGGAAAATGGCACTGCCTTCAGAAGCCATTTCAGCTGCCAGTCCGCTGACGTAGATGGCAACCAGTCCATAAAGAGCACGATCCCAACCAAATGCTAAACCGCTAAGGAGAACGACGATGGTATCTGTGGCGAGATATGCCTGGGAAATGGAAATGCCAAATTTATGATTTAATATCCGTCCGAGGATGTCAGAACCCCCGCTGGTGCCCTGGCCGCGATATACCAAACCCAGCCCGACACCAAGAAGTAAACCACCATAAAGGCATTCTAGAACAATATCACCGGTTATTCCCTCAGCAGGCAGGAACAGGACGAGGAGGTCGGTGAACAGGGAAAAGGTGATAATGGCTACAGCAGTTCGGAGTGCAAATCGAGCACCCCCCAAATAACGCCATCCCAGGAGAAACATGGGAACATTTCCGAGAAAAACCATGAGACCAATTGGAAAATTCGTATAGAAGTTGATGATCTGGGCTGCACCGCTGATACCGCCGGATGTTAGATGAGCAGGAACAAGGAACAGGCGCATGGCAAGTGCCTGGATGAGGGCGCCAAGGAGGACGAATAAATAATCCTGTGCTGTTCGCCATGAGAATTTTTCAATCGTTAACTCCTGCCGGAATTGTTGCCACATGTTACCTTTTGTTTGCTTGTCGGAATTCATTGCCTGCCTCCTGATTTTAACAACACCACATTATACATCAGGTAATGGCGATTCAATAGAGAGGTATCATCCTATTAATTGGATGATAATGGATTATTAATGAATGAATAAATTCCGGAAAATGGAGGGGATTGATAAATGGTATAATTATTTTATATTTGTGAATTTCCCGGATCAACCGAGGTGACAGGGTGAGAAGATGGCATGGCAAGTTTGTAATAGGGCTGACCGGCAATATTGGCACTGGTAAAAGTGTTGTTCGACGGATGCTGGAGCATTTGGGTGCCTATGGAATCGATGCAGATGCCCTGGCTCATCGCATCGTGGCAAAAGGCGCTCCGGGATATGATGCTGTCGTTCAAATGTTTGGCAAATGGATATTGGGCAGTGATGGTGAAATCGACCGTGTCAAGCTGGGAAGGATGGTGTTTGGCGACCCAACAGCATTGGCACAGTTGGAAAAAATCACCCATCCATATGTTCTTCAGGCAATTGATTACTTCATTCAGCGTTCCAACCACCATGTGGTTGTGATTGAAGCAATCAAACTTATGGAAAGCGGACTGGAAAAGCATTGCCACAGTTTATGGGCAGTGTATGCCCCGCCGGATGTGCAGCTAAAACGGTTAATGCAAAACCGTAAGATGACTGAATCGGATGCACGTCAACGGATTGCTTCCCAGCCACCGCAGGAACAAAAAATATCAGCAGCTCAGGTTGTAATCCGCAACATTGGCACATTTGAGGATACCTGGCGCCAGGTTGTGACAGCCTGGAAAAAATTTATCCCCACGATTTCCAGCGAAGCTCCAACATCTCCGCTTGCTCCGGCGACACCCAAAGAATTATATGTTGTGAGGGCTGGACCTCGAAATTCCACTGAGATAGCGAATCTCATGAACCGTCTTGTACAACCGCTCCCGCCACTGACCCGCGAGGATATTATGGCAAAGTTTGGTGAACAGGCGTTCATGCTTTTACAAATTGGCAATAAGATGGTGGGCGTGCTTGGCTGGCAGGTTGAAAATCTGGTTGCCCGGACAACAGATATTCTTCTGGATCCTTCCATACCTGTTGCACAGGGTCTTCCTGAATTGATAAACGAGATGGAGCAGGCATCCAGGGATTTGCAATGTGAAGCATCCCTGGTCTTTGCACCTCCTGAACTGGCAAGGCAGGATGGTTTGTGGCGTACCCTTGGGTATGAGCAACGATTGCCTGGTCGGTTGGGGGTAATTGCCTGGCAGGAGGCTGCCCTGGAATCCATGCAACCCAATACCGTCCTTTATTTTAAACTCCTTCGTCAGGATCGGGTATTACGCCCAATTTAATGGAATCTCCGGATGAAAACACACTGTGGACGAACTGCTTAACGAAATTCTCTTTCTGTTTCAGCGCCTGGATTGGCTGAGTATCCTCGACCTGGTCCTGGTCACTGCTGTTCTCTTTGGCGTGCTGATGCTTCTGCGGGATACCCAGGCAATGGTGCTGTTACGCGGAGTGCTGTTGCTGGTGGTGGCGCTTGCCTTGTTGACCACCTTGATCAATTTACAGGGATTCTCCTGGTTGATCCGAACAGTACTGCCTGCCCTGTTGTTTGCTGTACCGGTTATTTTTGCTCCGGAGATCCGGCGTGGATTGGAGCGGTTGGGGCGGGCTGGAACAAATCCGATTTTCTTCTTTGCCCGAAAAACGAGTGACGAAATTACTCGCCGGATGATTGGTACGATAGTGGCTGCCTGTGCCCGGCTATCCGCCCGGAAGCATGGAGCTTTGATCATTTTGCAAAGGGATGACAGCCTGAGGGATTATGTTCAGACAGGAATTGTGATGAATGCCCGGGCTTCATTGGAATTGTTATTGCAGATTTTTTATCCAAACACGCCCCTGCATGATGGGGCTGCCGTACTTGTAGATGACAAGGTTCTGGCTGCCTCATGTGTCATGCCGCTTTCATCCAGCGGCGTTCTCAATCGATCAGCGGAACGTCGCATGGGTTTGCGGCACAGGGCGGCTCTGGGGATTTCAGAAGTCAGTGATGCCATCGCAGTGGTCGTTTCAGAAGAGACAGGTTCCATTTCAGTGGCACAGGGCGGGCGCATGATCCGCCGTCTTGACAGTGAACGACTGGAAAATATCCTGTTGGCATTCTTCCAGACAGAACAAACCAGCGCAGGAGAACCCGCATTGTTTTTCCAGCGTTGGTTTGAGCGTCGTTCACCACGGAAACCGGAGGATTAACCGTGGACTTATTGCGCCGTTTTATTAAAATAATCCCCACACTCCTGACTGCCTTTATATTGGCAGTGGCGGTATGGATCATGGCAGTTACATCCAATGATCCAGTAAAACAGGATGTTTTTCCCGGGCAGGTTGAAATTGAGTTTATTGGACAGAATCCCAATCTTGTCATTATGGAAGAGAATCCCGGGACAATCCAGTTAACGCTGAATGCGCCCCAATCCATATGGACTACCTTAATCAATCAAAAGGATGTGGTCCGGGCTGTGGTGGATCTTTCAGGTTTGGAGGCAGGTGTACATGTACTGCCTGTGGACATTCAGATCAATATCCGACCCGTCCGTGTGGTGTCCCAATCTCCAAAAACTGTCGAGATTACTTTGGAAAGATTGGTGTCGGCTGAATTTCCGGTGGATGTTCAGGTCCAGGGTGATCCAGCGATCGGATTTCAGGCAGGCATGTTAACAAAGGACGCGTCGACAGTAAAAATCATCGGACCAGAATCGCAGGCAAGCCGGGTGAGAAAAATCCGGGCTGTTTTGGATATATCCGGCGCTCAACAAACGATCGTCCGTACGATCACTCTTCAAGCAGTGGATGCAGGAGAAGTTCTGGTTGAGGGGTTGACCATCGTTCCCAGCGTCGTTACCCTCACCCAGCCCATCAAACAGCGGTTTGGCTATCGCAGCGTGGTTGTCAATGTTGTGGTCAGCGGACAGGTGGCGGAGGGTTACCGGCTGACAAATATTTCAGTTTTTCCACCAGCCATAACAGTTTATTCGGCTGATCCCGATATCGTTAAAAATCTTCCGGGATATGTGGAAACCCTTCCACTGGATTTGACTGGCGCCAAGGATGATATCGATGTCTTTATGAATCTAAATCTGCCATTTGGGGTTTCGGTCGTTGGTGATCAAAATACTGTGTTGGTGCGGGTGGGAATTGCTGCCATCGAAAGCAGTCTTCCCTTTTCCAACATGCCTGTTGAGGTGGTTGGTCTGTCACCCGGCTTTAGTGCCCAGGTTGCACCTGAACTGGTCACCGTGATTGTTGGCGGACCATTGCCGATCCTGGAATTGTTAACCCCGGCTTCCATTCGAGTTAAAGTGGATGTGACCGGGTTGAAAGAGGGCTTGCATTCCCTCGTACCAGTAGTAGAATTGGCGGTTGGGGATCTGCGGGTGCAGTCCATCCTGCCTGCAACCGTGGATGTGGTGATCAGCCGGGGGGGCACAACCACTCCCAAACCGTAAGGAGAATGATGAGAAAACCAGTTGTCGCCCTCGTGGGTCGCCCCAATGTGGGCAAGAGTACATTATTTAACCGCCTGGCTGGTGAACCACTGGCAATTGTGGACGATATTCCGGGAACCACACGTGACCGTTTGTTATCAGAAGGTGAATGGAACGGGATCCCCTTCCATATTGTTGATACCGGTGGAATCGATCCCTCGGAGGGCGGCAGGACGCCCCTTTCCATTGGGTCAGCGGAATTTATTGAAGAAATCCGATCACAGGCTGAGATTGCCATCCAGGAAGCGGATGTTGTTCTTTTTGTTGTGGATGCAATCAGCGGGGTGACGCCGGCAGACCGGGAGGTGGCTCAAATCCTGCGGCGCAACCAGCAGATACTTGGTGGCAAACCCCATCCGCCCATCCTGTTGGTTGTCAATAAAGCCGATAGTTCCAACCTGCGCAGCGGTGCACCGGAATTTTACGAGCTTGGAATGGGAGATCCTTATCCGATATCCGCTGTTCACGGCACGGGAACCGGTGACCTGTTGGATGTGTTGGTGGCATCGTTTCCCGAAGGTGAACCGGAGGAAGATGATTCCATCAAGATAGCCATTGTGGGCAAACCAAACGTGGGAAAATCCAGCCTACTAAACCGGTTGGTGGGCATTGATCGGGCGATTGTTAGTGAGATACCCGGCACAACCCGGGATGCCATCGACACCCGTATGGAATATAATGGCTTGCCATTGACATTGATCGATACAGCAGGAATCCGCCGGCGGGGAAAGATTGAGCGGGGGGTTGAGAAATACAGCGTCATTCGTTCGCTACGGGCAATTGAACGGGCGGATGTGGCACTGTTGATCGTGGATGCCACCAGCGGTCTCACTGCCCAGGATGCGCACATCGCCGGCTTTATCCTGGATGCCTGGAAGAGTGCTGTTGTGGTGGTAAACAAGTGGGATGCCGTGGAAAAAGACTCTTATACCCTGCAACAATTTACCGACCGCATCCGGCAGGAATTAAAATTCCTCAGTTATGTGCCCATTCTCTTTATTTCTGCCAAAACCGGTCAAAGGGTGGACCAGGTGCTACCGATGGCTTTGCAGGTGCAGGAGGAAAGACTGGCACAGGTTACCACCGGAGCGCTTAATCGAATTCTTCAAACCGCCCAGGATGTGCACATTCCCTCCTCCAAATCCGGTCGGTCGCTCAAGGTCTACTACGGAACGCAGGTGCGTACCGATCCGCCGACTTTTCTGGTACATGTC
>ERZ1026805.664-NODE-664-length-21939-cov-7.283678_pt1 | contig 21939 bp, 18 predicted proteins | sample MGYA00520883_ERZ1026805 | MGnify/ENA primary metagenome ERZ1026805 (study PRJEB33270, sample SAMEA104284476) | anaerobic digester metagenome | biome: Anaerobic digester microbiome; feature: mesophilic sludge digester; material: Anaerobic digester biomass | place... | reverse complement strand
CGCCTTTTGAGGGGTGCGGCTGAGCAGGGAGATATGCCCGGCGCCTGCTTTCAGCAGGGCGTCCGCTATGGCGCGCGCCACGCCTCCGGCCCCGATAATCAGGCACCTGGCGCCCCGGACGTCGCCGATCGCCCGTATTGCTCCGCGGCCGTCGGTGTTGTACCCGGTGAGGTCTCCTTCAGAGCTCCTGACCACGGTATTTACCGCGCCGATATCCGATGCCGGGGGGACAAGCCTGTCCAGGAGAGCGCAGACCGATTCCTTGTGGGGAACGGTGACATTGAACCCGCCGAGGTTGCTCCATGATCGGTACGCCTCCAATGTCGCCCGGACAGCTCCGGGGGGGATGTCGTGAGCGATGTACGCCATATCAAGATCCATGGATTCGAACATGCAGTTGAAGATCGAAGGCGCCACCACATGGGTGCTGGGATGGGCGATGATCGTGAAGATGCGTGTGGATCCGGTTATCTTCACGTCACTCTTTTCTCGAGCGGATCTTCTTCTCGATCAGGGAAAGGATCTCGCCGGCGGATCCCTGGATGAGAAAGTCAGAGACGCGTCCGGTCAGCGGAGTAGGCTCCCGGTTGATTTCCACTACACTGCACCTGGCTTTGGGCAGGGGGATACCGCCGAGCCCTCTGAAGAGGGAGTTCATCCCCTTGGCGATCAATGGCAGCGACGCCGCCGGCTCCACCTGGGCCGAGGTTCCTATGACGAGCATGAGGTCGCAGTCTTCAGCCTCCTGGAAGGATCTCTTCAGTGCATCCTGGGGAATTGCCTCTCCGAAGAAGACCGCGTCGGGTTTGAGGATCCCACCGCACTCGCACCGGGGAGGAAGTCTGGTCTCCAGGTCGGACAGTACCTGCTCGTATCCGTATTTTCTCCGGCATTTCATGCATCTGGCACAGAGCATGTTTCCGTGGAATTCGATGACATTTTTGCTGCCGGCCTTCTGGTGGAGGTTGTCGATGTTCTGGGTGATGACCGTCCTGATGATCCCCACCTCTTCGAGATAGGCAAGTGTATGATGGCCCATATTCGGCCGGGCGTCCCACAGAGAGAACTCCTTGCTGCGGTGCATGTCGAGCATGCATCTCCAGACCTCTTCCGGGTCGGCCAGGAACCGCTCGATAAAGAACATGGTGGGGTCGTAACGTTCCCAGATCCCTCCGGGAGAACGGAAATCCGGGACACCCGATTCGGTGGAGATGCCGGCGCCGGTCAGGATAATAACGTGTGCTGCTTCCAGCAGGAGCTCCACGGTCTTGTCGATGAGGCGCGCATCCATAACCCTGCTTTACCAGAGGAGGTCTGTGAGGTCAAGGTGTATGGGGCCCGGCGTGAAGGCGCATGCATCCCCCACCGGAAGGCGCACACCACGGATGATCTTTCCGGCCGCCCTGCCTTGTTCCTGGAAGGCGGATCTCCCGTCGCATCGATCAGCGGACCCCGGGAAGCCTCCCAGCCCGGTCACTCGGCCGGCGGATCCGATTTCTTCGGCACAGGAGCCTGTTTTCCCGTGCTCTCCTCTTCGAGGTGGAAGAGCTTCTCGGGAAGACCGGTATCGAACCGGTAGTTCGAAAGTCGAATGTCGCTCTGGTTCCCTGTGGCGTCCTTGAGGAGAATCCGCGCGATCGAATGGTCGTCGTTTGTCCATACCGTGATGTGTCCGGAACCTTCCCTGGGGTAGAGGAAAAGGGCGTCGGTGCTCTCCTGGATCTGGTATCCCTCCCCGATGGACTCGAGCCCGGAGAAGAACCCGAGGATGTTCTGGGTCGCTATTTCGGGCGGCAGCGCCTGCACGGTCGTGGTTTCTTCCTCGGGGAGATGGATCACCACGGTCTGGCCCTTGAGGATGATGATCTGCCGCTCAGGAGCGAAGACATCCATCCTGACGCCCGTGTCGCGCCTGTACGATACTGTGCCGGTGAATCGGATCTCCTTGTTCACGAGGCTCTGGACGGTATCCTGGGTGAAGTCGACGGTAAAATCACGGTGGTCCATATAGAACCGCTGGATGTTCTTCAGGCTCTCCCCGTGCAGGGGGGATGCGGCGATCAGCACGAATAGGAACAGGAACAGGCTATTCGTCCATTTCAGCGCCATACGATGTCACCAAAACCTTTCTCGGTTTTCCCGCTGTGTCAGCAGGGCCGATGATCCCTTCGCGTTCCATCTGCTCGATGATGCGCGCCGCGCGGTTGTAGCCGATCCGGAACTTCCGCTGGATCAGGGAGATGGATGCGCTTCCCTTGCCGGTGACGAATTCGAGCGCCTGGTCGTAGACCGGGTCGTATTCGTTCTCCGAGGAGGAAAAACCGTTTTCGTCATCCTCTGCCATGCGGGCGATCTGGTCGTCAAGCCCCTCGATGTATTCGGGGCCTCCCTGCTGGCGGATGAACTCCACCACCTTGTCGAGCTCCTCCTCGGAGACGAAAGCGCCGTGAACTCGTACAAGGTGAGAGTTTCCGGGGGTGAGGAAGAGCATGTCGCCCAGTCCCAGGAGCTGATCGGCGCCCGACGAGTCGAGAATGGTCCGGGAGTCGATCTTGGAGGACACGCGAAATGAGATCCGTGAGGGGAAGTTGGACTTGATGAGCCCGGTGATGACATCCACGGAGGGGCGCTGAGTCGCCACGATCATGTAGATTCCCGCAGCCCTTGCCATCTGAGCGAGCCTGGCGATATAGACCTCCACCTCCCGGTTGGCCATCATGAGATCGGCCATTTCGTCGATGATGATCACGAGCTTGGGCAGCAGCCCGGTCTTTGCCTCCTGATTCTTAAGCGTGGCCAGGGTCGTGGAGGGATCGTTCTTTTCAGTCTTCCGCACCTTTTTGTTGTACGAATCGATTCCTTTGACTCCAAGGTCCTTGAACCACTCGTATCGCATCTCCATCTCGCTCACGGCCCATTTGAGAACAGGGACGGCCTCTTTGGGGTTGACCACCACCGGGTAGAGCAGGTGAGGGATGCCCTCGTAATGGGAAAGCTCGATCCGTTTGGGATCGATCATGATGAACTTGAGCTCGGACGGATCGTTCCGGTAGAGCAGGGAGAGGATCATGGTGTTGAGCCCTACGCTCTTTCCCGTTCCGGTTGCGCCTGCGATGAGCAGATGAGGCATCTTCGCGAGGTTCGTCACCACGGGCATGCCCTCGATATTGGTGCCCAGGGCAAGGGTGAGCGGGGCGTTGGACATTACGAATTCGCGGCTGGAGAGGATCTTCTTCAGATATACCATCTCGCGGGTTCGGTTGGGGATCTCGATGCCCACCGCGTTCTTGCCCGGTATGGGCGCAACGACCCGGACCGGCGAGGCCTTGAGCGCCATGGCGAGATCGTCTGCGAGCGACACGATCTTGTTGATTTTGATGCCCGGTGCCGGCGTGAACTCGTACATGGTGATGACCGGGCCGGGTTTGATCTCCAGGATCTCGCCTTCAACCCCGAAGTCCTTGAGCTTCGATATGATGAGCGACGCGTTTGCCTTGAGCTCTTTTTCCGTGATGACACGGTTTTTCGCCGGCGGATTGCTGAGCAGGGAGAGGGGCGGGCGCTGATAGTTGCTCACGAAGTCAAGTGTGGCTTGCTTCGGAAGCTCGACAACCGCCTTGTCCTCATGCCCGGAAATGGTGATCTGTGGTTCCTTTTTCGCGGCCGTACCCTCCCCGCGGGGAGGAGCGGCGTCTTGGCTCTCTTCCGGATTCTTTCTGGCCGGTTTCTGCCGGGCCGGCTTTTCCATCTCCCTGCGCTTGCGCCTGAGCTGACGGTTCTCGCGTATGGTGGATGCGAGGTCCTTCATCGCATGGTACGGGGTGAAGATATCGTATCCCATCATCACGCCCGCGCACAGCAGCATGAGGAGCAGCACCACAGACCCCCATGAGAGATAGGTGAAGAGGGCCTTGCCGATGATGTAGCCAAGAATCCCACCCGCCTTCATGGTGCCGGGCAGAAGCGCCGTGTTCATGCGCACGATCTCCAGCAGGCCGAGCGACACGAAAAACAGGATAAGGGTGCTCAGAGGTTTGGTCCACCTGGTGAATGACTTCTTCCTCATGAAGACAACGGCATACTCCAACAGGAAGATCGGGATGATGAAGGCGGCGATACCGAACACGATGAACGATCCGTCGGCAAGATACGAGCCGATGACGCCCATCCAGTTCTTTATGTCGTCCGCCTTCTGGGAATGCGAGAAGCCGGGGTCGGCGGTGTTATAGGAGGCCAGCGCCAGAAAGAGGTAGAGGGCGATGAAGATCATGAATATCCCCAAGACAGGAAAAGGGAAGGACATTCTATCGCCGCTTTTCTTCGCCATTTAGGCTCCTCTCAGGAGAACCGCCGCCAGGTAGAGCGTCCCCGCGACCCAGCAGTACACGGAAAAGATAAAAAAATTGTGCTTTCGTAACGTCCATACCAAAAATTTCAGAGAAATCAAGCCCACAATACATGCCGAAAGGGCTCCGACGAGGTGTTTTGCTCCTACGGGCCTCATCTCGCCGCCCCATTCCAAGACAACTGCCCCGAGAATGGCCGGGATAGAGGCGATGAAGGAGTAACTCGCCGCCCACGTGCGATCCATCCCGGAGAGGACGCCCGCGAATATCGTGGATCCGGAGCGCGATATCCCGGGTGTTATGGCCAGCGCCTGGAAGAGGCCCACAGTCACGGCGTCCTGCGCACGTATCTGGCCGTATTTCTTTCCGGTATTCCCCATTTTGTCGGTGGCGAAGGTCAGGAAGCCCGTCACGATGAGCATTCCCGCCACCAGGGAAGGCAACGAGAACATGGCCTCGAATCGCTCCTTGAAGAGAATCCCGATCACCCCTGTCACAGCCGTGGTGATGAGGATGCAGCCGATGATCCACGCCTGGTCGCGCCGGTAGCTTCCCGGCAGTATGCCCTTGACCAGGCCGAAGATTTCCCTGCGGAAGAAGATCACGACCGCAAGCACGGTACCAAGGTGAACGGCGACACCGAAGAGAATGTCTCCGAGCCACTCTTCGCCGAAGAAGCTCTGGAGCAGGACGAGGTGCCCGGAGCTGGAGACGGGAAGGAACTCGGTCAGGCCCTGGACTGTGCCCAGAATGAATGCGATGAGAAGATCGGGCAAGGCTCCCTCCTATATTTCCACGATGATCGGGATGATCATGGGCTTCTTCCCGAGACGCGCCTTGAGCCTGGCGCCCAGGGCCTCGCGGAGCTTGTTCTGCAGGTCCTGGACATTGATTCCCCGGTCCATGAACGAGTCGAGCACACCGCCCGCATGGCTCCTGATGTCGTCCATGATCTCCTGCTCCATGCTGGCGGGAACCACTCCTTTGCACATGATGTCGGGGCCGAGCACGATATCCGGCTTGCCGGTATCGATCACCACGAAGGCGACAACCAGCCCGCCTTCCGAGATGTGCCTGCGGTCTCTGAGCACCACGTCGCGGATGTCGCCGGTGAGTTCGCCGTCGACAAAGCATCTGCCGTGGACGGTCTCTCCGGTCAGGCGAATGCCGTCTTCCGCGAGAGTCCAGATCTGTCCCGGCCTGGCCAGAACGATCTCCGGACTGTCTCCGGGAAGAGATTCCACCATCTCGGCCAGCGCCTTCATGTGCCTGAGTTCGCCGTGAATGGGCATGACGATCTGCGGCTTCAGCAGGGTCACCGCCTTCATGAGCTCTTCCTGCGGGGCGTGCCCCGTGGCGTGGACCCGAGCTACATCAGGATAATAGACCTTTGCCCCGAAATCGATGAGCCGGTCGATGCACCGGGTGACGGCGAGCTCGTTGCCCGGGATCATCCGAGCGGATATGACCACGCTGTCACCCTCTTTGACCTTGAACTTGTGCCACCCCCTGGCGATGAGGGAGAGCACAGAAAAAACCTCCCCCTGAGTGCCGGTGCAGATGACCATGATCTTCGATCTGTCCGTGGAGGTGATCTCTTCCGGCTTGATCATGTCCCGGGGGTCGATCTCGAGGGCGTCCAGGTCTGTCGCGATATCCACCACCTGGCTGATGCTCCTGCCGATGATGGAGACCTTCCGGCCGTTGCCCACCGCGAGATCATAGAGTGTCTGGATGCGGTGAACATGGCTCGAGAACGTGGATACCAGGACAGCGCCATCGGTCTTCCTGATGATCTCGTCGATGGTCTGCCGGATCACCTCCTCGTCCGCGACTCTCGGATTGACCTCGGCATTGGTGCTCTCGCACATGAAGAGCTTCACGTCGCGGCAGCTCGTGCCGTACTCGGATGGGACCCTGCGGAAGTCCCCGGAATGCACGATCCTGCCCTGGGGCGTGTCCATGCACAGGCAGTAGCAGCCAAGAGTGGAGTGAAAGACCTCGATGAACTCGATATCGATCCCGGCGAGGGTAATCTTCTGGCCGGGGAGGACCTCGACGAGACGGATGCGGCCGTTCATCTCGAACTCCCTGAGCTTCTTCTTCACCAGCTCGAGGGTGAACGGGTGGCTGAAGACCGGAATGGGTGCGTCCTTCAGAAGGTAGGGCAGGGCGCCGATGTGGTCCTCATGCCCGTGAGTCAGGACAATGCCTTGGAAGGCCTCCTGGTTTTCCTTGATATAACTGAAGTCCGGAATGATCTGATCAATGCCTGTGGGGTTGTACTTCGGGAACATCAGGCCCGCATCCACGACGAACGAGCCGCTGCTCGTCTCGATGACCGTGGAATTGAGGCCGAACTCCCGCACCCCCCCCAAGGGAATTACGCGTACGAAACTCAATGACTCTCTCCTGTCGCTAGGCTGATGATGTGAGCCTGAAGAATTCGGGCAGCCTCTGATATGTCTTTGTGCGTCTGCTTCGGCACGGGAATGTGATCGAACCGGACAGGGGGGCCGATCCTGATCCTCACCGGGGAGCGCTTGAGGGAGGACGTCCACCGGGGCATCAGTTCATAGGCTCCTGAAATGCCCACCGGTATGACCGGCATGCCCAGCGCAAGTACCAGGCGCATGGTCCCGTCTCGAAACGGGAGCAGAGAATTGTCCCAGGTTCTCTCTCCCTCAGGGTAGATGCCCAGGATGTGCCCCTGCCGCACCACCCGGATTGCGTTTCGCACCGCCTGCACATCGTTAGTGTAGCGCCTGACGGGAAACGATCGGGCATGCCTGAGGGCCCAGGTGAGCAGCTTCCCTTTGTACTCGGAGTTTTTTGCCATGAACCAGATGTTCCGCCTGGGGAACACCCCGAGAATGAGGGAGTCCATGAAGGACGTATGGTTGGACAACAGGACCGCGGCACCGCTCTTCGGGATATTCTCCAGCCCCTTGATGTCCACGGAGAACAGCGCCCTGATGACGGGCCTGGCGATGAGCCGGACCACGGGGAGCAGCAGACTGGTATCCAGAGCATACCATTTTTTCGACGGAACATTCAGGTCCAGGTGGCCCTTTGCCCGTGCGGGTCTGTTCCTGAGGCTGTCTTCGAACCGCAGCCTCGGGTAGTATTCGTAAATCTGTCTGGGGGCATGAAAGAGCGCCAGGCACCTGCGGATGCAATCTTCCCATTTTTTCCCGGATTCCTCGAGAAAGTCGAAGAACAGGATCCCGTGTGCGCGGCTGGTGAGAATGATGGTATTCGACTCAATGGTGACGGCCTCGATATCTTCGAGGGGCAGCTCAAGAGTTTCCTTTGCCCCCGAAAAACGCAGCGAGTCCGTTTTCAGGCAGACGGAGCCTTCATCCGACACTGCTCTGGTATAGCGGGTCGCTACCACGCCTGCGAAGCCCCGATAGACACCCTCAGTGGCCTCCCGCGACAGGATCACCCTGCCGCTGTTGAGGATTGTTCTGGAATCGTCTGCCGGTAGTTCGAAAGAGAGGATCTTGCGGTACCAGTGAGCGATGGTGTTTCTTTCTCCGCTGATCTCGACCTGTGTGCGCGAAATGACGTTCACCGTCGCGCTGCAGGCGATGCACCGAGAGCCGTCCATCCAGTCGAAGCTGCCGCACGAAGGGCATCGGTAGAGAATGTCGGTGATCATAGGCTACAAAGTATAGCCTAGTTTTATCGAGTTGTACACCTCTTCCATGAGCGCATCCATGGAGCTCCCAGCAGATGCAATCGGTTTTCCCATATTCAGGACGATTTTCCCGGGCTTCACTCTCTTGCCGTGCTTGGGGAGCACCTCGTGAGAGCCGACCACCGTAATGGGCACGATAGGCACGCCGGACTCCATGGCAAGATGGAAGCCTCCTTTCTTGAAAGGGTATTGGAGCCTGCCGTCGCATGATCTGGTGCCCTCGGGGAAGATGACGATGGATGTTCCGTTCCTGATTTTCTCTGCAGCGGTTTTCAGGCTTCTCACGGCCTTTTCGTGGTTCGACCGATCGATCATGATATACCCTGCGCGTCTCATGGCAAGGCCGAGAAGAGGGATGGTATACAGCTCTTTCTTCACCGTCCAACGGAACTGGATATCGAGGTGCCCGAGGATCGCAAAGACATCAAAATGGCTCACGTGATTGGCCATGTACACGGCCGGCCCGTCCGGGATGTTCTCTCTTCCTCTCAGCTCCACCCTCGCCCCTGAGCACAGCAGGGTAAACCGCGCCCATGACCTGGCGAGGATGTGAGGGAGATTTCCGGTCCTGCTGAACAAGGAAACGATGACATGCGGTATGATCATCAAGACGATGTAGAGATACGATCCTGCCGCCGTGGTGAATGTCCAGAGCATAGCATAAATTTACAAAACTTTTACAAAACTGTCAATGCCCTGATGATCCCAGGAATTTGGCTGAGGCCTGGAAAGTGACGTTCGCGACGGTTCAGGAGAGTGTATCCATGAGATCGTCGAGCATCTCCTCCCGCGCGCTGATGGCGCCCAGAATGGCTTCGAAGCCTCTCTGCGCCCGGATCAGATCACATATTTCCTGCGGGAGCTCCACGTTCGACATGCAGTGTCCGTCTTCTGTCGGAACTCCTTCGGTAGTCGATCGCCTGGTCACAGCCATGACCCCGCCGGCCCCGGGGCCTTCGGTGATGGCGGTACGGATGGATTTGTAGTCCCGGGTGTTCATGTTGGCGATATTCGACGCGGCGTTCGCGTGCAAGATTTCCTGTGCATGGAGGGCAGCAAGCAGATTATACGACATAATCTCTCCCTTGCCCATCTATCGGTCAAAAGGCTATAATCTTGACCATGAAGAATCGGGGCTTGCTGGAAAAGCTCATAGTCGCCTATGCCGTGTTCGTCATTGTGATCCTGGGCCTGGCCGTCTTCCTGGTGTATGTCTCCTCCCGGCTCGGCAACGTGACCGCCGATATTTATTATCTCGACCAGCATAAGCGGGAGATCACGGAGAATCTCATCAACGAACTGATCTCGCTGGAAGAGACGTCCAAGCAGTACTTGCTTCTCCAGAAAGAGTCATACAAATCCCTGATCGGCCAGAGAGAGGAAAATATCACCCGAGCCTGGGAATATCTGTGTCTGGAAGGCGTGTGCGCCAACGATGAAGAGATGAGGGCGGTGCGGAAAGGCATTCAGATATGGGGCGGGTATCTGGAGCGCTTCCACTATCAGCTGGGCTCCGTGACAGATGCTGCACAGCTCGATGATGTGTTCAGAGAGAACAGCAAGGATATGGACACATTGATCAAGCTGGCACGCTCGGTCAACAGCGCCTCCTTGAAGGCTCTGGACCGGAAGATCGTTTTCCTGAAAGGCCTGGGCGAGCAAATCCGCGTGTTCACCTGGTGGGCCGTGAGCATCGCCGCCACGATAGGCCTGATCATCCCGCTGCTCATCTATAAGAGCATCACCGACGATCTGGTCACCATCAGAACCGGGATCAAGCATATTGCGCAGGGAGATTTCTCCTATAAAATCCCCCTGTATTCGAACGACGAGTTGGGCCTGGTTGCGGAATCGTTCAACTCGATGTCCCGCCGTCTCAAAGAGCTGGACAACATGAAGTCCGAATTCATATCTATTGTCTCCCACGAGCTCAAGACGCCGCTGACATCCATGAGGGAGGCGGCGAACCTCCTCGTGGAAGAAGTGAGCGGAGAGCTGAACGAAAAGCAGAAGCGGCTCATCGTCATCATGGAGCAGGGAATCGAGCGGCTTATCCAGATGACCTCGGAGCTTCTGGAGATGTCCAAGCTCGAAAGCGGGATGGTCAACCTCCAGAAGGAGTTTCATGGCATCAATGGTGTGGTAGCCGGCTTTCTGGCCGAGATACAGCACTATGCCGAAAACAATGGGGTAAGCGTCAAGGCCGGATACCTGCCTGAGGAATGCCGAGTGTACATGGACAAAAACAAGATCCTGCGGGTGTTGACAAATCTGACCCATAATGCGATCAAGTACTCTGAAAAGGGCACAGATGTTGAGCTGAGGCTCGACATGTCAAACGGGCATATCATCGTGGAAATCGAGGATCATGGGAAAGGAATCCCCGAAGAGGATATTCCCTTGATATTTGAGAAATTTTATCAATCCAAGGCGACCAGGGGGCACAGCGGCATCGGTCTCGGATTGGCTATCTCCAAGAGTATCGTAGAAGCTCATGGGGGAAAGATTTATGCAAAGAGCAGCGTTGGCAAGGGCAGCATTTTTTCCTTTACTCTGCCTGTTCATCCTCGTATTCGTTCTGGGGGGATGCCAGGCTGATTCCTTCAACAGCAAGCTCAAGCACGCCGAAGACGAACTTTCCTTCGGAAACCGGGCCGGAGAACAGCTGACGGACACGCCTGTACTGATCCCGCCGCCGGTTGCCGCCCGCCATACCATGGCCATGATCGTGGATTCGCTCCTGAGTGACCAGTATGATTCCAAGGAAACCCGCAAGACCCTCTCGCTCCTGAGAAAAGACCCCTTCATACCGCGCTATCTCAATATCGAGGCCGGCTATCTTCTCGTGCTGCTCGATAAGCTGGAGGCCCAAAAGAGGATCAGTGAGAGGCATGCTGCGGAAAAAGAGCGGATACAGCGGGAGCTCAGGAAGGAGCTCGAGGATAAGTATACCGCCGAGAACGACCGCCTAAAGAAAGAGTTGGACGAATTGAAGTACAAGCTTCAAAAGATCGAGGAAATCCACATCAACACCGAGAAGAAGCGAGGCATTCAATGACCAGAAAAGCGAAGATCATCGTGCTCGATGACGAGCCCAACATCGTAGAGGTTATCCTTGCCAGGCTGGAGGCCATGGGATTTCCGGCCAGAGGGTTCACATCGGCCGCCCAGGCGCTCGGCGCACTGAAAGCGGACAATTTTCACGTGCTGCTCACGGACCTGAAGATGCCGGATATGGATGGGATGGAGGTGCTCAGGTGCGCCAAGCAGATCGACCCTGATATCGAGGTGATTCTATTCACGGCGTACGGCTCCATCGAGGGGGCTGTAGAGGCCATGAAGCAGGGTGCCCACGACTATCTTGTCAAGCCGTTCGAGCCCATCGAGCTCATCGCTAAGATCGAGAGCGCTGTCGAGAAGAGAGACCTCAAGCAGAGGGTGCGGTATCTGGAGCAAGAGGTGCAGGACAATATCGAGCACCGCATCTATGGCGAGAGCCATGCCATGAAGAGAGTCCTGGCGCTGACGAAGCAGGCCGGCAGGTCGGATTCCACAGTACTGATACTGGGCGAGTCGGGTACCGGCAAGGAGCTTATCGCGAAGATGCTCCACTACGAGAGCGACCGCAGGGACAGGAAATATGTGATCATGGACTGCGGGGCCACCCCTCCCACGCTCATCGAGGCGGAGCTGTTCGGATACACGAAGGGCGCGTTCACCGGCGCTCTGCGGGACAAACGGGGCATTATCGAGGAGGCCGACGGCGGCACCCTGTTTCTCGACGAAATCGGCAATATCTCTCCAGAGATGCAGACACGCATGCTCCGGGTGCTGGAGACGGGAGAATTCAGGCCCGTGGGCCAGGTGGACCAGAAAAAGGTCGATATCAGATTCATAGCGGCGACGAACATCGACCTCAGGCAGAAGGTCAAGGAGGGAAAATTCCGGGAGGACCTCTACTACCGGCTCAAGGTCATCACCATAGAGCTCCCCCCCTTGCGCGAACGGAAAGAGGACATCGCCGGGCTTTCCCAGATCTTCCTGACCGAGTTCAGCAACAGGACCGGCAAGACGATAACCGGCTTCAGCAAGGAGGCCGTCGATCTGCTCATGGCTCATCGGTGGCCGGGTAATGTCCGCGAGCTGAAGAACGTTGTCGAATCGGCGGTGGTGCTCTGTAAAAAGGATGTGATCACGCCCGATGATATCTATCTCCACGATCTTGGGGGGACGGAGACAGCCGAAGAGGACCTGAGCCCGCTGGAGGCGCAGGAAAGGGCCATGGTCGTGGACGCGCTGAAGAAGGCGAAGTGGGTCCAGAAGGACGCGGCCGACATCCTGGGCATTTCCCGCCGGGTCATACACTACAAGATCAAGAAGTTCAAAATTCAGGCGGACAAAAAGCTCGCATGACCCTTCCCCGGGCCGCCTGCAGGGGCTGTGCAGGCGGGCCACCGGAAACGGCTACTCTTCCTTCCTGTCCATCTTCCGGTACAGGGTGCGCGTCGAAATGCCGAGCAGCTTCGAGGCCAGGCCCTTGTCTCCCCGGGTCCGCTTGAGCGTCTCCTCCATGAGGATCCTCTCCACCTCTTCGAGCGGCGTGCCGAGAGGGATGGTGACGGAGTCGGCGAACTGCGTGCCGCACTGGGTGAGCTCCCGGGGGAGATCGTCTGAACCGACGATCCCGTCCCTGTCGAGCACAACGGAGCGCTCAATCACGTTTTCCAGCTCGCGGACGTTGCCCGGCCATTCATAAGAGAGGAGCAGCTCCATCGCCTTGGACTCGATCCCATTGATGCCCTTTGCGTTCTTTTTGGAAAAGCGGTTGATGAAATGCTGCACCAGGTTGGGAATGTCTTCTTTTCTCTCCTTGAGGCGCGGCAGCCGGATGGTGATGACGTTGAGCCTCCAGTAGAGATCCTCCCTGAACAGTCCCTGCTTGACCATGGCTAGGAGATCCTTGTTGGTGGCGGCGATGATTCGGGTGTCCGTGTGTATCGTCTTGTTGCTGCCGAGGCGCTCGAACCCTCCCTCCTGCAGTATTCTCAGGAGCTTGACCTGCACGGCCTGGGGCACTTCTCCGATCTCGTCGAGGAATATGCTGGACTTGTCCGCCGCCTCGAAGCGGCCTTCTTTTCTAGCGGTTGCTCCGGTGAAAGCGCCCTTCTCATATCCGAAGAGCTCCGATTCGATCAGGGTTTCGGGGATAGCGGCGCAGTTCACTTTGATCATGGGCTTTGCACCCCGCGGGGAGCGCTGATGAATCATGTCGGCAATGACCTCCTTGCCCGTGCCGGACTCCCCCAGGATGAGCACGGTCGCCTGGCTGGGGGCCACCTGGCGGACCAGCTCCACCACGCTCCGCATGCAGGGGCTCGACGTCTCGATGAGCGGGCCCGACTCGAACGCCTCTATCCGTTCCTTCATCCGGATGTTGTCCATGGTCAGGATCTGCTTTTCGATCGCCTTGTGGACGGCTTTCAGGATATCCGCCTTCTTGAACGGCTTGGTGATGTAGTCGTACGCACCCTGCTTCATGGAGTCTACCGCGGTGTCCACCGATGCGTAGCCGGTAATGATGATCACCTCGGTAAAGGGCGAAACCGACTTGCATACCTTGAGCAGCTCCACTCCATCCATTCCGGCCATCCGGATATCGGTGATCAGAAGATCGATATCTCCCCGCCGGACAACTTTGAAGGCCTCGTCGCCATTGGCTGCCGTCTCTACGGAAAACCCTTCCTTTTCCAGGATCTTCTTCAGAGATTCACGGATTCCGACCTCATCGTCGACGACAAGTATCTTCTTGCTCATGGCGCAAAGGGATCCCTTTTCATGTCGGTATAGGCCTCCTGCCGGTTCTCATCGTCTATGACGACCTTCTCGAATACAGCGCTGCCGCGGCCGTTGCCCGCGTAGAGATAGTAAGTGCCGGAAGGGACGTCGTCGAACAAGAACCGGTTCTTCTTGTCCGGTCGCGCCGAGCTGCGCACCGAGGTTTTCCTGAGCCCGGCGAGCGACTTCCTGAAGTCCTCAAGCACCCGGTCTTTCTCTGAGTTGAACGAGGCCGTCGCCCGCGAAAGTGAATCTCTTCTCGCTTTCAGCTCGGCTTCAGCACTCTTGATATCGAGGAGAAGGGGTTTGAGCTGATTCGGGAAGGCGGACACGAAGTCCTGAATCTCGATCTGCCCCTTGTACCCTTTTCTATCTGCGAAATGCATATCGATGATTTCGATGCTGAACAGATGCGCCGCATCCTTCTTGAGGGCATTGATCTCATCCTTGGAAAGCTCGCTGATAAAGAATGAGAACCGTTCCGGCTCATGGCCGCGATTTGTCATGGTTTCGCCCGGTCCTATCCCGGAAACCATGAGCCTCGGGTGAATGAATTCAAGGACGAGCGATGTGGTGGTGGGGAGGTTGATCCCCCTGATCAGAGGCCGGTATGTGATGTCGGTAACAATCTTGTCGGATTTGTTCCGGGCAGTGTAGAAGTACTCGAGGTCCCCGAGCGCGGAGGACGACGGGGAGACAGAGGCGTCGGCGGCTTCCAGTGATATCTCAAGCGAGGAGAGGTATTTTTCTCGCAGGGAGGCGAGCCGGTCGGCATACGCCTGGTTTTTCCGGATAAGCAGTTCCTCGGCCTTTTTCACCTCTGCGGCGAGCGCATCAATGCGATATCTGCGGCTCAGCTCAGCGATCTCTGCGTCGGATTGGGCCTTGTAGTGCTCTATTACCGCCTGGGTTCCTCCAGAGAGGAGATACGCCACGGGGATCTCCGGAGGCAGAGTGCATCGCAGACTTCCTGCGGAGAGGCTTGCCGGGGCCAGAAAAACCAGAATGAGAGCGGCGATCACGTATCTCATGCTTTGGCCGTCTCTTCTTTGGCGTTTTCAGCGCTGTTGAAGGGGATGGAGAAGATGAAAGTGGAGCCTGTCCCTTTCTGGCTTTCCACATCCACCCAGCCGTCGTGCGCGTTCGCAATGTACTGTACGAGCGCCAGCCCAAGGCCGGTCCCGTTCTCCTTGGTGGTAAAATACGGGTCGAATATTCTCCTCAAGTGCTCCTGGGGGATGCCATATCCGGTATCCTTGACCAGCAGCAGGAAGTTTTCCTTGATTTCCATGAGGGATACCTCCAAGTTCCCTCCAGACGGCATGGCGTCTTCAGCATTCTTGATAAGATTTATCAGAAGCTGCTTGAATTGTCCACGATCGATCAGGATCTTCGGCAGCGTTTTCGGGCATTTGACAGTGATCTCCACCTCGCGGCGCCTGAGCTCCGGAAGCAGCATGGAGACCACGGAGTCTACTTCGGCCTTGGGGTCGACCAGCTGTTTCTTCGGATGAGGAAGCCTGGCATAGGAGAGGTACTCGTCTGTCACCTGGGAGAGCCGGTCGATTTCACGGCGGATTATACGGATCAGTTCCTGCGCCTCTTCGTTGCCTCCGTTTTCTCTGACCTCGTCTTCGAGCAGCTCCGAGTGGAGGAGCACCGAGGTGAGGGGGTTGCGGATCTCGTGAGCCACATGGGCGGATATCTGTCCTACGGCGGCGAGCTTCTCTGCCTGGATGAGCTTCTCGGTCAGCGCCTTTTTGTCCGTGATGTCTACCGCATACTGGACTACATAATCCACCTCGCCTTTGGAATTGAGCAGCGGGATGGCGCTGATGTCAAAGAAGTAGGGTTTGCCCTGGATCTCCATCCTCGTATCGCGCTCGGTGACGATCTGCGCGGTTTTGAAGCATTTTTCCACGATCTTCAGGTTGCAGAGCCGCTCACCCTCAGGAAAATCGAGCGAGCAGTGCTTTTCGACGATATCCTCGCGCCTCTTTCCGTACAACTCGCAGAGCCTCTCGTTTACATCCGTGATGATAAACGCCGCGTCGATCATGGCGAGGTAGTGCGGTACCCCATTGAAGATGGTCTCAAGCCTCCTGTGCGCATTGAGGACGGCATCGGCCCACTTGTTGCGCTCGGATGCCGTGGCGCGGGCCCGGTTGATTCTCAAAAGGACAAGGGTTGCGATGGTGACGAATCCGATGCTCACGGAGCCCAGCACCAGAGTGTTCCGGAAGGTGTCGGACATGAGATAGATCACCTCGCTGTAGGGCGAGGTGGCGGCCGTAATCCATCTGCGGTTGAGAAAATGGACGGATGAGAATGCAAGGAGCTTCTTGATGGGCTTCGCGTCGGGATAATGGGGGAAGAGGAATTGGTACATGCCGTCGTTCTTGAGCTCCATCCCGTGCCTGATGTCCTGGATCCCCCTGATGCTGTGCCCCTGCTTTTCCATGTTCAGGACAATATCGTAGAGGTTCATCCCGATCCATCGGGAGTTGGGATGGTAGAGGATCATGCCTGTCTCGTCTACCAGCCAGGCATAGCCCGTCTCCGAGGGACGGATGGGGGCGACATAGTGTGCTGTGATGTTCGCCAGGTCGATGGCGCAGCCTACCACGCCGTTGAACTTCCCGTCTTCTCCTTTCAGGGGAAAAGAGATAATGAATGTCTCGAAGCGGTCAGGAATGTCCTGGTACTGCTCTCCGCCCACCATGATAATGTCGGAAACAAAGGGGACGCCGAGCTCTTTGGCTACTCGGAAATATGTCCTGAAGCTGTAGTCTCTGCCTTCGAGCCCGGGCAGAACCTCGGCCGGGTAATGGAAGGCCATTATTCCTTCGGCGTTTTCCCAGAACACGAAGGACACTTTGTTCTTGAGCGAGCGATATGCGTTGCCCAGGGCGATCCTGATCTCCTCGGGGTCTCCGTCTGCAACGGGCTGGATATGGGCGGTGAGGCTCAGGATGTTGGTGATGTCGTGCATGTACTGCTCTATGCCCATGGCGGTCTGCTGAGCGAGCAGCATCTGCTCCCGGTTGAACTGCTCTGCCATCTCCCGCTCCACGCTCTTGTAGGAGTACATGGCGAACAGGACCACGAATCCCAGGACAATGATGCTCCCCATCCAGATGACGATCTCCCAGGATGTCTCCTGAATGTTGATGGTGTGTCTTTTGATGGACTGCTTTCTGCTCAAGCATCCTCCGTCATGGAATATACAGCTCTCCATCCACCTCCATCGGCGGAATCTTCCCACGCGCCCTCAGGTCGTCCTTCTCGAGAGCGGCGAGCGGGCTGATTTCAACAATGCTCCGGTCCGAGATGTTCACGCCGAGATCTTCCAGCCAGCTCCTGTGGAGATTACTCTGCATGATTCGTGAGGTTTCGAGCGAGTCTTCGCCCGTGCGGTTTTTCACCGGGGCGAACTCGCGTTCCCGCAGCACCTCGAGGGTGACTGATTTCTCAGCCATCGGGAGCGCGTCAAAGATAAAGGTTTCAAACTTGATGCCCTGTATCTCCGTGGGGCGGCCCCGTGAATCGACGGTCGGGATGGTCTTCAGGGCCTTGTGAAAGGGCAGCCTCACGGCAGAGCCGGTCAGGGTTTCCACGAAATCGCGTCTGATCATGTGGATAGCTATGGACCCGGCCCAGTAGAGCATTTCGCCTTCACCGTCGACGGCATAGCGCATGTCGTCGTTCATGTCGCTGTATTCCAGAACCCTGGTCCTGCCCTCCACTTCGGCGATTACACCCACCTTTTCTTCAAAACTCTTCTTCCTGACCACCTTGGATGACATTTGGGCGCCTTTCAGGCTGTGCAAGCCTACGAATAGGGGGTCACAGATGGAGACCAGGGGGTTGTCCACCTGGAAGTAGAAGATCTCTTCTATTCCCCTCTCCTTGAGCGTATCGAGGCAGCCGCTCTTTTTCAGGGCCGAGAGCGTGCCGCCGTGTCCGTCCGGGTTCATGAAGAGACCCCCTTCGCGCGAAAGAACGAACGAGCCCTCAGGCGTGATCGAAGGTAGCATGCCCTGAACGAAGAAGAACACATCATCGGGATTCAGGCCGAAAAAGGAGTGTGCGGTAAAGAAATCTTTCGTGTCGGCGTCGTTGGCCCGGGAAGTCATGACGAACAGCGGGATGGGTTGCGCATACTTGTTCGAGAGGGCAAGTATTTTTTCTGCGTGAAGCTGGAAGAGGCTTTTACGTCGAACCGGAGTTACACCCACTACGCCCTTGGGAGCGTCGATCCCCAGACGGGATCCCTGGCCTCCTGCCACAACCAGGGCCGCGACCCTGCCCTGTGAGAGGAGTGTTTCGCCGTGCCGTCGAAAGCGTGAGGATTCGGGCGACGAAGAGAACGATGCAGGGATGACGGGCGCCGGCTTCACAGCGGTTACGGCGGGTTCTTCATAGAGAAACCTGCCCGCGATCAGCTCGCGGACGAGAGGGGCGTCAATTTCTTCCAGGTCACGGGCGATCTCCCTGCGCGAGACGTATGCGGACCCGGACTCAAGAAGTCTTGCGATATGTCCCTGACCGAGTTGCCGCAATTTTTCTTCGAGCATTCATGATCTCCTTTATGCGCTTCTCGAACCCGGTGTCTCGGGGAACGTAAAGCTTCACCTCGTCGATCCCTTCGGGAAAATAATTCATGAGCAAGGCCCCTTGCGGGTCGTCATGCGCATAGATGTAGCCTTTCCCGTACCCCAGTTCGCGCATAAGCTTTGTGGGTGCATTTCGGAGAAAAAGGGGCACCTGAGGGGTGCCGGTCTTCCTGATCAATTCACGCGTCCTCTTTTCGGCGATATACACGGCATTGCTCTTGGGCGCACAGGCGAGATACACGGCTGTCTGGTAGAGTGCGAGGTCCCCCTCGGGAGAGCCCAGGGTGGTGAAGGCCTCTTTTGCGCTGACCACCATTCGCAGGGCGTTGGGCTCGGCCATGCCGATGTCTTCGGAAGCGATCCGGATCATCCTGCGTAGCACATACAGCCTGTCCTCGCCCGCTTCAAGCATTCTTCCCAGCCAGTAGACGCTCGCATTGATGTCGCTGGCGCGCACGCTTTTGTGGAAGGCAGATATGAGGTCGTAGTGGTTTTCTCCTGTCTTGTCGTGATACAGCGGCCTGTCGAGGAGGACTCCCAGATCCTGGAGCTCAAGGTGCTTCTTGTCGATGGTGGTGACGGCAAGCTCCAGAAGGTTCAAGGCGGCCCTGGCGTCCCCGTCCGCAGCGCGGGAAAGGGCCTTGATGCCCTCTGCGGATATGGTTTTCCCCTGGGAAAGTATGTCTTCATCGCCCTGAATGGCGCGCATGAGGATCTTCTCGATGTCCGATGGCTTCAGCGTCTTGAACACAACAACCTGCAGCCGGGAGAGCAGAGGCGAGGTGATTGAGAATGAGGGATTTTCCGTGGTCGCTCCGATCAGAACTATATCCCCCCTCTCCACGAACGGCAGCAGAGCGTCCTGCTGAACGCGGTTGAACCGGTGCACTTCGTCGATGAAGACGATCGGAGGCTCCTGTGCGTTCTGGGCGTGTTTCGTCACCTTCCGGATGTCCTGGATACCGCTGGTGACTGCGCTGATGGAAAAGTAAGACTGGGGATAGAGCGTCTCGATAATGTGCGCGACGCTGCTTTTGCCGGTTCCCGGAGGACCCCAGAGCATGACCGATCGGCGGTTGCCGGCGATGAAGCTTTCGAGGAATCTCTTTGCATCGTCCTGCCCCATGAGCTCGTCGATGCATTCCGGACGGATTCTGTATGCGAGAGGATGGGCATGCTTTTCCATAATTATTGTATAGCACAAATCCGTAGGGATAAAAATTTTAATAAATGTGCCCCGAGGGGTTAAGTATACCTGACGGGTGTCGATAGAGAAGGATAGGTTCTTCAAGATTCATTCCCCGTAGAACCTCCTCATATGTTCGCAGGTCTGATTGACCTGCTTTTTTTTTGCCCGGACACCCTGAATGTTTGCATGATGTCGTCCAGAGGGATCGAATGGAGTGCCGCACCTGCCTGCGGAAGGGCGGAGCAAGTATATCTCCACAGATTTATTTGGACTTTACTCGAAGTGATGGAAATCTCTCCTTGACAAAACCTTTTTATACAGTATAGAAGACTCTAAACTGAATGACGCGGGGTGGAGCAGTCCGGTAGCTCGTTGGGCTCATAACCCAAAGGTCGGAGGTTCAAATCCTCCCCCCGCTACCAATTAAAACAAAGTAATAACAGGCGATTAGGGTTAATTCCTTGATCGCTTTTTTATTTGGGCAAAACCTGGGTGTACAAATAGTGTACAAACAAGCCCGGTATAAAGGGGGCTTTCGGTCTTTCTTGGATCTCTCCTCTCGGGTACCCCGGGGCCTCTAAGAAGGAGTCCCGAACGTAAAAGGTAAAGGTATCCTTAGCTCTCCGCAGGGAGTTCTATAGAAAATAGCTTTATGACTTGAAGGTATTAAATACCATAGCCCCGAATGATGATTCATATGGGGTGTGCTGGTCGCCTTCCTTTTCCTCAGTTGAGACGGCAGGTTTTTATTAAAATTAGGGATGCCAGTGGATATGTTTACATCTTGTAACTGGTGTAGATAATTTCTACAAAAAGGATTATCTTGATTATGCTGCAATTAAATTTGAGGAGGTGGAGGTTATGAAGACTTATGTCAGTAGAGCAATAGCTCACTGTTTATTCTATGTGTTGGTTTCATTGCTTCTTTTCGGGTGCACAGAATCCGCAGACAACGATTATCTTAAGGCGCGCGCGGATTGCATGGATGCCTCTCTTTCAAAGATATCCGCTTCAGTCGCCGTCATGAACGCCGATCTTCGATTGAACAGAGAGCTTTCGTGCACGATGAGCGAAATCCTGCCCGGCTTTAAAAACCGATGCAATTTTTTCGTCGTGGCGGATAACGCAACCAGGCCGGTAATTGCTCACATAAAGGAAACCGGGATGGTTCCCAAGGAAATATTCTCTCTCGTGGTGCTGCTTCCTGATGAAGATGCATATAACGATAATGCATATAGGTCTATGGAAATAGGTCCATTTTTAGATGTGGCTGATTGTCGTAAGTTAGAGCTCATTGCACGAATGTATAAAGTTCCCGTAGAGTCATGTAAGGCTTGCCAGCCTTATTAAAACAAGCTGAGCGAAGCGCATGATTTTGAATCGCTCTTTTTGGATGTTAAGCCTTTTCCCTGAATAGCCCTTCTTTTGAAAGAAGCCGGCCTTACAACTTGCATAATCATTGCCCAGCGAGGGGGGATATACAATCTATCAGGTAAGGGTTCTAATATTGATTTTTCAAGCTATATGAATTGCCTACTCCTTTTTATCTCATATTCTCGATGGGTTATAAAGCAAAACGTGTACTGAGAAAAATGCGTTACGACAAGGCGGGAACATGATTTGCGGGTTGTGAATTGATACGCAGATGTACCGTCTGTTTTTAAATAAGCAATCAAAAAAATAATAAACAGATATGCAGAAAGTAAATGATTTCATCCCCGATGGTGCCCTGTGTTGCTCTATAGAAAATTTTTAAAAAATGAGCCCATTAATATATATTATATATAATATATATTAATAAGGGCAATGATATCAACAAGATGGATATTTTTGCAGCTTGACAAGTTATCATTCTTAAGCATACCTTCTCACTTGCAAGCTATTCAAAGAACACGTGCGAAGGAGGGAAGGATATGAACATCCACCAAGATAAGGCCCGGATAATTCCTGTGCGAGATGAATCTCTACTGCGCGAGCATGATATTTATCTTTCGCCAAAAACCTTGAGAAAAATGCACTGCGTAGGAAAGAACCCAGAGCTTTTTATTAAAATCGGAGCCCGTCTTTTCATAGACCTTGCGCGGTGGGATGAACTTGTTAGCAAGGCGCGACAGAGGACGCAGACAAGGGTTGAGAAGCTGAGGAAGAAGGGTTTGCTGGGCTCATAGACAAACCCCTAGCCGGGGAAGGGCATCGGGGGGGTGATGAGGGGAAAACGGGATATCTAATTTTTATCATCCCGTATACCCG
>ERZ1026805.605-NODE-605-length-23364-cov-6.756703_pt1 | contig 23364 bp, 28 predicted proteins | sample MGYA00520883_ERZ1026805 | MGnify/ENA primary metagenome ERZ1026805 (study PRJEB33270, sample SAMEA104284476) | anaerobic digester metagenome | biome: Anaerobic digester microbiome; feature: mesophilic sludge digester; material: Anaerobic digester biomass | place... | reverse complement strand
TTGACCCTGCTTTCACTGCCACTGCATCACTCGAATTGAGCAAACTGACCTGGGGGAATTTCCTGTTCAAAAACCTGCTGCCGGTTACCATTGGCAACATCATCGGCGGTGCTGTGCTGGTCGGTCTGGTCTACTGGTTGGTTTATTTGCGGAATCGAAAGCCATAACGAAATCCCCACATGACTTGTAGGAAAACATCAGGTGATGATTGTATTCCTACAAGTCATTAATATTATTTTTACTTTGTGACAATCAACCCGCGTGCAAATGATAAATGCCACTTCAAGTCAAGACCCTTCAATGATACAAAATTAGTAACGACCATTGACAATGAATTTTTGGACATGAATGGAAACCCTCTGATGAAGGATGAACTTCTTCAAGCCTACCACACCATTCCGTGGTTCTTCGATCTGAAACCAAAACAGTTGGAGAGCCTGGTCGCCATTTCCCAGCTTAATCAATATGCCGAGGGTGAAGAATTATTTAGCGAGGGTGAAAGGGCTGATGGCATTCATATCGTTTTGGATGGTCAATTCCAGATCGAAATGGTTATCCCCTCACGCGGTCAATTTCGAGTATTTGTTGCTGAAACGCTGGATGTACTGGGTTGGTCCAGCCTTACACCGGTCGTACGTCAGCGTATTGCTACTGTTCGAGCCATTGTCCCCTCCCGGGTGATTTCGATGGATGGGGAGAAGCTTCGAAAATTATGCGAAGAAGACCACGACTTGGGTTATATCATTATGAAACGGGTGGCCAACGTGGTAGCCAGTCATTTCCTAACCACACGTCTTCAATTAATGAACCAAATTGTCGATCTTTCAAAGGATACATCGGCACATCGTTAAAAAGACAGGCTGTCTAATTCGGACAGTTTTAGTAGTATAATCAATCTTATGCACGAACTAGTGGTCACAGAGAATATCTTGAATATTGCAACTTGCCATGCCAACCAGGCATCTGCACAGCGAGTGACAGACATCCATATCACCCTTGGTCAATTGTCCAGTATTGTGGATGATTCAGTCCAATTCTACTGGGACATCATCAGCAAGGGAACTGTATGCGAAGGGGCAATTCTGCGCTTTAACCGGATACCAGCTGAAATGGCATGCCTGAGTTGTGGTCAGCAATATTATTTGGATGAAGCTGGTTTACAACCCTGTCCATCCTGTCAAAGCACGCAAATAAAATTAATAGCCGGAGATGAATTCTGGTTGGATAGTATTGAAATTGAACAAAAACAACCCTTGCTGGAGGAGTAATGCGCGTTCCTATTGTTGAAAAAATACTCAACGCCAATGATCAGGTTGCGGAAATTAATAAAAAAAAGTTGGATGATGCTGGAGTCTATGCGATCAATCTGATGGCATCCCCCGGATCCGGGAAAACAAGCCTGATCCTGCAAACAATCCATTCACTGGCTCCATCCCTTCAAATTGGTGTCATCGAGGGCGATACGGCTCCGGTCACCATTGATGCCGATAAAATCCTGGCAGCCGGCATGCCTGCAGTGCAGATAAATACCGGTGGTGAATGCCATCTGGACGCCGTGATGATTGATCAAGCAATCAGCTCCCTCCCATTGAATGATCTTGATCTTCTCATCGTGGAAAATGTCGGTAATCTCATTTGTCCGGCTGCCTTTAATCTGGGTACCCACGCGAATGTCCTTATTGCCAGTGTTCCCGAAGGCGATGACAAGCCGTATAAATATCCCAACATTTATCGTGGGTTGGAAGTATTAATTATTAATAAAATCGACCTGCTTCCATACGTTTCGTTCAACATGGATTATTTCCGCCAGGGTGTTGAAATGCTGAACCCCGGTTTGGTCACATTCCCGCTATCCTGCAAGACTGGCGATGGCATGGCTGGCTGGGCTGAGTGGATCAAACAACAGGTTCTGTTGAAGAAAAAAGGATGAAGCAGGATCTGACAGCCTTGCGGATTGAAATCTGCGGAATTGTCCAGGGGGTTGGCTTTCGCCCATTCGTTTATAACCTTGCAGACCGTTTAAATCTCACCGGTTGGGTGCGGAATACATCCTCCGGCGTGGAGATTGAAATTAACGGCGAATCCCAGGCTGTCCAATCATTCCAGCAGGAATTACAAAATCACCCTCCTGTCCTTGCACGCATTGACACCATATTAATAACTCCAATACAGCCAAACAACGCCACCCGCTTCGAAATCCTCACCAGTCAAGCCCAGCCAGGTCAGTTTCTGCCGGTCTCACCTGACGTAAGTGTCTGCCCGGATTGCCAGCGGGAATTATTCGACCCCAAAGATCGGCGTTACCGGTATCCTTTTATCAACTGCACCAACTGCGGTCCCCGGTTCACCATCGTCAAGGATATTCCCTATGACCGTCCCAACACAACCATGGCAGGATTTCCACTCTGTCCGGATTGCCGGAAGGAGTACGAGAATCCGCATGACCGGCGTTTTCATGCCCAACCTGTCGCCTGCCCGGTCTGTGGACCTCATCTGACAATGATTGCCGGGGGCAGGATTGTCGCCAGTCATGAAGATGCCCTTCACATTGCCCGAAAATACCTGAAAGATGGGAAAATCCTGGCAATCAAGGGCTTGGGCGGTTATCACCTGGCGTGTGATGCAGCCAATCCGGCAGCGGTGATTGAACTGCGCAAGCGCAAGAAACGCAGCGACAAGCCCTTCGCCCTGATGGTCTTTGACCGGGCTGCCTTGGAGCACCACGCTCTGATCACCCCGGAGGATTGGGCACTCCTGACCTCCCCTGCTCATCCGATTGTCCTGTTCGATAAATTGACATCATCCGATGTGGTTCCGGATGCTGCCCCCAACCAGCATACCCTTGGGATCATGCTACCTTATACACCCCTGCATTTATTACTTCTGGAGCCAGCCCCTGGTTTTCCGAATATTTTTGTTATGACCAGCGGTAATCTTTCCGAGGAGCCGATTGCCTATGATGATGAAGACGCCTTCACACGCCTTTCCCCGCTGGCGGACGCCTTCCTGCTGAACAACCGCCCGATCCAAACGAGAGTGGATGATTCCGTGGTAAGAACTTTCCACAAACAATCTTATCCAATCCGTCGTTCACGCGGTTATGCCCCCGATCCGATTTTCATATCCCGGGAGATACCCCCTCTCCTGGCTGCAGGCGCTGAATTAAAAAACGTATTTTGTCATACCCGCGATCACTACGCCTTCCTCAGTCACCATATCGGTGACATGGAAAATTTTGAGACCTACCAATCTTTCGAGGAAGGTATTGCCCACATGGAACGTCTTTTCCGGATTCAACCGGAACGAATTGCCTGTGATTTACATCCCAACTACCTTGCCACCCGCTATGCCCATCAACGCTCCCAGCAGGAGAATATACCCTTGGTGGAAGTTCAGCACCACCATGCCCACCTGGCTGCCTGCCTGGCGGATAATCAATGGGATTCGTTGGATCCAGTGATTGGTTTATGCTTGGATGGCACGGGATATGGCTCCGATGGTTCAATCTGGGGTGGGGAAGTACTGGTGGGAGGGTATTCCGGTTTTCAACGGGCATTTCACATGAAATATGCTCCCCTCGCCGGGGGAGACATTTGTATTCGCAAGCCAGCCCGGATGGCTCTTTGCCATCTCTGGTCTGCCGGCTTGGATTGGGAGGCAGATTTACCGCCAGTGAAAGCCTTATGTTCCGAAGAACGCCTGGCTCTGCATACCCAGCTGGAACATCAAATCAATTCAGTTGCCACCTCGTCCATGGGCAGGTTTTTTGATGCAGCTTCAGCTTTAATTGGTCTTCGTTCAGAAGCCACCTACGAAGGTCAGGCAGCCATTGAACTCGAAGCGATTGCTGACAGGGACGAGATTAATTATTATCCTGTCGAAATAATTGGGGATCTTCTGGATCCGGCACCACTCTGGCAATCGATGATCATGGACTGGCGAAGTGGCATATCCCTGCCGGTTCTATCTGCCAGGTTTCACAACAGCATTTCCAGGCTTCTGATACAATGTTGTCTGATTTTACGGGAACGAACCTCCATCAATCAGGTTGCTTTAAGCGGAGGAGTTTGGCAAAATATGATCCTGCTGGCTCGAACGATTGACCAATTGGAACATATGGGTTTTAAACCCTTGTACCATCATCGTGTCCCGACCAATGATGGATGTATTGCTTTGGGACAGGCTATGATTGCCGGGACAATGAATATCTAAACGAAAAACATAGGTGAGAGTATGTGCCTTGGAATACCTGGAAAAATAATTGACCTTTATAAACAAAACGGCTTATTAATGGGGAAGGTGGATTTTGGCGGCGTGTTACGGGAATGCTGCTTTGCAGCAATTCCTGAAGCCAAAGTCGGGCAATACACCATCATTCATGCAGGTTTTGCCTTAAACATCCTCAGTGAGGAGGAGGCTCAAGCCACACTGGACGCACTCCAGGAAATCGCGGACATCAATGGAGAGTTGGAGCCGGACCAGGAATGAATGATATTACCCGCCTGACTGATGATTTTCGCGATTCAAGCCGGGTGAAGTCCGTCCTGGATCAAATTCAGGCTGAGGTGACCCGTCCCTGGGTTATCATGGAAATTTGCGGCGGGCAAACTCATTCGATTCTCCAGTCCGGTTTGGATCAATTGCTGCCACCTGAAATTGAACTGGTCCATGGACCGGGCTGCCCGGTCTGTGTGACCCCTTTGGAATTGATTGACAAGGCACTGGCAATTGCTTCCCAGCCTAATGTAATTTTTTGTTCATTTGGAGATATGTTGCGGGTTCCGGGCTCACATAACGATCTCTTTTCCATCCGGGCATCCGGAGGTCATGTGCGGGTGGTTTATTCCCCATTGGATGCTGTCCGCATCGCTCGTGAGAATCCGGACAAGCAAGTCGTCTTTTTTGCCATCGGTTTTGAAACCACCGCACCTGTCAATGCAACCAGTGTCCTTCAAGCTGAAGCCCTTCAGCTTTCCAATTATTCCATCCTGGTTTCCCATGTGAGGGTGCCGCCTGCCATGCATGCCATTCTCAGCTCACCGCTTTCTCGCGTCCAGGGTTTTTTGGCAGCCGGTCATGTCTGTGCCGTGATGGGATACTGGGAATACCTTCCCATTGCTGAACAATATCGCGTCCCGATCGTTGTAACCGGCTTTGAACCTCTGGACCTTGCCCAAGGCATCCTGATGACTGTCCGTCAACTTGAATCCGGGAGGTATGAGGTTGAAAATGGTTATCCGCGCATTGTCACCCGGGAAGGCAACCAGGCTGCCCAGGAAATTATTCAACGCGTGTTTGAACCCTGTGACCGTAACTGGCGCGGCATCGGCACCATTCCAGAAAGCGGCTGGCAATTAAGGGGAGCCTATTCGCAATTTGATGCTGAAAAACGCTTCCAGGTTCAATCCATCCACACCCGGGAATCAGAAATATGCATCGCGGGTTTAATTCTTCAGGGATTGAAAAAACCATCGGATTGTCCGGTTTTCGGTACAGTCTGCACACCCCAAAATCCATTGGGAGCACCCATGGTATCTTCGGAGGGTGCTTGTTCGGCATATTTCCGCTTTCATAAACGGGATTAAATAACGCATCAAGGAATTTAAATGTCCATTTCTTCTTTACCCCCCATGGAAGGTCCGGTTTGCCCCCTGCCCTTGCGGCACGACCAGACCATTGTCATTGGACATGGCAGCGGCGGGCAAATGACTCATGACCTGATCCGCAATTCATTTTTACCTTACATTGCCAGCCCGCACAACACTGGGAATGACTTTGCCGGGCTGCCCTTGCCAGATCCCCTGGAAAAAAGGTCCCGGCTGGTGGTATCAACCGACTGTCACATCGTCTCGCCATTGTTTTTTCCGGGTGGGGATATTGGCAGGCTTGCTGTCTGCGGTACGGTCAATGATATCAGCATGTCCGGGGCGCAGCCTCTCTACCTTACCGCAGGCTTTATCCTCGAGGAAGGTTTTTCCATTGCAAAACTGGAACAGATTCTGGATTCCATGCGGCAGGCTTCTGAAGAAGCCGGAGTACAAATTGTTGCCGGGGATACCAAGGTGGTTGAGAAAGGAAAAGGGGATGGGATTTTCATTAACACCACCGGGGTTGGTTTGATTAACTCGGGTATGCACCTGGGCGGCGAACTTGCCCAGCCTGGTGATGCGGTGTTGATTTCCGGTACCATCGGCGATCATGGCATGGCAGTTCTGGGAGCACGGGGAGAATTGGGCTTCGAAGCCGACATTCAATCAGATGTCGCTCCATTAAATCATCTGATCCAATCCATCCTGAAAGCTGCACCCCATGTCCACGTCCTGCGTGATCCGACCCGCGGAGGGTTGGCAACAACTCTTAATGAAATTGCATCCCAGAGCCGGGTAAATATCCTGCTTGAAGAAGCTGCCATTCCGATTCAACCTGCCGTAAGAACAGCATGTGAAATGCTGGGCTTTGACCCCCTCTATGTCGCCAACGAAGGGAAAGTGATTGTCATCCTTCCTGCCGAAGAAGCGGATGCAGCCCTGGATGCCCTGCATGCCCATCCACTGGGCACCTGGTCGAAAAAGATCGGCATCGTGAAGGATAATCCTTCCGGGCGGGTTTTAATGAAAACTTTGATCGGGGGAACCCGAATCCTTGACATGCTGGCTGGTGAAATGCTCCCAAGAATTTGCTAGGGATATTCTGGTATACTTCATCCACCACCTATCCTACATTTTCCTGATGAGGAAACAATGAAAATAAACTATCGTGAGACCACCAACGATTTACAAACCCGGATTGATATTCACAATCAATACGGAGGGCGTAATATTGATGAATGGATGTTGGATGTACTCAAATTGCAGAAAGGCATCCGCATTCTGGATGTAGGCTGCGGTGCCGGCAAGCAGTTGTTATCATTTTATAAGTATCTCGATGGTGAAGCTGAAATCCTGGGTGGTGATGTCAATGAGGATTTACTCAAACAGGCTCGCCAGGAAATAACCAAACATAATGCCAATATCCAGGTGATGGAATTAAACTTCAACCTGCCGTTTCCCCTGGAGGATGACCGGTTTGACCTGGCTTCCTGTTGTTTTGCTATTTATTATGCCGAGGAAATCCCCTTCACCATTCGTGAAATGCATCGGGTCATCCGTCCCGGTGGACGGCTGTTTACAACCGGTCCCATGCCACAGAACAAAAAATTATTCTATGACATCATTCGTGAAGCCATTGGCAAGGAAATCCCCCCCATGCCCGGCTCATCCCGTTACTCAACTGGTATTCTATCCGCCGTGAAAGATATGTTTTCATCGGTGGAAGTCCACCTGTTTGAAAATCCACTTACCTTCGAAACAGTGGAACCGTTCATCGACTATACCCGCGCCTCACTTGCTGAAGACCGGAAACTCTGGTCCAGCTTCTTCCAGAGCAGCGACGATTTTGAGAAAATCATGGCACAAATCACCAGGGTTGCCAACCGCCGATTAAAGGCGGAAGGGAAATTGGTGATGACCAAGGTCGTTGGCGGAATAATCGCTACAAAATAAAACCCGGTGGAGGCAGCTTTATCCATGACTCAATCAGGTATTTTCTTTTACGGCAGGCGGATTCTCTTTTTCGGAGCCCATCCGGATGACATTGAGCTGGGATGTGGTGCCCTGATTTCCCAGGTGGCACCCAAAACTGAAATCCTCTGCGTCACGCTCTCAAACAACCAGGCGAATCAGGAATTGCCCAACCTGGTGAAGGAACATTATGCCAGCATGGAAATTCTGGGTGTCCCCTGGGAAAACATCGTCCTGGGTCCCTTTCAAACCCGGCGTTTCCCACAAGCCAGACAGGAAATTCTGGAATACATGCTGGATTTTCGACGCAAATTTCAACCCGATATTGTTTTTGTTCACACCCGGGCTGATATTCACCAGGATCATACAACAGTGACCGAAGAGGCTCTGCGTGCCTTTCGGGGAACAACCGTCCTGGGATTTGATGTTCTGCGCAGCAGTTACGGCTTCTTCCCCAGCTTCCTGGCGGAAGTCTCGGAAGATGATGTCAATCGGAAAATACAGGCATTGAAATCCTACCACACCTATGACAACCGGTATTACTTTGATCCCGAAGTCCTGCGCGCTACCCTTATCCGGCACGGAGCGCTGGCGGAACGCCCCTTCGCCGAGGGATTTGACATCCTGCGCATTGTAGGTCGCTTTGGCTGTATAAATTCCTGAGAAATTAAATATTATTGATTAAAACACCCCGACTTTTTCGGGGTGTTTTACCTATGATGGCTTTTATTTACTTGATATGCCAATTTCCACCCTGCCATTTACTACCCGAACCGGATGGGATGATGTGGGAGTCACGGCAGGAAACCTGACCGCCTTTCCATTTCGGATATCAAACCGGGCGCCGTGGCGCGGGCAGATGATTTCGTGATCATCCAGCTCACCATCCCCCAGTGGACCTCCATCATGTGTGCAGACATCACCAATTGCATAAAACCTTCCCCCAACATTGAACACAACAATCGCCAGGTCGCCTATTTCTACGATAATCCGTTCCCCCGGAGGGATGTCGGAACCATCAGCCACCGATACATATTGATATTCGGACATATCTACTCTTCCACCAGGCTGTCAGGTGCCTCACCCAGTCCATAAACTCCAGCTTTCAAAACCTTGAGTGACAGCAAGGCACATTTTAAACGCACCGGTCCCAGTTCAATTCCCAATAATTCCAATAAATCATCCTTGGTTAGTTGGCGCACCTCATCCAGTGTTTTTCCAATGATGGATTCCAGTAACAAGTCCGCAGATGCCTGGGAGATCGCACAGCCATGTCCACTGAACAAAGCTTCCGTGACAATGCCATTCTCATTCACCCTCAGGTCAATCCGGATATGATCACCACACAACGGGTTTTCATCCTCAAAACTGATATCATGTGGATCAAGTGTCCCCCGGTAGCCTGGATTCTTATAATGATCAATGATTACTTCACGATACATGTCATCCATGATATTTACCCAAAGATGGATCGAACCCGTTCCAATCCCTGGATCAGGCGATCGACCTCTTCTTTTGTATTGTAAAGATAAAAACTGGCACGGGTTGTGGCTGGAATGTGATACTTGTCATGGAGCGGCATGGCACAATGATGACCGGCGCGCACTGCGATACCCATTGTATCCAGAATTTGTGCAATGTCATGTGGATGTGCCACATCCATGGTAAAAGCAGCCACCCCGCCTTTTAATTCAGCCGCCGGACCAATCACCCGGATACCGGGTACCAGAGCCAATTGTTCCAGGGCATATGAAATGATCTGATGTTCATGGGCTGCAATTGCATCCATCCCGATTGTTTGCAGGTAATCCACTGCCGCCCCCAAACCTATCACCTCCGCCACACTCGGAGTACCGGCTTCAAATTTGTGAGGAATGTTGTTTGAAGAAAAATTACGCAAGGTAACCTTGCGGATCATATCCCCGCCGCCGAGGAAGGGAGGCATTTTCTCCAATAATTCAGCCCGCCCAAACAAAACACCGCTCCCCGTCGGACCGCACATTTTATGCGCCGAAAACGCCAGAAAATCAGCCTGTAAATCCGTAACATCGACTGGCAGATGCGGTACAGATTGGGCTGCATCCACCAGGGTCACCGCACCAGCTTGATGAGCCATTTGAATAATTTTTCCGGCTGGATTGATGGTTCCCAAGACATTGGACATGTGAGTGAATGCCACCAGTTTGGGTTTTTGATCAAGCAGACGTTGGTACACATCCAGGTCCAGTAAACCCTCATCAGTGACCGGGATGAATTCCAATTGAATTTGTTTCTCCTGGGCAAGAATTTGCCAGGGAACCAGATTGGAATGATGTTCCATCTCCGTCAGGATGATGACGTCTCCGGCTTGAAGGTTGGCTCTCGCCCAGGTATATGACACAAGATTGATTGACTCGGTTGTGTTTCGGGTGAAGATGATTTCATGGGCATCCTTAACCCCGATAAAACGAGCCACTTTTGCCCTGGCATCTTCATACATGGCAGTTGCTTCTTCAGCCAGTGTATGAACTCCCCGGTGGATGTTGGCATTGGACCACCGGTAATATTGATCCATTGCCTCCAGTACCTGCCGGGGTTTTTGTGATGTTGCTGTGGAATCCAGGTAGACAAGCGGATAACCCGGGCGAATTTCCCGCTCAAGAATTGGAAAATCACTGCGTATTTGATGGACATCCAGGGGTTTCATTGATAATTCCACTTTTTCGATTTTAATATGCCCTGGGAAGTTCTTTTCTTCCCTGGCGACGGAGCGGCATCCGGATGTTGTTTGAATCCTGTGGGAACCATAGGATATGATCAGGAACCATCCAGCCATCGGTTAAAAACACATCGCTGCGGAATTGTACAGCGACCATTTTTACATCCACCTGGACGACAATCCCCCTCAGCCATCCGCGAATACGCTGCCCATTTTTATCATGGTCGCAAAACACTTCCACTGTATCCCCAACCTCATAGTTCAATTCAGGCAAAGGGGGTTTCATAAAAGGTACTGATGCCATACACGCCACTCCACATTCTTTTCAAAAATATTTCCAATTCATTAAATCATAGCATAAACCATCTTAAGAGCGGTACCGATTCATCTTTTCATGAATTGCCTGTTGAAATCGTTCACGCACGCCTGCAAATGGAATTCTTTGCATGATCTGATCAAAGAAACCCTCAACAATCAATTGTTCCGCTTCCACTTTTGGAATGCCACGGGTTTTCAAATAAAACACCTGGTTTTCATCCACCTTGCTTACCGTGGCTCCATGGCTGCAACGTACATCATCCGCCAGAATTTCCAGACCCGGTATGGAATCCGCCCTGGCTTTCCGACTGAGAAGAAGATTACGATTTGCCTGATAGCCATCCGCTTTAACTGCTCCCGGAGCCACATAAACCATCCCCTGCCATACAGCTCGGCTGTTATCAATTAATGCCCCCTTGAACAACAGGTCACTGGTTGTATAAGGAGCCAGATGGTTTTGCTGGGAGTCATAATCCAGGTGCTGATCATGTTCGGTAAAATAAAATCCTGACATTTTTCCCACAGCGCCATTTTCCACGAGGTCCAGGTCGGTGAAATTTTTGGTTAAATGACCACCAATCGCTCCGAAAAACCAATCCAAATGTGCATCCCGACCCACCCGGGCACGCTCATGAGTGAAGTTCCAAACATTTTCACCTAATGATTGCAATTCCACAAACTGAAGCTGCGCGCCCGTTCCAAGATGCACTTCAACAATCCCCGCATGCAGCACCTGACCGGAATCCGTCTGGGGTGAAGAAATCTCATAGACAAATGTCGCCGAGGATCCTTCTTCCAGCCAGATAATCACGTGTGAAAAAAATGCCTGTCCCTCTCCTGGCATCCAGAGGATGCTATGTAGAGGTTGTGTAACGTGAACTCCCTTCGGGATATACAGTAACAATCCGGTATTGGCAAATGCTGCTGCCATGGCGCTGAATTTTTCGTCGCTGGCATTAAGGGTTTTTCCGACCAGGCGTGTGAGTAAATCACCATGGTTTCGTTCAGCGGCAAGCAAATCTTCAAAAACCACTCCCCGATCCACCAGTTCCGGCAGTAAAAAACCTTCCATTCCAGCAGGCGAGAGAAGCAATTGCCCTCCATGAAGTTCATTTGCCAGTGGTTTTAATAGTTCCGGCGGAATGGGGTCCTGTTGTCTTCCATTGCTGATCTGGAACCCTTCCACATCGAGGTGACGCAAGTCAGTCCTCCGCCAGGCTTCCTGTCGTGTATCCGGTAGATCCAATTCGCGATAAGCTTTACAGGCATCCATACGGTATTCCAGCAGCTCAACTGGAACATCCCTGCGAACATCTTCATCCGTAAAATGGAATTGCTTTGGTTTCGATTCCGGTCGGCGTGTCCGCACAACCACATGTGGCGTTTCGCTCGTCATGGAAATATTGTTTCTCCCTTCCTCATCCCACTGCACCTTCCATCTGCAGCTGAATCAGCCGGTTCATTTCCACAGCATACTCCATGGGCAGCTCCTTGACCAGTGGTTCGATAAATCCGGACACCACCATGGTTGTGGATTCTTCTTCACTTAACCCCCGGCTCATCAAATAAAACAATTGTTCTTCTCCAACCTTGGATACCGTCGCCTCATGCCCCACGGTCACATCCTGTTCTCCAACCTCGATGTATGGGTAGGTGTCGGAACGGGATTCCGGATCCAAAATCAAGGCATCGCATACCACATTTGATCGCACACCCTCAGCGCCTTCGTAGACTTTCACCAATCCACGATAAGAAGAGCGTCCCCCCCCTTTGCTGATGGATTTCGAGGTGATCTTGCTGCTGGTATTGGAAGCAAAATGAATAATTTTTCCTCCTGCATCCTGAGTTTGACCCGGTCCTGCAAATGCCATGGATAGGATTTCTCCCCGCGCACCAGGTCCCATCAGGTAGCAGGATGGATATTTCATGGTTACTTTCGAACCCAGGTTACAATCCACCCACTCCATAAGTCCATCTTCTTCCACTCTCGCCCGTTGGGTGACCAGATTGTAAACATTCGTTGACCAGTTTTGGATTGTTGTATAGCGCACACGAGCGCCTTTCCTGACGAATATTTCAATCACTCCGCTGTGGAATGAGTCCGTCGTGTATTGGGGTGCCGTACAGCCTTCCACATAGTGAACCTGTGAACCTTCATCTGCGATGATGATGGAGCGCTCAAACTGACCGATATTCGCAACATTTAATCGGAAATAAGCCTGAAGAGGCAGGTCCACTTTAACGCCCTTGGGAACATAAACAAAAGATCCGCCGGACCAGACCGCACTATTCAAAGCCGCAAATTTATTATCCTCAATGGGAACAATGGTGCCAAAATATTCTTTAAAAATGTCCGGGTGCTGGCGTAAACCATCTTCAATACTCAGGAAGATCACACCCTGCTTTTCAAGATGATCCTGAATGGAATGGTAAACCATTTCGGATTCGTACTGGGCGCCCACTCCTGCCAGGAATTTACGTTCTGCTTCTGGGATTCCCAGGCGGTCAAAAGTTTGCTTGATGGTATCGGGAACATCATCCCAACTTCTACCCATGATATCCGTGGGTTTCACGTAATAGTAGATATCGTCCAAATGCAGGTCTGAGAGATCGGGTCCCCAGGCAGGCATGGGACGCTTTAGGAAATGTTCCAAAGCCCTCAGGCGGAACTCAAGCATCCATTGTGGTTCGCCCTTAATTTTTGATATCTGCTGTACAACCTCACGATCCAAGCCCTTGCGTGTTTTAAACACAGATACATCGGGGTCCTGGAAACCATACCGATAATTCCCCAACCCTTCAAGGATATCCGCCTGTGGAGTATCGCTCACCATCGCCTCCTTGCTTTGCAGGAAAATCCAGTCCTATTGTCCAAAGTCCTGTGCTTCCGGGTCATCACGCCCCAGAACCAGTTTCCAGTTTTTCCCGCACCCACTCGTATCCATGTTCTTCCAAATGTAATGCCAGGTCTGCACCGCCTGATTCGACAATCCTGCCATCCATCATCACATGAACCACATCAGGGTGAATATAGTTGAGAATCCGTTGATAATGTGTAATAACAAGCACGCCCAGTTCCGGTCCCCGTAAAGCATTTACTCCTTCAGACACAATCCGCAAGGCATCAATATCCAAACCGGAATCCGTTTCATCCAGGATGGCGATCTCCGGACGCAGCACCGCCATTTGTAATACTTCAGCACGTTTCTTCTCTCCACCGGAAAAGCCTTCATTAAGATATCGACCCGCAAAAGCAGGATCCATCTTCAGCATCTCCATTTTCTCCCGCATCAACTTGCGGAAATCTGGAATGGAAATTCCCTTATCCTCGGGATTTTCCGCTTTCCGCCGGGCATTGACAGCAGTCCGTAGAAAATTAGCCACTGTCACCCCCGGGATTGCCACCGGGTACTGGAATGCCAGGAAAATTCCCAGCCGGCTGCGCTCGTCCGGTTTAAGGGCAAGCAGATTTTGTCCTTTGAAAACAACCTCCCCCTCTGTCACAATATAAGAAGGATGTCCCATCAATGTGTATGCCAGGGTTGATTTCCCGGTGGCATTTGGACCCATGATGGCGTGGACTTCCCCCTTGGGAAGGTCAAGTGTAAATCCTTTGAGGATTTCCTTGCCATTTATCTGAACATGCAAATTTCGGATTGATAAATCATTCATCCAAAAAAGCTCCTATATTTTCCTCGCGATATTTCAATAATCCCGCGGTGGATCTTTTTTTTATTTTTTACGGACGGATTATACCATAATGACCGGGAAAGATCAATATTTATGATATATATCTAATATATTGACGAATTCTGTCCTGCTGTGATATACTGACACCATGAAAACCACAAGGGAACGAATAATGGATACGTTGCTCGCCAATCCGCGGTCATCCATCAACGATCTGGCGGAAGCAGTGGGAATTAACACAATTTCCGTCCGCCATCATCTGAATAACCTGGAGGCGGATGGTTTGGTGCGATATGAAGAGGAACGCCACGGTGTAGGTCGTCCCCGCTTGATATACTCCCTCACCGAGCTTGGTCTGGAGCAATATCCCACCCGCTACCTGCAGTTGACAGACCGCTTACTGGTCCAATTAAAGGAATCACTTCCAGGAGAAGTGATCGAGGGAATTTTTACCCAGATGGCTGCTAATCTTGCCGCCAAACATCTTCGGGATGCCCAACAACTACCTCTAGAAGGCAGACTCAAGCTCCTTCAAGAAGTTCTGTCAAGAGAAGGATTTATTGTCGAATGGGAGCAGGATGGCAGCCAGTACCGTATACGTGAAATCAGCTGCCCCTACTATCATATCGGGCAGACACATCCTGAGGTATGCACGCTGGATCAGACCTTGATATCCACCCTTTTGGCAATTCCCGCTGAAAAAGTACAATGTGTACTGAACGGTGATCATCTCTGCACGTATTTAATCCAAAGCGCCACCCCACCGGAGGAAACCAAATGAACGGAACACCCGGCACCAATATTGCCATCTGGGAAGCTGAGGGGGAATATCCTGATCTTTGTGAAAAATTACGCGAAGCGCTAAAAGAAATCGCGGATCCCGAACTTGGACTAAATATCATTCAACTTGGTCTGGTGAGGAATGTAACCATCCAGCCGGACCAGGTTATTATCCGGATGATCCTCACCACACCATTCTGCCCTTATGGACCTGCCATGTTGGAATCCACCCGTCAAAAAGCTGAAGAAACTCTGGAACGATCAGTTATAATTGATTTTGGCATGGAAATGTGGGATTTCTCGATGATGGAAGAAGGTTTGGCAGATAATTGGGGATTGTTCTGATCTGTAGAATAATGTGAATCAATAAAACGGGCTTAATAAAGCCCGTTTTATATTTATAAATTTACGATATGTTGATTACATATTAAACATACTGGTCAACCTGGTAGCCAGTGCCACATTCCCCTTCAAACGAATTTTCCCCATCATGAACGCCCGCATCGGATCCAACTCTCCCCGGAAGATGGAAATGAATTCAGCATAATCCATGGTCAGGGACAATAGTGGATTGGAAACCGTCCCTTTCTCAACCCTGCATTTTTGATTATGGATGGTCAACACCCAATCCCCGCTTTTTTTACCGGTCAGGTTGATCTGGACGACAGCATCTATTCCAACTGCTTTTTCTGGAAGGAAATATTTTGGCAGGTCATTGAAGAATTGTTCGATGTTTATTTCAGTCATGGTATCGTCTCCTTGGATTAATTATAGTGCAAATCAATCATCCCGTCAGTTTGGACTGAAAAAAGGATACCCATCATTCTGTTTTTCAATCTCTATCCGTATCAATCAAATGAAGCTATACTAATTACAATCATGGAGTTGTTATGATTCGAATTTTTTATTATTCCTCAAGTGGTGATATCCAATTTGATCTGGATCCAGAAAAATTGACCAGTGCTCTGGAAGATAAAAAGGGAATGGTGTGGATCCGCATGGAACAATCCAGCGAAGAGGAAGTTCAAAATTTTCTTCAGGATCGTTTTCATTTTCATCCCCTGGTTATTGAGGATTGTCTGAGTGTTGGTTATCAAACCCCCAAAATTGATGAGTTTGATAACTATATCTTCATCCTGGCTCACATCATTCTCTCCAATCATTCAGAGGATGATGTGGTGACGAAGGAACTGGATTTCTTCCTGGGTGACAACTATTTGGTGACCTTTTTTCATGACGAGAGTCCCTCGCCCGTTGAACCTGTGTGGGAGCGGTTGAAACGGGACGAACGCTTATATACACATGGACCGGACTTTTTATGCCATACCATCATTGATCAGGTTGTGGATGATTACATGCCCGTCCTCGATGCCATTGAGGAGGACATGGATATCCTGGAAAATCGGGTCATGGAAAAACCAGACCCCGCCACCCTGCGGGAATTAACCCGCATCAAGCATACCCTGTTGACAATCCGCCGAATCATCCTTCCCCAACGCGAAGTCATGAACCGTCTCAGTCGGGATAATTTTCCACAGATTCAGTCTCATGTGCAGATATATTTCCGCGATATCTATGATCACCTGGTTCGAATACAGGATATGATTGAATCGCTTCGGGATATCATCGCCAGCGATCTTGATATTTATTTAAATTCCACATCCTTGCGCCTTAATGAAATAATGAAGGCGCTTACAATCGTATCAACGATCTTCCTGCCGCTTTCTTTCATTGCGGGTGTATATGGCATGAATTTTCACTTTATGCCGGAAATTGCTAAACCTTGGGGTTACCCAATGGCTTGGTTCTTCTTTATTCTCGTTGCAGGTGGAATGCTTTACTTTTTTAAACGACGGGGCTGGTTTTAAGCAATTATTCATCAATATTGTTGTTTTTCAAAAGCCCCTTCACCGTGTGCTATAATTTTCCACATTATCATTCCTCCATTGAGGTGCAATCATGATTGAGATATTAACAGACAGTTGTTCAGATTTAAATCCCGAATTAATTAAACGTTTTGGAATTCGTATCATCCCCCTTCAGGTATATATTCATGATCAAAATATCTATGATGGTGAAATCACGATCAGCCAGCTTTTTGAAGAAGTGGAGAAAACCGGTCAACTGCCCAAGACAGCAGCCCCATCCGTGGGAGAATTTATAAATTTCTTCTCGACACCTGGTGAGAAGATCTTTATTGGCATCTCCCATCAGCTTTCCGCCACCATGCAAAATGCTTATCTGGCAGCTGAACAGCTTGGGCGGGATGATATTGTGTTGATAGACTCACTGAATTTATCAACAGGCATAGGCTTGCTTGTCTGTAAAGCTGCGGAGTTGAGAGATCAGGGTTGTTCTTTGGAGGAAATCAAAAACCAGGTGGAATCCTGGCGGGAGAAAATCCATACCACATTCATCATTGACACATTGGATTACCTGTACAAAGGTGGCAGATGCAATGCCCTGGAGCTGGTAATGGGAAGCCTGCTCCGAATACGTCCGGTAATCGAAGTTCGCAGAGACGGCACAATGGGCGTGAAGGATAAGATCGCTTCAACCCGGAAAAAGGCTCTGCAATCCATGGTTGTTGATTTTAAAAACAACCTTCAAAATATTGATTTACACCGGGTATTTATTACTCATACCGGCTGCGATTCCGATGCGGAATTCATTGCTGAAGAGTTGCAAAAACTGGCTGACATTGAAGAAATCCAAATCACCTACGCCGGTGCCACAATAGCCAGTCATTGTGGTCCGAACACCATAGGTATTTTATTTTTTCTCCAATGAAAATTTATCAAATGATTGATAACCAAAAAGGCACTTCCATTTCGAAGTGCCTTCATTTTTCTAGATGACACCCAGTTGTTTTCCAACTATGTTGAATATTTCCAAAACTTTGTCAAGTTGGTCATCCGTATGAGTAGCCATATAGCTGGTGCGCAGCAGCTGTCGTCCGGCAGGGACTGCCGGACTGATGACTGGATTTACAAAAACACCTGCATCAAACAAGGCGCGCCAGAATAAGAAGGTCCTCTCATCATCACCAATGATAATCGGTACAACAGGTGTCACCGAATGACCAATATTAAATCCCATCCTCTGGAAACCCTCGCGCATACGAGCCCCATTCTTGTTGACACGCTGGATACGTTCCGGTTCTTCCTGCATGACTTCGAGGGCTGCCAGTGCAGCCGCAGCATTACTGGCGGGGATGCTGGCGCTGAATATGAGTGCCCGGGCATGATGTTTTATGTAATGGATCACATCATCATCACCGGCGATAAATCCACCCAGACTGGCAAATGATTTACTGAATGTGGACATAATCAAGTCCACTTCTTTTGTCAATCCAAAGTGCTCTGATGTACCCCGACCACCTCCCAACACTCCCATCCCATGGGCATCATCCACCATGACTCTGGCACCATATTTCTTTGCCAGAGGTACGATATTGGGTAAATCCGCCAGATCACCTTCCATGCTGAACAATCCATCCACCACAATCAATTTGCCGCTGGCATCCGGGATGGATTGAAGTACCCGCTCCAGGTGAGCCATATCATTATGAATGAATCGATCAATCTTCCCATATCCCAGGCGCGCGCCATCCACGATACTGGCGTGATCGTCTTTGTCGAGAATGACCACATCACCCCGCCCCAATAGCGCACTGATAGTACCCAGGTTGGTTTGCATCCCGGTGGAAAATACCAGTGAAGCTTCCTTCCCAACCCATTTTGCCAGTTCATATTCCAACTGTTCGTGCAATTCTAGCGTCCCATTCAAGAATCTGGAGCCTGTGCAACTCGTTCCAAACCGTTCCACTGCTTTGATGGCTGCTTCGCGCACCTTTGGATGAGTGGTCAGACCCAGGTAATTATTGGAACCGCACATGATCAATCGTTTTCCATGAAATACGGTTTCAGTTCCCTCATTGTCAGTCATCGGAATAAAATATGGATACACCCCCCGGGCAATTGCTTCTCTTGCATCCTGGAACAAATAACATTTTTCAAAGATATCCATTATAATTCCTCGTTTCTCGGATAATGCAATGGGTTAATTCTAAAATTGGTTTATCAAAATTATATTGGGGAATTGGAACGATTATACACTCAAAACATGCCAAACTAACATTCTACTCTACAGGCCGTTGGTTTCCATTTGAATGATTTTGGCAACGCGCCGCCGGTGTCGCTCTTCAATTGAAAATTCTGCTCCCAGATAGGCACAAACAATCTCCCGGGCAAGCTCTGGTCCAATAATCCTGGCGCCCAGGCAGAGGGCATTCATATTATCATGTTCCACGCCCTGATGGGCGGAATATGTATCATGACATACTCCTGCATACACACCCTTCATTTTATTGGCTGCAATGCAAGCTCCCACCCCGGATCCGCAAAGGATGATTGCCCGATCCGCCCTGCCCGATTGAAGCATCTGACCAGCTTTTTGGGCAATATCCGGATAATCCACGGGTGTGGTATCGAATGTACCCAGATCCGTGGTTTCATGCCCCATCCCTTCCACAACCTTGATCACCAAATCTTTTAGAGGAAAACCACCATGATCCGATGCAATGGCTATGCGCATATCCTTCCTCCTCTTTTATTTCTCAAAGGATTTTACCACACCTATTCTTCCTCCCCGGCTTCCTTTGTGTAGACAGGAATTTCCAGAATAATCCTTATTTTTGCGGCGGATAATTAATTTCAGTCAAGAGTTTTTCGATATCTTCCTCCGTCGCTGGTGCTCCAAAGGTGATGGCTACAGTCTTGGTTGGTATGTCAACATCCACAGTCTTAACACCGGTCAGCTCGGATAGTTCCATTTTAATCGTATGGGCGCAATGTCCACAGGAAATTGACGGAATAAAATAGGATATTTTTTTCATCATGATCTCCATTTTTTAATACTAATCATAAATAATTCGAATGTTACAAGGAAATTCTTTTTTCCCGTCATAAAACACCACTGTCAAATTATGGTGTCTGTTCAGTTTATCAATTCTGCCTCTTTGTGTCAAGATTGTCCGATTTCTATTATTTTCAATCCTTGACATTCATCTCTCAAATGGATAGGATAATGTAATACCTAATTTCATCCATGTTTCAAAATCATCAGTAGGGTTTACAAGAAAATAATGACACAACCCGATTTACCCCTGCAACATCAAACCATTTTCATCACCGGTGCAGCCCGACGAATTGGACGCGAATTGGCACTTGGTTCTGCGCGGGCAGGCGCTGATGTCATTTTGCATCATTCGCAATCACCCCGGGAGGCTGAATCCCTGGCAGAGGAAATTCATGCCATGGGCAGACAGGCGCATATCCTTCAGGCTGATTTTTCCATTCCAGAGCAGACATCCAGGCTTGTAAGGGATGCCTGGCTGATTCATCCATTCCAAATCCTGGTGAACAATGCTGCCATTTTTTCTCCGGTAATAGTAAATGACACCTCTCTGGAAGAATGGCAGTCTCATCTCAACATCAATTTGACAGCACCCTTTTTACTGTCACAATCATTTGCGCGTTGTCTCCCTTCTGACCAGAACGGCAGAATTATCAATATTTTAGATTGGCGGGCACTGGCACCCGGGACGGATCACCTGCCATACAGGATCACAAAAGCTGCACTGGCTGCATTGACCCGCTCTCTTGCCATTGCGCTTGCTCCCCAAATTCTTGTTAACGGATTGGCTTTGGGAGCAGTCTTCCCTCCTTCTGATGGTACCGATCCACAGGTTGTCCTCAGGAAATATCCAATCCACCGTTTCGCAACAACGGATGAACTGATTCATGCTTTTCTGTTCTTAGCTTCCGGACCGGATACCATAATTGGCGAAATACTATTTTTGGATGGAGGACGCCATCTCGTGTAAAATAGGAGAAGACAACTTGATGAAAGGGAATCATTAATGGATCATATCTTCATTGAGGATTTACTTGCCCGGGGAATTATTGGAATTTCCGAGAAGGAACGCTCACAACCCCAGGACATTTTAATAAATGTGGTCATTTATACAGATATCAGCAGGGTTTCAAAGACCGATAATATCGATGACACGGTTAATTATCGGACCATGTCCAGGAAAATCCTCGCCCATGCATCTGAAATCGGACGCCACACCGTTGAAGCTCTCGCTGAAGATATCGCTCAGATTGTGCTAAGTGAAAATGGCGTGAAAGGGGTTTGGGTCCGGGTGGAAAAACCAGGCGCTGTTCGATTTGCCGGATCTGTGGGCGTGGAAATTGAAAGGTTTCCAAAATAAAGTGGGGAAAAATGACACATAAGGCAATCCTTCTCCTGGGATCCAACATCGATCCTGCCGAAAATATTCGACAGGCAATAAAACTTATTCGGGAAGCATTTCCCATTGAAGGAATTTCTTCCACCTGGGAGACAGTTGCCATCGGTCGTGTTGATGATCCCATGTTTTTAAATATTGCTGTGGCTATTACGACCATTATGGATGCACCCACACTCAAAGAATCCAGTCTGACTCAAATTGAAAAGAAACTGGGGCGGATACGCACCGATGATAATAATTCACCCCGTACCATTGATATTGACCTGATAATCTTCGACGACCAGGTCATGGATCCTGGTTTATGGGCAAAGGTCTATGTTACCATTCCGGTTTCCGAACTGATGCCCGAATTCTGCCATCCCATTACAGGAATGAAATTGGAAGAAATAGCCCGCCGTTTGCTTCCCGGCAGTCAGGCAAAAATTATCCCGGATCTGACTTTTTAATTAAAAGTGTAGCGGTTCCGCACTGCGGGATATATTATCAAGAAATTCCATTCGTAACGCCAAATCCGTACGGAAAACCCCAAACATGGTGGATGTCGTCATCCGCGAGTCGTGCTTTTTCACACCCCTGATCATGGAACACAGGTGGAGAGCCTCCACAACCACCCCCACTCCCTGGGGATTTAATAATTCACATAAGAAGTCAGCAATTTGCCGGGTCATTCGTTCCTGGACTTGCAGGCGGCGTGCAAACATATCCACAATTCGGGGGATCTTTGACAGACCAATCACCCGTCCCTTGGGAATGTACGCAACATGTGCTCTTCCCAAAAACGGCAGCATGTGATGTTCGCAGAGGCTGTAAAATTCGATATCCCGGACAATTACCATTTCGTCATATTCAACTTCAAACAATGCTTCGTTGACCATGGCTACGGGATCCGTTCGATATCCTGCCAGTAATTCTTCATACATGCGCGCCACCCGTCTCGGCGTTCTCAACAAACCCTGCCGATCTGGATTTTCACCCACAGCAGACAGAATATGCCTGACAGAACTCTCAATTACCGGAGCATTAATCTCCTCCTGTTCAAGCAGTTCCGCTGCATCATAAATGGATTGTTTGAATTCCATAATCCTGTTCCGTTTATACTTGTAATCAACACGCCATCAGCGATTTCGCCTTAACAAATCAAACGACAGCTGATGCAATACCTTTGCAGCTTCATTTTCCTCAACCACTTCCGATAATGCCGATAAAGCTTCATTGGTCAGCCGATCGGCTGTGGTCTGAGTATACTCCCTTGCGCCTTCTTTTTCCAGTAATTCAGCAATTTGGGGAACTTCCTGGATGGCTATTGGACCAGCCAGCCAGCGATTCTTGAATTCAGCCTTTTTCTCCAGGCAATAAACCACAGGTAAGGTCTTTTTCCCGGAGACAAGATCACTGGTGACGGATTTTCCCAATTCAGATTCATCACCCCAGATCCCTAATAAATCATCCAGGGCTTGAAAAGCGAGACCCAATTTCCATCCAAAGCGGCGAATGCCGTCCCTCCTGGTTTGATTCACTCCAGCGACAACTGCCCCCAATTCCGTGGAGGCAGCCAACAAGGAGGCTGTTTTTCCACCAACCATTTGCCAGTAATCATCAAGGGACATATGGCGTTCATCTTCATAGAAGATATCCAACTGCTGACCATGTGTAATGTCCAGGGTTGCTTCAAAAAGAGCATGCGCGGCTTCCAATTTCATCGTCGGATTGATTTGGGAATTCAAGCGCGCAAGAGCCAATGGAACCAGTGCAAATAATGCGTCACCCGCGTTAATCGCCTGTGCCGTTCCCCATAATTTCCACAGGGTGGACCTTCCCCGCCGGATTTCACTTTCATCTTCAACATCATCATGAATCAAGGTGAAATTATGTAGAATTTCCACTCCCGCAGCAGCAGGAAGCGCCTGTTGCCAGTCGCCGCCCAATGCCGCGGTACACAACATTACCAGGAGGGGACGGATTCGCTTTCCCTGCGCTTCAAAGCCACTCTTCTCACCCTGCCA
>ERZ1026805.599-NODE-599-length-23454-cov-23.513526_pt1 | contig 23454 bp, 18 predicted proteins | sample MGYA00520883_ERZ1026805 | MGnify/ENA primary metagenome ERZ1026805 (study PRJEB33270, sample SAMEA104284476) | anaerobic digester metagenome | biome: Anaerobic digester microbiome; feature: mesophilic sludge digester; material: Anaerobic digester biomass | place... | reverse complement strand
TGTAACTCCTTGATATTCTTTCTTTTGTAGAGTGGGCCCAGCTGGGCTTGAACCAGCGACCCCCTGATTATGAGTCAGATGCTCTAACCTACTGAGCTATGGGCCCCAACGGAGCGCAAATTTAGGAAAATCCGGCGTATTGTCGCCTAAGATTCCAAAAAAAAAGTTTAGCCGTTAAACTCCGTGGCCAATGACCATCTATTGCTCCAAATCACTTATATTTGCTTTTAAAGCTGAAAATCTGAATTAAATATTTATTGTTTGAATGTTACAAAACCTGTGTACTGCTAAAATCTGACCTATGAAAACTAAAAACAACGCCACCCTGGTTACCATGCTTTTTGCCCTGGCGACCATACTGATGATCACCTCCTGTACCTCCAACTGGCCACAATTCAGAGGACCCGATGCCAATAACGTCGCCACTTCCGTCAATCTTCCCGAAAAATGGGCCAACGACACCAACGTGGTCTGGACGTATGAAATCACCGGACTGGGAAACTCCTCGCCCATCGTATGGGGCGACAAGGTCTTCTTCACTGCCGCATACTCGGCTACGGACAAGGAACCCCGAGAAATGGGAGCTCCTCCGGCCAGTCCGGCTCTTCCGCAGGGACAGCAAGCTCCACCTCAGGGACAGGCAACACCTGGCCAACCGACCCCCCCGCCAGCCCCAAGTCAAGCACAACCTCAAACGGCAGCCGGCAGTGTTTCGCCCCAAACGGTGTCAACACCCCCGCCTCCTCCCCCTGCAGCCGGCCAGGCCCCGGGTAACCGTCCTCCGGAAGACCTCAGCTACCTCGAAGAGACCTATACCTGGGAAGTGACCTGCCTCGACCTGAAGTCCGGCAGGGAACTGTGGAGAAAGATCGCATTCCAGGGCAAACCCCGGATAAAAAAACATGCCATCAACACTTATGCCAATGAAACTCCCGTCACCGACGGCAACAGAGTGTACGTTTACTTCGGGATGACCGGACTTGTCAGCTTCGACTTCAACGGTAATAAAATCTGGGAAAAAGATCTGGGAGCCTTCGAAACCCAAAACGGATGGGGAACCGGTTCCTCCCCCGTCCTCCATAAAGATAAACTGTTCGTCAAGGTAGATAATGACACTGCTTCCTTCCTGGTCGCCCTTGATGCAGCCTCCGGAAATGAAGTCTGGAAGGTAATGCGCGATGAAAAAACGACTTATTCCACCCCTATCATCTGGAAAAACAGCATCCGCACCGAATTGGTAACCACTGGTAAAACAGCCCGCTCCTATGATCCGGAAACCGGAGAACTTCTCTGGGAACTCCGGCTTGAAGGGGAAAGCAGCATTCCTTCACCGGTCGCCGATAAAGAGTTTATTTACCTGGGCAACACCTCCGGCCGTGAAAAGCCGGGATACTTCTTCGCCGTAAAAGCCGGCGGAGAAGGTGATATTACCCCTGCAGAGGGGGAAACCACCAGCAGCCATGTGGTGTGGAAAGTCGAAAATCCCGGACTTGGCAATCCTTCCCCCCTCCTCTATGAAGGGAGAATTTACCTGGTCAACAGCCGTGGAGGCGAGGTGAACTGCCTGAGTGCCGCCACCGGAGAAAACATCTTCAAGCAAAAGGCGGAACAAACCGGCGCTTGCTGGGCAACCCCCTGGGTCGGCAACGGAAAAATCTTCTTTTATGATGAAAGAGGGAATACCCACATCCTTAAAGCCGGAGATGTCTTCGAAGAAGTGGGCAGGAACAAGCTTGATGATAAATTCTGGGCATCTCCCGCCATTACTAAAGAATCTTACATTTTCAGGGGAGCCAGGAAGATTTTCTGCGTGAAAAAGACGGGGAGTTCCAATTAATAATGCCCGGGGAAATTAATGCGCACCCCTCCTGCTATTTCCGCAGAAAATCCAACAATCATCCCGTGAATCTGAATGGTTCCTTAACTTTTCAGGCTATTAGGCTCCGGAAATTCCTGATTTTCTGATTTCCTTTTACTTTTGTGACTTAATATAACAGAAAGTCAATACAGGCGAGATGGAAATTCAGAGCAAATACAATCCTGCGGAAGTAGAAGCGAAGTGGTACCGGTACTGGATGGATCAGAAATTGTTCAGGTCGGTTCCCGATGAGAGGGAACCCTACACCATCGTGATCCCTCCGCCCAATGTGACGGGTGTGCTTCATATGGGTCATATGCTCAACAATACCATCCAGGATATCCTAATCCGCCGGGCCCGTATGACGGGCAAAAATGCCTGCTGGGTGCCGGGGACCGACCATGCCTCCATTGCCACCGAAGCCAAAGTGGTCAACAAACTGCGCGAACAGGGCATTGATAAAAGGGATATCGGCCGTGAAGTATTCCTGGAGCATGCCTGGAACTGGACTCACAAGCACGGGGGGATCATCCTCGAACAGCTAAAAAAGCTGGGTGCTTCCTGCGACTGGGACCGCACCTGCTTCACCATGGATGACGCCCGCAGCGAGTCGGTGATCCGCGTTTTTGTCGACCTGTTTAACAAAGGAGATATTTACAGGGGCGTCCGCATGGTGAACTGGGACCCGAAGGCTAAAACCGCCTTGTCGGATGAGGAGGTAATATACAAGGAGGTTCAGTCAAAACTCTACTACCTACGCTATCTCGTCGAAGGAACTACCGACCAGTATGTGACCATCGCCACCACCCGTCCCGAAACCATCCTGGGAGATACCGCCGTTTGCGTGAATCCTGCCGACGAACGGTTCCGCACCCTGGTGGGGAAAAAGGTGCTCGTTCCCCTGATCAACAGGCCAGTCCCCGTTATCGAGGATGAATATGTCGATATGGAATTCGGTACCGGATGCCTCAAAATCACCCCGGCACACGACCCCAACGACTACCTTATCGGAATGACCCACAACCTCGAATCGGTAGACATTTTCAATGATGACGGAACCCTCAGCGAAAAAGCCTTGCTTTTCATCGGCGAAGATCGTTTTGACGTGCGCGAAAAGATCGTCCCTGAACTTGAAAAAGCCGGAAACCTGGTTAAAATAGAAGATTACACCAACAAGATAGGCTTCTCGGAACGTACCGACGTGATCATAGAACCCAAACTCTCGGCCCAGTGGTTCCTGAAAATGGAAGAATTGGTGAAACCCGCCCTCGATCATGTCATGGACGATACCATCCGGTTCCATCCTGCCAAATTCAAAAATATATACAGGCACTGGATGGACAATGTCAAGGACTGGTGCATCAGCCGCCAGCTGTGGTGGGGCCACCGGATTCCCGTCTATTACCTGGCCGATGGCAGCTTCGTGGTGGCATCCACTGCGGAAGAAGCCCTCACACTTGCCCGCGAAAAAGCAGGAAATCCCTCCCTTTCCCCGGCCGATCTGCAACAGGATGAGGATGTCCTGGACACCTGGTTCAGCAGCTGGTTATGGCCCATTTCCGTATTCGACGGAATCAACCATCCCGAGAATGAAGAGATCCAGTATTACTACCCTTCCAGCGACCTGATCACTGCCCCCGACATCATCTTCTTCTGGGTGGCCCGCATGATCATCGCCGGTTATGAATACCGGAACGACTATCCTTTTAAAAATGTCTATTACACCGGAATGGTGCGGGACAAACTGGGGCGTAAAATGTCAAAATCATTGGGTAATTCCCCCGAACCGCTGAACCTGATCGACCGTTTTGGCGCCGACGGGGTACGCGTGGGAATGCTCCTCTGCTCACCCGCCGGAGGTGACCTGCTCTTCGACGAGAGCCTGCCCCAGCAGGGAGCCAATTTCGCCACCAAAATCTGGAACGCCTTCCGGCTGGTGAAAAACTGGCCGGTGTCTGACGACATTCCCCAACCGGAACACTCCCGCCTCGCCCTCGAATGGTTTCACCACAAACTCAACGAAGCCAACACCACCCTCGACGACCACTTCAGAAAATTCCGCATCTCCGACGCTCTGATGCTGGTATACACCACCTTCCGCGATGAATTTTCGGGATGGCTCCTCGAAATCGTTAAACCCGCATACCAAAAGCCCATCGATTCCCAGACCTTCAGCGACGTTACCAGCCTCTTCGACAAACTCCTCCGCATGATACATCCATTCATGCCTTTCATCACCGAAGAAATTTGGCAACTTCTGTCACCGCGAAAAACGGGAGCCAGCATCATGGTAGCTGAAATGCCGCTTCCGGAAACCTTTAACACCGCCATTCTCGATTCCTTCGAAAACATGAAGGAAGCGGTCTCCGGAATCCGGAAAACCAGACTCGACAACAACATCGCCCAGAAAGAACCCCTTGAGCTCTTTGTCCAACCCGGCGATAAAGGGTATGAACCCCGCCTGGAATCCATCGTAAAGAAACTGGGAAACCTGGATCAGGTCGAAACCGTCACCGGCGAGGTGAAGGGAGCCTTCTCCTTCCGGGTGAAATCGAGCAGCTTCTATATCGCCATGGAAGAACATGCCGATCCTTCCGAAGAACTGAAAAAACTGGAGGAGGAACTCACCTACGCCCAGGGATTCCTTTCTTCGGTGATGAAAAAGCTGGAAAACGAAAGGTTTGTTGCCAGCGCTCCCGAGGCAGTCGTGGAAAAAGAACGGGCCAAACAGGCCGACACGGAGGCGAAAATCAAAATTCTCGAAGAACGGATTGCCGTTCTGAAAGGTTAATTTTATTTAACCTTTCGGCGCGAAAATTGCTAATCCATAAATTTGTACGATTTTCGCAGACAATGACGAGGTTGTTGAAAATTTTCCTGGTATATGTCCTGTTGTCCCCGATGCAGGGGATCTATGCACAGGATAGCGGCATCGACGAGGATCCAATCCTGATCAGGCTGAAAGGACGCCTTATCAGCAGGGGCGACAGCATGCCCATTCCCTATGCCAATATCGTATACCCCAGGAACAGGACGGGCACCAGTTCCAATGCCGGAGGATACTTTTCCATTGAAATGCTGAACATCGACTCACTTTCGGTAACTGCCATGGGTTTCAAATCCCGGAGCATCAGGATCCCGCACAACTTTTCCGAAACAAATGTCCTGACCATTTACATGCAGCCTGTAGTCTATCCCATCAGGGAGGTGCAGGTGACCGGTGACAAAAACAGACCCAACATGGAAGGGATCCCCGTTGGGAAAAGCACCAACATTCCCCAGGAACTGCGGGGCGATGCCTTTAATGAAAAACCTCCCGTCCTGGCAGCATTTTTCAATCCCCTCTCTTACTGGCAATATTACCTGAGCCATAAAGAAAAAGAGAAAAGAAGGGTTCGCGAAGCGGTGGCCCTGCAAAAAAACTGGGAGATGCATTCACGCAATTACAACAAAGAGATGGTGAAAATGCTCACCGGACTCAACGATGAAGAGGCCGACGATTTCATGGTCTGGTTCAATTCCCAGAACATCCTTCCGTATACCTCCACCGAATATGAAGTCAGGGCTTCCATCCGGGAATATTTCGAGGTTTACAAAACTGAGAAGAATATCAGGTAAGTCAGACACTGTCATCACCGGCAGTTTGGCTAGCGGGCTGAAATTCCGCGGCATCGGACCGGTTTGGAGATAATTATTTTTTCAGGGATGAGGTTTTCTGCACAATTTTTGTTGCACCTAATAACAAAGCTGCCTCCATAGCTCTGACCGCAGCCGTTGAGGCAACCCATAACGAATTTACAAAATCGAATAAATGAAGATGAACCCATCGGCACGGATCTTTCTGGTTTTAGCAGGATTGCTGTTGATCCTTTCGCCAGGGCAAGTCACCGCCCAGTGGCCTGAAGCTTCCACCGACCTGGACCGGAAAGTCCTCACTTTTCTGAAAAATCAGGCGGGAGAATGGCGCGATATGAACGTGCCGGTGTCCGACGGCCGGATCCTCTACGACCTGGTCCTCGCCGGAAGATATAAAAAAGCACTCGAGATCGGAACCTCCACCGGGCACTCCGCTATCTGGATCGCCTGGGCACTCAGCAAAACGGGAGGCAAACTGGTAACCCTTGAAATTGACAAAGGACGCTATCTCCAGGCATTGCAAAATTTCAAGAAAGCCGGATTGTCCGCTTTTATCGACGCCCGGCTGGGCGATGCCCACGAACTAGTGCCCCGACTTGAAAACAACTGGGATTTTGTCTTCTGCGACGCCGACAGATACTGGTACAAAAACTACTTCACCTCCATGGAGAGAAAGCTGGTAAAAGGAGGCTGCTATGTGGCGCACAACACCAACACCCGGTCATCCGACATCCGCGAATTCCTGGCGTACCTGAAAACCCATCCGGGTTATTCCACCTCTTTCCGCACCGAAAGCCGGTCGGGAATGTCAGTCTCTTACAAGAAGTAATTACAACCACCTCCCCCCTCCGACTGCCTGCTTAATCCTGGCAATGTGTTCCGGCGTGGTGCCGCAACATCCCCCGATAATGTTGGCCCCTGCCTTGATCAGCGCCTTCACATGAGAAGCCATCTCTTCCGGGCCCTCCGGAAAGACGGTCCTGCCATCACGGTAATAGGGTATCCCGGCATTGGCATGGACCAGGATGGGGATGTCCCGGTTACACTTCCTGATTTCTTCCACCACGGGAATCATCCCGGCGATGCCATTTCCGCAGTTGGTACCCAGGATGGTGGCTCCTGCATCCAGCAGGGGCTGAACCATGTCGGAAGGCGAAATGCCCATCATGGTGCGGTATTCCGCGGTGATCAGCTTGTCAAAGGTCATGGTGCAGATCACCTCCAGCCGGGTATTCTCCCTGGCTGCCCTGACAGCCAGCACGGCTTCATCGAGGTCGGTCATCGTCTCCACCACAATGGCATCGGCACCCCCCGCTTCCAGGGCCATGGCCTGCTCCCGGAAAACTTCATACATCTCTTCCGGGGAAGCCTCCTCCATGATCAGCATCTTTCCGGTAGGACCGACGGATCCCAACACCAGGACACCGTCGCCGGCGGCCTCCCGGCTGATCTCCGCAGCCGTACGGTTCAACTCCGCAGCCCTTTCTCCCAATCCGTATTTCTCCAGTTTCAAGCGACTTCCCCCGAAACTGTTGGTCTCGATCATATCGGCTCCCACCGCTACGTAGCTTCGGGCAACATCGAGCACTATCCCCCGATGGGTCACATTCCACAACTCGGGACACCCCCCGGGCTGTAATCCCTTCTGGTGCAGAAAGGTGCCCCAAGCACCGTCCGACACGAGGATTCTGCTTCCTGCCAGCTCTGATATTTTTCTCATAATGTTTGATTTACTGATCCTTCAGAAAAAACACACCCGTCCTGGCAGTTAAATCACCCGCCGGAAGTCAGATTTTTTAATCCTCTGACATTCTGAAATTCTGATCGTCGGGTCTTCCGGTCCTCCGATCGTCAACTCTTCCGGTCTTTTGATCCTCTGACCTTCAGATGTTCTCGTTCAGGTATTCCACGAGTCCCTGCGGATCGCGAGAATAGACATCGGCGCCGATTTTCTCGCAGAACTCATGGGTCACAGGAGCCCCTCCGACGGCCACCCTGGCTTCCGGAACAGCCGACTTGATGCTTTTGGTGATCCGTTCCATCGCCGGCATGGTTGTGGTGAGCAGGGCCGAAAGCCCGACAAAAGCCCCGGGGTTTTCATTAAGCGCCGTGATAAACCGGTCGGCCTTCACGTCCACCCCCAAATCCACCACTTTCCAGCCATTGCCTTCCACCATCATGGATACCAGATTTTTACCTATATCATGGAGGTCGCCTTCCACGGTGCCTATGATGAAAGTTCCCTTCTGCCGGGCTTCCCCTGAAAGGAAATAGGGTTTGAGATGAACCATGGCAGTATTCATCGCTTTTGCCGACATCAGCACCTGGGGCACAAACACCTTGTTTTCACGGAATTTGATCCCCACCCGCTCCATGCCCAGCATCAATCCTTCAGTGAGGATCTTCTGCGGGGAGGTGCCACCGTCAAGTAACTGGCGGGCAATTTCATCAGCACCGTCCTCACCTTTCATCTGTGGCGGAAAAGGGGAACTCTTGTTGACTTTTCCGAATTCCACACATTCGGAGAGTTTCTGTAATAAATCAGTCATCGTTCAGGTTTTCTGCAAATTTAGGGGAACTGTGCGAAAATGAAAATTTTTTGTTACAAATCAATGCCCAGATGCGCGACATCAACGGGTCAAAATTTTCTTGCTTTCCCCGCTCAAAAAGTTAATTTTGTAAAATACCTGACAACAAATTATTCCATGAGCAAAATTTACAACATTGCCCTTCTGGGGTGCGGCAAGGTGGCCCATCTTCATGCCCGTGCCGCCATGGAGATTTCCAATTCCAGACTGGCGGGGGTTTGGAGCCGCAGGCGCTCCAGTGCGGATTCCTTCGCCGCAAAATACGGCGCCACCGCTTATTCTACTGTGGGTGAACTCATCCGGAAAGAAAAAATAGACCTGGCCATTGTATGCACTCCCCATCTTTTTCACAGGGATCCCGCCATCGAGGCTGCCGAAAACGGAGCTCACGTGCTGGTAGAGAAACCGCTGGCCATAGATCCTATTGACTGTGACCGGATCATCGATGCCTGTGAGATGGCAGGCACTCGGCTGGGCGTGGTCAGCCAGCGCCGCTGGTATGCCCCGGCCCAACGGGTCAAGGAGGCCATCGAAGCAGGAAAATTAGGAACCCCGGCCCTGGGTACCGTTGTCATGCTGGGATGGCGCGACCGCCATTACTATGATGCCGATGAGTGGCGCGGAACCTGGAACCTCGAAGGCGGCGGCGTCCTGGTGAACCAGGCTCCCCACCAACTCGACCTGCTCCTTTGGTACATGGGCGAAGTAGAAGAAGTATACGGCCTCTGGCGAAACCTAAACCACCCCTATATCGAAGTGGATGACACCGCCCTGGCCATCCTGAAATTCAAAAACGGAGGCATCGGCAATATCCTGGTAAGCAATTCCCAAAAACCGGGAATCTACGGCAAAGTCCATATCCATGGCAGCAACGGCGCTTCGGCAGGCGTCCAGACAGAAGGAGGCGCCATGTTCGTCCCCGGATTGTCAACCATAGATGAACCCGCCCTGAACGACCTCTGGACCATCCCCGGAGAAGAACACCTCCCGGAAAACTGGAAAAAAGAAGATACCGCCTTCTTCAAAACCATCGAACCCATGTCTCACTACATGAAAATGCAGATCTCCGATTTCCTCCATGCGTTGGAAACAGGGGGAAAACCAGCGGTAACCGGGCAGGACGGACGAAGGGTAGTGGAATTGTTCGACGCCATTTACCGGTCAAACCGCGAAAACAGACCGGTGAAAATCTGAAATTTTTCAGCACTTTAACGATCTGAAAAATGGCGATGTCGGCAGGATACATTTTTTTCCTGGTAGTTTCCGGGGTAGCCCTGCTGCTCTTCCTGGTGCTGAAACTGAAAATCAGCGCATTCATCGGGTTGCTGATCACCGCCATCTATGTGGGAATTCTGGCAGGGATGCCCCTGAACACGATTTTAAAGAGCATTCAGGAAGGGATGGGGAGTACCCTGGGATTTGTGGCCACGGTGGTCGGACTCGGGGCGATTTTCGGGCAGATGCTGGAAAGTTCGGGTGGTGCAGAATCCCTCGCCCGTACGCTGATCAGAAGATTCGGCCCCGAAAGAGCCTCCTGGGCGATGGTCATCACAGGTTTCATCGTCGCCATTCCCGTTTTCTTCGACGTGGGATTCATCATCCTGGTGCCCATCCTCTATGCCCTCTCCCGTGATTCAAAACGATCGCTCCTTTATTATGCCATCCCGCTCCTTGCCGGACTGGCGGTCGCCCATTCCTTTGTGCCACCTACACCGGGCCCCGTCGCCGTGGCCGATATCATCAACGTGCAACTGGGATGGGTCATCCTCTTCGGATTCCTCCTGGGAATTCCCACCGCCATCATTGCCGGACCCCTCTGGGGAAAAGTTATCTCCCGGAAAATAGAACTCCTGCCACCCGACGACTTCCTGAACAGCCCCGTCACCACTGAAAATCAGGGAAAGCTCCCCTCCTTCCGCCTCATCGCCGCCCTCATCGGACTTCCTCTGCTGCTGATCCTCCTGAATACCCTTTCCGGGGTACTGGTGGACAGGGGCCTTCTTCCGGAATCGCTCTTCACACGGGTCGTAAAATTTGCGGGTCATCCTTTCACGGCACTGATCATCGCCACCCTGCTGGCCATCTGGCTGCTCTGCATAAGACGGAACATGCCCCGCCAGACCATCCTTGACCTGAGCAACAAAGCTTTGGGACCTGCCGGAACCATCATCCTTATCACCGGGGCAGGAGGTGTGCTGAAACAAATCTTGGTAGACAGCGGCATCGGGAAAATGATGGCAGAGTCAATGGCAGGGTCTTCCCTTTCACCTATCCTGCTGGCCTGGATGCTGGCCGCCGTGGTCAGGATCACTCAGGGTTCCGCCACTGTGGCCATGATCACCGCCGCAGGGATCATCGCCCCCATCCTCGAAGCGGTGAACCTCTCCGATCCCATGCGGGCACTCGTGGTCATCGCCATCGCTTCGGGAGCCACCATCCTCTCCCATGTCAACGACAGCGGTTTCTGGCTGGTGGGACAATACCTCAGAATGGATGAAAAACAGACGCTTCAGTCATGGACGGTCATGGAAACCATCATCGCTGTGTGTGGACTGGCATTCACAATCCTGGCCAGCCTCTTTGTCAATTGAACGATGAAAGGGAACCCCCTATTTTTTCCAGAGTAAGTTGCCCAGTTCCTGCCGGCGGAAGGAGGCTTTTCCGCAAGCCCGACAGGTAGCGCGCTTCAGCCGGTGAATATTGGTAAGCCTAAGACGAGCCCGGCACCGCGTACACTTAAACTGAGTGGTATGGAGCAATCTCCCCCCCTCCAACAGCGTTACCTGCACCTTGTTGTGCAGCAGATTGCACCGGGGACATTTGTACACCTGGAAAGTGGCATCAATCTCCAGATTATCATAGCGCTTCGCCAGGGTGACAATTTTATTGTGAATTTCATAATGAAACAGTTTCTGGTTCGAGGCCATGTACTCCTGGTACGACTGCGGCTTCACCAGAAAACCATGCCCCTGCTTGTAGTACTCTTCAAAAGAACAGTTGCTGCATTTGTATGAATAGGCATGCCCCACAATCAGTTAAGTTTTAATCCCTGAAAATTAACGAAAAAGATGAGAAAAACAAAATGGCATATTTAGAATCATTTTAAATATATTGACGCCCTGGATTTGGCTTTGGAAGAGTTGAAGGTTCGATTAATTTTGTACTATTGCAGGACCATCCGCATAACTAAATAACTTAAAACTACCGCATATGAGCAAATTTCTTTATGCGTCAATTGGCCGTAAGTTTCTGATGAGTGTGACGGGGATCTTTCTGTTGCTCTTTATCCTGGTTCATTTGACGCTCAATTTATTGCTGGTCTTTGATGACAGCGGGGCATTGTACAACCAGGGGGCCCATTTCATGGTCACCAATCCTGCCATCAAGGTGATGGAACCGATCCTTGCGCTTGGATTCCTGATTCACATACTCTGGTCCCTCTTCATCACCTGGCAAAACTGGAGGGCCCGTCCGGTGAGATACAAAAAACAGGATTTGGCAGCCGCCAGTTCATGGGCTTCGCGAAACATGCTGATCCTGGGTTCGTTGATTCTTGTCTTTCTGGTCATTCACCTGGCCAACTTTTTTTGGAAGATCAAGGTAAGCGGCTCTCCCTTGCTGGAAGAAGAGATTGTTGCCGGATCAAACATGCACAACACCTATGCGTTGGTGAGCACGCTTTTTAAGGAGAGCCTGCCATTCTGTCTCCTGTACATCCTAGGTGCCTGTCTGCTGGGATTGCACATCACCCATGGGTTCTGGTCAGCATTTCAGACGATCGGCTTCAACAACAAGAATTGGCTGAAGCGGCTGAAGCGGGTGGCCTGGGTGTATGCCATCGTGGTGGCAGCCGGTTTTTCGGTCATTCCACTTTACTTCATCTTCAAGTTTTAACCGTTAAACGAAAATGACCATGCAGAACCTTGATTCAAAGATACCAGCCGGACCGTTGGCGGAAAAGTGGTCCAGGCACAAAGCCGCCATCAGGGTGGTAAGTCCTGCCAACAAGAGAAAACTGGAGATCATCGTCGTGGGAACTGGTTTGGGAGGAGCATCCGCCGCTGCTTCGCTGGCGGAGTTGGGTTACAATGTAAAAGCTTTTTGCTACCAGGACAGTCCGCGTCGCGCCCATTCCATTGCCGCCCAGGGGGGGATCAATGCCGCCAAGAACTACCAGAACGACAACGACTCGATATACCGGCTCTTTTACGACACCGTCAAGGGGGGTGACTACAGGGCCCGCGAAGCCAATGTATATCGCCTGGCAGAAGTATCGCCCAACATCATCGACCAGTGTGTGGCTCAGGGGGTTCCCTTTGCACGGGAATACGGCGGATTGCTCGACAACCGCTCCTTCGGGGGTGTGCTGGTGAGCCGTACTTTCTATGCCCGCGGGCAGACCGGCCAGCAACTCCTGCTGGGGGCCTATCAGGCGCTTAACCGGCAGATTGCCAAGGGGAATGTCAAGATGTACACCCGTCATGAGATGCTTGACGTGGTCATTATAGATGGTAAAGCCCGCGGTATTATTGCCCGTGACATGATCACCGGCCAAATCAAACGGTTCGGGGCTCACGCCGTTGTGGTTGCCACCGGAGGATACGGAAATGTCTTTTTCCTCTCCACCAACGCCATGGGGAGCAACGGCTCCGCCGCCTGGCAGTGTTACAAGAAAGGCGCCATGTTTGCCAATCCCTGCTTCGTGCAGATCCATCCCACTTGCATTCCCGTTCACGGCGACCAGCAATCCAAACTTACCCTCATGTCGGAATCGCTGCGGAATGATGGTCGGGTATGGGTTCCTAAGAAAATTGAAGATGCTCAAAAACTGCGCGAAGGAAAAATCGGCCCCAACGACATAGCCGAGGAAGACCGCGACTTCTACCTCGAAAGAAGGTATCCCTCTTACGGGAACCTGGTTCCCCGCGACGTAGCTTCCCGTGCCGCCAAGGAACGGTGCGATGCCGGTTATGGAGTGAATTCAGAGGGGAAAGCCGTTTACCTCGACTTCAAATATGCCATTGACAGGCTGGGACGCAATGTCATCGAGGAGCGCTACGGCAACCTCTTCCAGATGTACGAGAAAATCACCGACCAAGATCCTTACAAGGTCCCTATGCAAATATACCCGGCCATCCACTACACCATGGGCGGCATCTGGGTTGACTATAACCTGATGACGACAGTGCCGGGCCTTTATTCCATCGGGGAAGCCAACTTCTCGGACCATGGCGCCAACCGCCTCGGGGCCTCCGCCCTCATGCAGGGACTAGCCGACGGCTACTTTATTCTCCCCTACACCATCGGCGACTACCTTGCCGGGGAGATCATGACGCCTAAAACCGATATCAACGCTCCCGAATTCGTGGAAGCCGAGAAAAACGTTACCCAACGCATCGAAAAACTCTTCCACATCAAAGGCGCTAAAACCGTCGATTATTATCACAAGAAACTGGGGAACATCATGTGGAACTTCGTGGGAATGTCGCGCAATGAAAAAGGACTGAAACAAGCTATAGCCAAAATCAGGGAACTCCGTGATGAGTTCTGGAAAAATGTGAAGGTCCCCGGGGAACTGAACAACCTCAACCCCGAGCTTGAAAAAGCCGGACGCCTGGCTGATTTCTTCGATATCGGCGAACTGATTGCCCTCGATGCCCTCGACAGGAACGAATCGTGCGGCGGTCACTTCAGGGAAGAATCGGTGACCGAAGACGGCGAAGCCCTCCGAAACGACGAAAAATATACTTATGTTTCGGTATGGGAACACCAGGGTGAAGGAAAAGAACCGGTTCTCCACAAAGAACCCCTTATTTATGAGAACATTAAATTATCACAGCGGAGCTATAAATAACGGAACCATGGCTGATAAAATACTGAAGAAACTCAATATCGAGGTGTGGCGTCAGAATAACGCCAAATCCAAAGGAAAATTCGAGACCTATACCATCGAAAACATTTCAACGGGAACCTCTTTCCTTGAAATGCTGGACATCCTGAATAACGACCTGATCGAAAAGGGGATCGACCCGATCGCTTTCGACCACGACTGCCGCGAGGGAATCTGCGGAACCTGCAGTCTTTACATCAACGGAAGGCCGCATGGCCCCGACTCGGCCGTGACCACCTGCCAGTTACACATGCGCAAGTTCAAGGAAGGAGAGACCATTACCATTGAGCCTTGGAGAGCCAAGGCTTTCCCTGTCATCAAGGATTTGGTGGTCAACCGATCAGCCTTCGAGCAGATCCTCCAGGCCGGAGGTTTCGTATCGGTTAACACGGGTGGTGTACCCGACGGGAACGCCATCCTCATCAGTCATGAAGATGCCGAAGAAGCCATGGATGCAGCCTCCTGCATCGGCTGCGGCGCTTGTGTGGCGGCATGCAAAAACTCGTCGGCCATGCTTTTCGTTTCCGCAAAAGTATCCCACCTGGCCAAACTGCCCCAGGGAAGGGTGGAAGCCAAACGAAGGGCACGCAACATGGTGGCTAAAATGGATGAACTGGGATTCGGCGGATGCACCAATACCCAGGCCTGTGAAGCGGAATGCCCCAAGAGCATCTCCATTTCCAACATCGCACGGCTTAACAGGGAATACCTGGCGGCACGCTTCTCAGAGTAGTTTCTGCCATTCTAAACCACAAAGAGACGAAAGAAGGCACAAAGATCACTGAGTTATATTGAGACTCCCCGCCACAGGGCAGCGAGGAAACAAATTCCGCGAAGCCTGGATGAGCCCGGCGGATTTCAGCACCGGATCAGCCATAAGCAGAGACCACGCATTAATGCTTACCTGGCACAGAGAACAGATGTAGTCAATGCGCTCGCCGGAATTCAATGTATTATTTATCAGTTAATTTTCCTTAATAACCGACTCACCTTACCCGGAATATTCTGATTTTAATTACATTCGGAAGGATTTTTACGTATTTTAATTTAAATATTATTGATATGGCTATCAGTTACAAAGAATTAGGTTTGGTAAACACCCGCAAGATGTTTGCCGATGCCGTTGATGGCGGCTATGCCATTCCGGCCTACAATTTCAACAACATGGAGCAGCTTCAGGCCATCATCAGCGCCTGTGTGGAAACAAAATCACCCGTCATCCTGCAGGTTTCGAAAGGAGCCCGGCAGTATGCCAACCAGACGCTGTTGCGCTACATGGCCCAGGGAGCCGTAGAGTTTGCCAAGGAACTGAGCAATGGCGCCGGCATTCCGATCGCTCTGCACTTAGACCACGGCGACACCTTCGAAACTGCCAAGAGTTGCATCGATATGGGATTCTCCTCGGTGATGATCGACGGTTCGCACCATCCCTATGAGAAAAATATCGAAGTGACCCGTGAAGTGGTGGAATACGCCCACAAATATGATGTCACGGTCGAAGGGGAACTGGGTGTACTTTCCGGAATCGAAGATGACGTAGTGGCGGCCAAATCGGTTTATACCAATCCCGACGATGTGATTGACTTCACGAAAAAGACAGGAGTTGACTCCCTGGCCATCTCCATCGGAACGTCGCACGGGGCCAACAAGTTCACTCCTGCCCAGTGCACCCGGAACGAGGATGGCGTTCTGATACCCCCGCCGCTTCGTTTCGACATCCTCGAGGAGATCGAGCGCCGGCTTCCCGGTTTTCCCATTGTGTTACACGGATCCTCCTCGGTACCTGCCGACCTGGTGAAAATCATCAACACTTACGGAGGAGCCCTGAAAGATGCCGTCGGTATCCCCGAATCGCAGCTCCGCAGGGCCGCCGCCTCATCGGTTTGCAAGATCAACATAGACTCCGACGGCCGCATCGCCATGACCGCCGCTATCAGGAAAGTCCTTGCAGAAAAACCGGCAGAATTCGACCCGCGCAAATACCTGGGTCCGGCCCGCGATGCCCTGAAAGAACTCTACAAGCACAAAATCGTCAACGTGCTGGGTTCCAATAACAGGGCCTGATCCTGTTGATCTATTTAAAAAGGAGGCTGCCCTTCGGGGACAGCCTCCTTTTTTTGGTATTTGCCGGCGACAGTTATTCAGCCGGTTTCAGATGTTTGTCGAGGAAGGCAATCATCGCCCTGTAAAAGTCAAACCGGTTCTCCTCGTTCCGGAAGCCATGGCCTTCGTTATCCTTAACCATGTATTCCACATCAATGCCCCGGGCTTTCAACGCCGCCACCATCTGGTCTGATTCGTCCTTGTTCACCCGCGGGTCATTGGCTCCCTGCGCCACGAAGAGGGGGGCTATAATTTTGTCAGCCTGTAAAACCGGAGATACTTCCGCCAACATCAGGCTGTCGGCCTGCGGGTCGCCCACCATCTCATACAGCATGTCCAACATGGGTTTCCAGTAGGGAGGTATGGTCTTCATGAAGGTGAACATATTGGACACCCCCACATAATCAACACCTGCGGCATAGAGTTCCGGAGTGAGCGTTAATCCTGCCAGGGTGGCATAGCCCCCGTAACTGCCGCCATAAATGGCAATCCGCCCAGGATCGGCAATGCCCTGGTCGATCAGCCACTTCACCCCGTCGCTGATATCGTCCTGCATGGTGCGACCCCACTGTTTAAAGGAGGCTTCCCAGAATTCCCTGCCATATCCGGTTGACCCCCGGAAGTTCATCTGGAGCACCGCATAGCCGTTGTTGGCCAGAAACTGCACCTCGGGATTGAAACCCCAGTAGTCACGGGCCCAGGGTCCTCCATGAGGATTAACCACAACAGGCAGTTTTTCCGCTTTTATCCCCCTGGGAAGTGTCAGGTACCCATGGATCGTCAGGCCATCACGCGATGTGTAACTAATGGGTTTCATCTCGGCCAGATCTTTTTCTTTGAGCCAGGGGGTTAAATCGGTCAGATAAGTCAACTCCTTTGTGTTCCTGTCAAAGAAATAATAGGCGCCACGGCTCCTGTCGTTGTAAGTGCGGACAATAAATTTGTCCTCATTTTTGTTGTTTCCTCCAATCGCAACCTGGTAACCCGGAAGCTGACCCTCAAGATATGTTTTCATCTCATTTGCTTCCGAATCAAAGAAATGTTCCTTGTCTTTGTCAGTGGTCCATGAAACCGACAACAATTTTTTATCCTTGCGACTGTAATCCACCCCGTTGAGATCGGCTTCGGGTGTTTCAAAAATCACCTCCTTCTCCTCTCCTTTGGCAATATCGAACAATACCAGGGCCGACTTGTCCCTGCCAAGATTCGACAAGGCATACACCATCGTGTTGTCGAAGGTAAACAAGGCGGGATTTACCGTTTCCTTAAAACTCGTGGTCAGTACCGGGACAAAAGGATCCTGCTCGGTTTGCCGGTACAGAATGGTTTGATTAACGCCGTCGGAAGCGATGCCGACACGGAGTTTACCCTCATGGTCGGTCATCCAGCCCATGATATTTCCCGGATTTTCAGCAAGTTGGGTCATCTCTCCCGTGACTACATTGAGCCGGTAAGGATCGAAAACGGTCGGATCACGCTGGTTCAAGCCTACGATAATCTCATTTTCCACATCTTTAAGGTCATCAATAAACTCGGTACGCACCTTTTCAAAAACAGTGAGCCCCTTCAGGTCGCTGCCATCAACGTCCACACCATAAAGTTGGTAATTTTCATCTCCTCCGGTATCTTTCAGATAAAGCAACCGGTTGTCTCCCTTCCAGAGGTAACCGGCAATATCACGGGCTGTTTCCGAGGTGATCCTCACCGCTGAATCAGCCCCTACCTTCTGAACAAAAATGTTGAGCCGCGTTTCCCAGGGAGCCAGATAGGAAAAATACTCCCCGTTGGGAGAAAGTTGAAAAGCGGTCTTCTCAGGATTGCGGAAGAAATCTTCCAAGGGGAGCAACGGGGTCTTCTGCTCCGCCTGCTCACATGCCGCCAGCATGGCAAACCACATCATAACTGTAATAATTTTTTTCATGATAAAATTTCTTTATTAGGATATTACATAGGCAATAGCCTTGGTTTAGTTAACCTCACTTTTTGTTCAATTAAGCTATGTATTAATTTGTAATCCTTCAGAGCATAAAATTACACCTTTCAGGTAGATATTATATTTCATACCCGGTTTTTCCATTCGCAATTGATCTTAACCCTGACCTACCGGAGTGCAGCAACGGCTCCTGATCTTATCTGTAGTTGAGATTTTCAGACAGGAATTTTTCTGCGAATTCTATGGTGATTCCTTTGCGGCGGGCGTAATCCTCCACCTGGTCGCGACCGATTTTTTCAACCCCGAAATAGCGTGATTCCGGATGGGCATAATAGTGTCCGCATACCGAGGCATTGGGATACATGGCAAAATGCTCGGTAAGGGTGATGCCGGCTTTGTCGGCCTGAAGGAGGTTCAGCAGGGTCTCCTTTTCAGAGTGTTCCGGGCAGGCGGGGTATCCCGGGGCAGGCCTGATGCCCTGATACCCGGAGCGCAAAAGGTCGCGAAGGGAGAGGTTTTCTTCCGGAGCGTAGGCCCAAAGTTCTTTGCGTACCACCAGGTGAAGGTATTCGGCAAAGGCCTCGCCGAGGCGGTCAGCCAGCGACTCGAGGAGCAGAGCTTTGTAGTCGTTGTTCTCTTCCCGGAATTGATCTTTCCACTTTTCAATTCCTATGCCTGCGGTCACGGCAAATCCCCCGCAATAGTCGGCCCTTCCCGAAGTGAGCGGCGCCACGAAATCGGCCAGACAGAGATTGGCTTGTCCCTCCTTTTTCTTCTCCTGCTGACGGAGGTGGCGGAAGACTCCTGCCAGTTCCCGCCGGTTTTCATCCCTGAAAAGAAAGATATCGTCGCCCGAGGCATTGGCGGGCCAAAGCCCGATGACCCCGTTGGCCTGCAGCATTCTGTGGGCAATGATCTCATCAAGCAGTTCGTTGGCTTCGGCATAAAGCTTCCGGGCGGCCTCCCCCTGGCGGGGATCATCGAGAATCTGCGGAAAATGCCCTTTCAGCTCCCAGGCAATGAAGAAAAAGGTCCAGTCGATGTATTCCCGGAGTTTCGCAAGTGGAAAATCATGGTAATGCTTTACTCCCGTGAATCGGGGAACGTAAACGGGTGATGTCTGCCAGTCTGTTACAGGTTTGTTTGCCCTGGCCTGCGCCAGTGTTACATACTCGCGGGGTTTGCGTTGTTCCTGGAAACGGCGGATTTCCCCGTACTCCTCCTCTACCTGCTTCAGAAAATCCTCATTTCCGGCCAACAGGGAAGCCGCCACCTGCGTGGAGAGGGAAGCGTCCTTCACATGGATTACCGGAGCAGAATAGTGCGGGGCGATCTTTACGGCGGTATGGATTTTGGAGGTAGTCGCTCCCCCGATGAGCAGGGGCAGCTTCAGCCCCCTGATTTGCATCTCCCGGGCCACCTCGGCCATCACCTCCAGCGAGGGGGTGATCAATCCGCTGATCCCCACAATATCTGCCTGTTCAGCAATCGCCGTATCCAGAATCTTACCGGTGGGTACCATCACTCCCAGGTCGATCACCTCATAGTTGTTGCATCCCAGCACCACGCCCACGATGTTCTTTCCGATATCATGCACATCACCCTTCACGGTGGCCAAAAGGATCTTTTTTCGCTGTTCCGGGAGGGGGAACTTCCCCTTGTCGGCTTCTATGTAAGGCAACAGGAAGGCCACTGCTTTTTTCATCACCCGGGCCGATTTGATGACCTGGGGAAGAAACATCTTCCCCGATCCGAAGAGTTCGCCCACGATGTTCATTCCGTCCATCAGGGGACCTTCAATGATGCTCAGGGCGGGAGTGTATACGTTTACCGCTTCCGCCATATCCTCATCGACAAAGTCGGTGATTCCCTTCACCAGGGCGTGGGCGATCCGTTCTGCAAGAGGCAGATGACGCCACTCTTCTTTCCGCTCTTCAGGCTTTCCGTTGGACTGAAGCCGCCCGGCAAAATCAAGGAGCCGTTCCGTAGCGTCGGATCGTCGGTTCAGTACCAGGTCCTCCACCCTTTCGAGCAGTTCAGGTTCTATTTCATCATAAATCTGGAGCATCCCCGGGTTGACGATGCCCATATCGAGACCCGCCGCAATGGCATGAAAGAGGAATACCGAATGCATGGCTTCCCTGACGGTGTCGTTACCCCGGAAGGCAAAGGAGACATTGCTGATGCCCCCGCTGGTGCGTGCATAGGGCAGATTCTGCTTAATCCAGCGGATGGCTTCAATATAGTCGACAGCGTAATTGTTGTGCTCTTCCAGTCCGGTGCCGATGGTGAGCACATTGGGATCCAGGATGATGTCCTCGGGAGGGAAGCCCACCTCTTCCGTCAGGATCCTGTATGCGCGCCCGCAGATCTCCTTTCTGCGTTCCAGGGTATCGGCCTGTCCCTGTTCGTCGAAGGCCATCACCACTGCTGCCGCCCCGAAGCGCCGGATGGTCAGGGCATGCGCCCTGAAGAGCTCCTCGCCCTCCTTGAGGCTGATGGAATTGACGATGGCCTTTCCCTGAATGCACTTGAGGCCGGCTTCGAGCACCTCCCACCGCGATGAGTCGATCATCACGGGCAGGCGGGCGATGTCAGGCTCCGCCATCATCAGGTTGAGGAAGGTGACCATCTCCTTTTCCGCGTCTATCATGGCATCGTCAAGATTGACGTCGATGGCCTGGGCGCCGTTTTCGACCTGGTCGCGGGCAATGGCTAATGCCTCTTCATACCTGCCCTCCCGGATAAGACGGGCGAATTTGCGGCTTCCAGCCACATTGCAACGCTCCCCGATGTTGAGGAAGTTGTTCTCCGGGGTGATGACCACAGGCTCAAGACCGGTAAAGCGGGTGAGGTGGTCGTGGGGGGTCACCTCATGAGGGCGGGCCGTCGCTGCCGCACGGGCAAACTCCCGGATGTGGGCAGGGGTGGTGCCGCAACACCCTCCCACGATGTTGACATAGCGGTGATCGAGATAATCACGGATCTCGGCGCCCATGATTTCCGGAGTTTCATCGTAGCGTCCGAATTGGTTGGGCAGGCCGGCATTGGGATGGGCGCTCACAAAAAAGGGCGCCTTCCGGGAAAGCTCCTTTAAATAGGGTTTCATTTCGGTAGCTCCCAGCGAGCAATTCAGACCGATCGACAGCAACTTCACATGGGAAAGGGTATAGAGGAACGCCTCAAGGGTCTGTCCCGAAAGAGTACGCCCGCTGGCATCGGTAATGGTTCCCGAAATCATAAGCGGAATGTCCTGACCACGGGCTTCAAGGGCTTCCTCAATGGCCACCAGGGCCGCCTTCGCATTCAGGGTGTCAAAAACGGTTTCCACCAGCAGAATATCAGCGCCCCCGTCAAGAAGCCCTTCCACCTGCTCCCGGTATGCAGCTTTTACCCCATCGAAGGTGACCGCCCGGTAGCCCGGATTGTTTACATCGGGTGAAAGCGACAGGGTTTTGTTGGTGGGCCCTATGGCGCCCGCCACATACCGGGGCTTTTCGGGATCGATGGCTGTGAACTCGTCAGCCACTGAGCGGGCAATTTCCGCAGAAGCTTTGTTCATGGCATGCACCCACCCCTCGGTATGGTAATCGGACTGCGAAATGGGGTTGGCATTGAAAGTGTTGGTCGACAGGATATCGGCGCCCGCCTCCAGATACTGCCGGTGAATCGAGGCAATCACTTCAGGCTTCGTCAGCGACAGGATATCGTTGTTTCCCTTCAGGTCGTGCGGGTGGTTGGCAAACAGCTCTCCCCGGAAATCCTCCTCGGTAAGGTTGTAATCCTGGATCAGCGACCCCATGGCCCCGTCCAAAACCAGGACGCGGTGTTTCAACTCTTCATAAATATCTTTCCTGATCATAATTTATGCTGAAGAATGTATAAACCGGACTTCAAAATTACCACGGATTCCAGTTTTATCTTCGCAAATGATGACCAGAGAGCGGATTTCGGGGAATTGTTCCGAATATTTTAACACCGGTTCAATATCGGCGGGGGTTTTCACGCGATTGGCAAGGGCGGTGGCCCAGGCATCGGCGAGAACCGGGGAAGCGCAGGCGACCATCACCGCATCGGCTTTGCCGAAACTCAGGGAGTGGCCTACGGTGCCTGAGGAAGTGCACACACCGCAGGGGGTTTCTCCGGCGGGAATCAGAATACCGATTTTTTCAGAGAGGGGGGAATCGCCAGCGTAAATGGTCATCAACAGATCTTCTTTCAGCAACAGGAAATAGTCTCCCCCGTTTTCTACGATCAGTTCCTGCAGCGGGAAGTGTTTTCTGATTTTTTCAGCAGCGCGAAGGGCGAACATACCGGCCACCGCGGCCATGGGGCCCGTTCCGCTGCGGGTGCAGGCAGCGGCCATCTCCTGGGCTTCGGGGGGCGCCCCCGGAAAAAGTTTCAACGGCTCCAGGGAGGCCCCGAAGGGCGGAAACTCATGGATATAGGAGTCGAGTCTTGTCCTGAGATCCATCACCTCATGCAGGGCCACCTCCGCAATCTCCTTCCGGAAGGAGGCATGATCCATTCCTATCCAGAGGTCGGTTTCCAGGTACTGCACCGTGAAGGAGGCAAACCGGGCGGGATTGAACTGCTGTCGATAACTCCGCGGCTGGTATTCCATGCTTCTAAAAATACAACAAAAACAGATACCATTGCCCTTTTTACACTGGTACCTTTTGTTCAGAAAGGAGAAGCATTCCAGGTTTTTCCAAAGGTATACGCCGGAAGAATTAAAACTCCCCCGCAGAGCAGCGGGAAACGAATTCCGCGAAGCCGGGATGAGTTCGACGGGTTTCAGAACCGGATCAGCCAAAAGCACAGACCATGTATTTATGCTTATCTGACACAGAGAACGGATGTAGTCAATCCGCTCTCCGGAATTCAGATAATCCGGCTAAAAATAGCTCCCGGATTACCGGAACTTTCCGGTACTCCGGGAGCTTCAAGGGAGAAGGAGGGGTGGACAACCTTTTGACGATTTTCCTCACCTGACGGCCCAAAGAAGTCTCTATGTCCATAAAGTATATACCCGGCAGGTAATTGGCCATGGGCAGAAACATTTCCGGAGAAGAAATGGCAGAGGTATAAACCACCCTTCCTGAAATGTCAGTCAAACGAAGCCGGCCGTGGCCCATGATTCCAGAGATGCGGAGTTCCGAGGTCAGCAGATTGGGCCACACCCTGAGTTCACTTCCCGACAACTCGCTGATGGGAGTACTCAGAGTGAAGTTGGCCGTCAGTGACCGGTTGCCTGACAGCGTGAAGACATAGCTGGCCTGGGTGCTCACCACAGTGGTCCCTTCTGTCCAGTTCACAAACTCATACCCCTTGGAGGGCGTGGCGGTCACCGTGACCGAAGTGCCCTGGGTGAAAGTGCCCCCCGCCGCTTACCGTGACACGGCATCAGTATCACTCACGGTACTGAAAGGCGCCGGCTCTGCCT